>Ga0265294_10000865_pt1 | contig 40837 bp, 26 predicted proteins | sample MunlanPumphouse3_FD_192504 | JGI IMG/M metagenome (GOLD analysis project Ga0265294, IMG submission 192504) | Groundwater microbial communities from a municipal landfill in Southern Ontario, Canada - Pumphouse #3 | ecosystem: Environmental > Aquatic > Deep subsurface > Groundwater | place... | reverse complement strand
GGTTCAAGGGGGGTGTATGCCGCATGTTGTAAAATACACTAAATAAGGCAATTAAGATTGTATTTTTCATGATTAATTTGCAATTAGAATATTAAAAATGATATGAATTTAATAAAAAAAGAACCGGTAGGCGAAGGAAAAACGTCGCAAGTCGCAAGATAATAAAAAAAGTCCCGAGTTACGAGATGGCTTTTCGTGCCGAAAAATAAAATAGTGAGGGGGAGGAATTGGGATTCACCCCCTGGCTTGATTCTATGCTAACAACAGAAATGGTATCTCTTGTGTTGAATTAGTTTTAAATTCTTTTCCATCCTGAATACATAATAGGATAAGCCGTATCATTTAAGCTGATTTTTGCATTCCATATGTAAGTCTTTGGCCATTCTTTAAATACTTTAATAAAATAAAATATAATTTTTAATATCCATCTTTTTTCATTTGGTTTCCATCCTTTAGCGGGATTGATTTCAAAATGAATTTCATTTTCTTGATTTTTAATTCGATAATATCCGTTTAAATTTCCCTTTGCATTATCGGTAGTGATAGAAAAGTTACCATCAACACCAATTCCTTGTCTGAGACAAATGATATCGGGTATTGACGGATAAAAATTAATGCTTATTTTATGTTTATGGTTACTTGTATGTATACTCTTAATTTCATAATGTCCTTTTATGTTCTCCAATTCGTAATTTATTCCTTTGTCTGTTATGACATTGTTTATGTTTGGAATTAATGGGTATAATTTACCGTTGTAATTTGTATTCCAATCAACATTAAATGTATCGGCAGTATATCGTGTTAAGTAATTTTTCGAACATTCTATCGGTATCGGAAATGTATCGGGTTTATGTTTTACATTGTCAATTTCAATTAATATATCTGAAAATTTTTGTTTTGTAAACGACATTTCATATAATGAATAGACAGGGAGCGACATGGGCGTTTTCGAATTAGCTCCAACAGGTGCAAGCAAAAAGAATGGTTTCTTTTTCTGTGTTTTACTCTCGTTGACTTGTACTTTTATTTCTCGTCCCATTGTGTCTTCAAAATCAAAATAAACCATAATATGATCGGAATTAATTTCAAATTTTGCATTTTCCAAGGGTCTTTCATAAAAACTTACATTATTTAAAATGCTTTCTTGTGCTCCAAAAGGGAACCCTTCTTGATAAAAAACATCAGTCTTACCATCTATTCTATACGCTATTGCTAATAAATACTTGTTCCCGTTTTTATCGCTGGCTTTTTGAAATTCAAGAATATTGTATAACTTATCCGGATCTTTTTCGAAATTTACTAGTATTAATTGTTCCATAGGGTCGATTTTAAAACCAAAAGGTGATATAATCGTTCCGTTGGATGATTTAGCATAAATATCTGCACTTTTTGTAGAACCTTTGTTTGCTTTCCTGAATAATTTTGATTTTAATTGCTTCATATTCACTATTTAGTTATTGTTTATATTTTACGGATAACTTATTAGACTTAGATAATATTCGAAATAATTTCCAAAGCTTTTTTAATAAAAAATCAAACATTATCAACTCCTTATATGAATATTATATTTTTTTAATCATCTCAAACTGTTTGCCTTTTATATTAATGTTTTTCGATTTAAGGAAATCAACAATTGAATGGCAGTTAATATCGGTGTTTAGTAATTTTGTTTTAGAATTTTTATTAAGCTTACTCATTTCGTGAAGTAGTAATGAAGCAACTCCTTTTCTTCTATGAGCTTTGTCAACAGCCATTTGAGTTATGTCGCCCGAATTTGGCTCAAAAACACAATATCCTATAATCTTTTTATTTGAAAATGCACCTAAACAGATAAAATCCTCACTTGTTCTTTGAATAGATTCAAAACTATTTTGCCAGGAAGGATAAAAATCCCAAAAAGTCGGAATGGTATCGTATTTATTAATGTTAATAGGTTCAATTAAATAACTATATTTATTTTTTATTGAATCAATTTTGATTTCTTCATTATTCCATATGAAAAAGTTAAATTCACGGCTTATCTCAAATCCTATTTTTTGATAAACGGAAATAGCTTGTTTGTTATGTTTCAAAACTTCTAATATATAATAATTTATATTTGCTTCTTTTAAAAAGGGAATGGAATAGGTGAATATTTTTGTTGCTAAACCTTTACCTCTGTATTCCTTCAGTGTTCCTGTTCCTGTATCGTAAGCCATTTTTCTTCCATTGAAATCTCCAATACCATTCAAGGTAAATGCAGCAATATCTTCTCCATTGAATGCGGCAAAGGATAAATCGGGATTAAAACCACGTCTTTTCCACATGGTCTTAAGTTCATATTTGTTTAATTGTATGTCATAGTCGGCAAATGCCTTGCTAAAAGCCTTGAAGATTGTTTCAAAGTCGATATTCGTAAGCGATTTAATTTCCATTATCTATTTTTTTTGCAAAAGTAATCTTTTTTTAATTATCCTTTTGATTAATGATAATTCATTGAAAAAAATTAAAAGGTTATAAAGTTTGTAAAGTCGAAAGTTATTATCAGTTAGGAAAAAATTATCTGCTATCCGTTTTTCAATGCGTTGACTTGCGACCTGTGACTTTAATTTCGTAATTTCCTTCGAAAATCACCCCACCCTATCTTTAGGCAAAATGCTGTATCACGATTTTTTAGGGGAGAGAGGCATTTCATATCTGACTTTTACCATTAACAGAATCAGCAAAAATCCCTTTCGTGCGTAAAGTTTACACACAAAAGGGATTTCAATTTTACATTTTAATAAAACCACAAAATTATGGCTGATTTTATTATACTTTACATCTTCTTTCCTATATAAAACATATAGCCATAATATGCCTTATATTTGTAGTATAACTCTGCCTCATATTGTTGGGAAACGATAAATTCTTCTATGGTTTTGTTCCCTTTATATTTTTTCAGAAAGGATTCTCGCCTGAAAGTTTGCCAAGTATAATAGTCTGTCCAAATAGTTTCGGGCAAGATATAAGTGGCAATCGGAAGATAGCCTGCTTTCTGCATTTGAGCAACTTTATTCGAGATTGTATCTATTTCGGGATAGATTTTGTGCCAAAATTCCTGAATTTCAGCAGGACGTTCTTCAGTAAACCAAGTGTTTTCTGTAACGGCGATATATCCGCCTGGTTTAAGGAATTTTCGCCATTCGTTCAATCCGCGCTCAAATCCAATGTTATAAATTGCCCCTTCCGACCAAATCAAGTCAAAATCTTCTTTCTGAAACGGAAGATTTTCCATATTTCCGACAATGCCTTTCACTCTATCTTGAAGGTTTTTGATTTGGGCATTTTGCTTGAATTGATGGATAAAATCGTGGCAATTATCAACACCGATAATCATTTCACAGGGGGTATTTTCTCCTAATACCATTGTTTGTCCGCCTGTTCCACAACCAATATCGGCAATTTTCGACTTTTCGGTAAGACCGTCTATAAATCCCAATGCTTTGAGTGTTTCTTTGCAATTTCCGGGACCTTGTCGCTCTGATTCTGAAAAATATTCATAAATAATATCTAAGTTAAATTCGTGAATTGTTGGTTTTTCGTTATTCATATTCTTTTATTTTGTTGCATACACGAGAAGCATTACAATGCTTTCATCCATGTAGGCAGATTAAAAACTTACATTAACTCAATAAAAAACTGCTCTCGAAAAGGAGTATCCGAGAACAAACCAAAACACAATCTATACAAAAAGTACAGATTGTTTACAGAACAATATCCAAATTAAACATAAACATTCAGTTGTTTTTAACAGGCGCAAATGTACATAAAATTGACTAATTACACACAGACGGATAAAAATTTATTTCAAAATTTTTAGAGGAAAAATACTCTTTTTTATGTATACTAGGAAATGGTTAGAATTTTTTTCGGGTAGTGGACAATGTTTGATGAATTTTCTGGATTAAACTGTCTCCTATATTTTTACCATAAAATCCGATTCTATTCGTTGCTTCCGTATTATTCGTGTGCTAAAAAAAACCAGTAAGAAATGATTTGTTCATTAAATTTAAATGATTCTTCGTTTCGATCATACCATGTATTAAATATCATAATTTATATAGGATAATTTTGATAAAGAATCAATTTTTATTTTGTTTATTTTTGCACCACTAATTTCTGACGATATTTAATAATTACATTTAAGTAGAATCGTATATGAATTTATATATGAAAAACGTTTTTTTTGTTATTATATTCTTGATTATAAGTGTTCAAGTGTTTTCTCAGGAGAATGTAAACGGTAATTTGAATGATGAAATTATCATTGGGAACAAAATATTAACCATATATAATCCCTATAAATATACCGATTGGAAAGGTTCGATGCGTTTAAAAGGACAAATGCATGCACACAGTACGAATTCGGATGGGTCGTTTGCGTCTGATAGTGTTGCTCGTTTACTGGCTACGGTTGGATATGATTTCTGGACGATGACCGACCATAACGTGATTACTCCCGAACCAGCGTCAAATTCATTGATTTGGATGGGAAATAGTTATGAGCATAGTAATACGAATCAACATGTTTGTGTTTATTTGGCGGATGAGATAGGCTTGTTAGATAAAAAAATAAATGCATTAATCAAGTCTTTTGCTGCTAAAGGGAATAGTATACTCAATTATGCGCATCCTTGGACTCCTTTGAACAAAAGTTTGTCGTCGACGATAAAGGGTCTGACTTTCGTTGAGGTATGGAATAATGGGACCATTAAATCGATGGAATGGGATGTTTTATTGTCGAAAAATCACAAAGTATTTGCGTTAGCCGTTGACGATTTTCATCGATTGGAACATCTAAAAACCGGATGGATAGAGGTGTTATGTCAAGAAAAAACCACAGAAAATATTTGGTATAATCTATTAAAGGGAAATTATTACTGTGTGAACGGAATAGGTCCGCATCCTTCCCATCGTATCAATGCCATACAATTGGAAAATATAGATATAAAGGATGGACGTCTTGTGGTAAAAACCCAAAATACCGGACTCTCCATTACTTTTATAGGCAAGAATGGGGTGGTATTATTGACAGCCAATGATGTTTCGGAAGCCTATTATGCTTTTGACGGCACAGAAAGCTATGTAAGAGTGCAAATACAACTTGGTAAAATGATATTGTGGACACAACCGATTTTTATCCTTTCAAAAAGAAAGAACTATGAATTTTGATGCTTGTTTAAAGAATGAATATAAAGAAGAGATTATGATGTAAGATTACAATACAAATCCTTTAATATTTTTTCTTCATTTTCCCAGGTGAGCTGGGGACTTGCTTTAGTACAATTTTCTTTAACCTTTGCATACATCTCTTTGTTTTCTATCCACTCATTGACAGCAGCCGCTATGCTTGTAGGGGCTAAATCGGGTATGATTTTTCCCACTTGATAGGTTTCGACTATGCGTCGACGTTCAGGCAAATCGGTGGTAATGAAAGGAGTTTCTGCTCGTATGTATTCAAAAAGTTTATTGGGTAAACTAAAGCGATGATTGATACTGTTATCTTTATCGAAAGTGATACCGATATCGGAGAGGTAGGTATAGTTAAACAACAAATCAGGTGAAACTCTGTCAACGAATTTTACCTGATTATCGATATTAAGTTCCTTTACCCTATGTTTTATGTAGGGTATAGCGCTTCCTGCACCTACAATCAATAGAAATCCCTTATGAATCAGGGGAAGTGCTTCAATAAGTTCTTCTCCACCCCGATTGTAGTGTATGGCATTTCCTTGTAAAATAAGAATAACCTTATCATCGGGAAGTCCCAAGGATGCTTTGGTTTCACTTAGAGAAGGGGGTATTGCTTTAGGGATGTTTCGTACGACATTGATTTTCAGTTTGTATTCTTCTTCATACAAATCGGCTATAGATTGACATACGGTGATGACGTGTTTCAAACGAGGGAAACAAAATCTTTCAATACTCAGCCAACAGGCTTTTACTACGGGGCGGTTAACTATTTCGCTCATGCCGCAGAAATATTCATGGCTGTCATATACTAAGGGTTTCTTTCGGAGTTTACTTACCAGAAAATTTGGCAGCAGTGTGTCCAAGTCGTTGGCAACAAGGATATCGCATTGTTGAAATAAAAGATAGAAAAAAAGTTTAAGGTTAAAACAAGCATAAAAAAGAGCACCTTTTCGAAAAAGCATTGAAAATCGTTTGCATGCATAGGGTTTAGGAGGTAGTTTAGGGGAATCTACATATTTTCTGCCGATTAGCAGTACTTCAAAGCCGAATGAAAGGAGAGAATGACATACTTTATCCACACGTGGGTCGGTGTATAGGTCATTGGTAACAGAAAGTATGACTTTCTTTTTCATGTTTATTCCCGTCCGTGACAATTTTTATATTTCTTACCACTTCCGCAGGGGCAAGGTTCATTTCGGCCGACACGTTTTTCCACTTTGATGGGTTGGGTAATTTCAGGTTTCGATGTTTGTTGTGTCGCTACTTCTTCGCGTCCGGTTTTCAATTTACGATTGTCGGAAGAAGGTAATTGAGCTGAGTGTACGTGCTGTGGTTCTTGCAAAGGTATTTGGCAGTTGTTTAAAAACGAAACGATATCTTTATAAATGCCGGTAATCATACGGGAAAATAAGTCGTAGGATTCGAATTTATATATCAACAGCGGGTCTTTTTGTTCATAAGATGCATTTTGTACGGATTGTTTTAGGTCGTCCATTTCGCGAAGATGTTCTTTCCAAGCGTCATCGATGATGGCTAAAGTCATGCTTTTTTCGATGGTTAGGGCAAGTTCGCGTACGCCATTTTCCATACATCGTTTTAAGTTGGCTACAATTTGCAAGTTCCTTTTGCCATCGGTCAATGGAATGGCTATGTTTTCGTAGCGATTGCCTTCTCTCTCATACACGATTTGAATAATGGGCATGGCTTTTTCCGACATTTTCAATAAACGTGGTTTATATTGGTTGTAGGCAACATCATAAAGTTTATCGGCGATATCGTCTTCTTTTTCTTGGAAAAATTGTTTGTCGTCCACGGGACTTTCACAGGCTAAGATAGAAATACAAGCTCGTTGGAATCCTTCAAAGTTACGATCTTCTTGATACGAAGATACGATATAAGAGCATATATTGCGAAACATTTCGGCGATGTCGAGTTCCAAACGATCGCCATAGAGGGCGTTTCTTCTTTTCTTGTAAATGCTTTCTCTTTGTTTGTTCATCACATCATCATATTCGAGCAAGCGTTTACGAATTCCGAAGTTATTTTCTTCTACTTTCTTTTGTGCTCTTTCTATGGAGTTTGAAATCATATTATGCTGAATCACTTCACCTTCTTTAAATCCAAGTCGGTCCATGATTTTGGCAATACGATCTGATCCGAACAAACGCATCAGGTCATCTTCGAGCGAGACAAAGAATTGTGAGGAGCCCGGGTCGCCTTGACGTCCGGCACGTCCACGCAACTGACGGTCGACGCGACGTGAATCGTGACGCTCCGTACCGACAATGGCTAAGCCTCCCAGTTCTTTTACATTCGATCCTAATTTGATGTCGGTTCCACGTCCGGCCATATTTGTGGCTATGGTTACCGCCTTCATTTGTCCGGCTTCGGCTACAATATCGGCTTCTTTTTTATGTAGTTTAGCGTTTAATACATTGTGTTTAATCTTACGAGTCGTTAAGATTTTAGAAAGTAATTCCGAAGTCTCGACAGAGGTAGTCCCCACCAGAACAGGTCGACCTAATTCATTTAGGGCTATGATTTCGTTAACGATAGCTGCATATTTCTCGCGTTTGGTTTTATAGACTAAGTCTTCTCGGTCGTCTCTAACAATGGGTTTATTGGTTGGTATGGTAACTACATCCAGTTTATAAATATTCCAAAATTCACCGGCCTCGGTTTCAGCTGTACCCGTCATACCAGCTAATTTTCGGTACATACGGAAATAGTTTTGAAGGGTAATGGTAGCATAAGTTTGTGTGGCGGCTTCAACTTTCACATTTTCTTTCGCCTCAATTGCCTGATGCAAGCCATCACTGTAGCGTCGACCTTCCATAATACGTCCGGTTTGTTCATCCACGATTTTAACTTTATTGTCTAAAATAACATATTCCACGTCTTTTTCAAACATGGTATAGGCTTTTAACAATTGTTGTATCGTGTGAATGCGTTCGGAAGCAATGGAGAAATTACGATAAATTTCGTTTTTCTTTTCCACTTTCTCTTCGTCGGAAAGATTTAATTTCTCTAATTCGGCAATTTCACTCCCAATATCAGGGATGATAAAAAACTTTGCTTCTTCGGCATTGTTTGAAACTAATTCTATCCCTTTTTCTTTTATATCGACAGAGTTAAGTTTTTCCTCAATGACAAAATAAAGTTCATCATCGATGATGGGCATGTTTTTATTTTGTTCGGCCATATAAAAACTTTCGGTTTTCAATAGCAATTGTTTCATGCCCGGTTCGCTTAACATTTTGATTAAAGCTTTATTTTTAGGCAGACCCCTGTGCGCTCGTAACAATAGTTTAGCTCCTTCTTCTTCGTTTTTCGGATTGGATTTATCGGTAAGCAAGCGTCTTGATTCCGACAATAAATTATTGACTAATTGTCGTTGAGCGTTATATAGTCTTTCAACAATGGGTTTATAGGTGTCGAATTCTTGTTGATCGCCGCGAGGCGTAGGACCGGAAATAATCAAAGGGGTACGCGCATCATCAATCAAAACAGAGTCGACCTCATCGACAATGGCATAGTTATGTCGTCGTTGCACTAATTCGGTGATATTACGCGACATATTATCTCTAAGGTAGTCGAAGCCGAATTCATTGTTGGTTCCGAATGTAATATCGGCCATATAGGCTTTTCTTCTTTCATCTGAATTTGGTTCGTGTTTGTCGATACAATCCACACTTAAACCATGGAATTGATACAACATTCCCATCCATTCAGAGTCACGTTTGGCTAAGTAGTCATTGACAGTAACCACATGCACTCCCTCGCCTGTTAATGCGTTGAGATAAACCGGTAAAGTGGCAACCAAGGTTTTTCCTTCACCGGTCGCCATTTCGGCAATCTTGCCTTGATGTAATACGGTTCCACCGATTAGCTGTACATCGTAATGACACATATCCCAAGTAATCAAATTACCACCGGCCATCCATTCGTTTTGGTAAATAGCTTTATCTCCGTTTATGTTGATGCAGTCGTATTTTGCGGCTAAATCACGATCGAAATCATTGGCTGTTACCATGATTTCTTTGTTTTCTTTAAAACGCCGTGCCGTTTCTTTCATAACGGCAAAAGCTTCGGGAAGAATTTCGTTCAAAACTGCTTCGGAAGTTTGATATATACTATCTTCTAATTGTTCGGTTTCTGCATATAAACTTTCCTTTTCTTTGACATCCATGTCATAGTTTTGTTCAAGATTTCGCTTGATTTCTAACATTCTAGCTTTTTCTTCTTTGACCTCTTCTTCAATACGAGCTTTGAATTCCAGTGTTTTATGACGAAGTTCGTCATTTGTTAATTTTTCTATTTGCGGATATGTGTTTTGTATCTTAAGTAGGATAGGATTTAATTCTTTCAAATCCTTATCTGATTTTGTACCGAATATCTTTTGTAACCAATTAGCCATTTTCTTTATATTGAGATTTTTATATCGTAACTCATTTGTTTATTATCAAGAAGCAAAGTTACGCTTTTTTTAGCCATAAAATTTGATAATAAAAAAATATATGGAGTTTTCTTGTATTAAATGTAAATGGGAGGGGGAGATAAGATGTTAAAGAGTGTTTGTAATCAGGTTCAACTTCAAATAAGCGAATGCAAATAGAAGCTTATTTATAATATTTTTTTCTTGATGAGTGGAATAAGAAGTAAATATCCTATAATTCGGTATTTATTTCGAATTTGAAGTTTGATTTTTATAGGCTTCTAATTTTTCTTTTTGTAGTTCAATGGTGTAATTTAATTGATCAATGATTCTATGGTAGCGAATAATTTCTTCCTGCATTTGTTTCATTTTTTCTTCGACTGATGTTGATTCTAGCAGCATTTCGCCTTTCCCAAATAAAATATAGTTTACATTTATGGGATAAAATTTTTTAAGAGAATTTAGGATATCTGTTGAAACTTTTTGTTTTTTCTTCCGAATATCGGTTAAAAGAGAACCGCTACGACCAATTTTTTTTGGAATTTCACTGTAGTTCCTTATAAATCCATGTCGTTTTAGTTCTTCAATTACAAGAATAAATCTTTCGTTTTCAATCATTATTTTTTAGTTTTGGTTAAACTTGAAATATATCCTATAAAATCTTATTATATCTTAAAAATAATAGTATATTTGTGGTGTCAAAAAATAATAAATTCTGGTACCACAAATTTAAAAAAAAATCTATATGAAACTATATACTTATAAGGATTTAAAAAATAATCCTGAAAAAATGAAAGAATTCAGAAAAAAGCTTCCTTGGAATTTTGCTTCCTACCTGTATAAAAAGTATGAACTTGTTGCAAAAGAGCAAGGACTGGATAAACCTAAATATTCTTTATCTACGATACGCAAAGTAGCTAAAGGAGAAAGAAACAATGAAGCCGTACTCAAAGATTTGATAAAAATAGTAAATGCCCGGGAAAAAGTAAAAGATATTCAGATTAGACTTGATAAGGGTTTGGGAAAGTAAATTTTGGCGGAGAGACAGGGATTCGAACCCTGGGTACCTGTAAAGGTACAACGGTTTTCGAGACCGCCCCGATCGACCACTCCGGCATCTCTCCTTTTTTTTTTGTGCAAAAGTAAATAAAATAACATCCAATTCATCTATTATTTTGAGAATAATTTTTATTGTCTTTAGAGTAAATGAATAATAAAATGAAATTCATTCTATTAAAATAAAACTTACATATAACAAACTGCCGATTTTTTCGTTTAAATGATAGATGTTCACAGAAGAAATGAAAAAATATACTGTCATATTAAATTTGGTATGCTTATTCGCAGTACAGAATATTTATGCGCAACATATTCAAATTAATTGTTTGCAAGTAAATGATTCAGCCGATGTAATTATTTATTTTGAAACTATAACTATTCCGGATACTTATCAAGTTGAAATATATACTTCATTAGACTATACAGGTCCTTATGTTTTGCTTGCTACAATTACAGACAGTAATGTAGATACTTTTTTACACGAAAATGCAAATGCTCACTTGCAGCAAAATTTTTATTATCTCAAAGCCGTTTCATCCGATGGGAACCCTAGTTTACCTATATATTTTTCAGATACCTTAGAAAATATATATGTAGTATTAGATAATCAAGGAAGCGGAATTGCGTATCTTTATTGGCAACCGTTTTCTACGTTTACTTCCTTGGATAGTTTTTTTGTGGACAGAAAAACAGAGGATGTTTGGATGTTGTTAAGTACGTTACACACCACATCTTATGACGATACAATTACATTTTGTGGTAAAACTACTTATTATCGTATACGTTATGATATTGGTAGAGCTTGTGAATGCATCACCTATGCTGTATCGGATTTTTTTACGGATGTTATTGCACCTGAAATGCCACGCTTGGATACAGTGAGCATCAATCAACATACTCAAAAAACAGAAATGGGGTGGGAGCCAAGTAAATCAGAAGACACCTACGGCTACATAGTGTATATTTTCAAAGATGGGATTTGGAAAACCATAGATACATTGTATGGAGCTGAAAATACTTTTTATATCGATAATGAGAATTCCGCTATCAATAATTCACAATCCTATCGCATTGCTGCTATTGATACATGTTTGAATGCTAGCCCATTAGGAGACTTGCACAATACTTTATTGCTCTCACGGACATTTGAAAAGTGTGATAGTATAGTTTCTTTAAGTTGGAATACTTACCAAAATATGCCCGAAGGCATTGATTCTTTTCGTGTTTATGCCTCTTCAAATCAAGGAGCTTTTCACATCATTGCCACAGTTACTGGAAATAAAAATGCTTATGATTATAAACATGTAAATACAGCAAACGATTATCGTTTTTTTGTCCAAGCAGTAAATAAAAAATTACATTTTACAGCCTCCTCCAATATAGTGGAAGTAGCTTTTAATCGCAATATTGCCAATGGAAAAGTGGATATGCGTTATGTGACTGTAATAGATAATTCCTATATAGAAATTGCTGCTTCTGTTGATGATACTGTGTTCTTTAATGATATATATGTTTATAAAAGTGTTGATAATGCTAAAAGTTTTACATTATTAACGAAACAAAAAAAATCAAATGCTATTGAAACCTATGTGTTTGAAGATAAAAATGTAAATGTTGAGCGCTTAAACTATTATTATTATTTTAGTTTGACAGATGAATGTGATATGGAATATGTCTGTTCCGATACAGCTGCTAATATAGTATTAACGGGCATAGAAGAGAAAATAGGTTATAATTCAATGAATTGGACTGAATATCCTTGGTTTATATCTGGTTTAGACGGGTATAATATATATAGAAAAACATCTTCTGATAATGAATTTAGCCTACTTACGTTTGTTTCACCCGTAGAAAACACCTGTGATGATTATGTATGGGATTTAACGGATGTGGGAGGAGTTTTTTATTATAAAATTGCTGCCATTGCTTTAAAACAATCTCCTTTTCAGGATCAAAGTATATCAAATACAATCAAAATCACAAAAGAACCTTTTGTTTTCATTCCCAATGCATTTGCTCCGGAAGGTATCAATAAAATTTTCAAACCTGTTTGTTTAAATATAAATGAAAATACCTATGAATTTAAGGTATATAATCGATGGGGTAGTTTATTATTTAGTACCAACGATCTTAATGAAGGATGGGATGGAACCTATAACAAGCAAGCAGCCCCCCAAGGTATATATACTTATGTAGTAAGTTATGCTTTGGAAGAGGAAGAGAGGATTGTTAAACGTGGAACCTTTTTATTGTTAAGGTAAATACAGTACATACATGTAATTTATCTTCTGATTTTTTTATGGTTTAAAGCTTGTTGATATTTTCGAGCGTTAATAGCGTGTTGATGAGCGCTTACAGCGAAATTATGATAGCCTGAAAAGTCTTCTTTAGCACACATATAAAGATAATTATGTTTTTCATAGTTGAGAACGGCATCTATACTTGAAGTTTCGGGTATACGTATAGGCCCCGGAGGTAATCCCGGATATTTATAGGTGTTGTAAGGGGAATCAATTTCTAAGTCTTTTAGAAGTAAGCGTTTGATTGACGGATCACCCAATGCAAATTTTACGCTTGGATCAGCTTGAAGCAACATACCTTTTTTCAAACGGTTGATGTAAACGCCGGCTATGCGTACTTGCTCATCTTTTCTATAGTTTTCTTCTTCAACAATAGAGGCTAATATGGAAACTTCAAGGGGACTTAATCCAATTTTCTGTGCTTTCTGACGTCGTTGATCCGTCCAAAAATTCTGATATTCTTTAAACATTCGTTGCATAAAAGCAGTATCGGATATATTCCAAAATATATGATAAGTATTGGGAATAAACATGCACAAAATAGTCTCTGTCGTAAAATTATAATTAGCTGTAAATGTATCGTCGTTTAATAAAGCCATGAGGTGGAGAGAATCGATTTCTAATTGGGAAGCAATTTTATGTGCCAATTGATTTTTAGTTCGGATGTTATTAAAGATGAAATGGACTTCATCCTGATTACCTGCGCGAATTTTGTTTATTAAATCATTATTGCTCATAGTGTTTGATAACTTATATCGACCGGGATGAAGGCGAGCCTCTAACTTTTTGTATTTTGCTAAAAGTAGAAAACTATTGAGATCTTTTAAAATGCCTTGTTCTTCGAGTAGGTTAGTAAATGAGGCGTAAGTCGTGTTTGAAGGAATGTATAGATATGTAGGAGCTTTAGGGTGTATGTTGGGATAGAAGAATTTTTTATAATATACATAAGCAAAACAAGCAGTTGCGGTAAGCAATATAATAACAATGGCTAAAAGTATTAGTAAGCGTTTTTTAGATTTCATTAAACTTTGTCATTAGGATTTATTAATTGAAAAAAAAGTTCATCGTAGTAATTGTTGTCTTTCAGTCGCCAATTTTTCAAACATCCTGTTTGGATAAAATTGTGTTTCTTAAATAATTCTATGCTCATAATGTTGTTGCTGCTAATACCACAAAACAACTGATGCAATTGTAAAGTAGAGAAGGCATAATGAATCAATACCGATAGAGCATCCGAAGCATAGCCTTTTTTACGATATGTTTTTGTAATTAAGATGCCAACACCGGCGCGCTTGTGAATTGGATTGAAATCGTATAGATCAATAGCGCCTACTAATTTTTTACTGTCATTTTCGGCTATTATCAAACGTAATTGTTTAGTAGCATATATATCGCGTGTTGAGGATTCTATGACATATTGTTCTAAAGCAAAACGCGAAAAGGGCATTAACGTATCGCTCAAGTGCCAAATATCCGGTTCGTTTTCAAGCTCATATAGCATGTCAACGTCATTTAATTCAACGGCACGTAAAAATATCTTTTGTCCTTTCATAGGCGAAATTTTTGTATGATTTACCAGTCATCGTCCATTTCAATTTCCGATGATTGTGTTTTATAATCATTCAAATCCTTGTCTTTTCTCTTATTAATGATAGTGTCTTGTTTGAAAATAGTATTAAACTCTTTTTTTTGATCTTTAATTTGTTCCTTAACATTGCTTTTACTTTGTTTTCTATCCCATTTAAAGTGAGGGTTATCTAAATCTCCGTTTGCGCTAATATGTATGTAATTATTTCCCGTTCCGTCATCCACAACCTCACCGAAGTCATCTTTGTTTTTTCTATTAGATCGAAATTTATTGGCTAACAAATCATTTAATTTCATTTTTATTTTATAATCTATTTGGCCATCGAAAGTTTGTGTGCCAGACAAAGATAGATTTAAGGCGTTGTTGTTAATATCCATTTCAGGAATAGTAATGGTTTGATTTTTTATAAGAATACGGTTTTCGAGTTTTGCAAACCGTATATTGCGTAAGTCCTCTAATTCGACAAATTTAGATAAGGATTCCAAAGGTTGAAAATGGATTAATTGTCCATTTTCAACGCTAATATAGGCTATTACATCCACACTTTCAGCGCGAATGTTCAAATTGTCATTTGTTGTGGCTTTGAAAAGAATGTTAGTTGAAGCTATGCCTCTGATATGTTCATCGGTAATTCCTGATTCAGATTGACCAAAATTGTTGAAAGCATAAAATAATTTTTGTACATTTGCATCCTTGATTTTTGCATTACAGTATAAAGCATATTGATTGTTCTTTATTTTTTGTGCATATCCAGAAGTATATATCTTCCCTCCGAAAGCATTTAGTGTCAAATTGTTGACGTTAAGGATTTCGTTTTTCCATTCAGCTTTACCTTCTATTTGTTGACTTTCGAAATTATCAAAAACAAATTTATTGATATGCAAGTCTAAAGTTAAATCAATACGCTTTGGAAATGTTAATGTAAATGACTCCTGTTTTTTATTACTTTGAGTATTTGTTTGATTTTCATCTGAGAAGAATTGATTTACATTAACATAAGGAGAAGAAACATCCGCTACAATGTGCATGTTTTCTTGATTAGTAAATAGATAGTCGAAAAAATGATATATGTTTCCATTAAGTAAAAATTTATTGTTATTAATGGACCCATTTAAATCGATCAAACGGATTGATTGATTGGAAATATCAAGTGTGCCATTTAATTCATTAAAAGCGGTTTCTCCTTGTGCCAATTGAATAAACACATCTTTTAATGTAATACGACCGTTAATTTCAGCGGTGCGTAATTCGGCGGTAGTGAAGTTATCACTTGAAGAAAATTGATTTTTGAAATGCAAATCAATAGAAGATGCTCCTTTAGTTTTATAGATATAATTTTCAGGCATAAAGCTTTGCCAATCTTCGAGGTTTACCTCTGAAACCAAATGGAAACATAGTAAGGGAGACACAAAGTTTTTGATATAAATATTTCCATTGAGTGTTTTGTTTTTGATTAAAGCTGAAAATTCTTTAATATCTAAAATCCCGTTTTGTTTAATATCGATATTGCCTGCTTCGAACGTTCCATTTAATTTGATTTGAGATAAACTGATGTCACTTTCTATGTTTTTAATGCTTCCTTTGTTAAGGGAAAAGCTAGCTTTTGTTTGAAATGAAGGAGTCTGTCCTGTTGCACCGCGGGCTGTTAGATCAAATGTTACATCGCCGGACGATTCATATTTTGAAAGTGTATGTTGAGTCGATGAGGGCATCTCCTTAAGTATATCTTTTAAGGGAAGTTTATTGCCTTTTAAGTGTATGGAATAGTTTATGTGATTTTTCTTCTGGGTAAGTAATATGTCGCTAACAAATTGATAATTATCGATGCGTATTTTGCCATTTTTTAATTGATATGCTTGTTTTTTTTGATCAATATGAATATTACTTGCAATATTTAAATGTCTTTGAGAGATATGGATAGTACTGTTGAGTCTAAACTCTTGCAGTTTGCATTCGGTTTGCAATTGCATGTCGAAAATTTGTTCGGAAAAATTACCTTTGGCTCCGAATTTATTTACCCAAAGCATAAGTTTGGTGTTTTGTTTTATATTATTATATTTAATGCTAACATCTTGTAATTTGATGGTCTTTAAATGAATGGAGAATTCATTGGTTGTGCTGTCTTGAATTTGAAAGATATCCCAGTTATTTGTGTTGTCAGAAAAAGTTTTTAATTGTAAATTTGCCTGATTGATTTCAATACGTTTTAATTTGTAGTTTGATCTTAAAACATCTATAATGTTAAATTGCAGAAAAATATATTTGGCAGTAAGAAGATCTTCGGTGTCATTATATCCCTTTACTTTCAAATTGTTTATTTGCAAAGATGCTAAAGGGAATTTACGTAATAAGCTAAAAGAGATGTCTTTATGTTTTACTTCTGTTTTAACAGATTTATAAAGTTCTTTTAAAACAACATCGGCAATTTTGTCTTCAAAAATAAAAGCCGAAACGATAGCGGTTAAGATGAAGAAAAAAACAACACAGGAAAGTATCAAACACCATTTTTTCAATTGATGTTTTTGCTTAAACGAATTATTTTTTGTTTCATTCATTATCGATATGAAATGTATTATGAATTAAAGAAGTGTTCAAACTTCATGCCATCAAAATTGCCGGAGCTCATCATTAAAAGATTTTTGTTTTGCCAATCTAAGGATTTTAAGAAATCAAAAAGCGTTTGAGCGTTTTGAAAAACTTGGAGCTTGGGATTGGCAAAGGCATTAAATACAATATCTTCCGATAAAAGAGGCAGTTTCTTTAATGCTATTGCATGAGGATTAAAATACACTATAGGTAAGTCGGCTTTATCCATAGAGTGAGCATATTGTTTTAAAAATTCAGCTGTTAAGCTACTAAATGTATGGAGTTCTACACAGGCTACCAGTTGTCGGTTGGGGAATTTTTCCTTTACGGCTGCAATGCTTGCCTTTAATTTTGAAGGAGCGTGAGCGAAATCCTTATACAATGTTTTTTCATGGTCATCATAAACAACCTCCAATCGTTTGGAGGCTCCTTTAAAGGATTGAATGGCTGAATAAAAGCTATAGTTGCTAATACCTAATCGATTACATACACTATGTGCCGCTTCAATATTCAATAAATTATGTTGTCCGAAAACTTGTAAAGTGTATTTTTCCCCTTCATCCACAATAATATATTGGCCTTTTTTCAGGATGAATTCAGGGAGGGTATAAGGGATTTTATGTTTTCCGGTTGAGTTTTCAGCGATTTGTTTGCAATAGATATCCTCTTTACAATATATTAAGACTCCATCATCGGGTATCAGGTTAGCGAAAATCTGAAATTGTTCAAGATAATTTTCAAAGGTCGGGAAAACATTGATATGATCCCAGGCAATCCCGCTAATAACACCAATGGTTGGCTTATACACATGAAATTTGGGTCGACGGTCAAGGGGAGAAGTTAAATACTCATCTCCTTCGATAAGGATATGAGATGCATCGGAAAGTTTGGTCATGACTTCAAATCCTTCTAGTTGCGCACCTATCATATAATCACAAGGGAAATTAACTTCATTCAACACATGTAGTATCATAGAGGTAATGCTTGTTTTCCCGTGGCTTCCTCCAATAACAATACGGGTTTTGTTTTTTGATTGTTCGTAAATAAATTCAGGATAAGAATAGATTTTAATATTTAATTCTTTAGCTTTTATTAATTCAGGATTATCCGCACGTGCATGCATGCCTATAATAACGGCATCTAAATCGGAGTTTATACGAGAGGGATGCCAACCAATATCTTTCGGATATATGTTGTATTTTTTCAAACGTCCGGCAGCCGGTTCAAATATTTCATCGTCTGAACCACTGATTTCATCCCCTTTTATTTTAAGTGAAATAGCTAAATTGTGCATAGCACTGCCTCCGATGGCTATAAAATGAATTTTCATATAGTCGAATTTGTTTATATTCTTATACAGCAATTGAATATATTTATAAACGTCAATGCAAAAAAATCATTGTATTATTAATCATTTTTATATAAAAAAAGAATATCTTTGCAAAATATTTAAATGTTTTTGAAGTAGAAATTATAATTATCTGAAAATGAAAAAAGTGAGTTTATTTTTGTCTGTGATTTTGTTCATGACTATAGAATTAAAATCACAAATTATTATCGTAGAAAATGAAAATTTCGAAACCTATCTATCTACATGGACTGTTCAACCCACATACGCTTGGATGCCTAATACAAATTTGTATGTAAGCGGGAATCAGTCTTATGTGGGATTTGTTCCGGCACTTAATGGTGATTCGGTATTGTTTACAACCCCTTTTTATAATTTGGTTAATTATTCGCAAGTCAAGCTTTATTTTAATCATATATGTAAGGTTAGCAACCAAGATTTGTGTTAAATAGAATATAGAGAAAATCATCAAAGTGCAGTTTGGAAACCTATTCCTGTTTCATCCTACGAAGGAAATGGAATATATAAACATATGCGCTTTCATGATTCATCCTACGTTGAATGGAAAAATGATAGTCTGTTAGCGGTTCCTGATAACACATGGTGGAAACGTGAAGTTTTTGATATTTCCAATGAAGTATGCTTTGCTAATGTACAATTTCGGTTTAAAATAAAAAAAGGAAATACAACAGGCACCCATTTTTCCTCTGGATGGTTCATAGATGATTTTATCATTCAAGCTTCGGTTCACCCGATTGTGCCTCCTGAATTGTCGTTTATAACTACTTATCCTGATACTGTTTTTGAAACGGGACCTTTCCCTTTTATCGCCAAAATTAAGTCAAGAACCTTGGCTCCGCTTAATATACCCGTATTAAAGTATACATCTACATATAATCAGATAGTTACTCACGATTCCATTGTTATGACAGCTGTGGAAGGGGATTCCATTTGGAGCGCTACTATACCACAACACGTATACGGTACAGAAATTCAATATTCTGTTTTTGCAGAAGATACAATGGGGAATAATGATTTCAGACAAGGGCATTTTCACATCAAACGTCTTCCTCCTTACGTCTTAAATTCCGTGGCATTGCATAAAATGGATGCTCCCGATACTGTAGAAAAGTATAATACTTTGATGCCCGTACTAGTTACAATAAAAAATAAGGGATTAAATAATTTACAATCAGCTAATATACAATGGTCGGTAAATGGAATAACCCAAACATCCGTTAATTGGTCGGGGAATTTGCCAGATGGGTTTCAAGATCAAGTTGTTATTGGATCCTATTTGTCAGGAATGCATGGTACATATGATGAAATATGGGTGTGGGTAAAACTACCCAATGGGGTGAGTGACTCCATTCTGAATGACGATACATTGAAATTAAAAATTTATAATTGCAAAGAATTGTTTGATGGAGACTATATTATTGGACAAAATCCTTTATCGGACTTTGCAACCATAAATCTTGCTTTACAGTCATTAAAAAATGCTGATTGCATCAGAGGAGATATTAGGTTTCAGTTAGCGTCAGGAACCTATACTGAGAACATTGATCTGACAAATTTCGCCAATTATTTGAATGGATATTCTCTGACATTAACCTCATTGGCTAATCATAAAGATAGTGTTGTTTTAAATGATACAGCAGGAACCTTAATTACCATTAATAACACAAATAATATTTATATAAACAGTCTAACGTTAGATGTTGCTCAAAGAGGAACTTATGCGATTGAATTTAAAGGAAGTGCAAACAATATAGAAATTCGGGATTGTAATATATATGCAAATCCTACGGCTGTTACAGAAGCTTACGCCGGAATAATGAAATCGGAAAACGTGAATGGCATAGCAAACAATGTACGTATCATCCATAATGTGTTTGATGGAGGTTTTTTTAATGTTTTTATATTTGGGGGGAATCAAAATTCTTATGCAAATGGATATAAAATAGATGATAATTTATGTGTAAATGCTGAAAGTAGAGGTATTCATTTATGTTATTTTGAAGCTAGTAGTGTTTCAAATAACCAAATTTATTCTCGCACTACAAAACCTAATAATAATTATTTTGTGTATAATTTGGTTTTAGTTTATGGAGTTGTTGATGAAGTAATAGGCAACAAATTAATGATTGATCGTCCTTTATCAACTACTAATACGTATTGTCTATATTTATGGAATTTAAATACATCTGTACCTAATCGTGTATTAGTATCCAATAACGAAGTCCGTCTAATTGATAGTAGTTCGATTACGTATGGTGTTTATACACATACGGCTAAATATGATTTTTTACATAATTCTTTTTACATTCATTCAAAAGTAATTGGGGGTTTAGGCTTACATGTTTATAATAGTACGGCTACTATTAATAACAACAGTATTCATTGTATCGGTATGTCTCCTATAGATTTTAGTAGTAGCAGTGTTATTTCAGATTATAATAATTTAGTGGGAACAAATTTTCAATTAACGCAATTCAAGGCAAGCAAAGGAACAGATTCAAATTCAGTCAGTATAATACCTGCCTATATCAACGTATCCAATAGCTTAGAACTATCCGATTATTCGTCGTTTACATGTCCGCGTTTGCCGAATGTAATATTTGATATAAATACCAATTACCGAACTTCAATAACAACCATGGGGGCGTATTCCATCCCCATTTGGGAGGGTTATAACTTAGTGATGCATGCTTTAGTGAGTCCAAGTGTCTTAGAGTATGCAGCTTGTGATGTGCCGGCTGTATCGGATATCAGAGTAAGTGTTAGAAATAATGGAACCGAATTGATTGATTTCAGTAATACGCCCATGCAATTATCGGTGAAAGTCAATGGCGCAGTGAGTTTTCAAATAGATACTATTATAAGTTCGGGTTTATTGGCAATAGGAGCGAACGATACGTTTACCGTTACTTCTATGTTTCCAACTTCAGCTATCGGCAATTATAATATCAGCGTTTATTTAACGTATGCTTTAGATACCCTACATTCAGATGACACATTGTATGCTGTTTATGTGGTAAGTAGAATCAACTTGCCTTATGATGTAGATTTTAGTTATAATCCTCCGGAATTATGGGTAACTTCTTTAAGTGGAGATATTGTATGGGAACAACAAAGCGGTTCTGGTACGCAGCCCGACATTGCACCGGTTTTTGGAAATGGACGCTTAGTGTTTAGGGGTGCCGAAGAAACAGGCTCTTTATCGCAAGCCATTTTTAAAGGAATTGATTTAACCTCTGCATCACATCCTCGTTTGGGATTTTGGTATGCACATGATAATACGTTTGGGAGAGATGTTGTTGTTGTGAAATTAGCAACAAATGATTCTTTGTCGCCCATAATTTTAACTGCTGTCTTGCGTTATGATCCGAGTTATGCAAATCCAGGATGGAAATATTATGAAATAGACTTATCCCCTTATCAAATGGAAAACTGTGTGAGCATTATATTTGAAGCATCAGGATTTGGAACGGGAAATCAAAATATAGATAGAATTCGTATCTTTGGATATCAGGATTTAAAATTATCATTACTCATGCCTGATTTGGATAGTTTCACAAACTGCGATCTCTTCAATAAACCCATTCAAGTTGTTCTTGAAAATTTAAGTACACAGCAAATTATTCTTCCACCTAATACGGAAATAAAATTGAAAATAAATGCTCCTCAACCTATGAATTATTCCATCCCTGTCAATGGCGTGCTTGAAGGCAATGCTGTAGATACTTTTTTATTGCTTGATTCATTTGATTTTTCGCTGTCACAAAGCTATGATTTAACAGCATATATTCAAAGTGTTGATAGCAATTCAATCAATGATACAGATCATGTAATTTATACGCTTAATCCTGACATAGCATTAGATTCAATAGGAGGAGTAGATGCTTTTCATTGTAAACAAATTGGTGAAACAGTATATGTGAGTGCCTTTTTGCAAAATATAGGTAATGTGGCTTTGAATAATATTCCTCTGCAAATTACAATTAATCACACTCATACTATTTATGACACCGTGTATACTGCTTTATTGCCCGGGAATAGTATACAATATCATTTCACTAAACCTTATATAGTACCCAATGCAACACAAGTTCAGCCATATTATCACATTTCTGTTAAAGCAAATTATCCCTGTGATGCCCAGACGTTGAATGATGAAATAGCTTTTCTTGCTTGTGTGGAAATGGATGCTGTATTTGACCTACGTATAAATGCAATCAACAAACCTCAACAAGGACATTGTGATAAAGGATTGACGGATTTATATGCAAAAATTGCATTTATAAATCAAGGGGAAGAAGATTTGTATGATGTTGTTTTGTGTTTGACCATTGATAGTGCTCACCATATCATGCAAACTCTAAATGATACTTTATCACATATAATGGCGAATTCTACCGTATATTATGAGTTTTCAAAACCTTATTTGGTGCCAAATATGAAATCAGTGGAAGATACCTATACGCTGAGTGTTTATTTTGAACGCATGGATAGCGACACCAATGCATTGAATGATACGCTTCGTATGCAAGCTTGTGCTGTTTTTAATGATGTAGATGTGCGAGCTTATTCTTCTATAAATTGGAATATGGGACAAAATATACCCAATCCGGCATGGACAAAAACTCAAATTCCTTATTCCATACCTCAGGAGGATAACGTAATTTTCAGTGTAATGAGTATTAACGGCCAATTGCTTTACAGAGAAGAAATCCAAGCTGATGCCGGTTCTCATTTTCTGGAAATAAATACACAAACGCTGTCTGCCGGTATTTACTATTACAGCATGGAATTCCAAGGTCAACGCATCGTAAAGAAAATGACGATACAGAAATAACGGTTACTTTAATATAGATGAGCTTATTATTATGTAGCAGCCTTTTTGATGCTTACATTCAATTACTGATTTTTGTACTAAAACACAGATAAACAGTCAACAAAAAAGGGATGTAAATTTATCACATCCCTTTTAAATATTTAAATATTATCTTATTAAATATTAGCTTGATTGGCTGTAATGGCTACTACATTCACGATATCTTCCACGGAGCATCCGCGGGAGAGGTCATTAATGGGAGCGGCCATGCCTTGCATAACAGGTCCCACGGCTTCGGCACCGGCTAATCGCTGAACTAGCTTATAGGCAATGTTTCCTACTTCGAGGGTAGGGAATACCAATACGTTGGCTTTTCCTGCAATTAGACTTCCCGGTGCTTTGTTGGCACCTACTTTGGGAACGATAGCTGCATCGGCTTGCAATTCACCGTCAATGGCAAGATCGGGAGCTATTTGTTTGGCTAATGCCGTTGCTTCGACTACTTTATCGACCATTTCATGTTTGGCACTTCCTTTGGTTGAAAAACTTAACATAGCAACACGGGGATCTAAGCCGGCCACACTCTTAGCCGTTTTTGCTGTAACGACAGCAATCTCGGCCAATTCTTGTGCATTCGGATTGGGGTGAGCCGCACAATCGGCAAATACCATAATACCATTATCTCCCCATTGTTTGTCTTTCATTATCATAATAAATGCACCCGAGACAACACTTACTCCGGCTAAAGTTTTTACTATCTGAAAAGCAGGTCGTAAGACATCACCTGTGGCATTCATCGCACCGGCCACTTCACCGTCGGCTTCTTTGTTTTTAATGAGTAAAGTACCTAAATACAAAGGGTCTTTTGCTAAACGTGTGGCTTTGTCCATATCCATGCCTTTGTGTTTACGTATCTCATACAACATATTGGCATAATATGCTATTTTAGGATTGTTTTCAGGGTCGATTATCTGTGCTTTGTGAATGTAGTTTAAATTCCATTCTTTGGCTTTGTTTAATATTAATTCTTTGTTTCCCAATAAGATGAGTCGGGCAATCTTTTCCGATAAAATAATATCGGCAGCTTTTAAGGTTCTTTCTTCCATTCCTTCAGGCAAAACAATGCATTTATCGGCTTGTTTGGCCATAGCCTTGATGTTCGTTATTAAATCCATATCTTTTAAAAATTATTTATTTTTAGGTAAAATTTTAATTCCGACAAAATTACTAAAAATTAACATGTAAAATAAACGATAAGGATAGATTATTTGTTTAAGATACCAAAGCTGCTTATAAAGTCATATTTGATGGATGTTTTGATAAGATTTGGAAATAATGTTTCAATAATCCGAGCATGAGAAAATTGATTGATAAAACGCCAATATACGCAAGAGCTAAAGAGCGGATGAACGATGAATGCTTTTCAGATTAACGACCGATCTCTGTCGGGTTTGAATTAACTGTTTTATGGAAAGTAAAATGTTAACAAAAAATTGTGAGGAATTTGTTGTGAAGATTATTTTGACTTTTATCGGATAATAATGAATTTTATGTACTTTTGCAGCTGTAATGTAATTCTACTAAGCGTAATAATATAAGGTAATTAGTTATGATATTGAAAAATAATAAAATCGGCATAACTTTATATGTAATCATTTCTTTTATATTGGGTTTTACGGCGTGTGAATCAACAGGGACACAAGGCAAGGGTTTGTTGTCGTCGTCGGGGAGATCGGGAGAGATGTTGGTGGTGTGTCAATCATCGGCATGGAAAGGTGCATTGGGAGATAGTCTGCGTAGTATGTTTATGTCATCGTTGGAATGTTTACCTCAAAATGAACCATATTTCACTCTTTCACATATTTCAAACGATAAATTTAATGCTATCTATCAGAAACAAAGAAATATTTTATACGTTGATATCAATTCTTCGTATACAGAAGCAAAAGTTACCGTATCAAAAGATAAATGGGCGTCGCCTCAATTAATAATAACCCTTTTTGTTTCGGATGAAAAAGCTGCTATTGCATTGGCGGCAACTCATAAGGATAAAATCATGAGTTTGTTTTTAGATTCGGAAATCAAGCGTTTTCAACGTGCTCAATTTGCTCAGCAGGATAAGAGTATAGATAAAAAACTTAAAAAATCATATAAACTATCCATGATTGTACCACAGGGATTTATTTTTGCCGTTAAAAATGAAAATTTTTGTTGGATGCGTAAAGAAACTAAATATTGGGGTCAAAGTATCTTGATATATACGGAAGATTATACGGATACATCTATGTTTTCGAATACGTATATTGTAGCTTTAAGAAACAAAATGACGAAACAATATGTGTTCGGCTCTCTGGATAGTTCCTATATGATAGTGGATGAAAAATTTATTCCTACTAAATCTGATTTTTATGATTTTAACGGGATGTATGGTGTGAAAACACAAGGAATATGGAAAATGGTGGGTGATTATATGGGTGGAGCGTTTGTGAATTACACCCTTTTAGATACAAAACGAAACAGGGTGATTAGTCTTGACGGATTTTTGTATGCTCCTACGGATGATAAACGAGATTTATTAAGGCAGATAGAAGCAGTTTTATTGTCAACTAAACTAGAGAATGAAACATAAGAAATGAAACGAATACTATTTTTGTTTTTTGGATTGTGTAGTTATTCTACGCTACTTTTCTCCCAGTCATATAGCCCACCTTTACGTATAGAAATTGAAACACCCATGGGAGAGTTCCCTTTTCAGTTGATGCCAATGAAACAACATGGAGTTATACTGTTTTATGAAACAGGAATCGTTGAAAATAAACAAGTAAAATGGAGTATCGTATGGTTTGATACTAATTTAAATAAAATTACTACTTCGGATTTCTTTATAGATAAAGGAATGATTATTGAAGCTTTTAATGGTGACGAGAATGATTTTTATATCTGTATGCAATCCAAATCGCATAGAAGGAATATCCTGTATAATACGGTATTTGTTCACTATAATCTTATTGAAAAAAAAATAAAAGTTTATTCTTTTAATTTACGTGATCGTGAAGAAGTACAAAGCATGTTTTTGTTTAATAATACCGTATTGTTTACTACTTTATATAACAAACAAGAAGAAGTTTTACTATTCGACTTGCAACGTTTAAGTGTTAAACCATTCTATACTGAAAATAATCGTACATATTCTCTACAATTTGTTACATTCGATTCCATTACACATAGTTTCTGGATAGGAAGTCTTATAGAAAATCAACCGCATTCCGTATTGGTGTTAAATCAGTTAGATACTAACGGAAGCAGTTATTATCAACAAGAGATTGCGTTTGATCAACAATACAGGCTAAATTATTGTAAATGGGTAGTTACAGATAGTGGTAAAGCCCTTCTCTTGGCGAGTTATGTCCACGCTAATGAGATAAATTCAAAAACATTAAGCAATATCAATACCGGCATTGTATCAATGCGATTTTCAAAAGAAGCAATATCAATACCTACATATTATAATTTTTTATATTTAACAAACGAAACACAATTACGATCCAATAAGCAAGATGTTTCATTAAATCTTCAATTGATAGTGAATAATGTTGCTCACAATGATAGTTTGTATATTTTTATAGGTGAAGTATATTATCCGGAATATCGACAAGAATATGCCGCCGGATATGGAATGTATGCTTATTCAGCTGCACCGACTACAGTATTCGCCGGATACCGATATCAAATTGCCTATGTGTTAGTTTTTAATAAAAATGGAAATTTAGTATGGAATACCCAATTTCAACACAGAGATATTTTGGTGAAAAGTTTACGTAATATTTTACATGCATACATAGATGATGAAAATAATGTGTTACTATATTATGGCCTGGGAAGTAATATTAGTTCTACAATAATAAACGATAAGACAGTTATTCAGTCACTTGATAAAATACCTGTAGAATTGCTTGCTCCTGGTGAACAGATTATTAATAATTATACTACCTTTTGTAAACATTGGTATGCCGATTATTTTATTTATTATGGATATCAAACTATTCTGTCTCCCAAGTCAAATAAACGGCAAAAAAGAAAGAGAGATGTTTTGTTTATTAATAAATTGGTGTATAAATAAAAAGTAGAGACATTGCATGCAACGTCTCTACCAATCAATATTATTGATAAAAGATTATTTATTCACTTGGAATGTTTTATCGCCTGTGGCAAAGAAATTAACAATCTGATTAGCGGATGCTAACCCTGCATTTATATTTGCTTCTGCTGTTTCAGCTCCCATTTTTTTAGGAGTGGCGAAGAAACGGTTTTGAAATTTTTCGGTCATTTCGCTTGTATTATCGGGAGCAATATCGGAACAGTATTTTAAGTCTGTTCTTTCTTCCATTGCTTTTACCAATTCTTCTTCGTGAATCACTTCTTTACGAGCTGTATTGATAAGGCATCCACCTTTGGGCATTTGAGTTATCAGTTTATAGCCAATGGATTTTTTGGTTTGTTCATTGGCCGGAATATGCAATGAAATAAAATGACAATTTGTATATAATTTTTCTACGCTATCCAGTGGTGTAACACCGTCGGCTTTGATTTTATCGGCAGGAACAAAGGGATCAAAAGCATACACTTCCATGCCAAATCCTTTGGCGATGTCGGCAGCTAGTCGTCCAACATTCCCGTAAGCATGTATACCTAATTTTTTACCTTTTAATTCAGATCCGGTTCCGGGTTTAAAGGTATTGCGCGACATATAAATCATCATACCTATGGCTAATTCGGCAACAGCATTAGAATTTTGACCGGGAGTGTTCATGGCAACAATGTTTTTTGCAGAACAAGCGGCTAAATCTAAATTATCGTAACCTGCACCTGCGCGGACCACAATTTTTAATTGTTTTGCGGCATTGATAACTTCTTTAGTAACTTTATCTGAACGGACTATTAATGCATCTGCATCAGCTACCGCTTTATAGAATTCGTTTACATCGGTATATTTTTCAAGTAAACTCAAACTATGTCCGGCTTTTTCTACAATGTTACGAATACCGTCAACAGCGGCTTTGGCAAATGGTTTTTCGGTTGCTACTAATATTTTCATATTTCTTTATTTTTTTAATTGTTTAACTGTTATAAAATAGGCAGTTCAACGATTATTTATGTAATTTTTCAAATTCTTGCATACAATTCACGAATGCTTCAACGCTTTCTTTCGGGCAAGCATTGTACAGAGAAGCACGGAATCCGCCAACGGAACGGTGACCTTTAATGCCCACCATACCGCGTTCTTTAGCAAAAGCCATGAATGCTTCTTCTTTGTCTTTGTGCCCTTCGGCCATGACAAAGCAAATGTTCATCATGGAACGACTGTCTTTTTCGGCAGTACCTACAAAAAGTGAATTACGGTCGATTTCATTATATAGCAAACCGGCTTTTTCTTCATTCATCTTTTGCATCACTTCCACGCCACCTAATCGTTTTAACCATTTCAAGGTTTCGTTCATAACCAATATTGAAAAAACGGGAGGTGTGTTGAACATGGAACTTTCTTCGATATGTGTTTTGTAGTTTAACATAGTAGGGATGTAACGACTTACTTTTCCCAACAAAGATTCTTTGATGATTACAAAAGTAACACCGGCAGGACCTACGTTTTTCTGTGCACCACCATAAATCACTCCGTATTTTGCAATATCAACTGGTCTACTCATGATATCGGACGACATGTCGGCAATCAATGTAACAGGCGAATCCATATCGTAACGGATTTCTGTACCATAGATGGTATTATTAGTTGTAATATGGAAATAATCTACATCGGTAGGAATAGTGTATCCTTTGGGGATATAGTTGAAGGTTTTATCCGCTGATGAAGCAACACAAATAGCTTCACCTATGCCTTTAGCTTCTTTCAACGCTTTTTTTGCCCATACACCGGTTTCTAAATAAGCTGCCTTTTTTTCCATAAAATTTAATGGAATCATGGCGAATTGCAAAGATGCTCCGCCTCCTAGAAACATGACTTTATATCCTTCGGGTATTTTTAATATTTCTTTCCATAATGCTTCGGTTTCATCCATAACAGCTTGCCATTCTTTCGAACGATGGGATACTTCTATGACAGACATTCCCGTGCCTTTAAAATCTTTTAATGCTTCAATAGCTGCATTGATAGCTTCTTTTGGAAGGACGCATGGTCCCGCATTGAAATTATGTACTCGTTTCATATCAATTTTTTTTATTGTTAATTTTTATAATAATTATTTTTTTGCTTTTATATAATTTTCGGCAAAGTTAAACATTTAAACAATAGCTTTATGTCTTTTAGTAAAATTTTAATTTCTTGCATTATAAATGGTATATGCAAAAAAGAAAATATTTTATATGCTATGCTAAAAAATAAAGGGAGGTTTAAGCTTTTATTTAGCATAAAACTCCCTTTTTTCGAATAATTAAGACCTATTTTTCCATATGTAAATCACATATGATGGTATCACTTTTTGTAATGGTGATGGAATCGGAGCGTCCGGTAAAAGTTGTGTTGTCAACGGAGAAATAATATTCGGCACTAACGGTATAAACACCATTTAAAATTCCGTTTATTTGATAATTCCCTTGATCGTCAGTGGTAACAGTTTTTAGGGCTTTTTCAGCTGAACCTTTGTGTAGTTTAACTGAAGCATGGTCGGCTTTGCCTTCAAGGCCGCTTTCCGAATCAAAATAACTTATTTGACCTTTAATGACACTTACTTCCAAATCTGAATCCGGATCAGGATCGTCTTCTTTACAAGATACAGTCGTAATTGCTAATGCTGCTAGCAAAATCAATACATAATTTTTTATTTTCATTGCCTTTACTTTTAAATATTTTGTTATTTATTATTGATTTAAATTAGAGTAACAAAAGTATATAAAAATTTCGATAAATTTATTGTTTCTTAAAATTTATTTTTAGAATGAATGATAATTTTCATCTACTTGATTATATCCCTCTCAATACCATATTGTTTTTTTATATTCTATCTTTTCTGTATTATCATTAATAAATAACAGTTGAATACATGTAAAAGAAAATTCATATTTTCACATAAAATGTGTTTTTCTGCTGTTATGGGTTTTTTATTTATCTATATTTGTACGTTTTTAAACAGAACAGGACACAGAGGTTGAAAGTGTTATAAATATTTCTTTATCAACAAATAATTTTTTAAAATGAAAAAAAATATTGCAGTAATTGCAGGTGGTAATTCCGGAGAACATGATATTTCTATTCGAAGCGGTAAAAATATAGCCGAGACTTTAGACAAACAAAAATTCAATGTCTATTTCATACATTTGTATTTTAAAGAATGGACATATACCGATGAGCAAGGTAATGTGTATAATATAGATAAAAATGATTTTAGTCTGCCTCTCCGACATCAACGTATTTACTTCGATTGTGTATTCATAGCCATTCATGGTAATCCGGGCGAAGATGGGAAACTGCAAGGATATTTCGATATGTTAGGAATTCCTTACGCAGGTTGTGATGCGACTGTTTCCTCATTAACTTTTAATAAGAACTTATGCAATAGAGTATTGAAAACCTATGGAATCCATATGACCACTTCGTTACATGTCTTCCAATATGATAAGATTGACACAAAGAAAATAATAGCAGAAATCGGCTTGCCGTGCTTTGTCAAACCCTGTTGTTCGGGTTCCAGTGTGGGTATTTCGAAGGTAAACCATGAAAAAGAATTGTTTCCGGCTATCGAAAATGCGTTTAAACACGACAATCAGTTGCTTATCGAACGGTTTGTCCAAGGAAGGGAAATCACCTGTGGGGTGATGCGTTTGAATGGAAACATACAGGTGTTAGCCATAACAGAGATAGTGAGTAAAAAAGCATTTTTCGATTTGGAAGCAAAATATGACCCTACTTTAGCCGATGAGATTACACCCGCCCCCATAGAAAATGAAATTAGAGAAGCCTGTGAAACGATATCAAAAAATATTTATCAATGGCTTGATTGTAAAGGAATAGTTCGTATTGATTACATCTATAATGAGCATGAATTATGTTTTATCGAAATCAATACCATCCCCGGTCAAACCAACGAAAGCATTATTCCTAAGCAAGTCAGATATAAAAATCTTGATTTTAAAGAATTGTGTACGGTTTTTATTGAAGAAGCTATACGAGGAAAATAATATTTTTGTCCTTTCCCCGTTTCTAATTACATATGCGTTTTCTGTTTTTACAATAATATAAATAGGTATACATGAAAAGGAACATTCTTATTAATATAATATGTATAAGTATTTTGTGTATTACTTTTTTTTCATGTAACAAAGATAATATATATGAAAATCCGGACGCAAAATTACGATTTTCGACTTCCTTGGTAAGCTTCGATACTATTTTTACGAGCGTAAGTTCCATTACCAAACGATTGGTGGTGAAAAATCCTTATAATGCAGATATTAAAACCGATGTATATTTATTAGGAGATCAACATTCTTATTTCAGTATAAATATCAATGGGGTATCAGCCAAAAGTTTAAAAGACGTTGAAATACCCGCCAAAGATAGTATTTACATTTTTATTAAAGTGATTATAAATCCCAATCAAACTAATTTGCCTATGTTGGTGAGCGATAGTATATTATTCCATACCAACGGAAATAAACAACATGTGGCTTTGTTGGCTTATGGTCAGGATGCACATTTTATTATTGCAGATAAATGGCTGGGAAATTACATTAATTATAAAGTAGTTGCCGGTGAAGGGGAAACTGTAACATGGACCAACGATAAACCCTATGTTATTTATGGCTACGCTGTGGTTGATTCGGTTGGGAAGCTAAACATAGAGGAAGGTACGAAAATTTATTTTCATAAAAAAGGTGGATTATGGGTTTATAAAGGAGGTTGTTTACATGTAAATGGAACTCAAAATAATCCCGTAGTATTCCAAGGAGATAGATTAGAACCTTTTTTTGAAGATGATTATGAACAATGGGATAGAATATGGATTAACGAAGGGACACAAGATAATATCATCAATTATGCCATTATAAAAAATGCTTTTATTGGTATTCAGGCTGAAGTCCTGGAAAGAGATATGGGCAACCAATTGGTACTTTCTAATACCGTCATTAAAAAATCATCCGGCATGGGATTTTTAGCGAAGAATTATAAAGTGTATGCATATAATAATGTAATAAGCGATTGCGGACAATATGCATTGGCTTTGTTACAAGGAGGAGATTATACATTTATTAATAATACGATATATAATGCCTATCGATTAGGATCACGAGCAACGCCTTCGGTTTTTCTGAGTAATTATTATATCTTAAACAATACGATGTATCTGGCCGATTTTCGATGTGATCTTATTAATAATATCATATGGGGGAATAATGTGCGGGAGTTTGCTTGTAGTTACGATAAAGCAGCTGCCTTTAATGCAAATATTGAATACTGTTTGTTGAAATCCGATACAAATTATCCAGCTTATTTTTCTTCTATGCTGTTTAATAAGAATCCGCAATTTGAAAATCCACAAGAATACGATTTTCAATTGCAAAACACATCCCCCTGTAAAGGTGCCGGGAAAGTTATCCCTGATATACTAAACGATATTAAAGGAAATGTACGTAATATACCTCCTTCCATAGGAGCCTACGAGTAAAATATGCGGATTTATATTATAGGATTTATGGGAAGTGGCAAGAGCGTTTTTGGTAAACGTTTGGCAGCCTATGCCAACTATGATTTTATGGATTTGGATGTTTGCTTCGAAGCGACTTTTCAGACTACTATCTTTGATTTTTTTACTACCTATGGGGAAGCAGCATTTCGCAAAAAAGAAACCGCCTTGTTACGCCAGAGCACAGATAAAGATAATATTGTAATTTCATTGGGTGGAGGAACACCATGTTATCATAATAATATGAAATGGATACTAGAGAACGGTTTATGTGTTTATTTACAATTATCACCCGAAGTTTTGTATGACCGCTTATTGCAGGCTAAGCAAAACCGTCCGCTTATCCATGATTTGATTCCAAATGAACTACAGAATTATATTCGAAAGACTTTGACAGAAAGAGAAAAATATTATACACAAGCGCAATGTATTATTCCTTCTATTAATATAAAATCTCAGACCGTAAAATTACTGTTTCAAAGGATATTAGAAACTGGGAATGATATTTATAAATGAAAAACTTTATAGATGAAAATTAGTACAAATTATGGTTTATCTTACGGTATTCATTGGGTGACATCCCCACGTTTTTTTTAAAATATTGAAAGAATAGAAACTGGGAAGAAAAACCAAACATTTCGGCAATTTCTTTCATCCGTATGGATTGATTTCTTAATGTTTTTTTTATCTCCGTTATTAATAAATAGTCTATCCATTCTTTGGCTGTTCTATTTCCCATGTTTTTTTTTATGACCCTGTTCAAATGATTAGGAGTTATACATAGTTTGTTTGCATAAAAATTAACATCTTTTCTTTCCTTCATATGTTTTTTTACCAATAATAAGAAATTGTTAACTGTTTCGTTTTTATCGCTTATCATATTGTATTGATGATGTAAAAAATTACACAATTCATAGTAAATATTGTGTAAAATATTCAGAATGATATGATGGTAAAATATAGTATTTTTATTTTTTATTTTATCTTTTAAAAGTGAAAATAATACTTCCAATGAATCAACTAAATTCTTATTGAGGCTAATCAGGCTTTTGTCTTTCCAATAAAGAAAAAATAAAAAGGGAATATTAATACTAAGGGACTCTAAATAAAATATAGAATAAGTGAGTTGCATGCAACAAAAATCGTTGCTGGATGCAGTAACATTTGCCTTTTGATATGGAAATATACATATGCTTTTATTCGAAGTCATCGTATAAAACATGCCATCAATTTCGAATGTTGCTTTCCCTTGTGTACAGATTATAAGTATAACATATTTAGTGATTCCCGATTTGGTATGAAATGGTAAAGCTTGTTTACTCTTTAATTGTACATCAATGTGTTTTATTTCAATATCGTTAAAGGAAAAAGGTAAATTTCCTGGCATTATGTTAATTTAGTTTTTATAAAAAAAAGTTATTTGATGAAAAATTATAATTAAAATAGTAATAAAATCAATATATTGAATGTCAAATAAAATACAGCACAAAAATAAAGAAAAAACTATGCGATAAAAAATAATGTCAAAATAAATATAATTAATGCATGGAAATATATAAAATCATAAAATCATTGTAAATACTTTTGCCTTGACAAATAAATCAGAAAATGGAAAATAAAATAAAGTATTTAATAAAAAAAATGACAATGAGAAAATTTATTGTTTTATTCAGTCTGATGCTAACGGTATGGGGGGGATATTCCCAATACACGACTGTAGCAAATGAAACTTTTGGTAGCATTCCTGCCGGATGGTCAGTAACACCAGCCGGAAGTTGGACTTTGGAGAATCATTTATATGTAAGTGATTCCACTTCTGTTTTGGGCTATGTCCCCAATTCACAGGGTGATTCAGCGGTATTGATTTCTCCTTTTTATGATTTTCAAAATTATTCATTTATTTTACTTCGCTTTAATCACATCTGTAAAGTAGCTTCAAGCGATATTTGTAAAATTTATGTTCAAGAAAATCATACAGGAGCCAAATGGACGGAAATTCCTTCCTCCTGTTATCAAGGCTTAGATAAGTCGGCCTACCAACAAAGTCGATTTAGTCAATTGAGTTATGCTACATGGATGCCCAATGACTCCTTAGCCATTCCTACCAATGGGTGGTGGAAAACGGAATCTTTTGATGTTTCCAATGAAGTTTCCTATGCGCAAGTTCGTTTTAAATTTGTTATTACCCGTGGAAGTGGTATTGCCACACAATTTGCCTACGGTTGGTTAATCGATGATTTTGAATTGATAGCTTCCCAATACGAAATCAAACCTCCCATTATAGAGGATTTGTCGATGTTAGGAGATACCGTATATAATACAGGTCCGTTTAATATAAAAGTGAGAATCCTTCCTCAAACCATGCACGGAATCGTTAAACCTGTTTATTTGACGCTAAAATATGAACATCCAAATTTAACTACAATCTATGATACTATTCCCATGACTATGTTAGCCGGCGATACGATGTTCTTAGCTACCATTCCTCAAAAAATAGCAGGAACAACGGTTTCTTATCAAGTATATGCGTATGATACCGTAGGAAATGATGCCTCTATACGATCGAGTTTCTATGTGAAACGAGCCGGTGGAGGAGGAGTAACTGGCTATGTAATTGTGGGAAATGGTACGGTAACAGAAAGTTATATTCCCTTTTATCGATTTTATGATTACAGTTGGTCTAGGGCATTATATTTAGCAAATGAATTGAGTATTAATTCTGGTGGAGGATTAATCAGCCATATTGCTTATAATGTATCCTCTGCCGGAGCCTCTGCACCTAATCAATTTTGCTATTTTAAAGCAGTAGATGATGTAAATATATCAAATACCAATTACCTTGATCCCATCGCTGATGGGGCTACTTTGGTATGGACGGGATCCTTTAATCCTGTACTTGGATGGAACGATATAACTTTAGATCATAATTTCTTATTACCTCCGGGGAAAAATTTATTGGTTTATTGGTCAAATCATGCCGATAATTATACTACCTCTACTACTTTTTTTGCTACTTCCACATCTCCTATTTATTTGGCCGTATATAAATATCAAGACGGGAGTTTTCCTGCAGTTTCCGGTACTTTATATTATAATAGACCTAATACGAGATTTAATATTATAAGTGGAACAGATGATACGAACTCCGTCGGTTTGTATGATGTTCTCTCTCCTTTAGATAGTGTGGTAGCCGCTCCGGGTCATCAAGTGCCGGTAGTGGTTGAAATAAAAAATAAAGGAATAGGTGATTTAGATTCCTGCGACATCAATTGGTCCTTAAACGGTGTGCTGCAACCTACATATGCATGGAAAGGATATTTGCCTTGGGATTTTAATGGGATTGATACCATCGGTTGGTATACTCCTTCGGTAAATTTATACGATACGTTAGTGATTTGGGTTAGCAATCCTAACGGACAATATGACTCTACCACCTATGATGATACCTTAATGCTTGTTTCATTCGGTGTTACCGGATTAAATATGGCATATGTATCTTATCTCACAGATACAGTTTATAATACAGGTCCTTTTGATATACAAGCCGTCATATCGTCTCGTACCGGAATACCGGTGCCAACACCTATATATTTACATGTTACCTATCTATACGATAGTGTAACTACTTATGACACTATTTTAATGAATTATACCTTAAACGATACCTTTGTGGCTCGCATTCCTCAGCATGTGTTTGGTACCGACATTTCTTATTCAGTAACGATTCAAGATGCTGTAGGTAATTTAGTAAGCATTACCGACGGTTTTTATGTCAAACGTATGGCAGGTGGTAGTAGTACAGGCTATGTGATTGTAGGTACAGGAACTAATACCCAGACATATGCCCCCTTTTATAAATGGTATGATTACAGTTGGTCTCGAATGCTATATTTAGCTTCCGAATTGAGTCCGACTTCAGGAGGGGGTATGATTACCAAATTAGCTTGGCATGTATCAACAACCGGTACCTCCGCCAATAATCAAACGTGTTATTTTAAGGAAGTTACAGATATTGATATTTCAAATTCAACATATGTAGATCCTCTCACTAGTGGAGCAACCTTGGTATGGTCGGGTACGTTTAATCCCAGCTCAACCGGATGGATAGAAATTACATTGGATAATTCCTTTATCCTTACTCCTAATAAAAATTTATTGATATTTTGGGAAAACAGAGATGGAAATTATGCTTCACCATATGCGGATTGGACTTCTACCTCAACCTCTCCAACATATATGACGGTATATGACTATCAAGATGGCTCCTTCCCGACAAGCAGCGGAAGCTTACAATACGATCGTCCCAATGCACGTTTTTATCTGATTGGCAATGAGGAAGATTCTAATTCAGTTGCTTTGTATTCCATTGATTATCCTATCGGTAGTGTTTTAGCAACGCCAAACGGAGATAGTGTGGGTGTTAAAGTCAGTATTAAAAACAAGGGACTGAAAAATTTAACGTCTTGTAATATCAGTTGGGCTTTAAATGGCGTATTCAAAGGAAGCAAACAATGGACAGGTAATTTAACCGAAGATTTTAACGATACCATAACCATTGGTTATTATATGCCCAGAGCTTGTATGACCGATGAAATAGTCGCATGGGTGAGTATGCCCAATGGAGTAACAGACTCGACTACCTATGATGATACATTAAGTATTTCTGTTTATGGTGAAGCGGCTGTTATTGCTACTTTATCCGGACCTATGGATACCGTTTATTCTACAGGACCCTATGCTATTAATGCTAAATTGATTTCCTTGACCTCCTTAGCCATTGATACAAATGTGCAATTATACGTTTCCTATACTTATTCAGGAAATACGGTGTACGATACTATTACGATGCAAAACAATGGAACGGATTCTATTTTTACTACTATTTTAAGTCAACAAGCTTACGGTTCTTATGTAACGTATCTTATTACAGTAACAGATAGTTTAGGGAATTATATAAGCGTTGATAAATGGTTTTATGTAAAAAGACCCAATATATATAATGTACCTGATCCGGATTCAGTGTTAGTAACTCAACCTTTAAATGGTGGTGTGTTTGTGATTCCTTTCGATTGTCGTTTACCTATTAGCTGGTCACGAGTTATTTATACTAAAAATGAATTGGGTATTTCAGATACAGGTGCTGTGTTGAATTGGATAGCCTGGCAAGCCTACAACTCGTCATCCTATGTATATGCTACTACCCGTACAAATGTTTCTGTTTATCTCAAAGACATTGATGATACGGAAATTTCTATAACAGATCCTAATTATATTGATCCGGTTTTAGATGGTGCTACCTTGGTTTTCAACGGTACGATGCATCTTTCCGGAGTGTTATCAGCTTGGGAGAAAGTAGAATTTATTTCCCCATTTTTTGTACCTGCTAATAAAAATATAAAGGTCTATGTGATTGATCAACACGGAACGGGTGGAAATACATTTGCTTGGACCTATTATCAGGGTTCCGGAAATACGGTATATGGAGGTGCTATGACTACAGGAACATTAAATACCTATAAACCCTGGACATCTTTTGGCTTTACGTGTTGGCCTACCGATAGTGATGGCGTTGCTGCTTATGCATTAACTTCTCCTGCATCAACGGTACAAGCAGGAATCCAATCTCAAGTTACAGCGGTCATTAAAAACAAAGGATGGAATAATTTAACTTCTTGTGATATTGATTGGACAGTGAATGGAGTTGCTCAAACAACTTATCATTGGACAGGTGATTTATTTGAAGATTTTGTAGATACAGTTACCTTAGGAAGTTATTTGCCTAATCCGGCAAATTATGATGAAATAGTAGTTTGGGTAAGTAATCCTAATGGCAAAGCAGATGTGTCGAATAATGATGACACGCTTAAATTAAGTGTTTATGCACAAGCTGCTTTGATAGCCGAATATATTAGTCCAACACCCAGTGATACGATTTACCAAACCGGACCCTTTGAAATTGTGGCTCATATCAAATCTTTGACATCCGTATCTATTGCTACGCCCATTATGTATCTAAGCTATACTTATAATAATGTTACAACCTATGATACGGTAACAATGACAACCCTCATATTGGATTCATTGTACAAAGTAGATATTGCACAACAACCTTTTGGAACTTATGTTACCTATTCCGTATCCCTGACCGACAGTTTAGGGAATGTTGTAACCATAGCGGATTGGTTTTATATCAAACGTTTATCTGGAGGAGCAAATACAGGATATGTTATAGTTGGAACTGCAACAACAACAGCATACATGCTTCCCATGGATATGTATTATAATTATAGTTGGACCCGTCAATTATATTTAGCCAATGAATTGAGTCCTTCTTCAAGTGGAGGTTTGATTACGAAATTAGCCTGGCAATATGCTTATGGAACACCCTATACCTATTCCAATCAGTTGTGCTATATGGAAGCCGTCGATGCATCGGTAACAAGCATTACTTCTAATGCATATGTTAATCCCGCCAGTGTTAATGCGTCTTTGGTATGGAGCGGAACCATTAGTCTATCTCAAGGTTGGGTAGAAATAACCTTAGATCAGCCGTTTATGTTGCCTCCGGGGAAAAATTTAATCGTACATTGGCACCATAACAATGGATCTTATGCCGGATCAGCTTATGTGTTTAATTATACTGCAACTTCTAATAATACTGCAGTGTATTGTCGATCGGATGGTGGTTTCCCTTCCGGAAATACAGGAACGTTAACAACCAATCGACCGAATGCACGTTTCTATATTATAGGTGGAGGAAATGATACCAATTCAGTGGGCTTTGTAAATGTGTTATCCCCTGTAGATACTATACCGGCATATCAAAGTATACCGATACAGGTGGTGATTAAAAATAAGGGTTTACACAATTTAATGTCCTGTAATATTGATTGGACATTGAATGGAGTATCACAACCAACCTATAATTGGACAGGTAATTTAATGGAAGATTTTACCGATACCGTAATATTGGATTATTTTACTCCCATTCAGGATAAAGATTATGAGTTTACTTTCCGTGTGAGTATGCCAAACAATGCATATGATTCAACGACTTATGATGATACTTTGTCGTGTGTTAGCTTTGCACAATACGATGGATATAATCTTTCGATGGATAAATTTATATCTCCTTTTAATAATGCCTATGAAGTATGTTATAATAAAACAGCAGAAGTTAAAATACGTTTAAAGAATACAGGGAACTATGCCATTTTATTATCGAATAATCCGCTTACACTATATTATAATGTAAGTGGACCCGTAAATTTCCAAACATACCGCGTGATTACACAAGGGGTAATACCGGTAGGCACACGTGATTTCGTAGTGGATTCCTTATTGGATATCTTATTTCCAGGCACTTATCACATAGAAGTGATTTCGCAATGCGGCTTAGATACGATTACCTTCGATGATACATTGCGAATGCAATATGAAGTAAAACGTATCTTATTGCCTTATGATAATGATTTTAGTGCAACCCTGACAGATATTGATTTTAACTCAACATCAGATACTGTCTTCTGGGAGCAAGATTTACAACCGGATATTATTCCGGTATATGGAAACGCAACCTTGCATTTTAATTCCGATTTATCGGAAGGTGAATCGGCCAATGCAGTCTTACATGCCTTCGATCTCCAAGGTTGCTTGATGCCAACACTTGAATTTTGGTTTGCTCATGATAATACAAATCCAAGCGATTCAGATAAGGTAGTGGTGAAAATATCCACAAATGGTGGGAATACTTATTCTCCTATAGCTACTGTTTA
>Ga0265294_10000864_pt1 | contig 40859 bp, 38 predicted proteins | sample MunlanPumphouse3_FD_192504 | JGI IMG/M metagenome (GOLD analysis project Ga0265294, IMG submission 192504) | Groundwater microbial communities from a municipal landfill in Southern Ontario, Canada - Pumphouse #3 | ecosystem: Environmental > Aquatic > Deep subsurface > Groundwater | place... | reverse complement strand
TTTGAATAATTATTTAAAACTTTACCTTGTTTTAAAACATTGAAATTATTCTTTGAACTAAAGTCAAAACTAATCTTCGTTAGGGGAATAGAATAACTTGCATTCTTCGCATTTACTTTATAAGCCCCTCTAACTAAATAACTTTTTAAACCATCATTAGTCAAAATATAAGCTATTTTTGAATCTTCTTGATATTTTTGTTCTTTAAGAACTAAGCCTTCTAAAAGATTACTCATAGCCTGCTTTTTTAACTCCTAAATCAGAACTGCGCCAGTTTGGTTCAACAGTAACATAAAGCTCTAAATAAACTTTTCGTTTAATTGTTCTCACAATCTCTTTTCTTGCTTCAGTTCCAATTTCTTTAAGCATCAAACCATTTTTACCAATAACAATTCCTTTTTGACTAGCCTTCTCCACAATCACTTTTGCCTCAATTACAAGTAAATCTTCTACTTCTTCATCTTCTTTAATACTTTCAATAATTACCCCAACAGAGTGTGGTATTTCTTCATGAGTTAAAAGTAAGATCTTTTCTCTGATAATCTCTGAAATCATAAAGGCTTCAGATTGTAAATTTTCTGTATCTTCAGAAAAGAAAGGTTCTCCTTCAGGTAAATAACTAATTGCTTTATTAAGCATACGCTCTACATTATTACCATCAAGACTTGAAATATAAAAGACCTCATCAAATGGTAGTTCATTCATTAAACTTAAAACATTTTCTACCATATAAGCTTCATTTTTTAAATTGTCAATTTTATTTACAACTAAAAACTTTGGTGTATCTAAATTCTTTAAGCTTTTTAAAATCAACTTATCTTCATCATTAATCTTTTGATTACAGTCAATCATATAAAGAATCAAATCAACATCATAAAGTGAAGTAAATGCTGCCTTATTCATTTTCTTATCTAAAGCAGTTTTTCCTTTTTGCACTCCCGGTGTATCTACAAACACAATTTGCGCATCTTCACTATTATAAACACCCCTTAAAACATTTCTTGTTGTTTGAGGTTTATGAGTTGTAATTGCTACCTTTTTCCCAATTACATAATTTAAAAAGGTACTTTTACCAACATTACTTCTACCAATAATAGTTACAAACCCTGATCTACTTTTTGGCATCATCCATATCGCTTTCTTTAAAACTGAAAGGTAATAATTCTTTAATTGTGTATTGTTTAGTAACTTTTTTAAGGTTTGTAAGAATAATTGGTGTATCTTCATTTAAAAGTTCACTCATTACCTGCCTACAAGCACCACAAGGTGAAACAGGCTCTAAAGTATCAGCTAACACTAACATCTTCACAATATCATCTTTTCTATAACCTAAAGCATAAACTTTAAAAAGCGCAGTTCTTTCAGCGCAATTAGATAAGCCATAAGATGCATTCTCTACATTAGCACCACTTACAATCGCCCCATCTTTTAATAAAACAGCTGCACCTACATGAAACTTAGAGTATGGAGCATAAGCATTATTAAATGCTTTTAATGCTTCTTTGTATAGTTTTTCCATATCCTTTACCTCTTTATCCAAAAAGTTTCTTTAATAATTCTTCTTCTTTTTTTACCATAACTTCATGATCTTCATCCTTAATATGATCATAACCCATTAAGTGTAAAATCCCATGAATCAATAGTCTAGCAAATTCTTCCATTTCGCTATGTTCATATTCTACAGCTTGAAGTTTAACTTTATCTAAAGAAATAAAGATATCTCCTAGATAATCTTCTTCTGTATCGGGAAAAGATAAAACATCAGTAGTTTTATCAAGATCACGATACTGAAAATTAATATCTCGCATTTGTTTATCATTTACAATTATTAATGATAAACTCATTTTATCTTTAAATAGTTTTGCGATTTTCTTAATTAAATCTTCAAACTCAAATTCTTCTTTAACTTCTAAAAATAGATTAATTTTCATTATCTTCCTCATAACGCTTAATGATTTCAAATAACAATGGGTGTCTCATTACATCCCTACTATCAAATTCAATAAATTTAACACCTTTGATATTTTTTAATCTATAATATGCATCTATTAACCCTGAGTCAGATTTTCTTGGTAAATCTATTTGCGTGATATCACCAGTAACTATCATTTTTGAATTAAAGCCAAGTCTTGTTAGAAACATCTTCATTTGCATCTTTGTAGCGTTTTGCGCTTCATCTAAAATGATAATCGCATTTTCCAAAGTTCTACCTCTCATATAAGCAAGTGGTGCAATTTCAATAATCTTCTTGTTAACATACTTTTCTTGATTCTCGCTACCTATTGCTTCTATAATTCCATCATATAAAGGAATTAAATAAGGATCAATTTTCTCTTTTAAATCTCCTGGTAAAAACCCTAGCTTTTCTCCTGCTTCTACTACTGGTCTTACTAAAACAACTTTACTTATTCTTCCCATCTTTAATGCTTGCATTGCATATAAAACAGCTAAATAAGTCTTTCCAGTACCTGCAGGCCCAATTCCAAAAACAATATCATTGTGTTCCATTGCTTTAATATAATCAACTTGATTTAAAGTCTTAGGGTATATTGATTTACCATTGATTGTTGTGAAAAGAATTTTCTTTTTTGTATAAAGGTCAATAATTTCTTCTTTATTTTCTAAACTTAAATTCTTTACTATTGTTAGGATATCAGATTCATTTAGCTTAACTTGATTTAGTATGTATTCTAAAGTAGAAAAAAGGTTAACTAACTCATCTTTATAAGCAATATCCTCTTGAGGAATCGAAATTTCTCCATGCCTTAACTTTACAGGTATTTGATATTCTTCCTCGATAAAATTAAGAATCCTATTCTGATCTCCTAATAATTTAGCTTCATTTAAAATGTTCTGCAATTCATAAATAATAGTTTTCGCCATTTAATCACCTTTGCATATTATATCATATTTAATTAGTATTTTCTATATCTTTTCAAATAAAAACACATTAAGTTAAACCTTAATGTGTTTTAATATTCTTTCTTAAAAAGCTTATTTTTTCTTTTTATCTTCACTTTCTAAATCTTCTCTTAAGTGATTATTTCCTCTCATAAAACCTACTCCAAGGCTTAAAATAAGCAGTGGTAAAATGATTGTTCCACTATTACAACCTTTAGAAGTAAACTCTACATGTAGTTCAATTGTAACATCATACTCAGCACTATAAACTTTTAATGAAGTTTCACCTTTCGATAAACCTTTATATTTTAGACCATCAACTTCAAAAATATCATTTTCAGGTGTTTTTAAAACAGCATCTTGGATACTAGTTTTAACTTCAACTTCTTCTCCCACTTTAGCTTTTTCTTTGTATTCTAAAGTATAACTATCAACCCTAATATTGACTTCTAATTCTTCACCTCTAAACTTAACAACTAGTTTAGTTGTTCCAGCTTTTAAAGGCTCAAAAAGGAAAATAATTGATCCATCATCAGTAATATCTACTGCTGTCAAAACTTTTACAACTGTCTCATCAAGAACAGATGTACTATATTTATCTTGGTGATAAACCTTAGAAATAAGATGATCTTTATAGAATAGTTTTAATCTTAAACTACGCTTATGACCTTCAAGAACCTTAATAACTTCTGGAAGCTTTAGCTCATCTTGAGTTTTTAGCGATGCAAAATTACCACCATCAAATTCTAAAGTCTCAATTAAAAATCCTTTATCATAAACTTCAATCTTATATTGATATTCCTTAGGAAGATTTTCAAACTCATATGATCCACTACCACTAAGTGTTTCTTCTTTAATTAATTCACCATCAACATAATGTTTGATTAAATATTGATTACCACTTGTTAGATTATAGTCAGCATTAATATGATTAGCTATAGCAAATACATTAAATGTACCATAAGGACCATATTCAATTAAAACTACTTGAATTTTCTTTTCCCCATTTGGAAATTCTACTTCATAGGAAATTGAATCAGGTTTAGGGACTAAAGAATTTGGTATTACTAAACTAAGTTTATTACTAGTTGCTGCTAACTCGTTATTGTAATATACGTTTAAACTCTTAAGGTCAGCTTCAGTCATATTTAAAACAGTTAAAACTTTTTGTCCATCAACAACTTCCACCTTAAATTCAATAGCATTTATATTTAAAGACATATTATGAGTTTTCAAGTCAGTAAATCTTGCATTACCATTTTCATCATATGCTTTAAGTTCAATTTGGTTTTCGCCATAATTCAAATTCAAGAAAAACTTTTCTAGCTTTTTACCTTGAGTAGCATCTCTTTCTTCTACAAGTTCACTATTTACATAAAGTTCAAATTTCTTAATTTGATCATTAATTAAATTACAGTCATAACTAATACTAAAATTATCAGCACTATTAAAACTAATTTCACCATAAGGTAAGCTAGTATCAATTGTTTTCCTCTTACTTACTGTTGATCCATCATTGAAATATAAAGTAATATTAGGTAGATAAACTTGACCTGCTTCTACATCAGGAACTGTTAGAGTCTTGTTAATTGTATCAAATGTTCCCTCATATACTAAATATGGTGGTCTTGATGCAACTAAAGAAATCTTTTGTAAGTATTGAAAATCTAAACCATTTGGAATGATTTTTAGGCTTTGAGTTTCATTATCGTATTCATATTCTATATTTTCAAAAATAGCATCTTTATCTAAAGTTTCATAATTAGCAGCTGGTCTTTGAGCAGCAATATCAACTTGATCAATGATATTACCATTTATATCTACGCACCTTAAATTAATTCTCTCTTCATTTACATTAAATAACAATGCTGCATTTACCGTACCATCAATTCTTTTAGTAACAATATCAAATGGTGGATTACCATCTGCTGTTTTATGACGGTCCCCAATTGGTAATGTTGTTATATAAACTGTACCTTCATTAGTACCTGTTGCTTGATTGTTTTTAGCTTTTACCGTTCTTGCATAAACGTGGTCATGACCAGTTAGTGATAAATCGACACCATATTCATCATATAAAGCAAGCCAGTTATTTCTATTAGTTGTAGCATGACCTGAATTACTTGTTCCACCTGTATAAAAAGGTCTATGGTTATAAACAATAATGTATTGTGATGGATTGTTTTCAATAACTTCTCTAAACCAAGCTTGTTGGTTAGCTAAGGCTACAGTTGTAGAAACAGGGTTACCGCTTGATGAAGATGTTGATTCGTTATCAATTGAAATGAAAAGTGCATTTCCATACTTAAAGTAATAGTTTAAGTTTTTAACACCTTCAGCACCATTTTGCGGATTATATAAAAATGTATTAAAGTATCCTTGGCCTTTAGTACTAGCAGAACTATCATAGAAGTCATGGTTTCCTGGTGTCATCGCCATCATTGTTTCCATACCAAATCCACTTTGAGCGATATTTTCCCAGCAGTCATAACTACTACCATATGCTAACATATCACCTCCATGAACAGTTAAGTGAACATTGCCATTAGCCTTTTCTTTTGCTTTATTGTAAACAGAAACGGCAGTATTTAATCTAACAGGGCCATTAGTCCAAGTATGGTAATCTGATAAAAACACAAAGTTAAATCCTTCAGTTTTCATTATACTAGATCCTTCTCTAGGCGCTGTTTTAAATGATTTTACAAGACTATATTGATTATTTTCTCTAATCCTATAAATATAACTAGAACCAGGGTTTAATCCTGTTATTGTCAGATCGTTTTTATAAAAGTTATAGGTTATTTTAGAACGATCATCATAGAATGTTCTTTGTTCAGTTTTAAGTGGCATCTTTAAAACGGGTGTATTAAAGCTAGTATCTGAAGCTTGCGTATATTCTAAATATGAAGATTGTGTTTTTGAATGCCAAATAACGTTTACTGAAGATGATGCATCTTCACCTGGTGTAGTAATTATTAGTTTCATATCTGCTGCTCCTTCTACATACCTTTCTTCTTTCATAAAACCAAAAACCATAAAACAAAGTAAAAAAGTCAATACAACAAAAATTTTCTTTTTCATTTTTTTCTCCTTTCGAAATAAATGTTTATTCTGTTTTGTTATTATAATTATATCATAAAAAAATCTCATTTTCCATATAAAAAAAGTTAACTCAATTTTTTTGAGTTAACTGGTTAATTATCTACCGCCACGACGCGCCTTACGTGTAGCACGTTGTTTCATCTTCTTAATTTCACTAGGCTTCATAAAATGCCTTCTTTTACGTGCTTCAGCAAGGGTTCCACTACGTGAAACATCACGTTTAAAACGTTTGATTAAATCTTCTGTAGATTCGCCATCTCTTCTAATTGTTTTTGCCATCGTCAACCCTCCCTTCGCACTAGCAGTAATATTATACTACAACCATTAAATTATTTCAAGTTATTTTTATATTTTTCAATTACTTTAATAAGCTTATTAGCTAGTTTTAAATAGTTACTTGCAATCTTCTTAAAATCAAGTTTAAGCTCTTTACTCATCCCAACAACTTCTTTAAAATATGCTACATTGTACCATTGTAATGCTTGAAAACAACGCCAAGCATAAAACCTGAAATACTTATCATTATCTAATTTATCACCATAATAAACTTTAAGTAAATCTAAACCATCATCAAGTTCAATGTTTCCAAAACAAGCTAGATCATATATCGGATCAATATTTCCTGAAAACTCAAAATCAACTACTTTTAAACCACGTGAAGTAATAATAAAGTTAGATGGTTGAGCATCACCATGAGCAATAACCTTCTTTTGTTTATCTAAATATGGTTTATATTCTAAAAATTTAGCCTTTGTTTTTAAATATTTCGAATCTAAACTATGGCCCAAATCTAAAACTAACTTTTCATACTGTTCTAATCTTCCAAAAGGATTATAATCATTTACTGCTTTAAGTCTCGATGTATGAATTTTCTTTAAAAGCATCGCAATATCTTCTAAAGGATAGCTAGATCTATCAACTAAATTCAAGCTTTTTCCATCTAAATATTTACTTACCTTTATTCCATCTTCAGAGTTAAAATAAACAGTTTCATTAGTTACATTTAAAGATTCAAAAATCTTTAAATTTTTTTGTTCGATATGTCTATCTACAAAATGATAAGCATTAGGCCCAGGTAATCTAAAGGTATAAGGTTTATCATGAACCAAAATAACATAAGTCATATTGCTCATCCCACCTAATAATCTTTCTAAAACCTTCACATTATCAGTTACAAAAATCTTTTTAGCTTCGTTTATTATTTTATCTACCATCAATAATCCTCCAAAAAACTAGCCATTAAAGATAAAGCTCTACTTCTGTGACTAAGCTTATTCTTTATTTCACCTAGCTCAGCAAGAGTCTTTTTATATTCCTTTAAATAGAAAATAGGGTCATAACCAAATCCGCCTGTACCCTTTTTTTCTAAAATGATTTCTCCTTCTAAAATCCCTTTAAAAAAGTATTCTTTATCATCAATAATAAAACAAATTGAAGCTTCAAAATAAGCTGATCTATCTTTACCATCAATCATTTTCCAAATTTCCTTAATGTTTTCTTCATCGTTGTTCTTAATTCTTTTAGAATTAACCCCGGGAAATAAATCTAAGCCTATGCAGCATAAACCAGAATCATCAGAAAATGTTGGGATTTTATATTTATCATAATAATATTTAGCTTTCAAAAATGCATTTTCTTTAAACGTCTTTCCCACTTCATCAACATCATCAGTATCATTTAAGTCTTTTAAGCTAATAATTTCTATTTTATTTAAAATCTTCTTAGCTTCATTAACTTTATTTTGATTGTGGGTTGCAAATAATAATCTCATACTAAAGTTGCACTCTTAGAAATTAGTAAAGAAATAATATTATCACTTGCATAGTCAATTGCATAAGAGAAAATAGCCCTATGTTTATTGTCTAAGAAGTTTACATTAGCTCCTGCTTCTACTAATATTTCAACTAGTTCATAATTGTTTTTTAAAATAGCACGATATAAATAGCTTCTACCATAATAGATTTCATTTACATCAGAGCCTTTTTCAATTAAAAACTTAATAATACTTAAGGCCTCTACATAAACAGCTATCAATAAAGCTGATTGATTAGCATCATCTACTACATCAATATTAGCCCCTTTACTATACAAAAATTTCACAATCTTTAAATTGCCATTAATAATTGCATAATATATTGGTCTTTTCCCAAAATGATCATAGTCATTTACATTCTCACTATTTACTTTTTGAAGTAAATATTCATAATTATTTTCTTTAGCTGCGCGATGAATCTCAGGATCTAAATACTTTTCTTTATATTCTTGTCCACTAATAACTCTTCTTAAAAAAGAATAGTTTTCTTGATTAGTGATATTAGCAATATCAAGTGGTGATTGACCTAAATAGTTTCTTGCTTCTAAGTCATAACCATGATTCAAAAGATTTCTTAATATTTCAATATTTCCATGACGAGCAGCAAAATGAACTGCTGTTTCTTTATAAATATTCTTAAAATTGTTTACTGTCATATGACGTAAAATATAATTTACTAAATTTAAATTATTTGTCTCACAAGCATAATGCAAAACAGTATTTTTACGATCATCAGAATCAACTAAACTTGCTCCACTTGAAAGTAAATGTCTAATCATATCGGTTTTACCAGATTTAACTGCATAGTGAATTGGTTTTGCTCCTTTAGAATCAGAGATATTTAATTTAGCACCAGCATCTAAAAGTAAAATTAAATTATTTACATTTCCTCTTGATGCTGCGATATGTAAAGGAGATACTCCTCTTTTATCTAATGAATTGGGATTAGCACTTTCAAGTAGTAGTTTTTGGATAGCTTCTTCGTTATTAAACTGAGTAGCTAAATGTAATGGCGTTTCATTTTGATTGTTCTTGGCGTTAACATCACAGCCAAGTTTAAGTAATAAATCAATTACTTCAAAGTAGTCATTTCTTGAAGCAATGTGAAGGTATGTATCTCCCTTTTGATCTCTTTGGAGAATATCGTTACCTTTTTCATAATAATTGATTACATAGTAACAATCATTATGCATAATTGCATCAACGATATCTTTAGACTTGCCATCACCGACATTTTTATATAAACGATAAATTTTTTCCATAAGTCACCTACTTCATTTTCTCTAATAACTGCTTAGATGAAGAAAAAGAGATCTTAATAATCCCTTCCGTCTCTAAACTACTACCATCAACAGGACTAAAATAACTAAAAGGTTTTGTAACATTCTTTTTGAACGTTCCAAAGTTAGTAATACTTACCTTACCATTAGCCTTTAATTGTTCTTTTACTAATTCAAGATATTCGGTAATTACTAAATCAACATCTTTTTTCGTAAGTTTGGTCTTTTGACTAATTAAGCTTAAGTACTCTTCCTTCTTCATTTTGTTATTCCCCAATTCATTTTAAGTATATCACTTATTCTAAAAAAAACAAAGGAATATTTTAAAAAAATCTAGAAAATATTTTCTAGATTTTATTCTGATTTTAATGACCTAGCCATTAAATTTGCTATCGCTTTTTTCACATCTTTGTGCTTATAAACAATGTCATAAACACCTTCGATAATCGGCGCTGAAATTTTATATTCTTTAATTATTTGATGAGCAGCTACTGCTGTTCTTGCTCCCTCGACAACCATTGTTATCTCAGATAGTGTTTGTTTTAAGTCTTTACCTTGAGCAATCTTAATTCCTGCTTGGAAGTTACGACTATGAAAAGATGTACAAGTAACAATTAAATCACCAACACCTGATAAGCCGTAAACTGTTTCCATTTTTCCCCCTAAAGCTAAAACAATTCTCTTTATCTCAACTAAGCCTCTTGTAATTAAAGCTGCCTTAGAATTATCCCCAAAATTTAAGGCATATGCCATACCACTAGCAAGAGCAATAACGTTCTTTAATGACCCACAAAGCTCAGCTCCAATTAAATCAGTTGATGTATAAACTCTAAAGTTTTCTTTATTACTAAAGATCTTTTGGACTAGTTTAGCATCATCTAAACTATTAGATGCCGCAGTAACTAAAGTTAGCATTCCTAAAACAACTTCTTCTGCATGACTTGGGCCAGTTAAAACAACATAACCTTTTCTTTTTGATTCTGCTATTTCCTCAAAAACAATCTCTGATACTCTTTTAAAAGTCTCAGGTTCAATACCTTTAGCTACATTCACAAATAACTTTGGATCTTCAATAACTTTATTAATTCTCTCTAAAACTGATCTAATAACAGCAGTTGGAACTGCAAGTAAAATTAAATCACCAAAATTAACTGCCTTAGCTAAATCACTAGTTGCTTTAATATCATCGTTTAACTTAGCATTTTCAAATTTACTTTTATTTGTATGTTCTTTATTAACCTCATTAACAATATTTTTATCTACATCATACATTAAAACTTGGTGTTTGTTATCGGATAGAATTTGGGCTAAAGCACTTCCCCAACTTCCTGCACCAATAACAGAAATTTTATAACTCATAACTATCCCTCTTTCTTAAAGTGATTTTTAAGGGTGCTCCCGTAAAATCAAAGTTTTCTCTTAACTTGTTTTCTAAATAACGATGATAAGAAAAATGAATTGATTTTGGTTCATTCACAAACAAAACAATTGATGGTGGAGCAACATCTTCTTGTGTTGCATAATAGACTCTTAAAATCTTTTGATTAAACTCACTAGGTGGATTTAAAATCATTGCTTCTGTAATAATATCATTTAGTAAAGAAGTATTAATCCTTTGAGTATAGTTTTCATAAACTGTATCAATCATATCTAAAAGTAAATTAACTCTTTCTTTATTAAAAGCTGATAAAAAGATTACAGGAACATACCATAAAAATGGCATAAACTCATATAGTTTATCTGTCATTTCTTTCATTGTCTTTGAATCTTTTTCCACTAAATCCCACTTATTATATACGATAATCATCGCTCTATTATAGTCTTTAATATAACCAGCAATTCTTTTTGTTTGTTCTGTTAAAGGTTTAGTAGCATCTAAAACTAAAATCGAAATATCCGATCTTTCAATTGCTCTTATAGCTCTTAAGAAACTATACTTTTCTACATTCTCATAGAGTCTGCCTTCTTTTTTTAATCCGGCAGTATCAATAACTACATATTCCTTACCATTTCTTTTATAACTAGTATCAACTGCATCAGTTGTAGTACCAGGAATAGCACTTACAATTGCTCTTTTTTCGCCTAAAATCGCATTAACTAAAGTTGATTTACCTACATTAGGTTCACCGACTAAAGAATATTTAATGCCTTTATAATCTTCATATTTACTCACCTTTGGTAATAAACTAACGATTAAATCAAGTAAATCACCAATTCCTAAACCATGGATTGATGATACTGGTAGTAAGTGTTCAACACCCAAACTATAAAACTCATAGATTTCATGAGATAGTTCTAAGTTGTCTACTTTGTTTACAGCTACTATGATTGGTTTATTTGAGGCTTGTAAGATTCTAATAACATCTTCATCTTCTTTTAAAACTCCACTTGTAACATCAACTACCATTACAATTACATCTGCTTCTTTAATAGCAATTTCCGCTTGCATCCTTATTTCATGAGAAAAGGGCTCATCTTTTAAGATGATGCCCCCTGTATCAATTACAGAAAATTGTTGATTTAGCCAAGATGCTTGGGCATAAATACGATCTCTCGTAATCCCACTTACATCATCAGTAATTGATAGGCGCTCACCAATAATTCTATTAAATAAGCTTGATTTACCAACATTAGGTCTACCAATTATTGCAACAACTCCTGCCATATCTTACCTACTTTTTAGAATTCTTTAATTTTTTTAATTCTTCTTGATCAAGTTGGTCTTTAATTAAGTCTTTTAAATTACTTGAAATTGTCTCTTGAGGTAACTTAATTTCTTCTTTCTTTTCTCCTTTACCACGAGGAGCTCTCTTTGGCTTTTCAGGAGCTTTAGGAGCTTTTGCAAGTCTTTGATCTTTATAAACTACGAATCTAGTTTCTTCAGGATCAAAACGACCGACAACAACTTCTAAGTCCATTCCTTCTTTAATATCTGTAACTTTCATTGAATGAACACTATTAGCTGGCATATAACCAATTAAGTTTGCATATTCAACTTTGAAACCATCCTTTAATTTAGCAACTACTTTTACTATAATTTCTTGGTCAGCTTCTAACTTCAATGTTTCCCAAGGGTTTTCAATTAATTGCTTACGTGAGAAAATAACTCTCTTTCTTGCAGGTTCAAGTTCAATAATTTTAACTTTCAATTTTTGACCTACATTAGTATAGTCTTTAATAAAGACATTCTTTTCCCAAGCAAATTCACTTCTAGGTAAGAAGCCTGTAGCTCCTTCATTAAGTTTCAAAACAACACCAGCATTATTGATTTCCACAACTTCTAATTCTTCTACATCACCTAACTTCTTATCTTTTGCATAAGAACCATAATGATCAGGAAGTAAAGCTTTACGTGAAATAGAAATACGGTATTCATTACCTTTTTGTTCTTTTCCTAAAACCTTAAATTCTACTTTAGAGCCTACTTTAACTGTATTCTTTAAGTTACGAATACGGTCATGGCTCCATTCTGAAACGTGAAGTAAAGCATCTACTCCTTCAAAAATCTCAATAAATGCTCCATATGTTTCGACATTCTTAACTACACCTTTATAAGTTTTACCAACTTCAATACCAGCAACTTTCTCTTCTAGTTCTTTACGGTATTTAATGGCAAGTGCTGCTTTGTTAGAAACGATTAATCTTAATCTTGGTTTATCAACTCTAATAATCGCAACTTCTAAAGTTTGATCAAGTAATTGTTTCTTTTCTTCATCGTTAGCATTAATTTGTAATGATGGCAAAAAGAAATTTAGTCCGTTATATTTTAATAATAGATCAGCTTTACCTTCTTCTCTACCTTTAGCAAGGAAACGAGAAACTTTAGCTTCATAAATTTTATCTTTATTTTCTTCGTAATCTTTTTCGATTGTTTCAATTTCTTTATAAAGTTTTAATAGTTTTGTTGAGAAAAGCAGAATTGGTTCTTCAGCTTTCTTAGCTTTACCAATCTTTTTAACAATCAGTTCAAGTAAATCCCCAACAACTAATAAATCAAGTAAACCTTCATCTTCTTTAATATCTTCAAAATCATGGCGATATAAATAACCTTTTTCGCTCTTTACATCTTCCATCGCTTCAATTTTTTCAGCTGCATCTAAAACTAGTTTACCATCTTTTACTAATTTTCCATCTTTTTTAATCTTAAGCATATCATCATCACCTATACCTAAAACAAGAGCTCTTTCTTTTCTCCTGTCTGCTGGGTTAGATTCAATGCTTAAAACAATTCCATAGATGTGTTCTAAGTCTTTGAATTTACTTTCTCTTAAATTGTCCTTTTGATCACCAGAAGTTGCTTTTTCTTCTTTAGCTTTCTTTTCTTCCTTTACAACTTCTTTTGTAGAATTGTCTTCTTCAAGCTCTACAACACTTGCTTCTGCTTTAGCTTCTTCTAAAGCTTTAGTTTCTGCCTTCTTTTCCATCCTGTAACCTCTTTCCAAAACTAACTTCGTGATTTCCTCAATCACCTCTTCAATACTTAAATTTGTGGTGTCTATTAATATAGCATCTTCAGCCTTTCTTAAAGGACTAATTAATCTTGTTGAATCTTTATGATCTCTTAATTTAATCTCTTCAATCGTTTCTTCTAAACTTGATACTTCTTGTCCCTTTGAAATTCTCTCATCTCTTCTTCTTCTTGCACGCTCTTCAATCGTTGCATCCAAATAAACTTTAAGATTAGCATCTTTCAAAACAACAGTTCCAATATCACGACCATCCATAACTACATTAGCATCTAAAGCAATCTTTCTTTGCATTGAAACTAAATAATCTCTGACAGTCTTAAACTTAGATACTAAAGATACATTAACTGTAACTTCTAAACTTCTGATCTCTTGTGATACATCCTTACCATCTAAGTAAATAGAATCACCTTCAAAACTAATGATAGTTTTTTCTAAAAAATCATATTCAGATTCATTTTCTAAATTAATCTTTAACTGTAAAGCTTTTAAAGTTATAGCACGATACATAGCACCTGTGTCTACATATACAAACCCTAACTTCAAAGCTAGTAACTTTGCAATTGTACTTTTACCAGCACCGCTAGGTCCATCAATTGCAATCTGAAAATTCATACAACACCTCAAATCTTTATACATTATACCACAAATATAAATAATATACAATAAATTTTTTTATTTTAAGCTTAAATTAAAAAAAGTAGACTATAAAGTCTACATTTATCCTTAAGTAACTGCTACACTAAATGTTAGTGAAATAGCAATTGGTTGACTGAAAATCTCATCATAAACAGTAGTTGTACTAGGACAATTTAAAGTAACACAAGGCGAAAAATTATACTGAGTCCCAACAACAATAGAATCCGGCATTGTATATGAGGTAGTAAGTGGGTTTACACCTGGTGTAGTACCTACATATACTTTAAGTAAGCCCGCATGCGTAGTAGATCCATCTATTGTAATTTGACCTAAAGTTATTGTTAGACTACCTGTAGCTCCAGTAGCACCATCTCCTGTCCAATGTACATGATAAGGATATGTCATATTGTCTACTGGTATAAGTCCTGCTCCAGCATTGCTATTATCAACTTGACCTAAAGGAACTAAAAACTCTACCACCAATAGTAAAACCCTGATTAACTACAAGTACAGTGTCAATAGCAGCTCCTTCGCCAATGGTAATATTAATATCATCAGTTACTTCTGCTGGCGCATTAATAACACCTGCCCAATAAGCATATGCCCCACCAACTGCAAATGACATTACTAAACAAATAATTCCAATAATTATTATTTTTTTACTTCTTTTCATCTTCTATCACTCTGCCCAAAATCTTTATATTATACAAAAGGAAGTCATAAAAATCAAGCAAAAAAGGAAAAATAATAAAAAAGTAGACATTTTAGTCTACTTTTTCCTATCTTATACAACAGTTAGACTGAATGTTACATTCATCGTAATTGGTTTTCCTGCAATAGCCCCATACTCATAAGAATTAGAAGCTTGATTTAAAGTAACTCTTAACTCAACAACATAAGGAGTTCCAGCAACAACTGATGTTGGGAATGTATATCCTGTAGATACTCCTTTAAGATTAGTATAAGTAGGACTATCATTTAAGGTAACATTTACTAAATAATCAAAAGTACCAGCGCCACCAATTTTAACATCAGTAACCACCAATTTTAATGTGCCTAAAGCCCCCGCTACATTCCCAGAAACTGCATTCCAGTTTACCGAATATTGAACAATAATCTCCTCAACATTAGTCTTCCCAGCAACAACTACACTACTAGCAGTTTGACCTGGTGGAACTAAAAGTTTATCTCCAAATGTTGGATCGTTTATAGTTAATACTGTATTAAGAGGTTTTCCCTCACCTATTTGAATTGAAATATTATCAGTTTTTGGAGCAGGAGCATTTATAACTCCAGCCCAATAAGCATAAGCCCCACCAATAGAAAATGACATTGCAAATACCAATATCAATATTATAATTAGTTTCCTTTTTCTTGTCATAACAAACCCCTAATTTTACTACACATATTATATCAAACAAACAAAAAATAGTAAACATTTTTTAAGTTAACTTTAAGATTCAATAAAAAATGTAGACCACTAAGGTCTACATTTTTTTTTCATTTTTTCTAATTTCAATCCTAGTTAGGCTCTACATTAAATGTTAATGGAATAGCAATTGCTTTTCCAGCAATCGCTGTATAAGCATCCTGATCAGCAGGTTCTGTTAAAGTAACTTCAACAGTAACAGTTACGTCTGTACCAGTTGTAATAGCTGTACTAGCATTAGTAATAGTAACATTTACTAATCCGGCATAAGTTTCAGATGAATCAATTGTAACATCACCAGTAGCAACATTTAAAGTACCAGTAGCACCAGTAACTCCAGTCCAACCTACTGTATAAACTACAGTAACTTTTTCAGTTAATGATCCAGATTCAGGATCTACACTATTATCAGTTTGTCCTGTTGGAACTAAAACTTGGCCTGCAGCTCCACCATCTCCGTTCACTGTTAAAACAGTATCAATTGCTTTACCTTCACCAATGTTAATAGCGATAGTATCATCTTTTTGTGCTGGAGCATTAACTGTTCCTGCCCAGTAAGCATAAGCACCACCAACTGATGCAGATACTAATAGCATTAAGATTGCAATTAAAATAAATTTTTGTCTTTTCTTCATTATGTTTCCTCCCTTTCTTTATAATGATATACAATATATAACAATATATAACAAAATGCAAGCATTTTATTACCCCTACAATAGCTTTTTATAATTCTCATTTGCATATAAAAAGTCCGCGAAATCTTCACGAGCCAAAATAATCTATTATATAGATTCTTCTTTCATCTAGACTCTTACTATCGGTTTTGGAATTACACCAAATCTGATTCTAAATTAGAACCTCGCAGACTTTACTGCCGGTCGGGAATTGCACCCTGCCCTGAAGACTAATTAACTTATTCATTATAGTCTTTTTACAACTATATGTCAAGAAAAATTTAAATATTTTTTATAAATAAATTGTAAAATTAAAACTTTTTATGGAGGTGATGGTGGTCCTGGTTCTGGAGCTCCAGGAACAACATTAAACTCTAGTTGTATTACAATTGGTTTTCCTTTAATTGCCTCATAGATGGCTTTAGTTGCAGGTTCTGTTAATGTAAATTTAAACCACTCACCATTAGGTAAAGCTGCTCCTAAAGGAATAGTACCTAAAGAATATTGTGTACCTACTGAAATTTGTGGTGGGTTCGTATCAAGAGCAGAACCATTATAAATATTAACCAAATAGCTATAAGTATCATCTCCACCAATAGTAATATTATTGATTTTAACACTCAAATAGCCATATTCACCAACTCCATTTCCACCACCAGTTTGAACCCATTTAGGTTCATAGCAAAAATAAAGAACATCAACATTCTCTTTACCTGCGCCAGGACCCACACTATTAGCAACTTGTCCAGTTGGAACTAAAACTTTATTAGTAAAATTTGGGCTCCCCATCAATACTATCTCAGTAGTAACTGTTCCACCTTCACCAATATTAATACTAATAGTATCTGATTCTTCTACTGGTGCATTAACTGTACCTGCCCAGTAAGCATAAGCACTGCTTACTGATGCTGAAAGTAGGAATATTAAGATTGCTAAAAACATTAATTTCTTTCTAGTTTTCACAAGGTACCTCCCCTTAAACACTTTTGTTATTATATACCAAATCATAAAAAAATGCAAGCATTTTAATCATTCACTTGCATATTTTTACAATCTTTTTGCATTATTTCTTTACATTAAATAGGTTAAACTTGCTTAAAACAACTAATCTTTTAATCTCATGAGGCTTTAATTCTCTGACCTCACCTGGTGATAAATTACCTATTTCTACCTCTCCAAATTTAATTCTTGTAAGTTTCTTTACATTATAACCTATAGCTAAAAACATGTTTTTAACTTGATGATAATTACCTTCTACTAAAGTAATACTTACTAAAGTAGAATTGTTTTTACGATCAGCATCAATTATTCTAGCATCACATTTCCTTGTTTTTTTGCCATCAATTACAACACCTTGTTCTAAAGTTCTCACTTCTTCTTTTGTAATTAGACCATCAATTCTTGCAAGGTATTCTTTCTTTAAATTAGATTTAGGACCAATTAAAGTATGCATAAACTCACCATCATTAGTGATTATTAGTACTCCTTTAGTATCATAGTCAAGTCTTCCAACTGGATATAAACCTAACCCTTGATATTCTTTGGGAAGAATTGAGATAACTGTTTTTCTTCCTTTATCATCGGTTGTAGAGGATAAGACACCTACTGGTTTATTCATTACAAGGTAGGTTTTCACTAAAACAGGAAGAGGTTTACCATCTACTAAAATTATGTCATGAGCTGATACTTTTACACCCATCTCTGTAATTACTTCTCCGTTTACAGAGACCCTGCCTTCTTTAATCCACTCTTCAGCTTTTCTTCTTGAGCAAAGGCCACTATTAGCTATTACTTTTTGTAATCTTTCCATATAAGAAACTCCTTATTAATTCATCACACTTTGCAAGTGCTTCATTTAAATTATTATAATCTACCTTTAATTCAGTACACTTTAGTTTATTACGATACCAAGTTATTTGCCTTTTTGCATAATTTCTTGTCTTTTGAGCTATTATCTTTTTCGTATCTTCTAAACTAAACTTACCATCTAAATAATCACTTAACTCTTTATAACCAATTTCCTTAATTAAGTTTAAATCAATTCCATCTTCTTTTAAAGCTTTAACTTCTTCAATCCAACCTTCATTAATCATCTCGTCAACTCTTTTATTAATTTTTTCATAAAGTTCTTTTCTTTCTGGATTTAAGAAGATAATTAAAGCATCATAAACTTTAGTTTCAGTTTGCTTTTTCTTTAAACTACTATCCTCTATTAAGTCAATTGCTCTTTCAATTCTTCTTCTATTGTTTAGATGATATTTATCCCCTAAAGAGGGATCTAGTTTTAGTAAATATTCATATAATTCTTCATTTGAATACTCTAAATACTTACTTTTATCTCGTTTTACCGTACTAAACTGATAGTCATAAATAACACTATTTAAGTAGAGCATTGAGCCTCCAACTAAGAAAATAGGCTTATTTTGGCTATTTAAGCTTTCAATTTTGCCTCTACAGTCCTTTTGAAAGTTATTAATAGAATAATCTTCTATTGGATTTAAAAAGTCAATTAAGTGATGTTTTACTAACATCTCTTTTTGTTTTACTTTAGCTGTACCAATATCTAACCTTTTTCTAAAACTAGAAGCATCAGTATTAATAATTTCTCCATTAAACTTCTTAGCTAAGATGTTAGAAAGGTAAGTCTTACCAGAACCTGTAGCCCCTACAATCCCAATAACCTTAATCATACAACCCTCTTAAACATCTTTTCTAGTTCATATTTATTAAGCTTGACAATTATAGGTCTTCCATGAGGACAAGTATAAGGATTTTTAGTTTGTTCTAAGTCTTTAAGTAAAGCAATTACTTCTTCTTTACTTAATTTATCATTTGCTTTAATTGACTTCTTACAAGCTAAGTTAATTGCTAAGCTATCTAAAAACTCTTCTCTTTCCGTCTTTTTAGAGTGAATAATATCATCAATGATTTGGTCTAAAAACTCTTTTTCTCTTCCTCTAAAGATCCAGTTAGGAATAACTCTTATATTAAAACTATTTGAACCAAACTCTTCTAGTTCAATTCCTAAATGTTCAATTTCATCTAAATGATCTAAAACAAGCAAGTAATCTCTCTTAGAATACTGTAAATTAATCGGAACTAATAACTCATATTTTTTATGACTTTCTTCTTTTAAAGATTCTAAAATTAGCTCATAATTAATTCTTTCGGCTGCAGCGTGTTGATCAATTAAATAAAAATCGTTCTTATCTTCTAAAATAATATAAGTATTAAATAGTTGCCCTATATAATCAAAATTACTAAAGATTTCTTCTTTTAATTCTTCAAAATCTAAATTGTATTGTTCTATCTCTTCTTTTAAAACAGGAATTTCTTCTTCTTGTTCTTCTAGATTTAACTCTTCAGTTTCTTTAACCTTTATTGTTTCTAAATCTATTTTTTTCAGCTCTTCCTTTTCTTCTTCTTGTTCGTCTTCATCTATACTAACAGTTAAATTAGTTTTGCTTAAAACTTTTTTTATTGAAGATACAATTAACTCTTCAAGTTCTTTTTCTTCCGTAAATCTTACTTCGATTTTAGATGGGTGAATATTTACATCAATTAAATTAGAACTTGAAGTAATATTAATAATTACATAAGGAAATTTGCCAATCATTAAGTAACCTTTATAAGCATCTAAAACAGTATTAAATAATTTATTATTTTTAATACTTCTTCCGTTTACAATAAACGTCATATTCCCTTTGCTTGATCTTGTAATATTTAAGTTACTAATATAGCCTGATACTTGATATAAATTACTACTACCTCTAATCTCAAGCATATTCTTAGCAACTTCAGTTCCATAAATAGCATTAATTACTTCTAATAAATTTCCACTACCAAAAGTTTGAAGTAAAAGTTTATCATTGTTGATTAGTTTAAAAGCAATATCTGGTCTTGCAAAAGCAATCTTCATCACAAAATCTGCGATATAACTTAACTCTACATATTCATTTTTAAGATTTTGGAGTCTAACAGGAGTATTGTAAAACAAACTTCGTACAGTAATTTCAGTACCTTTTTTTTGCGCAATCAATGCTTCACTCACTAACTCTCCACCTTTTAAAGATAGCAATAATCCTTGAATTCCATTATCTGATGTTTTCATCTTAAAAGATGAAACAGCAATAATTGAAGGTAAAGCTTCACCTCTAAAACCTAAAGTGTCAATATGATATAAATCAGCTTCTTCTAAGATCTTACTTGTATGGTGAGGAAGTATGGCAAGTTTTGCTTCTTGCTCACTCATACCCGAACCATCATCAGAAACTTTGATTTCTTTTAAGCCAGAGTTTTCTAAAGTAATCGTGATATTTTTAGCCCCAGCATCAATTGCATTCTCTACAAGTTCCTTTACAACTGAATAACAATGCTCAATAACTTCTCCAGCTTTTATTAAATTGATTAGATGTTTATCCAGTTGTTTAATCATTTTTACTCCTTTATTTCTTTAACTTTTTTTGTAATTCGGATAATTTATTTAAAGCATCAAGCGGTGATGTTTTATTTAAATCAATTGTTTCAAGCTCTTCTAAAATATTTTTTTCTAACTCTGTCTTAGAATCATAGATTAGGGGTGCTTGATAGTTTGCTAATGAAAACTTTTCACTATCAACTGCTTGAGCTTCGTATTTATTAAGCAAATCAGTTGCTCTTAAGATTATCTCTAATGGAAGTTTAGCTAGTTTAGCTACATTAATTCCATAACTTTTATCTACTGCGCCAGGTAATACTTTATGCATAAAGATAACCTCACCTAAACGCTCTTTAATACTTACATGAATATTCTTTAATTTCTTTAAACTTTGATCTAAGGCAGTAAGCTCATGATAGTGAGTTGAAAATAAAGTATAAGCATTAATATTGTTATGAATATACTCAATAATACTTTGGGCTAAACTCATACCATCATAAGTTGCTGTTCCTCTTCCAATCTCATCTAAGATTATAAGTGAGTTAGATGTCGCATTTTGTAAAGCTTTATTTACTTCTAGCATCTCAACCATAAACGTTGACTCACCAGAAATAATATCATCACTAGCACCAATTCTAGTATAAATAGCATCAAATAAAGGTAATACTGCTTCTTTAGCACTAACAAAAGAGCCAATTTGCGCCATGATTGCTATTAATGCTATTTGCCTCATATAAGTAGATTTACCACTCATATTCGGTCCTGTAATTAACATAATTTTTTCTTCATCCATTACTAAATCATTAGGAATGAAATTATCCTCTGCTTGTTCTAAAACTGGGTGACGGCCTGTAATAATCCTAATTCCTTCTTTTTGGAACTTAGGTCTTACATAATTATTTTCTTTCGCAACTCTTGCTAAAGATTGAAGCATATCAAGTAAAGCAATATCTTTGCTTAAAGCTTGTAAGCTATAAGTATATTCTTTAAATAAATCCCTCATACTTACAAACATATTATATTCTAAAGCCATCATCTTTTCTTCAGCACGAAGAATCATTGCTTCTTTTTCTTTTAACTCTTCGGTAATATAACGCTCTGAGTTAACTAAAGTTTGTTTTCGAATATAACCAAACTCATCTTTTACTAAAGGAATATTACCTTTACTAATTTCAATATAATAACCAAAAACTTTATTATAACCAACTTTTAAGTTTTTAATATTCGTTCTTTTTCTTTCTCTTTGTTCTAACTTTAATAGATAATCTTGGCTTTTTTCGTTTAAATGTCTTAACTCATCAAGTTCTTCATTATAACTATCTTTAAAGATTCCACCTTCTTTAATAGTATAAGGAGCATCTTCATTAATAGCATCATCAATTGTTTTAAAAATAAAAACAAAGTCATATATTTTTTCTAAATTAGGAAAATGTTTTAAAATCCCAATCTCTTTTAATAATCCTTGTAAATCTGGCAAATCTTTTAAAGATTGTTTTAATTGTAAGAAATCTTTTGGATTGGCATAATCATAGGCAATTCTCCCTACAATCCTCTCTAGATCATAAATATCATTTAGAATAACCCTTATATCATCAGCTTTAATAAATGCTTTATGCAAAGCATCAATAATATCATATCTATCTTCTATTTTGGCCTTATCAATTAAAGGGAAAACAATATTCCTTTTTAAGAATCTTGCGCCCATAGCTGTCTTTGTCTTATTTAAAGTATAAAACAAAGTATTCTTTTTGTTTTGAAATCTTATTGTCTCTAATAACTCTAAATTACGTCTTGAAGTAAAATCTATCTTTAGAAAACCTCTAATATCATATTTCGTAAACTCTTGCATATGAATTAATACTTTTTTCTGAGTTTTTAAAATGTAATTTAAAAGTCTATTAGCACATTTTTGCTCTTCTTTATCTAAATCTAAAGTTAACTTCTTTAAATAAGAAACATCACTATCTTCATCATAAATAGAATAAGTAATACTTGTAACTTTCTCTAAAGGAGAAAATACACTCAAATCAAAACTATTCGAAATAACTATTTCTTTAGTTTTAAGATTTAAAATTTCTTGAAGTAATAATTCTTCGTTTAATGGAATATCAGTTATATAGTTTTCTCCAGTTGATAGATCAGAATAAGCAAAAATAAAACGATTCTTTTCTCTAGAGACAGTTGATAAGAAGTTATTATCTTCTTCTGAAATTACGCTACCTTCAGTAATAGTACCAGGTGTAATAACTCTAACAACTTCTCGTCTTACTATACCTTTTGCTTCACTTGGATCTTCAACTTGCTCAACAATCGCAACTTTATAACCTTTAGATGTTAACTTATCTAAATAGCCATCAACTGCATGATGAGGTACACCACACATTGGTACTCTATCTTTCATCCCAGCATCACGGCCTGTTAACACAATATCTAACTCTTTTGATGCTACTAAAGCATCATTAAAAAAAAGCTCGTAAAAATCTCCTAACCTATAAAGTACTAGCGTGTCAGGATAATCTTCTTTAATCTCTAAATATTGCCTCATCATTGGTGTGTATTTTGTTTTATCTATTTTTCCCATATTATCACCACTTATTATATTATATCACAAATAAGGTCATTTATAAATAAAAAACCTCTCCTAAATAGAGAGATTATTTTAAAGGAGAGGTCTTTTATGCTATTACTTTTGCGTAATAACAAATTGCAATGATTTTACTTCTAAATCATCTAGAGAGGCAAAGGAATAAAAGATAGTTTCTTCCAAGCTTAAATATGGCTCTAAAGCTTCTTTAGCTTTAGCTGCTATAGCTAAGCCATCCAGTAAAGTCATCGCACTGATAGGAGTATCTTGATTTATAGTATTTAGCTTTTTTGTTAACTCCAAGATTGCATATAATGGCATATCAAGTGGAGTCATATTTGTTTCCGGATCTTTTACAAGCAAAGCTTGCATTTCCGCTAAAGCCTCAGGAGTTGGCACTAAAGATCCGATTTGTTCTGTAATTGGTAAAAGTTGATTAACTAAGCCAGTTCCTTGCTCATTAGCAATAGTCCCTATAATAGTTTGAACTTGGGCTTGAACTGCTTGGTCTTCGCCAAAAGCTGTTACATTATTTATTAAAATATTTTGGTAAGCAAGAAGTTTTTCAATTAAGTCACCAATCTTTGTAGCTAGATCTTGAACAGTTAAAAGTAAATTATTAAAGTTAGCAAAGACAGCTTTTAAATCATTATCATAAACTACAAAATCACTAGCTAGTGAGGCAAGATTGTTTCTAACTAAAGCTACATCTTCTCCAAGACTTAAATCTAAACTTTCAACTTTAGCTACCATCCCTGTTAATACATCTTTAGTTTCAACAATCTTTTGATATTTTGGATCATAACTAGCTACAATAGCTAAATCTTGTCCAGCTTGATTTAAAGATGCTTCTAAAGCGCCAAATAGTTCAGGATTTAAAGCACCTGCCGCATTTGTAACATCTATGTAAGATGCCAAAATTACACCTCTTAACTCTTCATCTATAACTGCTGCTACAGATGGTGCAAGATTAGGAATTACTGTATTCAACTCACCTAAAGCTGAAAAGTCCATTTCACTATTTAAAACGCCTTGTAAAGCATTTTTAACTGAATTATTAAGTAGGTTTATAAATTCAAGTTCAGTCATTCCTTGAGCTATACCACCAAGCATTAACATTACCATTGCCTGTAATTCTTCTTTAGACATAGCATCTTCACCTAAGTCGATATTTTTAAAGATACTTTCTAAATCAAAAACATTAGTTTTTAATGCTTGAAGGCTAATTGTAGCATTAATTCTTTCAAAACTTTTTGTTTGTAAAACAAGTTCGTATGTAGAGTTAGATCCAGGCATACCTAAATAGGCTAGTGTTCTAACTGATCCGGCTAAGACTGAAGTCATTGCTCCATCATAATCTAAAACAGCTGCTTTATTTACATTGATTGGAACTTGCACTTGTGCTACAAACTGATTTCTAATTTCTTCTGCTACTTCTTCATTAGGGATAATTTCTAGTTTGATTTTAATTGTTCCCTCTTTACCAATAATTTCACTTAGTGTTTTAACTTCATCATTTAAAAAGTAAGTAAATTTAAAACTATAAGGTAGTTCATATTTAGACTTATCTAATTCTAATTCATAATAATATTTATCTTTTGCATTTTTAACCGGTATTTTAATTAAACTTCCTTCTTTTACTAAAGGATTGTTTTCTGATAAATTAGCATTAGCATTTAAAGTATGTGCATTTATTGTATAGAAAGTATTCTCTTCTACTTCATCTAAAACAGCTACAACTTTTAAAGAAACGATTTTTCCTTCACCATCTAAAACAGCAAAAACAGTTTCTTCTTGCATATTGTCTCCAATTACCTTAGTATTTGATGGGACAAAAGGATCAGGTTTTACTACTGGTTCTTCGCCATTTTTCTTACAACTTGTAAGGAAAAAGATTCCTATAACTAATAGTAAAATTATAATTATTCTCTTTTTCATATTTTTTCCTCCTTTTTTTTCTTTTTGAAAGTAAGTACTTGAAGTGGTTTATCTAGTAAAACAAGTAAAGCAGGAAGTGTTACTAAAACCATTAATCCTGATAATAGTACTCCTCTACCAATTAATAATCCCATATCTCTAACACTATCTACATCACTCATTAACACCTCTACAAAACCAGCTGCAGCTAAAACAAAGCAAGAAACTAGAATAGTTGTAGCGGATTTTTCTAAAGCTTTAGAGATAGCTTCTTTTTTCTCAAGCCCTTCTTCTCTAAATTCCATATACCTACTTGAGAGTAGTACGGCATAGTCAATCGTAGCCCCAAGTTGCAAGCTCGATACAACTAAATAACCAATATATGATAAATTCTTATCTAAGAAGTATGGAACAGCAAAGTTAATCCAAATTGCTGTTTGAATTACTAGTACTAATACTATTGGTACCGATATTGACCTAAAGATCAATCCAACAATTAAAGCAATAGCAATAACTGAAATAATTTGTACCAAAACACCATCTTCTAAAACAGTATCTCTAATTTCGGTAATTGATGCAGAATAACCTAAAACATAATATTCTTCCCCAAAATTAAGCTTGCATATATCATCAATATCTTTAGCGACCTCATACATTTCCTCACTTTCACCAAAAACATTGACTGAAACAATTATCCTAGCATAGTCTTTCCCAACAAACTTCTCTAAATATTCATCTGGTATCATTTCACTTGGAATAGTTTTTGGAACTGATGTTACTAAACTTTCAATATGACCAACTAATGCTAATTCTTGGATGCTTTCAGTAGCTGCTACAGCTTCTGTTTTCGCATCTTTATCATACAAGATAATGAGTGGTTGGAAATGACCAAAATGTTCACTAATAGCATAATCTTCTTGTGTTAATGGGTCTTCATGGTCTTCGATTGCATGGTCACCATAGAAGAATTTAGTTTTTGTTTGAAAGACAACAGCAAGCCCCATCACAATTAAGAATATAATTACAATTGGCCATCTACCTTTATGTAGTCCACGACCAAATTTCTTAAAGTTAGGAACAAAACTTCTATGTTTACTCTTCATTAACCACTTATCAAAGAAAATAAGTAACATTGGCATCATAAATAATGCTACTAAATAACTAATGAAAACTGCTTTTGCTAGGTTAATTCCAATATCTGCACCAATGCTATATCTCATAAAGACTAAAGCTAAAAAGCCAAAAACAGTTGTTAAGGCTGATGCTGTAACTGAACCTAAAGCATCTTTGATTGATGCAATCGCAGCTTCTCTTTTTTCCATACCCGCTTCCCTTTTCTCATAATACCTATGCACAAAGAAGAGCGAGTAGTCGAGGCTCATTGCAAGTTGCAAAGCTGATGCCATTGTCATTGTTAGAAACGAAATACTTGGCATAAAACCATTAACACCTAAGTTAATAACAATAGCTGTTAGTAAACTAATGATTACAATTACCGGCTCAATCCAAGATGTAGATCCAATAATTAGAATAATAATAGCAATCGGAACTACAACTAACATAATACTAATCGCTTGTCTTTCAGCTAAATCACGAACATCCTTAGCTGATATTGCTGGCCCACGGTACTTAACATCAACTGCTCTAGTTTTTAAATAATCTTGACTTGCATTAATTGCCTCATCAGTTACTTTACTATATTCATCTTCATCCATTTCTAAGGTCAGTAAATAATTACCATCCTTATAGAAATTCTTAACTAAAGGATTACTTATTGCATCAATTGGTTGTTTAATATCACATACATCAGCTAACCAGTTAACACTTTTTACTCCTTTAATTTCTTTCAAATTACTGACAATCTCTTCAACTTCTTCTGTTGTTGTATCAGAGATCATCACTTGAAACATCGTCGTTAATCCAAACTCTTCTTCAAAAATCTCCATTGACTGTTTCGTTTTTGAATCGTCAGGAAGGTATAAAGACATGTTATAGTTTACTTTAGTCATGAAAGCAAAACCAATCGAAATGACAACTAGAATAATAAAGACGATTGTTGTAGCAGTCATGCCTTTTCTTGAAACAATTTTCTTTAAAATTTTATCCATATTACCTCCTTAAAATTAAAATTTCAAATATATATTTCAATTTCAAATATATATTTCAATTACTACTTTTAATATAACATAAAATATGTTATAATAAGATATGAAATTAAATTTGATATTTAATTTCAAATGACATTTGGAGGTATTAAAATGACAACAAAAGAAAGTATTATTCATACTACAAAAGAACTATTAAAAACAAGAACTAATCTTACAATTAAAGACATTACCGAAGCATCTAATATTAATGTAGCTGCCGTAAACTACTACTTTGGTAGTAAAGACAACCTAGTAAACATCGTTTTAAAAGAAGTGATTACCGAACTTAAAACTAAAATCTATAATGAACTTTTAATTCCTAGTAACAACATAGGAAAATCAGAAAATACAGAATTAATGGTAAACAAAGCAGTTGACTTAATCTATGGTTTTTCAGAAGAATATATTGGTGTTATTTATCTATCATTTATTAGTAGTGAAAGTCAAGGCGATTCAGCAAACATCTTAGTAAATGAGTTTTTAACTGACACTGTCTTTTTACGAAAACTTTTAGAAGTTTTCTCGGAAGTCACAGGAATAAATGATCCACTTAAACTAACTGCTAAATACATTATTCTTTTCTCTTCTTTTGGCGTTCCTTTATTTTTAAGATCAGCAATTCCTAATGTAACTAATACAAAATTCAAAGAATATAAAGATGCTTATGTAAAAGAACTTGTAAAAGTATTTACAAATTAAAAAAGGGTTTTATTAAACCCTTTTTTATTTATACTTCTTCTTCTAATTTATGATTTTTCTTTTTTCTAAGTTGATCTAAAGGTAGGTAAATAGCAGGTCCAATTAAAACTGCTAAAACAATTTCTGCTAGCGAGTTTATTGACACAATTGAAAGCAAAATTGCTTTCAAAGTAATTGAAGCCACATCTTCTGTTGTTTTAGTATAATACCAACCAGTTTCAATAATAGGATAAAGAATAGTTAATACTGTAACAGTATGGATAATTGTCATTATCCCAAAAGTAAAGAATAAAGCTAACTTATCTCTTCCTTTAAAAGCCTTAGTTAGCCAGCTATGCATAAATGGTGCTAAAACACCAATTAAAACTCTAGGCAAAACACTAACAATTGGATTAGTAAATGGTGCATTAGCAGGTCCCATAATTAAGAACGCTTGAGTCATTGATGATATACCAAATGTTAAGCCTAAAGCAAGTCCCCATTTCCAACCTAAGAAAATCGCTCCAATTAAAACTGGAATATGTAATAATGTTGCATAAGCAACTCCAGGAATAATTGGGATAAAACCAAGTGATGGCACAAAAGCCATCAAAACAATAATTGCAAATAAAATTGCCCCAAAGACAAAATCACCAAGATTATATTTTTTCACATTTCCTCCTTTTAGGCTTAAAATTACTTTAAGTCCCATAGTCTAATAATCTTTTTTTATTTTAATAAGTATGTTCTTAAGTTAATAAGTAACATCTATAGTATTTCAAAAACAATACCTTCAATAATTACAGTATCATCTTCACTTACGCCGAGTTTTTTAAGCTCATCTTCAATTCCTAATTTCTTTAAACGATAAGAAAGTAATTTAACACTTTCATCATTATCAAAATTAGTTGAATCAATATATCTTTCTAAAATCTTACCTTTTACTTCATATGCTCCATCTTCTAATAGCGTAATTGTATAAGGTTTTTCTTCTTTCTTAAATGTGTATTCTACAACCTCTTCAATATACTCTTCTTTTAGTGGAACAGTATCAAGTAGATCTGCAATTCTATAAACTAATGAATCTAAGTTTTCAGCTTGGTAAGCAGAAATCCCAATAACATCATCACCTAATTTAGTCTTTAACTTTAATAAGTTCTTATTGGCATTAGGTAAGTCCATCTTATTAGCTACAATAACTTCAGGTCTTGTAATTAAGTCTGGATTATATTCTTCAAGTTCCTTTTTAATCAACAAATAATTTTCATAAGGATCAGATTTGTCTAAAGGATCAATATCTAAAACATAGACAATGATTCTACATCTTTCAATATGTCTTAAAAAATCATGACCCAAACCTGCACCAAGTGATGCTCCTTCAATTAAACCTGGTAGGTCAGCTAAAACAAAGCTTCTACCATCTTTAGCTTCAACCATTCCTAAATTAGGAATAAGTGTAGTAAAAGGATAGTCAGCAATTTTAGGCCTAGCCTTAGATAAAGCCGAAATAATCGTACTTTTACCTACATTAGGTAAACCAACTAAGCCAGCATCAGCTAAAAGTTTAAGTTCTAAGCTAATATTTTTAGCCTCTCCACGCTCTCCAGCTTCAAAAATCTTTGGCGCTGGGTTTTTGCTTGTTGCAAAGGCAGCATTTCCTCTTCCGCCTTTTCCACCCTTAGCAATTACAACTTCTTGGTTTTCCTTCGTAATATCAGCGATTACTTCACCTGTTTCAAGATTCTTTACAACTGTTCCTAAAGGTACTTCAATAATAATATCTAAAGCATCTTTCCCAAACATGTTTTTAGCTTTACCATTTTCTCCTGAATCAGCTTTGATTATTTTATTATATTTTAAGTCTAATAGCGTAGTTTTATTTAAAGATCCTCTAAAAATAATAGAGCCACCTTTACCTCCATTGCCTCCAGAAGGCCCACCTTTAGGAACATATTTTTCTCTTCTAAAGGCAACCATTCCTTTGCCGCCATTACCGGCTACTACTTCTATATTTACTTGATCAATAAACATATTATCACCTTCTCTAACTCAAAAAAATGCACTTAATTAAATAAGTGCATTATTTAGTAGCGTAAACAGAAACTTGCTTTTTATTACGTCCTTTACGCTCAAACTTTACATATCCATTAATTAAAGCGAATAATGTATCATCGCCTCCACGACCAACATTTTCCCCAGGATGAATCTTCGTTCCTCTTTGGCGATAAATAATTGATCCAGCGTTTGCATATTCACCATCACCCATTTTAGCACCTAGTCTCTTAGCAATAGAATCACGACCGTTCTTAGTTGATCCTCCAGCTTTTTTAGATGCAAAGAATTGAATGTTTAATTTAATCATTTTAATGCCTCCTTTATTTTGATGTTTTTAGGATAATCTTTACTCAAATCCTCTAATAATACTTTTAGATTATCCAAAACTATTTTTGTATGAGAACTACTCTCTTTTACTAAAATAGTTATTTCTGGTTTTTCTTTATCTTCTGTATAAGAAAACTTTTCGTTATTTGCTTCAAGTAAACGAATACTATAAATAACAGCAGTCGATACAGAGCTACAAACAATATCTAAGCCTTCTTTATCATATAAAGAATGACCAGAAACCGATACTTTTTTTATTTCCTTATTTTCATAAGTAAATTTAACTGTAATCATTTACGCACCTAAAGATAAAATTTGAACTCTAGTATATGCTTGACGATGTCCTTGTTTTTTATGATAGTTTTTCTTTGCTTTATATTTAAAAACAATAATCTTTTTACCACGACCTTGTTTTAAAATCTTACCAGTAACTTTAGCACCCTTTACATAAGGATTACCAACTTTACCATTTACAAGCAAAACTTTATCAAAACTAACTTCAGAACCTTCTTCACCTTCGATTTTTTCGATATGAATTACGTCATTCTCGGCTACTTTATATTGTTTACCACCAGTTTCAATAATTGCATACATAAGCACTACCTCCTTTTCTATTTTTTAAGACACGCCTTGTAAGGTAGATTTTTTAAAAATCATTTATAACCTAAACGAAGTGCGGTGCACCTATATAACTCATATATTATACCATCAATTCATTAAAATTGCAAGGTTTATTTCAAAAACTCATCGACTTTTATCTTATAAGTTCTACGTCTTCTATGTTGTCTTGTCTCAAAATACTTCCATTGCGATTGAACTTTAATATTAGTTTCTAACTCTGGCCCTGTTTCAGCATATTTAGCACCATACTTAATTGCCTCTACAATCGCTTCTCTAATCATTAACGCAGCAACTCCTGTAGATTGATATTTGGGTTCTACTGCAATAAACAATAAATCTAAAACTTCAACTGTTTTTAAATCACGCAAAACATGCATAAAGCCAAATGGGAATAACTTACCTTTACTTCTTCTTAAACCCTTATTTAAAGATGGAATCATTAAACCAATAGCTATTACTTTATCTTCTCCATCTACTACTACATAAACAAAATCTAAGTTTAGTAAAGGAACATAGGAAGCTGCTATCTCATCAATTTGTTTTTGTGATAAAGGCACAGTTCCGTATAAAGGAGCAAAAGCTTCATTAACTACCCTAAATGCCTCATTAATATAAGGGCCTACTTCTTTTTTCGATTTAAACTTCTTAATCTTTAAATGATAGCGAGATAAAACACGATCAGACATTCTATTTAATAAGTGAGGGATTTCATCAGGAACTTTGATTTGGTATTCAACCCAGTCTTGATCCTTCACAAATCCTAACTTTTCTAAATGTTCTTTATAGTATGGATAGTGATATAAAGTAATAAAATTACTCATTTCATTATATCCTTCTACTAATAGTCCTTGTTTATCCATATCGGTAAAACCTAAAGGACCCATTAAAGTATCCATACCTTTTTCCTTAGCATACTTTGCAACTTCCATCATCAATAATCTTGTAACCTCTAGATCATCAATCATATCAATGTGTGAATAACGCATAAACTTACCACCAGTTTTCTTATTATATGCGTGACTTAAAATGGCTGCAACTCTCCCAACAACTTCACCTTTTTCATCATAACACAACCATTGTTTAGATTCACTATAATCATATGAAGGATTTTTCTTTGGATTGAAAAAATCTTTTTCTGATTCGTAGATATCAGGAATAAAATACTGACAATCTTTATATAATTTGTTTGGGAACTTGACAAACTTTTTCATTTCTTTTTTTGTGGTCACTTCTTTAATCATATACATAAAATCACCTCAAGTAGTGTTATTATACTATTTTTTAAAAAATTTGTAAAGAAAATTAAATTATCAATCTTTTTATGTTAATTTTAAGACTCAAGTGATAAACTATTAAAAATTAAGAGGTTTAATATGGCTAAACAGAAATTAACAAAAGCTCGCAGAATAAAAATAATAGCTACAGCTATTTTCTTACCAATCATTTTTGGTTCATTAATTGCGGCTGCAATCTTATTTAAAGACCCCATTTTAGAGTCAATTGATTTAAAATCAATTGAACCTATCCAAACTGCTTTTAAAAATTTAGGGCTCTTAGGACCAGTTGTAACTGCTTTACTTCTCATTGTAACGATGTTAAGTTTTGTAGTCCCTGTTTCTTTTATCCAAGCAGTATCGTTTATTGTTTTTGGTAATTTAGTTGGTTTTCTAACTTGCCTTGCTGCAATTATCATTGGTAATACTATTTTATATCTTGGCATAAACAAACTAAACAAGGAACTAGATGCAACATATACCAAAGAAGAAAGAGCAATTAATCAAAAGTTAAATCAATTAAGCGATTCTAAAAGAATAACTTTCTCGATTTTTTTACTTTACTTTGTTCCAGGAATCTCTGTTGGTTTAGTTGCAAGTCTAGCAATCGGTGCTAAATTTAAATATTTAAAATATATTATAATCTCAACTATCGGTAACATTATTAACTTACTTTATGTAATGCTATTTGGCCTTACAATTACACAAGATCAAATGCTACTTGCTTTAATCCTAGCAATCGTTTATTTTGTTATCTTTACAATTTTATTTATCTTTAGAAAGAAAATAATCAATCGCATTTTAAGACCAAAAAGAGATAATGATTTCTATCGCAACAACTTTAGAAGAATGAAAGTCTTGTATTATATTCTTTTAATACCTGTTGTTAAGTTGTTCTTTGCAAGAAGGTATAAATTTAAAATTAAAAAATTAAATTTCAAAAAACTAAAATCTCCTTTTGTAGTGTTATTTAATCACCCATCGCCTTTAGATGTAGCTTATTCTTACGCCGAACTTGGATTTAAAAATAGACCGGCATCTTTAGTTGCTTCATACTACTATGCAGATAAAAAATTAGCTAAGTTTTTCTATGGTTTAGGGGGAATTTCTAAACACTTATATGCTCCTGATCTTGGAGCAATTAAAAAATCCTTAAAAGCTGTAAAAAATGGCTGGCCAATTGGTATGGCTCCAGAAGGCAGGTTAAGTGCCTATGGCTGTTTGGAGACAATCACTGATGCGACACCTAAATTATTAAAGAAACTAAATTTACCAATTGTTTTTGTAAATATTAAAGGTGCATACCTTACTAAACCAAAATGGGCTCATAACTTTAGACGCGGAAGAGTTGATGTTACTTATGAGTTAATGTATGAAGACTTTGATTTAAATCAGTTATCAGATCAAGAATTATTAGATGTAATTATCCAAAAACTAGACTATGATGACTTTGCTTGGCAAGAAGAAAACAAAGTCTACTATAAAGGTAAAAAGTTTGCAAATGGGCTAGAAAACATTTTGTATCACTGCCCTGTTTGTAAATCAGAATTTACTTTAGAAGCTAAAGATCACGAAATTACTTGCACTAAATGTAAAGTAAAAGTTCATTTAGATAATTACTATCAATTTACTTCTGATAGTCCTTTAATTCCTAAAAACATTAGGGATTGGTATTTACTTCAAAAAGATCTAGCAAGTAAAAAAGTTAAAGATCCAAACTTCAAAATGGAATCTAACACTGTCTTTAAATTACCAGATCCTAAAGGTAAAGGTTTTAGTAGTGTTGGTAACGGAAAAGTTGTTTTAGATCATTCAGGTTTAAAATATATTGGAACAAAAGATGGAAAGCCTTTTGAAAAATTCTTTGAACTTCACTCATATCCAGTTATTTTATTTGGTGCTGGAGTTGATATTGAATTTTATAGTGATAATACTATTTACTTTTTTGAACTAGAAAACTTAAAAGAATGTGCTAAATATAGCATTTACTGGGAAGCTTTATATAATGACTATTTAGGAGGAAAGAACAATGGATGAAAAACAATTGCCCGAAAAAGAAATGACTGAAAAACAGTTTCTCCAAATAAACAAAAGATCATCTTTCACTGCTTTATTTATACTTGTTGCAATATTATTTGCATCTTACTTCCTAACACTTCTAATTCCTCAAGGTGAATATGTAACAGTTGGAGGTATAAGAGAATACCAATTAATTGAACCTAGACAAAGCTATAGTTTTGGGAAATTCTTACTATCACCATTTTTAATCTTTGGAAGTAGTCACGGAATTACTATTATTGCAATTTCCCTATTTTTGCTAATTCTAGGTGGTTCTTTTAACGTCATTGATAAAACTGGAGGAATTAAATCAATTCTTTCTTGGTTAGTAACTAAATTTAAAGATAAAAGACTTACATTAGTTTACGCTGTTATTTTATTCTTTATGCTATTTGGCTCTTTATTTGGAATTTTTGAAGAATCAATTACTTTACTGCCAATTATAATTATGCTTGCCTTATCAATGGGCTGGGATACATTTACTGGTCTTGCTATGTGTTTACTAGCTACAGGCTTTGGTTTTTCATCGGCTATTACTAACCCTTTCTCAGTTGGCCTTGGTAGCCAAGCAATGGGAATTAGCTTAGTAAGTGGAATTTGGTATAGAATTTTAATCTTTATCATTATGTATGGCTTATTATGTTTATTTGTAACTAGACATATCAAACAAATTGAAAAAGACCCTACAAAATCCCCAACATACGAATCAGACTTAATTAAAAAAGAAAATCTAAAACTAGATTTAGAAGAAAAAGATGAAAAGCAAGGCTTAACATTAAAAGTATATGCAACACTATTTATTACTTTACTTGTAGCAATTATTGTTTCATCAGTCTTAGGCTCTTTTATAGATGCTTTAAGTGGACTATCAATTCCTATTATTGCCTTAATCTTCTTATTTGGTACAATCATTTCACTACTAGTCTTAAAAGTACCATTTAAAGAAGGTGCTAAATATTTCTTTAAAGGAGTTTTAGGCATTTTACCTTCAATCCTTTTAATTGTTTTAGCTGGTTCAATTAGATTAGTATTAGAAAACGGAAAAGTAATGGACACAATTATCCATGAACTATCAACTGCTTTAAGTGGTGGAAGTCCGATTCTTGGAATATTATTTGTTTACTTTATTACTTTAGTAATTCAGTTCTTTATTGGTTCTGCTAGTGCGAAAATCATTTTAATTATTCCGATTATTTCTGCTATTGCAAGTAATGTTGGGATAACACAAAATATCGCTCTTCTATCATTTATCTTTGGTGATGGTTTTACTGATTTAATTTATATTACAAATCCTATCCTTCTAATCTCACTTGGTGTTGCCGGATTTAGTTATGGCAAATGGCTTAAAAAAACTTGGTTACTCCAAGTCATAGTTTTAGTTATAACAACCCTACTCTTAATTCTAGGGCATTATATCGGATATTAAAAAAGGCATCAATTGATGCCTTTTTCTATTTCTTAGTTAGTTTATCAATTAACCAACCGACGATATTATTATGATATAACCAAGAAAAGATTCCAAATTTAGATGTAGCAAGTTGATTAGCTACAAAAGTATCTACAGCTGGAATTGACTTTGCTAAAATTGTAAGTAACATTAAAAATAACGAAACGATAATTACTGTATTAACAACGCTAAATACAGCTCCTAATACTTTATCAATTACTCCTAAAATACCCCAAGTTAGAACTTTACTTAAAATCCATAAACCTACTGTTAACAGAATTAATAAAACAATAAATAAAATTACATAACCAATTAAACTAGCGATAACTTTCGCTAAACTAGGTGCTAGTAAGGCACTAAAAGTAGTATCAGCAGGAATATTACTAAAATCTATATTTTTTATAACTAAGTTAGCCGCAAATGCTGGTAATCTTGTTCCTGCTAAAATTGCTGCCATTTGTTCTTCTGTTATCCCTGCAGGAACAGTTTGACCAAAAATATCTCCTTGTCTTAAAAGCCAGCCATCAATTCTTGGAAGTAAGCCGTTGTAAAGAGCCCCATCTGTAAACCACGAACCAATTATAGGAAACAGTAATCTAGCAAGAAAAATTGCTAAAACAAAAGCTACTAAACCACGTGCTTGCTTAGCAAAACCGCTCACTAAACCAACGATTAATGAAACAATTAATGCAAATAAAATGATAACATCAAAAATCATAAATGTAGCCTCCTATTACTAAAATTATACCAAAACATATATTCTTTTTCAATATCTAATAATTTACTTTTTCTCTTTTTTTTCTTTTCTTGCTTGATAATATTTTTCAGTTTTTTTGATATGCTCTTCCCTTTCTTTATCTTTTTTTCGCTTTTCTTCGATAAGTTCTCTCATTGTTTTTTCAGGATCAGTATAAGGAGATTTTATAACAAAAAGCATTGTAAAGTATAAATAAACACAAATTGCAGTTGAAAAAACCGCTTGCCAGATTGAAGATGTTCCCCATTTAATATATAAAAAAACCATAATCAAAACAACTAATAATAAACTTATAAAAGCCTTCCAAAATAAAGCTTTATCATATTTATAAAAAGAACCAATAAAAATAAACAAATATAAAACAGTAACAACAACCGCCAAATATGCACAATAGTTATGAATATCAGAGATTACCCTTTCAAATGAAGGAATAAAAGGCACTAAAACTGTAACTAAATATAAAAATACCATTATACCTAATAATATATTCAAAAGTATACTTCTGTTTTTAAGTAAGGTATTTACATACATAACTACAATTCCAAAAAAAGTAAGTAGGGATATTCCCCAAATTATTAGCCTATTTTGCTCACCAAACCTCCCCGCAATCTGACTAAAGGTTAGTAAATAAATATCACTAGCATAAGCAAATTCAAAAGAAATATAAGGGATAATAATTAAAGCAGCTATCCCTAAAATAATTAATAAATTATCAGTCTTTTTCTGATATTGACTTTTTTTCCTTTCTTTTTTGTTCATATGTATCACCTAAATACTTAATCAATTTTTCCTTATCATTTTCGACTTTGTTTTCTAAATAAGCAGAAAACAAGAAATCTAAAACCTTCCCAATTTCCTTGTCTTTATATCCTAATTTAATTAAATCATTACCATCTATCTTTAATTCTTTTAACGAAATAACAGCTTCTTCTTGTCCTAACTTTTCTACCTCTTCTAGCTTTTCATTTAAAAAACTTACATCACGGTCAATACTTAATTTATCAGCTTTTAATAAATAAATTAACTTTTTCGTATTTACTAAACCGATTCTACTAACTAATCTCTTAAGATTAGCTTCTTCTAGTCTAATCATATGACGTTCAATTAAGATTAAAACATCTTTTATAACTGCTTTTGGATATTTCATTCTTTTTAAGATAATAGATGTAAGATCAGTCCCGACCTTAGCATGACCATAATATCTTGCAATACCATCTTCCATCTTTCTTGTTTCTGGTTTACCTAAATCATGAAACAAAGCAGCTAATCTTAAAACTAAATCACTTGGGACTAAAGAGACAACTTTTAAAGTGTGAACTAAAAGATCATCTTTATGGTGAGGGTTACTTTGATCATAGCCTTTAAAAACTGCTAGTTCAGGAATAAAGATAGTAAAAATCTCAAAATATTCTTCTAAATATCTACTAGCATTGTCACTTAGTAAAACCTTATTAAACTCTTCTTGAATTCTTTCAATGGCAATTTTTTTAAGTAAAGCTTTATTTTCAAATAAAGCTTTTTTTGTTTCGCTTTCAATTGTAAACCCAAGTTTGGAAGCAAATCTAATTGCTCTTAAGATTCTTAAAGCATCTTCCTTAAACCTTAAGTTAGGATCACCAATAGCTTTAATTTGCTTTTTCTTTAAATCTTCTAAGCCACCAACTAAATCAATATATTCTTTATTAAAACATAAAGCATTAATTGTAAAGTCTCTTCTTTTAAGATCATCAACTAACTTCTTAGAAAACTCGATCTTTTCTGGCCTTCTATAATCTAAATATTCACCATCAGTCCTAAATGTAGTAACTTCTATCTTTTTACCATTAATAACTAAGCTAATTGTTCCAAAGTCTTTCCCTATTTTATAAATATGATCTACTTTTTTATTAAATGTTTTGATAATTTCATCAGGCATAGCATTAGTAGTTAAATCAAAATCAAAAGGCTCTAACCCTAACAAACTATCTCTAACAGCTCCCCCAACAACATAAGCTTCGTAACCTTTTTCTTCTAAAGTTTCAAGAATAAACTTAACTTCTTTAGGTAGTTTCATTACTATCACCTAATAAATCTTTAATAATAAATTCAGTAATTAATAAAGCAGCTGCAGTTACTAAATAATCAATTGTACCCATTTCTTTATTTAGTGGTTCTTCTTTAGAATATAAGACTGGAATATCTTTTATTTTTAAATCCCTAACCATTTTTCTATATTTTCTTGCTAGTGGACAAGTATCTGTTTTAGAAATATCAACAATCTTCAAATCTTTGATATTTACTTTATTAGCAACTCCCATTGAAGAAATAATTGGAATATTTAATTCCTTAGCTTTCATAAGAATTGCTAGTTTCGCCTCTAAATCATCTACCGCATCTACAATATAACAAACATCCTTTAAATCAACCTTATGGATAGTATCCTTATCAATCTTTAAATCATATAACTTACAACTGAGATTATTATTAATCTTCTTCATTAAATGATAGGCAGCATCTGTTTTCTTTAACCCAAGTGTTGAATAATTAGCAATTTTTTGCCTATTAAAGTTACTAGCTTCTACTTTATCATAATCAACTAAAACAAAACTATCTATTCCCGTCCTTACTAAACTTGATAATACATTACTTCCTATTCCTCCAAGACCAAAAATAGCAATTTTCTTGTTTGCTAGCTTGTTATAGTTATCAATGCCAATTAAAGCAATTAGTCTTTTGAATTCTTCCATAAGTTTATTCTCCTATTAATATTATAACATAAAACATTATAAAAAAAGAATAAAAGATAGTCCTTTTATTCTTTGATTTTAACTAATAATTCATTTTCATCTGCAGGGGCAAAACCTAAGTCAAGGTAAACACTAGCAGTTTCTTTTGATCGGTATTTTAGATTACAAAAAATCTTTTCAACTTTCGCATACCTTTCTAATACTTCCTCAATTAATAGTTTCTTTGCATCGGTATTAGAATACTCATCTAAAGTAATCATATCTTCAATGTAAATAACATACTGAAAGTCCCCAACAAGTCTTATCAATCCTACCATCTTTTTAGCATCAAATAAACCAAATGTTACTGAGTTTCTAAAAGTATCATATAACCTATAGTCATTAAATAAGTATCTTTCATATTGTTTTTCTTGATAAATTTTCTTTATATTAATTACTTCACCTACATTAATCTTCTTTACTTTTAATTCCATAATCTACCTCTTTATACAACTATTTTACCAATTTATCCTTAAATTATCAAGATTTACCCCAAAAAACATTCGTTTTTAGCCTTCTAAACAACTTTAGACAACTATTTCCCTATTAAACCTAAATAAACCGCTCAAAAAGCAAGTTTTAAGGGCTTTTTGGACTAAAAAAGTCCATTTTAGCTTTTTTAACACTCTTTTTCTCATATTTTATTACAAAAAAAGTATAAAAAAGGCTTGGCCTTGGCCAAACCTTTTTATCTTTATTATCTAGCTAGGATCTACTAACTCTAAATAAGCATACGTATAATCTGCAGGAAATAATGCAATCTTAGTAACTACTTCTAAGTATTTTGGTATTACCCTTGGATTTGCTGCTAGGATAGACTCTAATGTAGCACCGCCAGCAATTTGTAATGTTTCTTGTTTTGTTAGGTTATAGAAACCTGCAAGCATTGCAAGTTGACCTGCGTTTGCTTGTGGTACCCCATTACTCATTAAGTAAGTAACTAAATCTAAGAATCCTTCAGGTGGGCTGTATGTTGCGATAGCTGGATATAAGAATCCTGCATTACCACTTGGATCTCTTGGGTCTTGATAGTTTGTTGGGACTAAGTTAGGATCATAAGTTCTATGCCTTGCTTGTGTTCCAGTATCTAAACCTTCTTGACCAATATGGATAGAATACTGTGCACTAGATACAGTTGTATTATCTTCTAACTTTAAAAATGCCTTATTTACAGATGGTGCTAAAATAATTAGATTCATCTTTTCGCTCATTTGTCCTGTTAGTTGATCTTGTTCTTTCTTTAGAATACTTCTTCCAGCTCCTGATACATGCCCTTCAATTGTAGATTTCATAGCAGCTACCATAGTTGACATAGCATAAGCATTAAACCACGCTTCATTACCGTTAACCCAGTTATTGATTGTAGTATTCGCATCAACTGTTACATGAACATCGAAAATTTCACCTACTTCTGGATGAGCATCTTCAATATGAATTGCAGCTCCTCCTGATTTACCAATTTTAGAATTAGTAATTGTAATACCAGTACCTCCATGCATGTAAACACT
>Ga0265294_10000863_pt1 | contig 40862 bp, 17 predicted proteins | sample MunlanPumphouse3_FD_192504 | JGI IMG/M metagenome (GOLD analysis project Ga0265294, IMG submission 192504) | Groundwater microbial communities from a municipal landfill in Southern Ontario, Canada - Pumphouse #3 | ecosystem: Environmental > Aquatic > Deep subsurface > Groundwater | place... | reverse complement strand
GCGGACGACCCGTCCGTATTCATTCACTTCCGAAGGAAGGAAATATCTCCCTTACGAAGCAAGATCTTTCTCTATCCCTTTGAAAAGAATAGAGTTAATACGGACGGGTCGTCCGCATCCCCAGTTAATAATTCTGCGCAAGCTTATACTTTGAGGTGGTGACTAATTCATTTTCTTTAAATTGTTCATCAAAAAGCAATTAGTGTTTTCTACCTCCTTCCTTTGTTTACTAAAATCGATAACTGGGATTGGGGACGACCCGTCCGTATTCATTCACTTCCGAAGGAAGGGAATCTCTCCCTTGCGAAGTAAGATCATTCTCTATCCTTTTGAAAGGAATAGAGTTATTACGGACGGGCCGTCCGCATCCCCAGTTAATAATTCTGCGCAAGCTTATACTTTGAAGTAGTTTCTAATTGATTTTCTTCTAATTGTTCACCAAAAAGCTATTAGTGTTGTCTACTACCTTCCTTTGTTTACTAAAATCGATAACTGGGATTGCGGACGACCCGTCCGTATTCATTCACTTCCGAAGGAAGGGAATCTTTCTCCTGCTAATCAAAGTCTTTCTCTATCCCTTTGAAAAGAATAGAGTTAATACGGACGGGTCGTCCGCATCCCCAGTTAATAATTCTGCACAAGCTTATACTTTGAGATGGTGTCTAATTCATTTTCTACTAATTGTTCACCAAAAAGCAATTAGCGTTTTCTACTACCTTCCTTTGTTTACGAAAATCCATAACTGGGATTGCGGACGCTCCGTCCGTATTCATTCACTTCCGAAGGAAGGGAATCTCTCTCTTGCGAAGTAAGATCATTCTCTATCCTTTTGAAAGGAATAGAGTTAATACGGACGGGTCGTCCGCATCCACAGTTAATAGTCCGCCGACCTAGTAAATATTCTGCAACTTCCAAGACGAGTGTAAATATCAGTAAAAAAGAAATCAATACAATAATAGTTGACAGAATTATGGTTTATTTATTATATTTATTCCTATGAAATGATTATTAACAGAGGTGTGAAATGTTATATGCAGACGAAGAAGAACTAAAATGTTGGTACAAGAGAAGAAGTTTGCCTCATTATGATAACGATAAGGTATATCAATTCATAACATATAGATTACATGATTCAGTTCCTCAAAGTGTAATAGATTATTGGATTGATAAACTGTCTATTACGGCAGAGACAAAAGATAACAAAGATAGTTATGAACGCTTGAAACTTCAAGAGAATATCTTTAAATATGAAGATTAGGGGTATGGAGAGTGCTATTTGAACAATCCTGAAGTTTACCAAGTTGTAAAGGCGACCTTTTTGCACTTTGATAAGTTAAGATATGACTTAATAGAATGGATTATTATGCCTAATCATGTTCATGTTTTGATTAGACCTTTCGAAGGAGAAAGCCTCTACAAGATTGTTCAGAGTTGGAAGTCTTATACTGCTAAAAAGGCCAATATTATTCTAAACCGGAAAGGTAAGTTTTGGATGGAAAATTATTATGATAGGTATATTCGCAATGAACAACATTTTTTCAAAGTTATTAGATATATTCAGAATAATGACAAAGGAATTTATTGATAAACTCAAGATTAGTAAGCACTTAATTCACTTGCGAATCAAAAATTCTCTATCTCTTTGAAAAGAATAGAGTTAATACGGACGGGTCGTCCGCATCCCCAGTTAATAATTCTGCACAAGCTTATACTTTGAAGTGGTGTCTAACTCATTTCTTTTGATTATTCATCAGAAAGCGATTAGTGTTTTCTACCTCCATTCTTTGTTTACGAAAATCCATAACTGGGATTGCGGACGACCCGTCCGTATTCATTCACTTCCGAAGGAAGGAAATATCTCCCTTACGAAGCAAGATCTTTCTCTATCCCTTTGAAAAGAATAGAGTTAATACGGACGGGTCGTCCGCATCCCCAGTTACAGGTTACCCCCGGCACTCTTATTCATAGCTCGATTGAATTTCGCATAAGCAATGAATTACCCAAGAGTATCCTGGGGAGAACCAACCCAACTGACCTATTTTATGATAGGTAACGAGAATGTTTTTATAAAAAATAAATATCATTTGACACATATAACTCTCTAGGATAAATTTGTTAAATGTAAAAGAAATACATTAAATTTCAAATAAATAACTTTAAAATGGAGGGAAAACTTGAATACAGAGATGAATTATCAATTATCTCGCATTAAAGGGTTCTTAGCAGTAATTGCAACTATTGTCTTAATTTATGGCATGCGGTTAGCCCAAACAGTCTTAGTTCCCTTAATCTTAGCGTTGTTTGCAGCATCAGTTGTTGCTTATCCAATGGAGTGGCTAATAAGGAAAAAGGTGCCGAAGATCATAGCTTTAACGCTTGTGGTTGTCTTGGTAATAGGTTGTATTGCCCTGGTTGGAACTATTGTTGGGAACTCCATTAATGAGTTTACTAAAAAGTCATCAGTTTACGAGAATAATCTAACAGATTGGTATAATCAAACATTTTTAGACTTTGATGAAAACGATTTAGCCGGTCAAACTGAAATTGCCGGTGTTACTCTGCGTGAGATAATTGTAAAGGTGTCGAGTATAGTAACTCCTGCTACTTTAATGAAGTGGTCAACCATGATTCTCAGCAATCTTCAAAGCATGTTTAAAAACATGCTTCTCATTCTTATTGCTATGGTATTCATGCTGATAGAAATGGACTGTTTCAAATATAAGCTTAGTCTTTTATCGGAAGCTCACCCCGAGACAAAGGTTTCGGTTGATAAGTTCTTCACTAGTCTAAGAAAATACATTGGAAATAAAACTCTAATCAGCTTAGGAACCGGGATTATTATTACTATTATCTTGTCGGCTATCGGTTTAGATTTCGCTCTTCTTTGGGGCTTGTTAGCTTTCTTACTCAATTTCATTCCTACAATCGGTTCTATAATCGCTGGTATTCCTCCGATTATCTTAGCGTTGGTTCAGCTTGGACCAGGCTATGCTCTTGTTGTTTTATTAGGTTACGCAGCTACTAACTTCATTATTGGTAATATTCTAGATCCAAGAATTATGGGTTATAGTTTGGGGCTTTCCACAATTGTCGTTTTCATTTCCCTGCTCTTTTGGGGCTGGGTTTTTGGTTTTTTGGGAATGCTTTTAGCTGTCCCTCTCACAATGACTGTTAAAATAGGTTTAGAATCATCAAAGAAGTCGAAACATCTGGCGCTTTTGATGAGTTCAAATAGAGAAATAATGAAAATTAAAAGGAAGCGTGAAGATGAGCAATAGTGGTTTTGTGTGTGGTAATTGTGGCTATGAATCAAATGGTTGGGCAGGGAAGTGTCCTGTTTGTGGTGAATGGAACTCTTTTAAAGAAGTTTCCCGTATAGTTGGTAAGAATAAGTCTAAGCAAATATCCTCTAAAATCTTACAAACTCCGGAAGTAACGCGACTTGGCGATATCAAAGTCTCTAAAGATTCTCGTTTATCCAGTGGTTTTAAGGAGTTTGATTGTGTGCTTGGTGGAGGGTTTGTTGACGGAATGGTGATTCTTTTGGGTGGTGAACCAGGTACAGGAAAGTCCACGCTAATGTTGCAGGTAGCTGATAAAGTTGCTCAACAGCACAAGAAGATTCTCTATGTTTCCGGTGAAGAGAGTAAGGAGCAGATAAAGCTGAGAAGCATTAGGTTGGGCATTAATTCTGAAGCTATTTATCTAATGTGTAGCAATAATATAGAACAAATAGATGAAGCTATTTCAGAGTTTCAGCCTGATATGTTGATTGTGGATTCTATTCAATCTGTTTACTCTTCTCAAATAGATAATTATCTGGGAAGTGTTACGCAACTTCGGGAGTGTAGTAACTATCTTACCAAGATTGCCAAGAAGGAGAATATCCCTACCATTATCATAGGTCATGTTACCAAAGATGGCGTGGTTGCCGGACCTAAAACTATAGAACACATGGTTGATACAGTTCTCTATTTTGAAAGTGAAAAAGATGGATTCTTCAAGATTCTAAGGACCACTAAGAACAGATTTGGTTCAACAAATGAAATTGGTATTTTTGAAATGAATCATAAAGGCTTAGAAGAGGTGGCGAATCCTTCCATTATCTTCTTAAGTCGCAACGATAACCATTCCGGTGATGTAATCTCTTGTGTGAGTGAAGGTTCACGTAACTTCTTTATCGAAATTCAAGCTTTACTTAACAAGACCAGTTTTGGCAATGCTGCCCGCGTTTCAGTCGGCTATGAACAGAAGAAGCTCTCTATGATTCTGGCAGTAATAGAAAAACACACAGGTATTCCGGTTAGCTCTAATGATGTCTTTATTAATATTATAGGTGGCTTCAAAAGCAAAGATTCAGCTATGGATTTAGCTGTCGTGGCTGCGATATTCTCCGGTTTCACAGATATTGCTATTCTGCGAAATACAGTGTTTATTGGAGAAGTGGGATTGAATGGCGAGATTAGAGTAGCTAAAGGGATAACTGATAAAATCAAGGAATCGATTAAACTGGGTTTTGAGAAGATTGTCATTTCCGATAAGGCAGAGATTCCCACTAAACTTCAACCATTCTGTACTAAAATTAATAACATCAATGACTTGCTAAGTTCATTCTTTTAAGGGAGAGGCATGGAAAAGATATTTGTACTTGATACTAATGTGTTAATTTACGACCCTGATGCCCTGTTTCAGTTTGAAGATAATCGCGTCGTTATCCCCATGACAGTTATTGAAGAGATTGACCAATTCAAGAAAGGCGTGGATGAAAAGAGCAGGAATGCACGACTCATTGGCAGACATTTGGATAAACTTCGCCAGCTTGGTTCTCTGAAAGATGGGGTTCTTACTGAGCACGGTGGCATAGTGCAGGTTAGCGTTATTAATTCTGACCTAAACATAGATGGAGTGCAGCTTCTTGACACTAATGATAATAGGATTATCGGCACTGCTGCTTACTTTAAGAAGAAGTTTCCTGAAATAAATGTTATTCTGCTTTCTAAAGATACAAATGTGAGAATTAAAGCTGATTGTCTGGGCATAAAAGCAGAAAACTATGAGCCGGATCAAGTGAATCGTGATGAAGTCTATACCGGTTTCACAGCTATGAAAACTACTAAGCTACAAATTGAAAAAGCTAAAGAGAAAGGCGTATATCCTAATAAACTGGGAGATGTAACGCCGAATCACTTTCTTAAACTCGTGGATAATCTTGAAAACCCTAAGCATAAACTAATTCTTCGTTACTCCCTCATAGACAATAAATTCCACCTGCTTAAACACTATACAGGACAGCAAATATTCGGTATCGTGGCTCGCAATGATGAACAGTGGATGGCGTTTGACCTGCTTCTCGATAGTAGTGTCAGACTTGTTTCACTCTCCGGAATCGCTGGCACAGGTAAGACCCTGATTGCTATTGCTACCGGACTTCACCAAGTTGTGGAAGCTGATGATTATAACAGACTTGTAGTCTCCCGACCTATTTCGCCTCTAGGCAAAGATTTGGGTTTCCTCCCGGGTACGAAAGATGATAAGTTTAATCCCTGGATGCAACCGATTTATGATAATATGGAGATTCTGATTCAAGGTCATAATGAATATAATTTAAATGATAACGGCAAGATATTTGGTAAGAAAAAACCAACCGTAAATGACTATTTAGACTTTAACTTTATTGAACTGGAACCACTTACCTATATTAGAGGACGCAGCTTGCCTAATCAATTTATGATTATTGATGAAGCTCAAAACCTCACCCCACACGAGATGAAAACCATTATTACGCGTGCAGGTGAGAATACTAAGATTGTGCTAACCGGAGATCCTTATCAAATCGATATTCCTTATCTAGATTCAGTCTCAAACGGACTCTCCATAGCGGTGGAAAAGATGAAAAGAGAAGAACTTGTGGGACATCTAACCTTGCTGAAAGGTGAACGCTCCAAGCTGGCTGAAATAGCAGCCTCATACTTCTAATAGGGGAGAAGCAATGGAAAACGAGAGAAGTTGGATTGAAATTAATCTTTCTCATTATGAGAGTAATCTCCGAGAACTCAAGAAGTTTCTCACCCCGGAGCAGAAATTCCTGCAAATAATCAAGGCTGATGCCTATGGACATGGTGCTTTTCAAATTGCCAAATATGCTATCAAGAACGGAGCTGCAATGCTGGGTGTGGCAAGTGTTGATGAAGCTCTACTCATTCGCTATCATAATATTAATACTCCTATTTTATTGCTTTCGCCTTCACTCGAATCAGAGCTTTCCGACATTATTAAATATGACTTAATCCCTACCGTGAATGATCTTGATTTTGCGCGCAAACTAGATAAATTAGCACAGGAATCCCACAAAACTATTAAAATACATCTCAACATTGATACCGGCATGAATAGAAGTGGGATTAGAGCTGACGAGGCTTTTTCCTTTTGCCAAGAACTTACTACTCTTGAATATTTGACTATCGATGGAATATTCACCCACTTTGCTGAAAGTGAAGCAAATCAAGAGTTTACCAATCAACAATACTCGCTTTTCTGTACTACTACCGACCAAATTCTAGCTGATTTTAAGCAGATTAAACCGACCTATTTCCATGCTTCTAATAGTTGCGGTGTTGTCAATTTCCACTTTACTAAAATGAACTTGGTCAGGCTGGGAATTCTCACCTTTGGAATCTACCCACATCCAAGTCTAAAGTCTCTTGTTAATGTAAAACCTGTCATGAAATTCATCACTACTATTAGCCAACTTAAAAGTGCCAAAGGCGGCGAATCAATCAGCTATAATAGAACTTATTTTACCGATCAAACTCTCAAATACGCAATCTTACCTATTGGCTATGCTGATGGTTACAACTTTATGCTGAGTAATAAAGGCAAAGTTCTTTACCAAAATAAACTGCTGCCTATCGTGGGCAAAGTTTCCATGGATATGGTCAGTATTGATGTGAGTAGTTTGGATAACCCGCAAATCGGTGAGAATGTTATTCTTTTTGGTGAGGAAGCTCTTCGCTTGGAAGAATTAACTACTCTCTATGCCGGTTCTCCCTATGAATTAGCTACCCAAACAGGCAAAAGAGCCAAACGCTACTACTACTATGAGAATGAGATTATAGCCAGTGAACCACGCTTACGTCGTGAGTTCTACTCTCTGGATTTTACCGACAATACACTCACGAATGTGATTCAAGATGCACTCAAAACAAGAATTAACAGTAATGAAATATCGCAAGTCCTCTTCAAAAGAATTATCAGCAACTTCATCAAAGAAGCTGATAGTAATATCTCCTATCGAACAGGATTTGACCATAAAATCAAGTTCACTTCTGATCCCCAAAATAGTGAGTTCTATATTGTCGAAACAGAACTAAAATATACCAAACGACTCTCTACTAATTCATTCTTAATTGCCTGTGCTACCGATTCTGAAACGCTGGATAAGTATTTCAAAAATCCTTTGGTCGAGTATCGCTGGCTCTTGAGTAACGAACTGGCTCTCTCCACTGATAGCTTTGTTATTACAGAAGTTACAGTGAATAACATTCCGGCACAAATCTCGCTACATAATACGAATACAGTTCTGGAATATGCTTGTACTAACCAGGAATGGGACGAATTTATCGGCAAGAAATGTGATTTCTATATTAAGACGACCACGCTTTACCCCAAAAGCTCACACCAACTTAGTGTCTTTATCTCAGAACCAACAAAAGGGGTGAAAATAACCTTTGAATTTCCGACTGAAATCACCCATGTAGAGACTGTTACACTCTTTACCGGTGATTCTCAATATCCGGTGATTACTAAGCTGTATGGGGCGGTTATGCTCGAAACAGAGGCTACTAATTGGATTCTGCCTACTAGTGGGGTTATATTTAGCTATTAGAAAGGAAGAGTTTTTACCAGGAGTCTTCATGAAATACATGAAGAAGAAGAGAAAGACCCTTAACACAGAGTGAAGATGAGTTTAAGAGATCTCGTTGCCAACGTCAGTTGATTAAACCATTAAGCAAATTTAAGTGTGAGGTCTTTATTACTGGGATTGCGGACGCCCACGTCCGTATTAAATCTGTCTCCATCAAGGAGATAGAAATAAGATATGCTTCGGAAGGACAAGATTCCCCTTCGCTGAAGGGAAATGAATACGGATGTGGGCATCCGCAATCCCAGTGAAATAGGTTTCCTAGCCAATACCAACCAATTACAAATTAAACAAATCAACGATTAAACATGCATTTGAAGACCTCGACCCCGCCGAAAATACCGGCACCCTTCCTGAGTCTTCGCTAATTCATCCTACATAGTTTTTACCGAAGTAGGAAGCTTCGCCTTCACACGCCAGAAACCTTTGAAATACAAAGGGGGTAGGGGATTTGAAGAGGGCGGAAAAAGTTCCGCCCTGACATATCTTTTTAAGAGGGCGGAAAATGTTCCGCCCTTACATATCTTTTTCTTCAATTGCTCATTGCTAATTGCTAATTGCTAATTGATGAAGTTTACTTCATCAAAATACCCTTAAGGGTTTGAACATTATTCTTAGTTTCCATTCTAAAGAAATAGATTCCTGAAGCACAATCATTACCCTTAGTATCTTTACCATTCCACACAACATTATGGAAGCCTTCAGCAAAGTTAGCTCGGGTTAAGTTTGTGATCAATTGTCCTCTCATATTATAGATATTAATCTTAACGTTCTCTGCCTTATCCATATAGAAACCTACAGTTGTAGTAGGATTAAATGGATTTGGATAGATGTTTCTTAAAGTAGTTTTAGTAGGAATTACGATTTCTGGAGAATCATTATCTTGGCTGATTCTAATTTCGTAAGGTCCATAAAAACTGCTAAAACCACTAAATTCATTAATTTGTAGCCAATAGTAATAGGTGGTATTCATCTCAACTTCATTGTCGATATAGCTGTAATGATTAGCGTTATCTGTGTTTTGAGAAACAATTAAGCTATTATTAACCCTAATAGCTGTCTCTTCTTCCTCAATCTCATTTCTATAGATATGATAACCTGTTAATGAAGTTTCAGACTCTGTTGTCCAGGTAATTTGAGCAAAGTTCTCAGCAGTTTGTACTGCCATGAATGATGATAAGGTTACCGGTAGAGTTTGGTCTTGGTGAGGTGCACCAGGTGTACCTACTGAAGAACTACTATATACCCAAACATGCGGTGAAGATTGATAGCTTGTGTTATCAATACCACCGGCAAGCTCTAGAGTGTCATCAATAATTGTCTCGCCTTTAGTTACTATATTTAGCACTACTTCCCATCTGTAGCCTGAACCTACTCCAAAGAGCATTCCTGGATCACCTTGAAGGAAATTAACACCTTCAGGAAGAGTGCCTAAGGTTGCTTCAAAAGTAGCTCTGTCTGCATAACTGCTAATTATAAAGTAGTTACGAGGAAGTATTATCCTATCACCAAGATAGCTCGCGTTATTGAGCATGAAGCTAGCATTTGAAGCACCTGACATACGCAATGCTATATTGCTTAATGATAAAACATCATCGCTATTGTTATATAGCTCCATATACTGAGTATTTGCATCTCCGGAGTGACTAATTTCACTAATAAAGAGAGTGCCAATTGCAGGTTCTGCAACTAACTCTTCTACTAGGGTCAATGTTACAGGGATGTTTTTACTTGGTTCATTCGGATCGTTGGAGGTGATATTAATTGCTTTGGTATAGATACCAGCTTCTAAGTTTTCTGAATTAATGTTTAGTTCTACATCAATTGAAGAACCTGCCGGAATTGTTCCGGAACTTAGAGTGGCAGTTAACCAGTTAAGCGTTTCAACTCCTAAGGAATACTCCAATAATCTTGGTAATAATGCACCTGAAGAGTAACTATTGTTATAATTGAATTCAAGAGGCATAGTGGTAGCTAGTACTGTTCCTAATCCGTATTGATATTCTACCATGGTTGGGAAACCAGATTCATTTATCACAATAGTATTAGATCCACTTGGAAGGTTAGCAAAAGCTCCATGGCTAGCAGCAGTACCATAAAGAGGAGCAACTAATCCACTTACGATAGGATGTGTCGCATCGTTAATATAGTTATTGTAATCATTCGTTCCATCACTTAAAAAAGTCATTTCTCCAGGGAATTGCATGTTGGCTCCATAGTTAGCTTGAGTATGAAATTCTATCACACCGCCTGAAGAAAGATAGTTCTCAAATCTAATTTTATTAGTGACATAGCTATTGTAGAAGGATGAAGATTGTTCTGATTCAAAAAGTATGAGGTCATAGACACTCAAATCAACAGTGCTCATATCAGACGCACTTGCGATTGAAATGGTAGCACCCAAATTTTCTAATGCCGGAACAATAACATTATATCCCCAAGCTAAATTATCTCTAAATATTAGGACATTTTTCGATCTTGATTTATTGGTATTAAAGTACCTTTCACTCCTAATTGTGGGAATAGAAGTATCATTACTATTTGTTGTATTCTTTGTAGCAGAAATGTTTCTCTGTGAAGCAGGTCGTCGGAAACCATCGCTCTTTGCAAATGCTCTACTAGCATTTCCTATAACTAATTCCCACTCTAACTCACCTTCTCCATTATTAGTAATAGTCAAATACTCTGTACTACTGTCACCGGCTCTAAGAGTTACATCAAACTCTCCGGGATCAACAGCAATATCAGGAACACTATTGACTGTGATATAATCTGTTTTAGTGATTGTATCATTGCTAATTGCATTCGTGATTGTCAGAGTAACGCTATAGCTACCAGTTTGGGTATAAGTATAGCTTGGGGTCTCTTCTATAGAAGTGTTGCCATCTCCAAACTCCCAAAGATACTCATCAATTGAGCCGGTAGATGAACAAGTAAATTCAATACTTTCACCTAAATAGATAGTAGGCTCAACAGCTACGAAATCTGCTACTAACATATCTGCTACGGTCATAGTTACAGGGATATTAAGCAGTGGTGAGTCCGGATCATTAGAGGCAATCTTAATTGCTTGGGTATAAGCTCCAAAGCCTAAGTTTCCGGAAGTTAGGGTTACTTCAATAGTCTCAGAGGCACCCGGAGCAATTGCTAGTTCAGTGACTGATAATGCTAACCAATCGCTAGCTCCACCTAACCAATTAATGGTATTGCTGACCATTTGAATCAAATCGCCTCTCCAATAAGAATCATACGGAAAAACATTAATTGCGACAATAGCTTTATGAGGATTATAAGCAACAATTGGATTGCTAGTATAGTTGTATGAACCTAAAGAAATACCATCTCCTTGCGTAGTTGTCGTTGCATAATAATCTGTTGAAATTGTTGAAACATTCTGTGTGATGGGATGTGAAATGAAAGTATTCCCGGTAACTCCATTCCAACTATCACTCGCTATAGCTAAAGGCATGTACTGAGTACCCATGATAGCACCACTTAAGGGCAGAGGACTACCGGAACAAAAACTACCTTGTAAAACTATTAGCTTACCACCCGCATCACAATAGTCAGCAAGATTATTTCCTAAAAGTGAGGAATTGCTAATAGTAAAATATGTGGAAACTATTACCACATCATATTGTTGCAAGTAGGCAACATTAGGGGTCCCTAATTCAGCATTGAACTCAGTAAACGCAGACACATTGCTAAGATTTCTCATAGCTGTTCTAAAAGTTAAATCTCCTCCATCAAGTGTATGAACATACAAGATTGAATAACTGCCTGATCTAGCGGAAGTGATATTCTTGCTAGGAACTTGCCCATAGATAATTTCAGGTATGCCACTTCTCACTCTATTTGCTCCGATACTTAAGGAAGTATTTAAGACACCTTCTCCATAATTAGTGATAGTTAAGTATTCTGTACTAGAGCCACCCGCTCCAAGAGTTACATTAAACTCTCCGGGATTAACTGCAATATCAGGAACACCATTGACTGTGATATAATCTGTTTTAGTTAATAACTCAGAACTGATAGCATTCGAAATTGTCAGAGTAATGCTATAAAGGCCTGATTGGGTATATGTATAGCTTGGGCTTGCTTCTATGGAAGTGTTTCCATCTCCAAACTCCCAGAGGTAATCAACGATAGTGCCTGTAGATGTATTGGTAAATTGAATACTTTCACCTAAATAGATAGTAGGTTCATCAGCTGTAAAATTTGGAACTAAGGGCTCTACTACTATCATAGTTACAGGGATACTTAGTAGTGGTGAGTCCGGATCATTGGAGGTGATATTAATTGCTTGGGTATAAGCTCCAAACCCTAAGTTTCCGGAAGTTAAGGTTAATTCTATGGTCTCGGAGGCACCCGAGGCGATTGCTAGTTCAGTGGCTGATAATGCTAACCAATCGTTAGCAGTGCCTAACCAATCAATGGTATTGCTGACCATTTGAATCAAATCGCCACTCCAATAATAACCATACGGAAAAACATTAATTGCGACAATAGCTTTATGAGGATTATAAGCAACAATTGGATTGCTAGTATAGTTGTATGAACCTAAAGAAACACCATCCCCTTGTAGAGATGTTTGTGCATAATAATCTGTTGAAATTGTTGAAACATTCTGTGTGATGGGATGTGAAATGAAATTATTTCCGGTAACTGCTGTAAAAGTGCTAGTCGCTACAGCTAAAGGCATGTAGTCAGTTCCTATGACAGAGCCACTTAATGGTTGACCGCTGCTAGCTCCAAAACTGCCTCCTAAAACTATTAGCTTACCACCCGCATCACAATAGGAAGCAAGATTATTTCCTAAAAGAATTGAATTGCTAATAGTAAAATATGTGGAAACTATTACCACATCATATTGTTGCAAGTAGGCAATATTAGGGGTCCCTGATCCAGCATCGAACTCAGTAAAAGCAGACACATTGCTAAGATTGCTAACGGCTGTTCTAAAAGTTGTATCTTCTCCGTTAAGTGTATGAATGTACAAGACTGAATAGCTGCCTGTTCTCTCTCTGTTTTCACCGATACTTAAACTAGCATTTAATTGTCCTTGCCCATTATTAGTGACAGTTAAGTATTCTGTACTAGTGCCACCGGCTGCAAGAGTTACATTAAATTCTGCAGGATTAACAGCAATATCAGGATAATCATTGACTGTGATGTAATCTGTTTTAGTGATTGTATCAGTGCTGATAGCATTCGAAATTGTCAGAGTAACGCTATAAAGTCCTGCTTGGCTATAAGTATAGCTTGGGGTCTCTTCTGTGGAAGTATTGCCATCTCCAAAGTCCCAAAGGTAATCAGTAATAGTGCCGGTAGATGAAGAGGTAAAGACAATACTTTCCCCTAAATAGATAGTAGGCTCAGAAGCTGTAAAATTCGCTACTAAAGGCTCTACTACAGTCATAGTTACCGGAATATTAAGCAGTTGTGAGTCCGGATCATTGGATGCAATCTTAATTGCTTGAGTATAAGCACCAAAGGCTAATGTTCCCGAAGTTAGGGTTACTTCAATAGTCTCAGAGGCACCCGGTGCAATTGATATTTCGGTTTCGGATAATGAAATCCATGTAGAAGATAGCCAACTAATAGTATTACTGACCATTTGAATAAAATCACCACCCCAATTGTCATTCATAGGGTAAACATTAATTGCTACAATAGGTTTATTAGGATTATAGGCTGCAACTGGGTAGCCATTTGAGTATGTACCCAAAGAAACACCCTCGCCTTGCGTATGAGTCTGTGCATAATGACTTGTGGATATTGTAGAAACATCAGCAGTGATGGGATGGGAAATGAAAATATTTCCGGTAGCTGTACCCGTATAATAACTGGTTACAGTTAAAGGCAGGTAGTCAGTGCCTGTAATAGCACCTCTTAGAGTCCAGGCGCCACCAGAATAAAAACTAGCGGCCAAAACTATTAATTTACCACCGGCATCACAATAGTCAGCAAGATTATCACCTAAATCTGTTTGACTAAAAAGATAAGTATTTGAGGCAACTATTACCACATCATACTCTTGCATGTAAGCTACAGTAGGTGTAGCTGATCCAGCGTCGAACGATTCAAAGGATGACACATTGCTTAGGTTACCCATAGCTTCTCTAAATGCCGTATCTCCTGACATTCCATTAACATACAAAACTGAATAATTGGCTGTTCTCTCGGTAATGATATTCTTAGTACTTGGAAAAAAGCTCTCATTAGAGCTTAATTCGGTATAAACATCTTTAATATCTTGTGCTTGCCCATAGATAATTTCCGGTGTGCCGGATCTCATTCTGTTTGCTCCGATACTTAAGGAAGCATCTAGTTGTCCATTTCCATTATTAGTAATAGTCAAGAACTCTGTACTACTACCACCGGTTGTAAGAGTTACATTGAACTCCGAAGGATTAACAACAATATCAGGAGCATTTAAAGCAAAAGCAGTTGATAAGGTTAACATAAATAGTGAAAATAATAAAAATGTTTGTTTCATTTTTCCCCTCACGTAGTGTAATTTTTTAATTTAATAACATATTCAAATTTTTAAGTTTGAATGTTTCTTAATGCTCTATTATAATCGTTAAATTAGTTATAAAATGAAACATCTCACTATTAAAATAATTTACATAATTATAAAACTAGGAAATTATTTTCAATTATAACTGTCAAGTGTATTATTGTTATATTGAATATTAAAAATAAAATAATAAGGAGAGATGCATTGTTAGAGTTGAAAGTTTAGGGTTAAGAGTTGAGTGAAGAGTTGAGTGAAAAGTTTAGGGTTGAGGGTTTAGGAAAATATAGGGAAGATGCAAAGTGTTGCGCCTCTACAGCTAATGAAAGAGGAGAAAATTGAAGAGACCACCTCGTCATGGAAATACCATGCCACCCCTTGAGTCGTCGCTAATACATTCTACATAGCTTTACAAGCGGAGTAGAAAGCTATGCCTTCACACGCTGGAGACCTCTGAAATACAGAGGGGGTAGAGGACTTGAAAAGCCTCCGAAGCTATTCTCTTCATCAATTAAACAATTCAATAATTAAACAAATCCACGATTCAACATGCAATTAATTTGTGTAAATATGTGTAAAGGTCTTTTTTGTAGGCATTGCGGGTTCCGAATTAGCTTTAACCTTAAAGAATTTCATTTTGGTATTAGCAGCTGCATTAAAATATGTAGTTCCCACTGAAATAATCATAAGAAACTCGCCATCAGGGGAATTACAGCCATAGATATTATAGGAGTTTGCATTATAAACAGGATCCCAATGGAGCATTGAACCGTTTGCTGTTGTTGTAATAGTAACATTAACAGGGACATCAGGTTGATCAGGTCCTGCTAGCTTAATTGTAATATCATCAATACTTAGGTACATGGGACCACCGGTAAGCTCTCCTCTGATACCAAGATAATAGATACCATCTGTGACAGGAGTAAATGTTCCTCTGATTAACTGATAATTCCCACTTACAACATCAACTTGCCCGGTAACACTTACCATTGAAGCTACATTAGCCACAGTACCATAGTAAATACCAACGGTAGCTCCTCGGTCAATATCCTGCCTTGCATATAGTTGAACATCATACGCTTGTCCACCGACAAGTTGAACAGCTCTTATCAACAAACGCTTATTATTGTATTGTAAGGTAAGATTATAATCACCAGTTCGCGGGGTGCGATTATAATTTGTATATGTTTTATTAATAGTCCAAACAGAAGTACCGGATACCGTAATTTGGGTCCATGAATTTACTGTTGTTGAGTTGTGAACATTACTTCTTTCAAATCCTTCAGTAAAGGGAAGTGAATGTATAACCGGGCTATTGCAATAACCACTGAGAATAACTGATTTCGTGGATCTAGCAAGATTATCTGTAATAACCAGAGCAGCTTCTTTATTACCATCAAGCAAAGGATTAAAACCTACTGTGATAACCAATGGTTGCCCACCCCTTGTGAGAATCACCGGCAGTGGAGTTCCACTTGAAAAGTTAAATACATCGCTATTAAGACCTTCTATAGAAACATTAGTGATTGTTAGATTTCCTGAACCTGTGTTAGTTACAGAGAGTTGTTTAGAAGTAGATTGATTAATATTTACTATCCCAAAGTCTAAATTATCTGCCGAAAGAGTAGCAACCGGGATTGTTGGAGGTACTCTGAAGTAGAAGTTATCAAAATCTACATAATAGTCACCATTACCCCAACTAGCTTCTAATCTTACGATTATTTGTTGACCTGCATAGTTTCCTAAAGGAACAGAGACATTAGCAAAACTTGTCGAAACTACATGGTTTGTGTTATTTATTTCTGTTAAGGTAGTAAAATTAACACCTAAATCATCAGAAACCTTGATTCTAATACGATCATAGCCGGATATTGTATGAGCATCACCGGGATAACTCGATTCTTTCATAATTCTATATTCAAAATTAAGCTCTGTTCCTGCTTCTACATTTCCCATAACTTGGAACTGTGCATATTTATTAGCAAATGAAGCTGAAACATAACCATACAAACCATTACTGCAATTACCATGTGTCGAACTGATTTCCATATTACTGCTTGAAATCACGCCGGGTATAGATGTTGATCCTTCAAAATTTACAACAACAGGCATGGAGACAACCGGGTCAGACATTGTCGTAAATGACCATACTGCAACATTTCCAGTTGACTGACCGTATGCATTATAAGGAATAACTTTCCAGTAATATGTGGTATCATAGTCTAAACCGGTAAAGGCATAACTTGTACCAGGTTGATTTATAGGAGAAACGCTGTTAAAGCTACTGTTGCTTGATAAATAAAGATAGAACCCACTGGCAAAAACATCTGATTGCCAGGTGAGAGCACCCATTAGGGCGACATTAGTTGCATTATTAATAGGAGAGGGATTAGTTGCAGCACCGGTAACCTGAAGTGGCTGAGTTGTTAAATTCAGAGTATAAGCTATGCTTTGAGGAGATGGCAAGCTTGAGATTATTAGATAATAAGTTCCGGCAGCCAGGATATTATTATCAAAACTTACACTAGTTCCAGAAGAAGTTTTTGCTAAAATCACAGAAACAGGAGCTTCCTCATTAGGCTCATCTTGTAAAATAAAAACACCTATCCAACCATCTGTTGTAGTAACTGTGCCATTTAAGAGCATTGGACTATTTAAACTAAATTGATAAACTACATCATCGCCGATAAGGTAAGAGTTAGTTGGACTAACCCAATTCGCATGATAATCATTACCATAATTTCCTGTATCATCTGTAATATCGCCTGTAGGGAAGGTCAGTGGTATGGGGTTGGCACAAGTTGAACCTTGACCGGGAATGTAAGCACTGCCTCTGAGCAGAACTTCACTAGTTCTGCCAAGATTATCCGTGATAACCAGAGTGGCTTCTCTTACACCTACACCAGTCGGAGTGAATGTAACACTAATGGTTAAAGATTCATTAGCATAAAGATTCCATGAGGCTTCAGCATTCACAGAGAAAGCAAAATCACCGGCGTTGACTCCGGTTATGGCAATTTGATTGATAGTAAGTTCTCCAATACCAACATTACTGATTGTTACAGATTGAAGCTCAGAGGTCTGTGTTACTTTAATTTCTTCAAAATCAAGTAGATTAGTATTAAGTTCTGCAACCGCGGTTGTAGGAATAGTTTCAAATGTAATATTATCCAAAAGAACAAGTTGTTGAGACCCTGAGAAAATAGGCTTAAAAGCCAATCTTTCATTAGCTCTGACGCGAGGAAACTCAACTATCATTTGTTGGAAGTAGCCTGGGACAGTTAATGTCTGAATTGGTACAAACTGAGCAAAACCGAAAACATATTTTCCTAAGATAAGTTGGCTTCCTTCAGCTCCCCACATCCAAAATCTTAGTCTGTACCCTCCCATATCAGGCACTAGATTAGGGGCAATTAACCGCAGGTCTGCATTTACATCGCCGGCGTTATAGAATTTGATAGCTTTAGTTCCACTTTGGACAAAGTAGGGTTCCGAAGTTATTGATATTCCTGCGTCTTGAGAATTAGAGTCTCTAAGCATATACCAACCGCTTAAAGCTTCTTCAAAATCCTCTTTCCAGGGTAAATCTTCAGCATAAATATTGTTGTCAATTGCATTACCTACAAGTTGTACATAATGAACTCTGCCTAGATTATCAACAATCTCCAATCTAGCTGCATGTTCTCCTACAGCAGTAGGACCATATATGACGCTTACTGACATGTTACCACCGGAAATAAGAGTTACAGGGTAAGTGTTTGTATTTGATATTCGGAACTGATTATCATCTAAACCGCCTATAAATGCACTATTAATAGTAAGTGGAGACGCAGTGTTGTTAGAGATTGTCAAGATTTTGGAATCGTTCATTCCTCCCATATCGTGATCAAGGAAAGTTAATGTATCAGCACTTACAGTAAATTCCGGCTCACCCGATAGGGCTTGATAATTAAAACCTGTAATAGGCAAATATTCTTTTAAAGTGCCTTCAGTGTTAACGCTTGGGAAAGTTGCATAATAGTTAACACTATCAACATGTTTCTCCAGTGATCTATTACCTTCTACAGAATAGCTATAGAATTCATCATTATTAGTTACACATCCGGGCTGGGTAGCATAGAATAAAACAAGTAAATTATCTCTGCCATTATAAATAAACAAATTATCCAAATTTATGGTAACAACTTCCTCTGTTCTATTTACCGAAATTAAACCACTATAGACATGGATAAGGTTATTCATTTCCCAATCATTACTTCCTGAAAAGGTATCTTTAGTAGTATGCTTCATATAAATTTCTATAGTCTCAGACCAATTTGAGTTTTTATTATAGAGATAGCTAATGGAAGTAATAGCTGCAGCTCCCATATTAAACTCTGCTCGGTTGTAAATGCTTTGAGATATAGAATAATTGAAATATGGTTCCATCGGAATGCTCTGATTTGTAACCTTTGCTCCATCAAAGCTAACATCAGCATTGGGAAAAGGGATAGCAAAAGTGGTAAATGACCAAGTTTCTGATTCTGTATTTAATCCTGATTGGCTAACAGCCACTACTTTCCAATAATATCTCACATCAATACCAAGAATTGGTAAATATGGAGACGTTGCAGGGTTAATAATAACTGCGTTTGTGAAATCTGCATTGGTTGCAAGGTATAATTTGGCATAAGTTGTGTTGGAACCTATTGTCCATGATAAGCTTGTATCAGTTGGCAAATATGTAGCATTATTTGCAGGTGAAGCTAAAACCGGAAGACCTGGTTCACCGGGAACTAACCAAGAAACGCGAGTATTAGGATAAGTATTTCCAATATTACCATTTTCATCAGGGAAATTATTATCTTTGTATCTATATGCACATGCAGAAGAGGTATTTGTTTGGTAGAAAATGGGATAACCAGTTGCGTACGATCCATCTCTATTTTCCCAGATAATTTCAAGATTAGAGATTCCATCATAAGCAAAGGGATTTGTTAAGTTAATTCCTTGCCAACCGGCACCATTCCAAGTTACCTGACTATTATAAATTTGAGTATAGCCTGCAGCGATCGGATCATCAGTATAAGCTGCTGTTACTGTGGTGGCTGAAGTTAATTTCATATAAACAACTTGAGAATTCATGATATAGTTTGCCGGTGTATTACTTACATCAAACTCTAACTTTGTAATATTAATTGCACTTGTAATTGCCTCACCGGGTAGAATAAAATGTGACCAGCCATAGTTGTAATAACCAATAGCAGGTGTGTAAGCTGATGTTGTTGTTCCGTTACCAATTATTACACTCACAGCAAATAGATTTGCTATTATTAAAACGCTTAGCAACAAAGTTAAAATAACTTTTTTCATAGTATTCTCTCCTCTAACATCTATAATGTTAGTTGTTTCTTGGAGGTAACAAAACAAGGAGAAGGCTGAAATGTTTCTGCAATACCGGAACCGGTGATTACGTAATGATGTAATTAAAAGCTTGCCGGTCATTGCAATACGAAACTATCTTGCTTTCACTTCTGCAGTGTTGTTACTATTGTTTAGTACATACTATGGTGGTTTTTCCGATTTGTTTCTTGTTTGGAGATAATTACATTTGTAATTAGACTAAAACAAATCTCGAGCAAATCACCGGACTTCCCTAATCTTCAAGGCTTTTCATTGTTAACTACTTGGTTATAGCAGTGTGGTAAGTTCTATTCTTACATAGCCAACAGTGACTAACTCTAAAGATCTTTTCTTCATCATTTCAATGCCATTATGTAAAACTACTATTTTGTTTGTCAATAAGAATTTTGATTATTTTGAATTTTGGGTTGTGTTTTTGGGAAATAAATCACAGTGAAGAAGTCGCAAAAACTATGCCCAAAAATAAGGGCGGAAAACGCTCCGCCCTTACATATCTTTTCTTCAATTATTAATTGAAATAGGCGTTGCCTATTTCATGAGGATTCCCTTGACGATTTGCACATCTCTCGGAGTTTCCATTCTAAAGAAATAAACTCCGGAAGCACAATCACGACCATTAGTATCTTTACCATTCCAGAGAACATTATGGAAGCCTCTGGCAAAGCTCTCATTGAGTAAGTTTGTAATTAACTGCCCTTTAATATTATAGATATTAATCTTAATATTCTCCGGTCTTTCCATATAGAAACTTACTGAAGTAGTAGGATTAAAGGGGTTTGGATAGACATTTACCAAGGTTGTCTTAATTGGAATCACAACAGACTGATTATTGTTTTCATTTATTCTGAGTCTGAAAGGTCCATGAAAACTTGATGTACCGTCAAATTCATTTATTTGGAGCCAGTAGTGATAAGTAGTGTTTATTTGCACTTGTGCATCAACATAACTATAAGAACTACCCATACTGCTATTCTCTGCTGCTATGATAGCACTATTAACTCTGACTGCTGTGTCCTGATCATTGCTTACATTCCTAAAGACATTATAACCTATTAAAGAAGATTCAGATTCAGTAGTCCAGGTTATTTTAGCAAAGTTCTCAGAGGTTTGAATTGCCATGAATGAGGATAGGGTTACAGGAAGAGTTTGATCTGTGTGAGGTTCACCGGGGGTGGCATTGTTTTCGGTTTCTGTGAAAGCTATTGTTTCCCACTCACCGGGTGAACGCTGGTAACTAGTCTTCTCATAACCACCAACAACATCTCCACTATCATCTATGATGATTAGGTCCTTAGCTGCGGTGTTCAAGACTAACTGCCATCTACGAGGAGAACCTGGATTATATTCGCCTTGACTCCCACCCGCAACAGCAATTACTCCAAAGAGCATTTCTAGGGTACCCTTAATGAATTTAGATCCTGTAGCAAAACTTGTAAATTCTGTTTGAAAAGTTGCTCTATCTGCACCACTGGAAATAACAAGGTAGCTATGAGGAGGCATAATTCTATCTTGTAGAACACTATAATTTTTTAACAAGAAATATTCTGGATCTGAGTATTCAGTATCCGATGTTTTGGTAAGCATGCCTAATTGTATCTTATTTAAAGATAAAATATTATCACTATTATTATAAAGTTCCATAAAGGTGTTACCTGCTGCAAGAGCATAACTCACTTCACTAATATAGAGTGTGCCGGGTGCAGGATCTAGAGTTTCATCCACGCCATTAAAATTATGCCAACCAAGATATTCGAAAGTATCATTAGGATAGACAATCCATTCGGAGTCATCTTCATCTGTACCTGCAGAAGCAGCCCAATTAGTGTTTCCCTCGAATACTGATGACTTTCTAACTAAAGTGTGATTTTGGGTAGCAGCTTCAACACCGGCAACATTCCATGCAATTACATCTTCACCCTCTTGAATCCCCACTACATCAATAGGATCAGGATTATCACGATAGAAAAGGCCTACAGCATATTGACCTGTAAGAGGATTATTTTCCAAATGAATTCTTGTTTTGTCATAGAGAGTAGTAGTAGCATTTGCATTACAAATTACCAAAACCGATCCCGAACTCATGTTACCATCTAGATTATAAATTTTATCCCAATATTCACCACCACGAGCTACTTGTATATAATAATTTTCAGCCAAGGTAACTGTAGCACCGGTTCCATTATATATCTCTATTGCTTGATTATAATCAGAGCCTGACACATACTCAGAAATAAACAAGTCTGCTGCTCCGGTAGTAGGATTTGTTACAACATAATCTACTTGGGCTATTTCACTGTTGGTTGAGTAAATTACAGCGATTGCCTTTACTGTTGCGCTTGCAGTCAAGGTAAATCTTCCTGCATATAAAGTAGAGCCTGTAGTTGGGGTATTACCATTTGTAGTGTAGTAGATAGTAGAACCTGTGGTTGCACAATCTATTGTTACATGTACTTGGTGTTGGTAAGTTCCTGTTACAGGAGAAATAACCGGGGTTTCAACAGTAACAAGCTTATATAATTCAACAGTACTTCTTAATTCATGATCTATAGAGAGTGCAGCCCATACAGTAGTTAATAATGAAAAACCTTTGCCTGCTCCCGTATTGCCTTGCCAATCAAAGAAAAATCCTTTATCATTATTAGTATCTTTATTATAAGAAACTAAATAGCCATTTGATGAAGATGCGTTCATCGTAAGTCCTGCACCAATTACTTCTGCATAACTGTTTGCTGCTTCACTATACACTTTGTATCCATCCGGAGAGTTAGGTTGTAACTCCCAAACAATATTGGTTGCCGGATTAATTATTTTTTCATTTGTAAAAGTTACAGGGGCATTGCCTAACCTAGTATTTTCAGATGTGTTTACATTCGTCATAGCTCCGGTATTAGTACCTCTAATCCCATAAATAATATAATGTGCTCCTGCTTCTATCCCTGCCATGCCATTAGTAACCTTTTCAAAAGTTCCTGCAAATGTAATAGCATAATCTGCTTGGGCTATTTCACTGTTGTCAAGGTTAGCTTTTACAGCGATTGCCTTTACTGTTTTATTCTCAGTCAAGGTAAATGGTGTATTATATACAGCTGAGGTTATAGTTGGGTCAGTGCCATCTAAGGTATAATGGATAGTAGCATTTTCAGTATCAGAACTTATTGTTACTTCAACACTTCCATTATAGGTTCCTGCTGTAGGAGAGAAAGTAGGGGTTTCAACAGTAATAACATAATCTGCTTGGGCTATTGTACTGTTTTCAAAGTTAGCTTTTACAGCGATTGCCTTTACTGTTTTATTCTCAGTCAAGGTAAATGGTGCATTATATACATCCGAGCTTGTAGTTGGGTCGTTACCATCTAAAGTATAATAGATAGTAGCACCTGTAGTTGCACAATTTATTGTTACATCAACGTTTCCATTATAAGTTCCTGCTACAGGAGTAAAAGTAGGTGTTTTACAAGCTTGTAGCTTAAATAATTGTAAAACATTCCTGTTGGTATCACTTTTTTCAAGGGATTTCCATGTTTTTACTGGGACAGTAAGCTTATCAATTGAAAAGCCTCTGTCTGTTCCCGTAGTGCCTTTCCAAGCAAAGCAAAATTCTCTTTGATCAACACCAACTACATTTGTATAAGAAACATCATATGTATGTGATGACGATGTTTTAAGCGTAAACCCTATGTCTGTACCAGCACCTATTTCTACAAACCGTTGCATTTCTTCATTATAAACAGTGTATCCTGTTTCTTGATCACCGGAAATTTTCCAAACATCTAAAGTTGACGGATCAGTTATTATACTAGGTTCGTTATGTGTGGTACTTGTTAATGAACCAGGATCGCTCGACAGCTGACAGGTCATTGCGTAATGGTAACCATCATTAGAAGCATCAAAACCAATAAAAACATAATGCGCCCCTGATACTATACCATTTAAGCCGGTAGTAACCTCTTCAAAGACTCCTGTAAAAGGAATATTTGTAATAGTATAACTTGCTGTGGTTATTGAACTGGTATCTAATCCGGTTCTTACAGCGATTGCCTTTACTGTTTTACTCTCAGTTAAGGTAAATGGTGCAGTATATTGTGTAGAGCTTGTAGTTGGATTGGTATTATTTGTTGTGTAATAGATGGTGACACCTGCTGTTGCACAACTTATTGTTACTTCAGTGGGATGATTATAAGTTCCTGCTGTAGGAGAAATAACAGGGGCAGTAACAGGAACAAGTTTATATAAATCGACTTTACTTCTGTTATCATCTGTTTTAAGAAGTGAACCCCATACATATACATTGTTAATCTTACTTAATGAAAAGCCTCTGTTGTTTCCAGTGGCGCCATTCCAAGCAAAGTCAAATCCTTTTTCATCAGGAGTCTCGGTTGCACTTTCATTATAAGTAACAGTATATCCATTTGAAGGAGTAGAAGTGCTAAGGGTAAACCCTGTATCTGAATCATCATTAACTACTACATATTTTTCTCCTTGTTCATTATAAAGTCTGCATCCATTTTCTGTAATGCCGATTTTCCAAACAACTGAATTTTCCGGATTAGTTATATCAAGACCATTTGTGGAAATTGTAGCGTTGTTTGTTAATGCATAAGTTTGTGAATCGCTCTTAGGAATATTACTCATCGCTCCGGTAGTAGCTCTTCCCTCAATACCATCGTCTGAAGTACCATAAATAACATAATATGTGCCTGATTCCAACTCCGATAATTCATTAATCTTTTCAAAGACTCCTGTAACAGTGTCAACTCCCCATAACGCCATGGAAGAGAGTATTAAAAACATAAAAACCATTAAATGCTTTTTCATTATTAACTCCTATAATTTAGTTTATTCAATTTTAAGCTATTTTGTAAAAGTTGTCAAGCAACCTTATTTAGCTTTTAATTTTTTGTTTAGTAAAGCACTCATTAATATGGCTTTATTATTAAATATTAGGTTGACAAGTGTATTGTTGAATTCCACCACCTGGGGCTTTTTCGCGAATTGTAATGATTACAATTAGATAAGAAAATAAATAACGAAATAGTTAAAATTAACTAAAATAGTTTTTAAAAGTTGATTGTTTTGCGAGCTTTTAGGTATCTTTTAATTAATTAAGAGAGAATTATGAAAAGTTCAGGTAGAGACAATTTGCTTTGATTGTGGTAACTTATTCAGACAGCTTTCTTCATTAATAGGCTCCAACAGTGGTTTTGAAGAGGCTTTGGCGAGCAAGTATCTCACTTGTATAATTCAAGAGAATAAGCGTGTTAAATTCTTCTTTTGCAAAAATGTGTTTTTAAAGAAGTGCGTGTGTAAGGGTTTTATCAAGTTTCTGAACAAGTTTTTGTTGATTTAATTCCACTTTTCTGGCTAATGTGTTCTAACGATTAAACAAAGTATTATCTTTTAATATCGATAAAATAATATAAAATATTGTACAATATAGGGTTAGTATAATAGATAGGAAATTCAAATATTTCTTAATATATTGTTATTCAGCAACTTGTGCAGATTAAATAAATATATATCGAAAAAAGATTGACACAAATACCACTCCTTTTAATCATGTGATATCGATAAACAGATAGCGATAAAGTTCTTGGACTAAACATAATAAGAAAGGAAGAAGTTGTGACTATAACAGTATGTGCAGGAAGCTCTTGTAGCCATAGAGGCTCTCAAAAAGTAGTTGAGTTTTTAGTTAATTATATAAGTATAAACTCATTGCAAGACAAATGGAAGTTGAAAGCTTCCTTTTGCATGAAAAGTTGTGGAGAACACTATTGTGTTCAGATTGATGATTTTCACTTAAGGTTTCTTCCCAATGCAGATTATAAAAGATTTTTTAGGGAAATGCATAAACACAATGAATTACCAAACATAGCAGGTGTATCATGGAGAAAACAAGATGAACAATAGTAAATCGTTAGCTGAAAAGATAATTGAAAAAGACCCTAACGGAGTAGTCGTAATAGATGATGAATTAAATATAATTCAGTTTAATAAAGCTTTTCTATCTATCTTTAACATTATGCCAACTCATAAGATTATTGGTGAAAATGTTAATGAAATCTTAGCACAGGAGATTTTCCCTGACAAAAATATAGCTAAAGATAACGGTGTTGTTAAACATCACCATAAAACAGGTAAATTCGTCAAAACTGTTACTTTCAGATTAGAAGAAGAAGACTTATTTGCTTGTTTCTTCGTGAATATTACAGATTCCTTCCATAATAAAAGAAAGCTCCAATTAATGAAAACTGAGACCATAAAGAAAGCTCAAGCAGTTATTGATAATCAAATGAGAGTTGCTCAGGAGATTGCTAGTCTTTTAGGAGAAACAACAGCTGAATCAAAAGTAACATTACTGCAATTAATGGATGTTCTAAAAGAAGAAGGGGAGATTTAGGGTGTTCTCGTCAAGAAAGAAAGCTAAGATGTGGGATTTGCATCTCGAAATAGCCAAATCTCAGCTAATCAAACATAATGAAAGATTATGCGGTGATTCTATTATTATCAATAAAGATTATGATCACGAAACAGCTTCTGTAATTCTTTCAGATGGATTGGGAAGTGGTGTTAAAGCAAATATCTTATCTACTTTAACTACCAAGATAATCTCTGTGATGCTCCAAAATGGACGCAGCATTGATGAGATAGTAGATACTTTGACAGATACTTTACCCACTTGTAATGTGAGAAAATTAGCTTACAGTACCTTCTCAGTTGCTCAATTTGGTTCTAATGGAAAGCTTCAGCTGGTTGAGTATGATAACCCGCCTGCTTTTTTCATCAGAAATGGCAAGACAGTAAAGCTAGATTATGAAACAAGAGAGATTAATGGGAAAAAGATTAATGAGGCTTCTATTGATGTACAAGAAGGAGACCTTTTAGTCTTTGTGTCTGATGGTGAAACTCACGCCGGTATCGGTGGTATTTGGAATCTGGGCTGGGGTTGGGATCATATTGCTGAATTTATAGAAAGAATTAGTAAGAAGCCGATGACTGCTAAAGAGTTAGCTTTTGAAATTACTAATGTAGCCAACGAACTTTATGCTAAAGAACCAGGCGATGACACTTCAGCAGTAGTGATTAAAATCAGAAAGAAATGCTTTGCTACTATGTTAGTAGGTGCTCCTCAGAATCCTGATAATGATAAAGAAATTGTGAATAAGTTGATTCAGGGTGAAGGACGCAAGATAATTTGTGGCGGAACAACCAGTAATATCGTAAGTAGAGAGTTGAAAGAGAAGTTAGAAGTAGATCTCTCAACTTTAGAAAGTACTGTTCCTCCGATTGGGATAATTAAGGGGATTGACCTTTGTACAGAAGGGATAATCACTATTAGTAGAGCTTTGGAAATGCTCAAAACTAAACCTAATTACAAAAAGTTAGAGATAAGTACTGATGGCGTTAGTAGATTGGTAAGAGAGTTTTTGTTGGTTGATGAACTGACAATTATGATTGGTCAATCTTTAAATGATGCTCATCAAACTTCTAATATGCCTAAAGAATTTGGAATGAAAAGAAAGATTATGGAGTCTATCGCTGAACACCTAATTGATTTAGGGAAAGCGGTACACTTAGAGTATTATTAAGAAATATTTTAGGTAACTGTTGCGGAGCAAATTACCTATTAAGATAGACAGAAAAAATAAAGAAAATAAAAACTAAATGGAGGAGTCGATGGAAAAAACAGAGACTGTTCAAGAACCTTTGAGAAATTTTGCAAAGGTAAAAGAGATAATAGAGAAGTTCGGCACTGACAGAAGTGCTTTAATTCCGGTGTTACAGGCAATTCAGAGTGAATTTAGATATTTACCTCAAGAAATGCTATCATTTGTATCCACAGCAATGGGTATTCCTCAAGCTGAAGTATTTGGCGTAGCTACTTTCTATGCTCAATTTTCAACTCAACCAAAGGGTAAGCACATTGTGCAAGTTTGTGATGGTACAGCTTGTCATGTGAGAGGATCATCAGAAATTATTAAAAAATTTAAAAAAGACCTTCAAATTCCTGTAGGCGGAACTACAACTGAAGATCTTTATGTTACTCTCGAAACAGTATCTTGCCTCGGTGCATGTGCTTTAGCCCCTGCAGTAGTTGTAGATGGCAAAGTCTATGGCAATGTTAACTTCGATGATGTAGCCAGAATTATTATGACTATGAAGGAGAGCGACGATGAGTAAAATATTTGAAGAATTAACTCGTGAAGCCGTAAATACACCTAAAATCCCTTGTCGTGAATTTATTAATGCAAAATTAGGGTTAGTCAAGCTTAATGAAGAGAAGCAAAAATACGCAGATGAATTATCTACTATCTATAGAAGAGAATCAGGTATTTTTGATTGTCAAATAGCTCTTTGTAAAGGAACAGGCTGTCACTCTTCAGGTGAAAGTGCTCTTTATAATAAAATTGACGAAATTCTAAGAGCCAAAGGCATTAGAGAAAAAGTAAATATTGTAGAGACAGGTTGCCGTGGATTCTGTGAAATGGGTCCATTAGTGGAAATCTTTCCTCAAAATGTATTCTATTGTAAGGTAAAACCTGAACATATTGAAGATATTATAAATAAAACAGTTATAAAAAATGAAATTATTCATGAACTCCTTTTTGACGGTGTTCAAATTGCTGAAGAAATTCCATTCTATAAAAAACAAGTTAGAAGAGTTCTTAAAGAATCAGGACATATTAATCCTGAGAACATTAATGATTCTATCGTGCATGGTTCCTATCAAGGCTTCATGAATGCTACTAGAATGACCCCGGAAGAAGTAATCGAAATGATGAAAGCTTCAGGACTTAGAGGTCGTGGTGGCGGAGGATTCTCAACCGGTTTAAAATGGCAATTCACTCGTGCTACAGATTCTGCTAAAAAGTATATTATCTGTAATGCTGACGAAGGTGACCCAGGTGCTTTCATGGATAGATCTCTACTTGAAGGAGATCCCCATAAAATTATCGAAGGCATGATGATTGCCGGTTATTCAATTGGTGCTGACGAAGGTTATATCTATGTCAGAGCTGAATATCCACTTGCAATTCATAGATTAGAAGTTGCTATTGCTCAATGTACCGAATTCGGTATTCTTGGTAAAAACATCTTAGGTACCGGTTTTGATTTCACTATTAAAATTAAACAAGGTGCAGGTGCTTTCGTTTGTGGTGAAGAGACAGCTTTAATCTCTTCTATCGAAGGTAAAAGAGGAATGCCAACCGTAAAACCTCCATTCCCTTCAACAAGTGGATTATTTGGCAAACCAACAAGTATTAATAACGTTGAAACTCTTGCTAATGTTCCTCTTATTATGAATAATGGAATTGAGTGGTTCAAAGAAGTTGGAACAACTAAATCTCCTGGAACCAAAGTTTTTGCTATGACAGGTAAAATCAGAAACACCGGTTTAGTTGAAGTTCCAATGGGAATCACACTAAGAGAAATAGTTTTTGAAATTGGTGGTGGCGTAAAAGACGGCAGAAAGTTCAAAGCTGCTCAAATTGGCGGTCCATCAGGCGGATGTTTAACAGAAGAACATCTTGATATGCCTATTGATTATGATTCATTACAAGCTGCTGGTGCCATGGTTGGTTCAGGTGGACTTGTGATTCTTGATGACAAAACATGTATGGTCGAAACAGCACGCTACTTTATGAGCTTTACCCAAAGTGAATCTTGTGGTAAATGTATTCCTTGTCGTGAAGGAACTGGTAGAATGCTCGAAATCATGGAAAGAATCGTTATCGGTAAAGGTACCATGGATGATGTAGATTTATTAAGCGAGCTTGCTCAAACAATTAAATTTGCAAGTCTATGCGGATTAGGTAAAACAGCTCCAAATCCTGTTCTTTCAACTCTTAAATACTTCCGTGAAGAATACCTTGCTCACATCGTGGACAAACGTTGTCCTGCCGGTGAATGTGATGCTTTAAAAACTTATATGATTGTACCTGAGTTATGTAAAGGTTGTTCGAAATGTGCCAGAGTTTGTCCGGTTCAAGCAATCACAGGTGAAATTAAGAAGACATACATAATCGATCAAGAAAAGTGTATTAAGTGTGGTGCTTGTTACGAAGCATGCCCATTCAATGCGATTACAGTTGGATAGGAGAAAATAATGACTACTCAATATATGGAAATTAATAATAAAAAAGTTGAAATTACTGGAAAAGAAAAGAACATCTTAGAAGTTGCTCGCGGTATGGGTATTGAAATACCTACTTTCTGCTATCACTCTGAACTCTCTGTTTACGGTGCTTGCAGAATGTGTATGGTTGAAGATGAGAAAGGAAACTTAATTGCTTCTTGCTCATTGAAACCACAAGCCGGAATGAAGATTAAAACACACTCTAAGAAAATCATGAACACTCGTAGAATGATTCTTGAATTGCTTCTTGCTAATCATCACCAAGAGTGTACCACTTGTGTAAAAAGTGGCGACTGTGTGTTACAAAAATTGGCAATGGATATGGGGGTTAAGAAAGTTAGATTTAAACCTCGCAAACCTTGGCAAGATCTTGATACTTCTTCTGCAAGTATTGTGCGTGACCCAAACAAATGTATTCTCTGCGGAGACTGCGTAAGAATGTGTTCTGAAATTCAAGGTGTTGGTGTGCTTGGCTTTATCAATAGAGGTCCGGACATTAATGTCGTTCCTGCTTTTGGTAAACTCATCTCTGATGTTGATTGTGTTAATTGCGGTCAATGTGTTAGTATCTGTCCTACAGGTGCTTTAACTATCAAAGATGACACTCTTGAAGTTTGGGATGCTTTACTAGACCCAACTAAGAAAGTTATATTCCAAATTGCTCCGGCAGTTAGAGTTGCCATCGGTGAAGAATTTCACCACACAGAAGGTGAAAACTACCTTTATAAGAGTGTAGCTGCCATTAAAATGATGGGTGCAGATTATGTATTCGATACTTCTTTCAGTGCCGACTTAACAGTCGTTGAAGAAGCTTCTGAATTCTTAAATAGAGTTATTAAAGGGGAAAAACTTCCTCAATTCACTTCATGTTGTCCAGGTTGGGTGACTTATGCTGAAGAAAATTGTCCAGATCTAATCAATAACTTATCATCGTGTAAGTCACCTCAACAGATGTTCGGAGCTGTATTCAAAAAGTTCTTTGCTAAACAGATGAATATTTCTCTTGAAGACATGTATGTTGTTTCAGTTATGCCTTGTACCGCTAAAAAGTTTGAAGCCAAAAGACCGGAAATGAGTACTGATGGTTATCAAGATGTTGATGCTGTTATCACAACAGTTGAATTAGCTCGTATGATTAGAAAGATGGGAATTAAGTTTGAAGAGTTAAAACCTGCTTCTTTAGATATGCCTTTTGGCTTCTCTTCAGGTGCCGGTGTGATTTTTGGAACTTCCGGTGGTGTGGCTGAAGCTGCTCTCAGATATGCTGTAGAAAAGTTAACCAACGAAACACTTGATGATGTTAACTTTACAGAAGTTAGAGGCTTGGATGGACTTAAAGAAGCTACTTTTAATGTCGCAGGACATGAAATTAAATTAGCTGTAGTTTCCGGTTTAGCCAATACCCAAAGACTTATTGAAAAGATTAGAAATAAAGAAGTTGAATATCATCTTATTGAAGTTATGGCTTGCCCTGGTGGATGTATTGGTGGTGGCGGACAACCTGTTCCTAACACTGCTGCTGCAAGAGTAAAGAGATCCAAAGGCTTGTATAGCATTGATGCTACATCAACTGTCAAGAAATCTCAAAATAACCCTACCATAGAAAAACTCTATGCTGAATGGTTAAAAACTCCTAATAGTGATGAAGCTCATTATGCTCTTCACACTCATTATGGTCACAAGAGAAGAATCGGTGGTATGGAAATTGCTGATGCAGCCGAGGGTACAACCGAGAAAGTTATTATCTCCGTTTGTGTGGGAACTAACTGTTACTTAAAGGGATCTTATGATGTCCTTCAAGAGTTAATTGCCCTTGCTAAAAAACACGGCGTAGAAGATAAAGTTGAATTCAAAGGAACATTCTGCTTAGAAAACTGCAGCAATGGTCCTTCAATAAAAGTATCTGATGACCTTCACAAATATGGAGTCAAAAAAGAAGAAACTGAAAAGTTCTTCACTAATGTAGTACTTCCGCGTATTAAATAGAGAATTGTCTCCCAATTCCATTTAGTTAAGCTCCCGCAAGGGAGCTTTTTTGTTTAATACCGGGAACGCACTCATCCTTGAGTGGCATTTCTCTTCACTGGGAACGCACTCATCCCTGAGTGGCACTTTTCTTCACTGGGAACGCACTCATCCCTGAGTGGCACTTTTCTTCACTGGGAACGCACTCATCCTTGAGCAGCAGTTCTCTTTACTGGGAACGGCTCGTCCCTGAGTGGCACTTCTCTACACTGGGAACGCACTCATCCTTGAGTGCAACCTTGCGAGTAGCAAGGTTAATAAAAACATATCATTGCTTTTGCAATGATGCATGTGTTAAAGGAGGAAAACATGCACGAAATAAAAGGTTGGCACACAAGAGGGTATTTACCGCATTATGATTGTGAAAAATTATATCAGTTCGTCACTTTCAGGTTATATGATTCTGTACCAAGTGATGTCATAATTAAATTGAAAGATGAGCTAAGTATTACAAACGAGACGGATTATAAATCTGAATATTATATTGAACTCCAAAGAAGAATTATCGAATTTGAAGATAATGGGTATGGGGCTTGTTATCTCCAAATTGAAGCTATTGCAGATTTAGTCGAGAATGCTCTGAAATTTTATGATGGTAAGAAATATAATTTGATAGAGTGGGTTATTATGCCAAATCATGTTCATGTTTTGATTGAAGTTTTTGAAAATTATAGCCTATCCAGTATTGTTCATAGTTGGAAATCTTATACCGCTTCTCAAGCTAATAAGATATTACAGAGGAAAGGAAAGTTTTGGATGAAAGAATATTATGATAGATATATTAGAGATGAAATTCATTTAGCAAGAGTGATTAAATATATTCAGGATAATCCCAAGAAAAAAGTTTAGTTATGCTACTCTTCACTGGGAACGCACTCATCCCTGAGTGGCATTTCTCTTCACTGGGAACGCACTCATCCCTGAGTGCAAACTTGCGAGTAGCAAGGTTAATAAAAACATATCATTGCTTTTGCAATGATGCACTCAGGGATGAGTGCGTTCCCAGTCTTATCATTGCTTTTGCAATGATGCACTCAGGGATGAGTGCGTTCCCAGTCTTATCATTGCTTTTGCAATGATGCACTCAGGGATGAGTGCGTTCCCAGTGTTGGCTCCCAAAACCTTAAATCGGAAATATCTGAGGATAAAAACTATGCTTATTGCATCTTTCAAATATAGCTAATCCACAAATATTATGTCTTTCCGGTCATCGTAATGACCAATAGTTATAACCATTAGTCATTACGATGTCCAAAAGTCAAACTATTTCTTTTATAATTAAGAATTTTAATAAGAACCTCTACATTTATAACTCTATTTAGCTTCAACTATAACTGCTATAATAAAGGGTTACATCCTAAAAATGTGTGAATGCTTAGTAGGACCCTCACTGGTAGCTCAATTTAAAATCAAAGATCAAACGAACAAGAGACTGAAGATGGACTGTGAAGGGACATAAATTTCTTCAAATTCCCTAAAAAACCAAAAGAACAGGAATATAATTCAGAATGAACAATCTTCTCTTGACATAAAAGCGGATACCAAATAGATTATTGAGATGTCTAAATATGACTTGAGAGAGGTAATTATGATCTTAGATTCCAGATATGAAGTATTAGAAGAGTTGGGTTCAGGAAACTGGGCAACTGCATATAAAGTTAAGGACTTACGGACAGGTACCATACACGCATTAAAGCTTTTTAACCAAATAGATGCTACTGAATTTTACAAGAAATTACCTGCTAATAATATGCACCATATTACCCAAATTCAGCATCCCAACCTGATAAATGTTACGGATTTCGGTAATATCGGCAATAGTATTTATGCTCTAAGTGAGTTTTACGATGGTCATCCTCTCAACAGATTTCCTGTAAGCAGAGATAATATTAATGAACTTTACTACATTGTTATTCAGATCTGTTATGCTTTACACGCTCTGCATTCTCACAAAATAGTCCATAAAGATCTTAAACTACACAACATTCTTTACAGATTTACAGCTTCAGGACCTCAAATAAAAGTTATGGATTATGGCTTCTCCAAGATTGATTTGGAAGGTGATTCTCAGAAAGTTACCGGTTCTATTCCTTTTATTGCTCCGGAAGTTTATCTAGGTAATGAACCTACTCCGGAAAGTGATTTCTATGCTCTGGGCGTTACTTTATATAGGCTTACCACAGGTACTTTCCCATTCTCTATCAAGCATATAATGTCGGTGATTCAGGGCAGTAAAGATTATTTATTACCACGTTTACCCAGACAGGTGAACAGCGATATCCCTGAAGACTTTGAGAAACTAATTATCAGATTATTAGAGAAGAATCCCGAAAATAGATTCGAAAGTGTGCCTCAGATTATAGACTTTATTAATAAGATTCAGGTCAGAAGATACCCCTTCTCTTACCAATGGTCAACTGTTAATTATCTCAAATTCAACAGTTACTATGTAAATCAAACAATTAGCAATAATTTAACTCAATATCTCGATGCAGTGGAGAATGAAAACGGCAAATTAATCGCTTTGGTTGGTGGTAAAGGGCTTGGTAAAGGTGATATTCTAACTCTCTTTAAGTATCATATTCTTACCGGAAAATACTTCATCTTTGATTATGAATGCACTACTGATCACAACGACCCCTTCTATGCTTTGACCAAAGAATTTCACTATTCAGTAAGCAATAATGAGAGCAGTCCGGCAATAGATCACGAACTAACTAAAATATCAGATAAATTTAAAAAGTACCTTTATGAATCAGAAGATGCAGCGAAAATGACCAATTTCTCGCAGGAAGATATGTTAGCAGATTTCGCTTCTTTAAAAAGCTATTTACAGCATCTTTCAGATGAAAAGCCACTTGTGTTCATTATTAGGCATGCTGAATTATTGGAAGATGGCAGTATAGAATTTATGAACTTCTGTGCTGATCTTATTTCCACTTCACGCATCATTATTGCTGTAGCTTTTAATAACTACAGATTAATCAGAAAGCTCAATGAACCGGTGATAATTAAGGTTCCTCTATTAACTTATGAAGAGACTAAAAGCTACATTATCAAGCTCTTACGATGTGAAGTTCCGGAACATTTTCTGACTAAAATTTATGACAGAACCTGTGGTAACCCTGTGTTTATTCAGGAGTTTCTCATTGATTTAATTGATAATCAGAAGATTTGGAGTGAGACTGGTTTTGCTTTTGATTATAATGTAAATCACGCTCCGTTACCGGAATCAATTATCAACTCAATTTATGTGAGAATGAGCAACTTAGCTGAACAAAGCTATCTTTATTTGATGGAATTAGCCATTATTCAGACTCCTCTAAGTAAAAATCTTATTAGATATTTCTTTGATATCGATGATCTTCAGCTATATCACTTTATAACCGATGCTTTAAATAATGAGATCTTGATTAAGAGAGATGAGTTTTACTTCTATACTTTCCCGGAAGCTAAGAAAAGGTTCATTCGTGAATCAAGCAAAGAGAAGTTGATTGAATATTCAAAAAAACTAATTTCCTATTTTAAGGATATTGAAGTTACTAACCCTGAGATTTGCAAGGGAATAATTGAAAATGCCAGAATTGCCCAAGATTATTTAGCGATAAGAAAGTACAATTTGGTGCTGTATCATCTTAATGATCTGCAACATAATCAAGATGCAGCCTTTGAGAATTTGATCAATGTTCTTAAAATAAATGTTCTGGATAGTATTCCTCATTTAGACAAGAATTTAATTAAAGATGCATCCTTAATCAGTAAGAAGTTGGATATCATTAGTTCTATTTCTAAAGCAGAACAATTATGCAAGATCATGCAAGAATATCCTTCAGTGTTTGAAAAGTACTTAATTCTGATTAAAATCTATTTTCTCTTTGAAGATTTTGATAATGCTGTAGGTCTGTTTCCTATTGCGGAAGCACATGTTAGAACTGCTAAGCAAAGTTTGGAGCTGAAACTGGTTGCTATTAAGATATACCAAAGATTAAATTTATTCATCGAGGTAAAAGAGATTCTTGATGAAATAGATTATTCTACCTTAGATGAAAAGTATTATTTCCAATTTAAAGATAGAAAAAGCATACTTATGTTTAGCAGTGGCAAGATAATGGATGCTATTGAAATAGAAGAAAATATTATTGAGAAAATGCCGGCCGCACCTGATGATGAGATGATTATCATTATCGCGGTTGTGTATAATAATCTTGGTACTTATTACTCTTCAATTAAACGTTTAGATGAAGCTAAAGTCTATCTTTCCAAGAGTATTGCCCTGTTTGAAAAGTTTAATATTCAAAAGCAATTAGTTCTGATTTATAATAATCTGGGTGATTTATATCTAAAGCAAGGACTCACCAACGAAGGTTACAAACTATTCCAGAAATCGGAAGAGTTGCTGGAAAAGAATTATAATTCATCAACAGCAGTTTTAACTTATATTAATATTGCTGAAGCTAAGCTAAAATATGGTGAATATTCAGAAGCGAAAGAGTATTTACTTAAAGCTAAAGAGATTTCGGACAATGTAGAAGCTATTAATTATGATACTAGCATAAATCGTAATCTCGCTTTGGCTATGAGCAAAACTTCAACCTACAAAGATTATACAACCTTTGTTTACTCTATTAATCCCGATTTGAAAGAGTTGAAATTCAAAGAGTTAGATCCTTTGGTAAAGACTTATTTTTACTTTCTCTATGAGATATTGGCAACTGATTCCTTAGAGAAATTAATCAATAATAATCCCCATATTAGCTACTCTAAGCTTAAAGAAGAAGAGTTTTATTATAACGCACTAAATCTGTTGGCAATAACTAAACAAGATTATGAAGTAGCCTACCGGAATATCGAATTTGCCAAAGAATATGCCCATAGTTCACGTAATATCTATGCCTCTACTATCTTCAAAATTAGAGAGATAGAGTGCTTAATTCACATGGATAAGATTGATGAAGCTGAGAAACTTTATGATGAAGCTTTGCAGACTTGTCGTGAATATCACTATAATTATTGGGAAATAGTGCTAAAATATCATAAGTGCAAAATAGATTTACTTTACCCTAATATCCACTTGAGAACAATCCTACGGGATCTGCTTAGTTTGTCCAAGATTTGTGAACAGAATAATTATCTCTTATTAGAAGTGAAAATCTTGGGATTAACCATTCAAGTACTTAATCAATTTGAAGTTCTGGAAATTCACTCTAATTATATAATCAATTACAAAAAGAAAATAGAGTATCTGGTAGATTTCGCCAATATCGATATTTACCAGCAATTCTTAGATAAAAAGCAATATTTTAGCAATGACGTAAGTAGCTTTGTGTTTGAGCGAATAGCACCGCGTAAGAAATTTACTAAAATGATTCTTAATAAGAAGATATCTGAACTTCTACAAATAAAGGATATGAACAGAATCATCTTCTTCTTTGCCAAACTTCTAGATTCTTTAGTAGCCCCAACCGGCTTTATTATTGCTACTTTTGATCAAGAGAGAGGTACTTTTGAAGAGTTTACTTCTACTAATTGTGATTATGAAAAGTTGCAAACTGAAGAGTATCTTTCAATTGTCGATAAATCATTTTCTAAGAGAGGAGTAACGACCAAGAAGATTGGAGATAATCATGTCGCACTTATTCCTTTGCAGATTGAGAAAACTAAAGTTGGGTTTATCATGGTTGAAGATGACGGAGATGTGCCTTATACTAAACATGAAGTCACGATCTTAAATAGTATAATTTTGCAAACTACTACGATTCTTTTGCGCGTGATTGACTTCATGGAAAGTCATAAAAGAATCACTCTTATGTCGCGTTTAATGACAGTTACCAATAAGTTAATCGGTAATTTTACTATTGATAAACTTGAGTATGAGATAGTTTCGGAAGGGATTAATCTTCTAAATGCTTCCCGTGGTTTCTTTATTCAAATAGAAGATTCAGGTAATTATAAGTTTACAGTAGCTTTAGATAATGATAATAATATTGTGAAGCAATACACTTCTATTGATAATAATGCTTTGCTAAAAGTTCAACAACTGAAGAAGCCGCTCTATTCTAGTAATGTTAATGAAGAGGCTTACCGCAGAAGCAGAAAACATGATAAGTATATTTTGCTTTCCTACTATTGTGCTCCGGTGATTTTAGATAATAAGATTTACGGGATTATCTACTTTGATAACTTCATTGATGTGCAGACTCAACTTTTTGTAAATAAAGAAATTATGAATCTCTTCCTCTTGCAAGTTAACATAAGTATTAGAAATGCTGTAGGTTATAACAATCTTTTTATTAAGAACATAGAGTTAGTTAAGCTCGATTCTCTCAAAGATGACTTTATTAATATTGTCTCTCATGAGTTAAATACACCTCTCACCAAGCTCTCTACTTATGTCAGGAAGCTCAAGCATAACCTCTCTGAAACCCCTGCCAAGCGAGAAGAACTGCTTAAGAATGTTGAAAGCAGTGTGTTCAAGCTAATCAATACAACCAATGATATTATTACCTTCAATAAGTTCAGCATTACCAGCTCTTTAATGGTTCTCGAAATTGAAATTGATGAGTTGGTAAATCTCTGTGTGCAGGAAGCAATGCCTCTTTCTAAGAAGCGTCAGCTCTCGTTGCAGGCAGATATTGAAAGCGATATTCCAACTGTAGCAGGTGATTGGGAATCGCTGACTATCATGCTAAATCAACTTATTCTTAATGCTATCAGATTCACTGATGATTTTGGGGAAATTAGTGTAGGTGTCCGCAGATCTTCTTTCCAAAATGAAAGACTTAATAATCAAGAATCAATGGTTATTTATGTGAAAGACAATGGGATAGGTATTCCGGAAAAAGAGTTGGAAAATGTCTTTAAAAAATTCTATGAGCTTAATGATATCTATTCGCATAAATCCGGAACTATTGAATATCGTTCTTCCGGGCTAGGCTTAGGTCTATCTACTTGTAAACGTATAGTAGATCTGAATAAGGGAAAGATTTGGATTCAAAGTAAGGAGCATGAAGGGACAATTGTCTTTGTTTCGCTTCCTATTTATAAAAAGAAAGCTGATGATCAAAATTAATGCAGAATTAGAACAAAAGTTAGAGCTTTTACCTGAAAACCCGGGTGTCTATCTTTGGAAGAATGAAGAGCAAGAAGTCATTTATGTAGGTAAGGCAAAGAATCTTAAGAATAGAATTAGGAACTACTTACAAGAGCATAAAGATAGAAAAACGCGTCAGCTTCAGAAGAATATTCATGACCTAGATTATATAGTAGTTAGTTCTGAAACCGAAGCTTTGATCTTAGAAGCGACCATGATTCGCAAGCATGCTCCTAAGTATAATGTAATGCTTAAAGATGATAAACGTTATCCATTCATCAAAGTAACAAATGATCCATATCCTAAAATCGAGAAAACAAGAACCTTAGTCAAAGATGGTGGTTCTTATTATGGTCCCTATTCCAAATTCCCTGATATTGGCAGAATTCTTTCTCTATTAGAGTGGATATTTCCCTTAAGAGATTGTAATAGAGCTATTCCCAAAGATGAGATTAAATATGAAAAAGCTTGTATTAATTACCAATTGGGCAAGTGCTTAGCACCCTGTATTGGTAAAATATCTTATGCCGATTATGCCAAAATAGTTAAGAGAGCGAAAGACCTTCTTCAAGGAAAACACTACACTTTACTTACCGACCTAAAAGAAGAGATGGAAGAAGCTTCAGCAGCCTTGAAGTTCGAACTGGCAGGTGAGTTAAGAGATAAAATAAGAGCTTTGGAAAAGTTCTCTGAAAGGCAAAATATGTTCTTCTCAGATCTTAAAAACAGAGATATAATTGCTGTTTACCGCGAAGAATCTATAGCTGCTGTGGTGGTTCTCAAAATGGTTGAGGGACGGGTAAATAATAAAGAATTATACCCACTGAAGAATGTGGAAGATGAGGCGGACAGCACGCTTTTAGCTTATTTTCTTACTGATTACTACTCACAAAAAGAAGAGCTTCCTGATGACATTATTATCTCGTCTGAACCTGATGATTTGGAGACACTTAATGTCTGGCTCAAGAATAGAATCAGGGTTCCTCAAAAAGGGGAGAAGAATAACCTAGTACTCTTGGCTCGTAAGAATGCCTTTATGTATGTGGAAGATAAGAAGTTGCAGGGAATTAGAAGTAAGAATAGAACAATTTTTGCCGTGCAAGAATTAAAGGATATGCTAAAGTTAGATAAGCTTCCTCGCAAGATGGTCTGTATGGATATTTCCACAATTCAAGGTGAAGATACAGTCTCTTCATCAGTCTATTTTGAAAATGGCAAACCGGCAAAGAAGAAGTATCGTCATTATATAATCAAAAGTGTGGTGGGGCAAGATGACTTTGCTTCGATGGCAGAGACAATGGTGAGGTTTCTCAATAACTGCAAAGAAGATTCTGAAATGACTCCTGATTTAATTGTCATTGATGGAGGCAAAGGGCAACTTAGTGCAGCTAATGAGATTATCGCAAATTATGCAGAGCTAAATATACAATTAATCTCGCTTGCCAAAAGGATTGAAGAGGTCTATCTTCCTAATCATGAGGATTCTATAATCATGCCCAAAAGTTCTTCTGCACTTAAATTACTCACCCATATCAGAGATGAATCTCATAGGTTTGCTATTACTTTTCATAGAAAAAGAAGGTCTGCACGCACTCTGGTGAGTCAGCTTGACTCTATTAATGGAGTTTCAGAGAAACTAAAATTTGCCCTTTTAAAAGAATTTGGTTCTATAGAGATAATCAAGAATGCTTCTCCGGAAGAGCTGATGCAAATCAAAGGAATTGGAGAAGTTACTGCGAATAATATCTTACAAACACTTAATAAT
>Ga0265294_10000862_pt1 | contig 40882 bp, 25 predicted proteins | sample MunlanPumphouse3_FD_192504 | JGI IMG/M metagenome (GOLD analysis project Ga0265294, IMG submission 192504) | Groundwater microbial communities from a municipal landfill in Southern Ontario, Canada - Pumphouse #3 | ecosystem: Environmental > Aquatic > Deep subsurface > Groundwater | place... | reverse complement strand
AGACATTGTGCTATATGATTCTTCTGTTGCGGCCGAATAAAAGAGAATGTTTATGCCGCCTTTGGGGTTTTCGATATCGTAAACTGTTCCCGTTACTTTAAAGCCGCTTATAATTGTAAAACTGTCACAGCCGGCAGGAGTTGCAATTAAATCTGATTCATCGACGGAAACCATTTGCACAGACGGACTTATGATTTCTTTGTTATTCGTGCTTATTATTGAAAGCTGATATTGCCCGGGGTTTTGCACATAAATCATATATGAGCCGTCTGATTTTGTGTAACCGTATGCAAGTTCCTGAGTTGTTTCAGGTGCCGGTGAGCTTATTCCGCCTCTTAATGATACTGCCATCGGGGAGCCTGTGTTAACGGCAATGACTACCCTGTTCGATAACGGGCTTTCGTTGAAATCGAAAACTGAGCCGCTCATTGCGTATTTAAATTTGCTATTTAATTTTGTTGTGAGCGGAATTGATGTCAGGCCTGATGTAACGGTTGTTGCCGCTTCTGCTGTAAATGTCGGAGCAGTGCCGCTAAACGCTAACACTTCGTTGCTTCTTCCGGTGATCGGGGCTTCGAGAATTTTTAGCGTATAAGTTTTTCCCGCAGGTATATTTTCAAACACGAATTCGCCGTTGTCGGAGCTAACTGTGACGTAGGAAGTTTTATCGAGATAAAGCACAACACCGCCCACGCCGACGCCGTTAAGTGTTATGGTGCCCGAGGCATTGCCGGTCGGGGTAAGTTGAGCGTCAACCTGTATCAGACTTTCTCTGAGGCTGCTGACTATTATGCCGGTTTGAGTGTATTGAAGATTGTTTCCTGCCATTGCGAGCAGTGTGTATTCACCGTCCGGAACGTTGTTAAAAGTGTAAATGCCTTCGAAATTAGTTTGAGTTCGCAGATTGTCGCCTATTTTGTTTAAGCGCAAAGCCGCTTGTGTTCCCGCTAATTTTGTTTGCTCGGCTAATGTGCTTTTATAAGCTTCTTCGCTTTTATATAGGCATACCTCGGCATTAGGTATCGGAGCCAGCTGATTATTAAGAATTCTGCCCGTAACGGTTGAATTTGCACCTTGAATTGACGGATGGTTGCCCGAAGAGCCTCCGCATCCTGTCAGGCCGAGAAATATTACAGAAAACAAAAAAATAAGGGCGATGTTTTTAAACTTCATGGTCTTTTCCTCTGTCCATACAAATATAGCCTTGATATTCTAGTTATGTACATAGTAAATGTCAAATAGCAAATTGAATTATTATTGTGTTATAATTTTTTGATATAGTTTAAAAATAGGGGGTCACATTATGTCAGATGCAAGAAGAATGATTTTAAAGATGCTGGCTGAAGGAAAAATTACCGTAGAGGAATCCGAAAAGCTTTTGGCAGCTTTAAATAGCGGGGCAAAAAACGAAGATACTTCTCATTCAAGACGTGTTCACGATGACGAAGAAGCTTATTCGCAAAAAAGAAGGCATAGCGAAGATTATATAAACCCATTTATACAAGCCACAAAACTTGGATTTGATTTAAGAAATATAGCTCAAACAGTTCAACAAACTGTTCAGCAGGCCGTTAAAAAGGCAGAACCTCGAAGGCGTGAATTTAAAGATAAAATGAAAGAATTCGGGAACTGGATGCAAGAAGTTGTTGATACAATGGCAACTGAAATAACGACTTCAAACGGCGATCTTACCGACAGCATCGATATTAATTTTGTTGTGGCTCCTATTGAAGGCATTGAAGATTGTAAAAAATTCGTAATTGAAAATATATTCGGCGAGATTAGAATTAATAAGGGTTCAGAATTTAAAATGAAAGTTATTGGCCGCATAAGTCAGTCGGTTTTGGGCGAATATCAGTCGGGACAATGGTTTTCAAAAAACGGAATCAGAATAAAAGACAACACTCTTTATGTTGGCTTTGACAGAGAACAGTCTATCCAGGCCATAATGGACATGGAAATAACCATGCCTGAAAATTCTGAAGTTGTTTGCAGAACAGTTTCTTCGGGAATAAAGATTAAGGGCGAATTTAAAATAAAAGAAATTAAATCTGTCAGCGGCAACATCAGACTTCAGGGAGCAGATTTATATAAATCTTACATCGAAACAGTCAGCGGAACGGTTCAAATAGATAACTGTTGTGCTTCTCCCGAAATGAAATCCACTTCGGGTGATTTTATAATAAAAGATTCAAAAATAACCGATTTAAAGATTAATTCCGTTTCCGGCGACCTGATGCTTACCGAGAGCGAAGTTTCAAAAGAGGCAAAAGTGGCTTTGGTTACCACTTCGGGCGATATAATAATCGAAAGAATTAAAGGACCTTGGTCTATGATTTCGGCAGCTACAAGAAGCGGCAATATTTCTCTGGACTGGCGCGGAACAATAAGCGATTCATGCGGAGGTAAAATTTTAAGATCGGGCAACGATGGTGCCGAATTCGCTGTTGAGTCGGTTTCGGGTGACATTCAGTTTAATTAACCGGCGATAAAAAAAATAGATTTACGGTTTTTATTAATTTTTCTTTTATAAATGCCGATGAGATGCCGAATAATGCCAGCAATTCATCGGAGTCATTTATGGGAACCAAACGGTTTTTAAAGGCTGTATCGTTACTTGTATGCATTGTCGCCTTGAGCGGTTGCAATGTTTTTGAATCATTTGACAGAAGTATAGAAAAGCGAGACTCTTCTACTCTTGTCGAGCACGGAAATTACAAATTAGCTTCGGCAAATTATGCCGAAGCTTTGGATTTATTTGAAAGAGCTTCAGAAGGCGGTTTTGATGACGATGTTCGTCGCGGGCTAGGGGCTTCTTACGCGGGTTTGGCCGGGTTTAACATGTTTTCTTTTCTAGACTCGCTTCAAAATTCTGTTACAGACCCTAATTCTTCGGCTGTTATTTTTTTTGCTTCCGCTCAGATTAGCGATCTTGATTTACTTATTAAGGCCGTCGAAAACATGGAATTAATAAATAATCCGGGTAATGATGATTATTTGTTGCGCTCCTTAATGGCTGTTTGCGCTTCTGCAAAAATTATATATAAAAAATATGATACATACACCAATAACAAACTAGACAGTTCGGATCAAATTGCTTTAAGTGTAAATGATGGCGAAGTCGGCACCTGGGAAGACTTATACTATCGTTTTAGCTCTAAAAACGATAAGATTTCATTAGAAAAGGCCTATTTAGAGCTTGCAAAAGCGTTGAGCGGCAGAGGTGCCTCGCGAACCACCATGTCTCCGTTTGATAATGTTATAGAAACAGCTTTATTTACAGAGGCCAATTTTAAAACAGTGGCGGCGGTAGAAAAATTTGCAAACACCCTCAAATTGGCAAATATTGCTTATAATTCTTCTGATGAAGCCTCGTTTAAGGCGTATATAATGAGTCTTGACGATGGAGCAGTCAAATGAATAAAAAATTATCAGTATTTATAACAGTTTTTTTTGTTTGTGTTTGCGCTGTCTCTTATGCAAGCAACACCCCTCTCACATATGAAAATGCCCGAAGCTTGGCAATGGGCGGAGTAAGTGTTTCTTTGGCGGACGATGAACAAGCTTTGTTTTGTAATCCGGCCGGGTTATATCTGAGAGAATCGAATGGCTATTCCCTTATAAATCCTTTTATGGCAGAAAATAAAGATTTTGATTCGGTACTTGGCGCGATTGATGGTCTTAGCAACGAGGATACTGCCGCTTCGAGAGGCGAAAATATGAGAAAGCTCAGGGCGGTAATGGGCAAAACCGGTTACAGAAATCGCAGTAATATGGCTTATTATATAGGCAAAACCGGTTTTGGAACAGCAGCTTATTACTCAGACAGAGAGACCTATTCTGTTGAAAACCCCGTTAACCCGCGCCTAAACTCGAGGGTTGATAAAGATATGGTTTTTTCTGCTTCGATTGCGCGCTCTTTAAGCGAAGAACATATGCTCTTTAAAGATAAAACAAGCGCTTGGTGGGGCGCTACAATGAAAATTGCAACTCGCAAAAGAGCTGATTCAAGCTATTTTGTTCGAGATTTTTCGGCATTGACGCCCGAATTAGTTAAAGATACAGACAGTTCGGGAACTACAATGGATTTTGATGTCGGAGGGCTTTGGCAGCTGAATAACCCGTTTAATCCAACAATTGGTTTTTTCGTGGGCAATATTTTGGGTTCGAAATTTTCTTCGGATGCCGGAAAATTGGAACGTCAGTTCGCAATTGGTGGCTCAATAAGACCTCTTACGGGTGACGCCGAAAGAAACAAAAGAATAGTTTTGGCCGCCGAATATTGGGACAACGGCAAAGAAGGAAATTTTTTCACAAAAGTTCGTTTGGGCAGCGAAATCAAAATTGCCAATTCTTTAAGCTTGCACGCCGGGGTTAGAAGCGGCTACCCAACGGGCGGTTTATCTTTTGCCTGGCATGATGTCAGACTGCAGGCGGCGGTTTACAGCGAGGAATTAGGAAAAAGACCGGGCGATTTTGAAGATAAAAGATATGCCTTTGGTGCAGCATTGGAATTCTGATTATGGCTTTTGACAAAAATAATATACCAATAGATACAGACGAAAGAATCGATACTATTCCGGGCACTGATTTCAGTCTCATACAAAAAATAGACGGAACGGCTTTTTCGATTGATACTCTTTTATTGGCTGACTTTATAGATTTTCCGGTTAATCTCTTAAATATTGCCGACTTAGGTTCCGGAAGCGGTATTTTGGCATTTCTGATGAAATACAGAAATGAAAAATCCGCAGTAACCGGTTTTGAGATTCAAAAAGAGTTTTATGAGTTGGCTTGCAGAAATATTCAAATGAATCCTCAGTTTTCGTCTGTTTATTTTGAAAACACCGATGTGCGCGATATTCCTTCGAGAGTTTTGCCTGAATCTTTTGACTTGGTTGTGTCGAACCCTCCCTATTTTCCGGCTAATAGCGGAAGAATCCCTGAAAAGCCCGGCAGGGCTATTGCAAGACACGAGCTCAATGGTAAATTGAAAGATTTTGTTGAGGCTGCAGCTTATATGCTGCCTTATGGCGGCCGTTTTTGTGTGGTAATTCCGTCAATCAGGTTTTATGAAATTGATAAATATCTTAAGGCAGCTGACTTTGGAATCAAACGTTTGCGATTTGTTATTCCTAAAGAAGGCGAAAAGTCTCATTTGGTTTTAATAGAGGCCGATAAATTTTACAGCGGAAAACACGAATCAATGCCTGATATTACGATTCATCACGCAGATGGCTCTTACGGCGAAGAATTAAAAGAAATATTTTCTGTGGGACTTAAAAGAGTAAAACGATTTTCTAATGTCTGATAAAGCTTTTGATAGTCTTCTTCGGCTATTTGTATTTTATGTGCGGCTATCTTATGTAATTCTTCAGAACAAATTGAGCGTGCCTTCTTTAGCTTCTCAAAAATGGGTTCTAAAAATTCCTTTGTTGCTTCATTGGGATTTATACAGAGTTCCCAGTTGCAAGACTCCGCGTATGCCCTAACTTTAGGGTCATAAGAAATGCCTATCCAAGGAATGCAGGTGATCGAGGCTAATATGCACCCGTGAAGCCGCATTGAAATTACAATATCCGCTCCTTCAAAAATGTTGTCGCAATTTGGAATGTGTGCAATAGGGTCTATCCAGCCCGCATCCAGCCAAACTTTTTCATCTTCGTCAGGCTGCATTGCCATAGGAACTAACTCGAAGTTTGCGTTGACCGCCGCCATTCTGAGCAAATCTTTGGCAATCATTTTCGATTCATCAACAGAAGATCTGAGTATGGCGTATACGCGCAAGGTTTTGTGAACGTTTCGCTGTGAAGGCTTTTTTATGCTTTTATTTAAAAAAACGAGATCTGTGGATATATTTACCGTTTCTTGTTCTGAAAGCTTAATAAATTCATCTTTCGACATTTTGTCTCTGACGCTTATAAAATTCGCTTTTCTAAGCTCGTATCCCATTACTTTCATGAGCAATCTGCCAATTTTCGTTTTGTCATTCCAAGGACCTAATCCTTGTGAAGGAAGTGCTATGAAAGCTCCGGACAACCTGGCTGCAGATAGTAAAAACAGATAATACGCAAGACTTTTAAGACTGGTTGATGACTGAAAAACCCCGCCTCCCGGCACTGCGATGATTTTACAGGTTAACAGTTCTTCTATTACATCTAACAAATTGCTTCTTCTTACAAGTTTATATTTATGGTCATATTGATTGACGTTGGCATCTGAATATAAAACAGAAATTTGTGTATGGGGAAAATCTGTCGCGAATCTTTCTGCAAAAGTTTGCCAAAGAATTTCGTCGCCGCCGTTTCCATAACCAAAATAACCAATAAGAAAGAGGCGGTCTCTTTTTTCTGCACCAAATTTGTAAAAAAGCCGTATAAACAACGTAATAATAAGCGCAACGAAGCCAATTAACAAACCAATCCACAATCCGTTGAAAATTCTTAGGCAGCTCAGCAAAAATGGCGTATGGAAATGGCACATTGAGTTTATTACAGAAACCTGTCCCATCTGTATGAATACGACCAATATAGGCAATATTGCGTAAGACTTTCTTAAATATAAAAATAAGAAAACAAAAACAGTCGGATACCCAATCAGAAATTCTTTGTTTCTGGGCCGCGCAATTAAAAGCTGTTCAAGCATAATTCTGAAATTTTCTTCAAAATCTGAGGGCTTTATGAATGTGAGGTTCCCTGACCTTAATATGTATGCTAAAAATGCAAATGATGCCACTGATATTAATAAGAGAGAAAAGCTGTTTAAAGGCTTATGCAAAATTTTGATTATTCCGCCTCCGTAGAGTTTAACGGCCCAAGCAAAAGCAATAAGAACGGGCAGTATAAAAGCCGGTTTTATACCTCTGAATTGATCATATTTTAATATGAAGTCGATACCTGAATAAAGCCCGCAAATTAAAATTCCGCCAAAAATTGAAGTAGAAAGAATCTTTGCAATAAACCCGGGCAAAATCTTGAAAATACTTCTTTCTTTTGTTTTTTGCAAATTGTTTAAAGCCCAAATTATTCCGATTGAGGCGTATGAAATTGCTCCGGTCAGCCCGGCGGCAATTGTCCAATAAGCGGTTTTTGTGAAGAAAAATGCCGCAGACAGAGCGATTGCGTATAAAATAACAAAACCATTTTTCATTTTTCGCGATATGGTGATTTTAAGCAGAATCAATAGACCCATAAACAGCGATAGCCCGGTTGCGAAAATCTCTGATTTAACGGGGTTTCCTATAACTAATCTTGGTTCCGAAAGTCTTTTAATTTTGTCGTCGGCCATTTTAAAGCCTAACTTTTCCAGGGCTTTTACTGTTTGTGACAAATATCCGATATTGTGCGCGATAAGATCGTCTATCAGCTGTTTTTCATTTTGTAAAAAACATCTAAAATACAAAACGCGTACAGATCTTTCTGATACAGCTCTTACCCAGCGAGCTTCGGCGGTTGTCGGCTTATATTTTAAATCTAATTCTTTGCGGCTTATACTGTGAATTCTTGCTATCAATCTTTTGGGCGCTAAGGCGGTAACATAATCCTTCATGCCCTTTTGATCTAAAAATTCAATTTCACAGATTCGATAAGCTCTTTGCAGCATCAAATTTATTATTTTTTCTTTTTCTCCTCTTTCGCCAAATACCTCTTCTTCGGCAAACATAATTGCTGAAACTTCAGCCGGCAAAGGAAGAATGTTAATAAATTTTTCTGCGTTTTCAAGTGTCATTCCGGGATAATTGCGAATTTTTAGTATTACGCCAAGTCCGTTTTCTTCGGCCATATCAAAAATTTCGTTCGAAAATCCTACTCCGAGTCTTTCTCGAAAACCTTGAGTCGACTTATTTATTAAGAGTAAATTCTGATGAATTCTTATCAGCTTTTCTTGGGGAAGCTTTAAACTTAAAATTTGTTCAATTCGGCTTAATAAGCCGGTGTCTTCGCTGTGAACCCAAAGGGTGCCTACCGTGTTTTGCGCTATAGGGTGTTCTATTTCAAAATTTTTGTCTAATGAAAGTTTTCTTATGTCTCTGCTCGTCATAATCGTTATGCGACCCTCTTTTTCGAGTGAATCAAGAGTGTCTTCAGATACTATTACAGAGCTAGCTTTATTTGTTTTAAGAAGACCTAACAGGTCTCTGAGGTGAAGATTTTCATCAAGGCTTAAATACTTAAATTCATCAAAATCAACAGCTATTTCAACATATTGATTGGCTTTTTCGCCAACTATTCTAAATGCGCATCGCCATAGAGAAACAATAAGGCCGGGCAAAAGAATTAGCGCTATGATAATGTTAAAGGCTGAAAAATTTCGCGAGAAGTTCATTATTTCTTTTCGGTATCTTTTATATTAAGGTTGGAATCACTGACTCCGAATACCATTGCCAAAGAATTCTCTTTAACTTGTAATTCAAACTCTGCATCTTGAATGATGATATACATATGGTTTGAACTTAGGTAGGTGCCTGCTCTTATCATTCTGCCGGCAGTTAAGTCAGAAACCTCTTTACCTGTTTTAGAAATATATCTTATTTTTCCCGACAAAAAAACTATAATTCCGCCTGAATTAGGTTTTAAAACAGTTCCTGATTTTAATTCTACCGCCCTGAAAGACAAAAAGCGATCAACGTAACTTTTTGAAATGAGCGGGTCGCTTATGGAGCCCGGATTAACCGCAGATGCAGAACAAACAAAATTTATTATTGAAAATATGAATAAAATAATTACAAATTTTTTAGACATAGAACTCTCCCTTTCAAAATACGCTAAGAATCGTACCATAAAACAAAATAAAAACAATAGATTTTATTTGTTGATTTGAAAATCCTTTATGTTAATATATTTTCACACAAATCGGAGGGAAGTATGCTCATCAATGAAATCGAAGTTACAAAAGCTTCCATATCTTTTAAATGCCTGAGTTTAGAAAATCATGATTTAGAAAGCATTTTTGATGCTATTTCTCAGCGGGGTGAACTGTTTAATTTAGATAACGAGATTCCGGGTTTTCATGATTTTGTATTAGAAAACTCCGTTATCAGAGGTCACTATTCTGTTGTTTATCCTTTCGAAATTGAACATCTTGTTGACGGTTTAACAACAAAAACCTTGTTTAAAAGAATCGAAAGCTGCGAGTTTATTATCACTGATAAAATAGTTCTGCTTTTCGGAAAAAATAATCCCGCAAAACTCTTTACTGTAGGCCTAGGTTTGGCCTTAGGCGAAAACATTGAGCTTTATGAATTTGATTTCGTTCAGATGAGTAGATTTCAAGACAGAATGTTGAATATTAAATCAATCGTTTTGGCAAACCCAAAAGAGAAAGAAATCAGAAGAGCACGGTTAGCCGGCCATATGGAAGACTACACCGAATATAATATTATAGACCCGAGAAATCACAGCATCGAAAGTGTTTCGGGCCTCGTTGAGACGCCCCTTGGAAAAATGACCGCAACCGTGGGCAAAAAAGGCAGTTTGAGATTAGGCGTGAAAAAGGGAATGATCCTGACGATTGAATGCATTCAATACATATTGGATTTGCTTTTAAGCGAGTCAGGCCCGGGCCCGGTTTCATCTAATTTTACAACCTATTGAAAAATAGGTTTATTTGCCGTTATCGGATTTTTCGCTTGTAAATTCGATTATCCCCGGCAGAATATTTATTGATTTAAGATTTAATTTAAAAGGAAAAGACTTTAAATTTAAAACGGGGTTAATTTTTTTTATCAGCATTCCCACAAAAGAACGGGGCATAGTCATCCTGTTAAGCTTGATTAAGTTTGAATGAAACCATATTTCTTGTTTGTTTTTGACAGAAAGTTTCCCGGATGCGAAAAAATCTGCTCTGAGTATGCCGTATTTTGTTGAGCCCGAAAGTTCCATTACGTTTTTGCGCAAATTTATTTTTGGTTTGCTTACTTTTATAGATTTTGATTTTTCCGATAAAAAAGTATTTAGGTCTTCTTCTTTGATGGTAACGTTCATGAATATGTCGTTTATTTCTACCGGCTCAAGTTTTTCTTTTTCAATCAGCTTTTTGGTGTCGATTTGAATATTTAAAAATTCAACGTCCGCTTTGTCGAGTATCAAGCCTTCTATATTTCCGCGAGAAGTATTGATCATGACCTTCTCGAATATTCCGAGTTTTGTAGATTCGTCATCTTTATAAGTTATATCTATTGTCAGGGTAGCCGGATTATTTAAAACTTTCGACATCGCTATTTTGATTTTTTCTTCAACAATAGCGGGGTTGCTTGCGATAAGAGCGGTTGTCGCCGGATCGGGGCAATATTTTTCATTGTCGTCCGAGGTTTCTGCTTTTAGTTCTAAGCACCTTATTACAAATAACTGCAGTAACAATATCGTTATTATTAAATATCTTTTTTTCATTTTTGTCCTTACTCAAATATTACGTCGTTTGGCATTTTAATGGTTTTAAGATTATTTTTCCATATATCCCATAAGAAATATCCGTTAAAAGGTTGAAGCATGTCTTTTTTAAAAACATTGCGTGCTATCGAATCGCCTAAAGTCGCTTGCGTGGTTGCTAATGAATATGTTTTTCCCGATTCTGCACTTATTCCGGATATTTTAAAATCAACAGTTTTGCCCGCAAAATATTTAAACTCACACCCCGCAATGGCAATTTTATCTTTGCCATAAGCCGAAACAAGACTTTCTGTGAGCTTTTTCAGTGTGTTGCCTTTTAATCTTATTACAAATATTCTGTCGTTATCAATCGCCTTCAAAAGTCTTCCCAAATTAATAACATTATTATTTATATGTCTTTGATTTGGCTCTATCATTAAGGCAGCGTCAGTGTTAAGGGCTCTTTTAGTTAAAATGGCGTGTGCGACAGGTTTAATGTAATTAGCCCCTGTGCTCGCTTTTTCTTTTGTGCTGATAACCCTGAACGGCTCAAAAATATAATCTTTGACCTGCTTTTCAAAGTCACTGAAACTGTTATTGCCCGTCTTGTCGTTATATTTGTCTAGGGGCAGCATTCTTAAGGTTACGCGCGGCGAGCCTGTGTTTTTAAATATGATGTTTAAAAGCGGAAGCGCGGTGTTTCCGTTTTTGAGCGAAAACTTGTAAACGTTGCCTTCAATTATCGGGGCCGTAAATGGGTAGAAGGGAAATTCCTTTTCGTTAGTCGCATTTATTACAAAGTGTGTGCCCTTAAGCCGTTTTAGCGTCGAAGCTAACTTTTCGGTTTCTTCTTTAGAGGCATAAACAGTTGAAACAGTGATGTCAGAGTCTTTAAATTTAAGCTCAAGCCTTCTGAGTGTGCGCTCAAAATCGTCCGCTTCAAAGCTTTCCCATTTTTGTATGGGTAGATGTTCGCATAATGCAGCCGAGATAAAATTAAAAAAATACAGGGTTTTTCCGTCTAAATTCCATGTTTCAAAAGTTTTGAAAGGGTGTGGGACTTTTTTTGAGACAGCGTTTGTAAACAATAAGTTTTTTAAATGCGTTTTGTCGCTCTTAAGATCTAATATTTCAATATCTGAGGGAGACGCCGAAAAGGCAACCGGCTCGCATCGTTTGACAAGCTCCGTTTCGATTTTTCCCTTAACCAAAAAACTTAATGGCTCATAAATTGAAGAATTATTGCCCGCAGCAAATACTAATGTATTCTTTTTTTCTTTTTTGAATGTTGCTATTAGGTCGGGTATTTTGTGGGCGTCTGACGATGAGAAGGTCAGGTTATCGGTAAGTTCAACGGTTTTTCCGTTAAAGTTGCCCGGGAAGAATATTTGAAGCGGTAAAATTGCTTCTGCCGCTAACATGCGATCAGCAAAAAGATAAATCAAAAAAAATACCGGTATATATGCTTTTAACTTATTCATTTATTCGTTTATTCGTTTAATTATAAAAAAGCCCAGAACGGCAAAGACTATGTTTTGCCCCCAGGCCGCAAGAATCGGCGGAATATGCCCTGAATTGCCGAGTGCCGAAAACAGACTCATCAAGACGTAATAAAAGAATATGACGCCTATAGACACTCCAAAGCCGATAAAAGCGCCGCCTCTGCTGTTTGTAAGACCATAGCTCGCGCCTATTACGGCAAAAAACAGCGCAGCAAAAGGTAACGACGTTTTCATGGCAAGCCCTACGCGCATTTCTGTGGTGTCCATAAATTGCGAGCGTTCGTAAGATTCGATACGCTCTTTAAGCTCTTTGTAGCTCATTTCATTGGTTCGTTTTGTTTGTCTTGCGAAGTCTGACGGTTTTTCTTTAATCTGCGGCATTTCGAGTTGGGCTATTGCGGTGGGAGAAGCTAGTGCTTGAGGCCCGTTGTAAGATTGTTCGACAACGTTTTCCAGAACCCAGCTTTGTCCGTTGAAATTCGCAAAAGAAGCCGAAATTCTTTTTTTTAATACGCCGCTTTGGTCATAATATTCTAAGAGTAATTGTTCCATTTTGCCTTTTTTTTCATTTACTCGTCTGGCATAGGCAAAAGCACCGTCAGATGTTCTTAAAATGCTGTTCTCTGTGGTTTCGGGTTCGATAATGCGATTTATCTCGTTGCGCCTGATTTTTCGGGCGTTTTCGTTGGCCTGAGGAACAATTTTCTCATTAAAGAAAAAACTGACGATTGTAACTAAAGCCGCAAATGCCAAAACAGGCACCATAATTCTGAAAAAATTAATGCCCCCGGCACGCATCGCGGTCGTTTCCGAGTCTTTGGACATTCTTCCGAAAACAAGAAGGTTGGCCAATAAAACAGACATGGGAAAAGTGTAAATCATGTCTTGAGGAAGCCGATTGTAAAACCACCGCCAAACAACTTCATAAGAAATGTTTTCGTTAACTACATTTTGCATCGCCTGCATAATAGGGTCGATGGCAATGATGGTTACGAAAAGAAAAAAACCGAAAAAGAAAGGCGGAATCAACTGCGAAAAAATATATTTGTCTAAAATCCGGAACATACTTTTCTCTTAATCTGTTTAGATTTTTGTTAAGCGGTGTTATTATAACTCATATAATTTATCATATCTACCGCAAGAAAGGGTAAAAAGAAAATGAAAATCGCAATGATCGGAACCGGTTACGTTGGTCTTGTCACCGGAACATGCTTCGCCGATTCCGGTAATGAGGTTGTTTGCGTAGACACAGACGAAAAAAAAATTGAGAATTTGAAAAATGGCACAATACCGATTTATGAACCGGGATTAGATACGCTTGTAAAAAGAAATGTTGAAGAAGAGCGACTCACTTTTACCACCAACCTTGAAGAAGCAATAGATAAATCACTTTTACTGTTTATAGCAGTGGGAACGCCCCCGGGAGAAGACGGATCAGCGGATTTAACATACGTTTTAAACGTTGCCCGCGATATCGGCAGAAAAATTAAAGAATATAAGATAATAGTGGATAAATCGACCGTGCCTGTAGGTACAGGCGCAAAAGTCAAAGAGGTAATTCAAGCTGAAATAGACAAACGAAAAGAAAAAATACAGTTTGACGTGGTGAGCAACCCTGAATTTTTAAAAGAAGGCAACGCCATTGATGACTTTATGAAACCCGATCGTGTTGTTGTGGGCTGCGAAGATGTCAGAACCGGTGAATTGATGAAGGAACTTTATTCGCCTTTCGTCAGAACAGGCAAGCCAATACTTATAATGGATGTTCCCTCGGCTGAAATGACCAAATATGTAGCAAACGCAATGCTTGCAACTAAAATTTCCTTTATGAATGACATGGCAAATCTGTGCGAAAAACTCGGAGTAGACGTGGCACAAGTCAGACAAGGAATCGGCTCTGACAGCAGAATTGGCTATCCTTTTATTTTTCCCGGCCCCGGTTACGGCGGTTCGTGTTTCCCAAAAGACGTGCAGGCGATAATTAAAATTGCCGAAAACCAAGGCTATAAACTCGAAATTATGTCGGCGGTAGAGGCGGTTAATAATAGGCAGAAACGTGTGCTTTTTGAAAAACTTAAAAAAAGATTCGGAAATGATCTTAAAAATAAAACCATTGCCGTTTGGGGATTGTCATTTAAGCCAAATACAGATGACATGAGAGAAGCCCCTTCAATCGTTTTAATAGAAAACCTGATAGCCGAAGGAGCAAAAATAAAAGCTTACGACCCCGAAGCCACACAAGAAGCGCGCAAGATTTTCAAGGACAAGATTGTTTACGCTGACAAAACTTACGAAGCTCTCGAAGGAGCCGATGCTTTGGTGATTGTAACCGAGTGGAATGAATTCAGAAGACCGAACTTCGAAAGAATGAAAACTGCTATGAAATCTCATATAATATTCGACGGGAGAAATCTCTTTGAACCAAGTAAAATGGCAGAGCTCGGTTTTGAATACGAAGGGATAGGAAGGAAACTCTATAAATGAAATTAATTTTGCCCGTTGCCGGTAAAGGAACTAGGCTAAGACCTCATACCTTCACTAAACCTAAGTCTCTTGTGAGAGTAGCCGGTAAAACTGTTTTGCAGCACGTGTTAGATGGTTTGAATAAAATCGATATAGACGAATTTATTATTATTACAGACGAAAACGGTCATATAATTCAAAAATATATCGAAAGAAATTATCCTGATTTGAATGCGACCTATATCACTCAAACAGAATTGTTAGGCCCGGCACACGCTGTTTCTTTGGCTTCGCCCAGAATCAAAGAAGGTGACGACGTTCTTGTAGTCTTTAACGATACCTTGTTTGTGACGGACTTAACCAGAATTCCCGCTTTATGCCGTGACTTCGACGGACTTATTTATTCGAAAGAAGTCGAAGACCCAAAACGTTTTGGCGTAAACGTGATGAAAGACAACATTATTGTTGATATGATAGAAAAACCCGACGAACCGGTGAGTAATCTGGCTCAGGTGGGCATGTATTACATGAAAAACGGGAGAACATTCATGGAATACATTAACAGAACAATAAAACAAGATTTGCGCGTAAAAGGTGAATTTTACCTTCCCGAGGTTTTTAAACTTATGATAAAAGACGGTTTTAAGCTTGGCGCTCCCGAAATAGAAGAATGGCTCGATTGCGGAAAACCCGAAACATTGCTGCAAACAAATCGTTTTTTGCTGGAAAGAGCGAAGGGAAACCACGTCTTTATTGAAGGCTGCGTCATTATCCCACCCGTATCAATACATAAAACCGCAGAAATCAGTCATTCTGTAATAGGACCATATGTGTCGGTCGCAGAAAATTGTAAAATAACAAACTCTATTATTAAAAATTCGGTAATAAATCCTAATTCTGTTTTGAATAACACCATGCTTGAAGAGTCACTGGTCGGTGACGAAGTTATGCTGACGGGGCAATTGCAAAAAATGAATATAGGCGATAACAGCATGATAGACCTGAGCGGAAAGAATTAAAGTCAGAGGAGAAGCTATATGCTTAACGGTAAAAAGATACTTATCACAGGTGGAACAGGTTCATTTGGCAAAGCATTCGTAAAAAGAATTTTAAAAGATTTTGCTCCCGATAAACTTATTATTTATTCTCGAGATGAATTTAAGCAGTATCAAATGAAGCAGATGTTTGACTCACCTAAATTAAGGTATTTTATCGGTGATATAAGAGATGAAAAGCGTCTTTATCGAGCCTTGGCAGATGTCGACTACGTTGTTCACGCCGCAGCCATGAAACATGTTGGCGCCTCTGAATATAATCCCACCGAAGCCATAAAAACAAATGTTATCGGTGCGCAAAATCTTATTTCTGCCGCTCTTGAAGCACGAGTTAAAAAAATCATCGCTTTGAGCACAGACAAAGCTTGTAATCCTGTAAATCTATACGGTGCCACAAAACTTTGCTCAGATAAATTGTTTATAGCCGCAAACTCATATTCCGGCAATCGCAATACAAAATTTTCGGTTGTCAGATACGGTAACGTGTTGGGCAGTCGCGGCAGTGTTATCCCTCTGTTCATGAAATTGGCAAACACAAATGAATTGCCCATAACAGACGACAGAATGACCAGGTTCTGGATTACTCTTCCGCAGGCAGTAGATTTTGTAATCAAATCTTTCGATATGATGAGCGGCGGCGAATTGTTTATTCCCAAAATTCCGAGTATGAGAATAACCGATTTGGCAGAAGCAATTGCTCCGGGCTGCAAAAAGAATGTCGTGGGAATAAGACCCGGCGAAAAACTGCATGAAGTAATGATATCACGCGACGATTCCAGAAATTTATATGAATATGAGAACCGGTATATTAAATTGCCCGACTTTTCGTTCTGGGGCGAGTCATTGCCGGCAAAGTGCTATATTCCCGTTAAAGAAGGTTTTGAATATTCCAGCGATACTAACAGCATGTGGCTGAATGTCGAAGAATTAAGAGAAATACTTAAACAAGACGGGGTAATAGAGTGAAATTCATTCCTTACGGCCGGCAGGAAATAATCCAAGCGGATATTGACGCAGTTGTTGAAGTGCTTAAATCAGAGTTTTTAACGCAGGGGCCTGCCATCGAGAACTTTGAAAGGGCGGTTAGCGATTATGTGGGCAAACGTCACGCCGTTGCTTGTTGCAACGGAACGGCTGCACTTCATTTAGCGGCTTTGGCGGCGGGAGTAGCGCCCGGCGATGTTTGCATCGTTCCGGCAATAACCTTTGCCGCTACTGCCAACTGCATTTCTTATTGTGGCGGAGAAGTTGCTTTTGCCGACGTAGATGATACCGTAACCGCCTGTTATGATTCTTGCCGCGCTTTATTGGAGAAATATCAAGCCGAAAAACGTTCCGTAAAAGTGCTTTTAACCGTTGATATGGCCGGTAATTGCTGTGATAGAGCTGCGTTTAAACGATTGAAAGACGAGTTTGGCTTTGTCTGGATATCCGATTCCTGTCACAGAATAGCGCCGGAAAAAGACTGTGATGGGCCTGATATGACGGTTTACAGCTTTCACCCTGTTAAACATATAACAACCGGTGAAGGCGGAATGGTTGTAACCGATTCTGACGAGATGGCCGAAAATTTGCGTTTGAACCGAACTCACGGCATAACAAAAGACCATAAGCGTTTTGTTAATAATAGTGAGGCGCACGATAAAAACGGAGAAATAAACCCTTGGTATTACGAAATGCAAACTTTGGGGCTTAACTATCGCATGACTGATTTTCAGGCAGCATTAGGCGTTTCCCAGCTTAAAAGACTTGACTGGTCTGTTTTAAGACGTCAGCAAATCGTAGAAATTTATAAAAAGCATTTGGGCGAATGCAAAAATATAGCTTTTCCTAGGGTTTCTGAAAACGGTATACACGCCTATCATTTGGCAATTGTGCTGATTGATTTCGAAAAAATCGGTAAAACAAGAGCCGCTGTGATGAACAGCTTAAGAAAAAATAATATAGGCACTCAAGTTCATTATATTCCTGTGCCAATGCTTCCATATTACGCTGCTAAAGGCGATTCGAACAAACTGCCGAACTCAATGAGTTATTATAAAAAAGCCCTCTCTTTGCCATGTTTCCCGACAATGTCAGATGACGATGCAATGTGGGTTTGCGAGAATCTTAAAAAGTGTGTGGGTGAGCTGTGAGTAATATTCTCAAAGAAGATTTGATAAAATTAAATGACCGCCAGCTTGCGATTATAAAAAAATTTGATAAGGCTTCGTTGATTGTTGCGGGCCCCGGCACAGGTAAAACGCGCACAATTTCGGTGCTGATCGGAAGCCTGCTTGAGAAGGGAGTCAGGTTAAGGGAAATATTGGCTCTTACTTTTTCGAGCAAAGCGGCTGACGAGCTTAAAGAGAGAGTGTTGGAATATTACCCTCACAGTTTTGACAGATGTTGGATATCGACTTTCCACTCTTTTTGTGCGCGAATTTTGCGCGAACAGTATCATCTTGTTGGCATCAAGCCTGATTTTAGGCTGCTTACAGGCTTCAAAGAAGCGCTTATAATGGACGAAATCTGTAAGCGACAAGACTCTCGGGCTTTTAAAGAATTCGGAAAAGTGCTGAAAAAAAGAGGTTTTCAACAGGAGGTTTTGACTTTTATATCACTGTTGAAGTCTAATCTGGTTTCGCCCGATGAGTTTGAAAAAACTGTTTCGGCCTGCAAAAGCTTGCCGGAAAGAACCATAAACAGATGTTCCGAACTTTTAAACATATTCAAACTTTATGAAAATGAACGGATTAAAACCGGTTATCTTGATTTCAGAGATTTGATCGGCCTAACAATAAAAGTTTTGAAAAACAAGGTCGTTGCGAATTCTTACCAGAAAATGTTCAAAGTTATTCTGGTCGACGAGTTTCAAGACACCGATCCCGCACAATATTTGCTTTTAACGCTGTTAAGAGGCGAAAACACTGAAATAAAAACCGCTGTAATCGGAGATCCGCATCAAAGCATATACAGATTCAGGGGAGCAGACCCCTCTATGATGTCTGCTACAAGCCCGTTTAAGAAGAAGTATAAAGCAAGGGTTTTTCCTTTAGAAATTAACTACAGGTCTTCGGAGGCCATAACAAACGCGGCAAACAGAATGCAGTGGTCCGAAAAATCTGCATGTGAAAGCAAGCTGACTAATTTATCAGGCAGAGCAGGATTCGCTAAGTATTATAAGGTAAGAGACGAGCTTGAAGAGGCACGTCTTATAGGGCGAAAAATAGCATCGATGGTTATTTACAAAGATGAAAAACAATATAAGCCCTCCGATATAGCAATTTTGGTCAGAAATAATTATCAGATAGACTTAATAACAGAGTCTTTGAAGTCATTGCATATTCCTTTCGACATTGCGGGCGATATGAAGTTTTTTAAGTCTGAAGAAGTTATATTGCTTTCATCGCTTTTTAAATACGCGGGGATACATAAACCCGAAGACGAGCAAATTAAAACCGAAGCTTTAAAAAGAGCCTTTGTGTCGCCGGTTTTTGGCATTAATCCTTTGTGGGTGCAATCCGTTTTGTCTGCCAACGATTCAAACAGCCGTGTTCGCGAAGTAATCGAAAAAGTCAGAAATTCTGATTTTTCGAAGCTCCCCGAAACCGACGAAGAAACGCAAATGAAGGCGGTAGCATTCGTGAAGGCTTTGTCATTGATAGAAGAAAACAAAGACAAAGATGTTGAGACAATTTTGGCGGCTTTGCTTCTTATTATATCAGAGAGAGCCCCGGAACCGGATTCGTTAGAAGGCCGGAATATCCTGCATTTCAGGGGAATGATCGCGGATTATTGTGAGTTGTTCGAAGCAACCAATAAAAGAAAGCCGCTGTTAGACGACATTATGCCCGATTTCGACGAATGGCTTGCTTATTACGCTTCGACTCTTGAGCAGACCTCTGATACGGGCAGCACCGGCGTTAAAATAATGACCGTGCACCAATCAAAAGGCTTGGAGTTTCCGGTGGTCTTCCTTTGCGGTCTTTCTGAAGACCTTTTCCCGGTAAGGCTCAGAGAGAACATTCTTATTTCCACAAACGCCCTTGAAGAGCTGAAAAAAGAGTTTAACAGGGCGCAAAGAGAAGTGAGCTTTTTTAATCCATACCCCGGTTCTTTTGAGGAACACTTAGAAGAAGAGAGACGCTTGTTCTTTGTCGCTTTAACCAGAGCCAAAGACGGTATAATAATGAGCTCGCCCTTAAAAATCGGCTCTGACAGAGTGGTCCCCTCGCCTTTTATTACAGAAACGGGAATCGAAGAAAACTTGCATGAGGCTGACGACAGACCTCTTACCATAAGCGAATTCAGAACGGAAATCGCGAAGCTGAGCGCCGAAGAATTGGCTTTAATGGAAGAGGCTTTAAGCGAGGCCGAAAAGAGGATAACTCCGGAAATGTCGGTTCATGGAGTTCGCCCGAGGGCTTTCGGCAAAAACGTTTCTGACGCAGTCACTCTGCCGCAGGATTTTTGTTTTTCGGCAAATTCTATAAAGACTTATATAGAATGCCCGCGTAAATTCTTTTTTCAGAATCTTCTTAAAATACAAAAACCCGGTGCGATATCACAGAAAAATTACGATAAGGGAAACGCTTTTCACAAGTGCGTTGAGGTTTTGCACAACCCGGAAAGCATATGGGAAAAAGGAAAAGATCCCACCGATGAAGAATTGGAAGAAATATTCAAAGAGCACGCGATGCCTTTTTTTGAAAATGAAAACTATTTTTATCGGCAAATGATTACAGAAAAGCTGCAAGAAGCGTTGTATAATTACAGAAATGCTGTTTTCAGGCTTAATCAGATTTCGGGACGCAATACTCTCGGGGTCGAAATGCCGTTCAATTTTAAGTTCAATGATTGTAATATCACGGGACGTTTTGACCGTATTGTGAAACTTGCCGATGATGCGGTGCTTATTGCAGATTACAAAACAAGCGGCCAAACTTCATCAGATAAAATGCATGAGAAGGCGTTTTCGAAAGAAGGGTGGACCGAGGTGCAAATGCCTCTTTACCTGTTGGCATGTAAGAAAAAAGGCTATAAATACGCTTCAATGAACCTGCTTTATGTTAATGACGAAGTGTTCGGAGAAAAAAACAGAAGTAAAATGGTACCCGGTTTTTTGAGAACCGCATCGTTCAATATGGGCTGCGGACCCGAATACGGAAAGGAGGTCACAGAAAGCGATATGGCTGTTTTTGAAGAAAACCTCAGGCAGCTGCTTGATAAAATAAAAACAGACAACGTTTTTTCTCCTGACCCCAATGCGGACAAGAACGCGCGAACTTGCAAGAATCGGAATAAAAATATGAGGTGTGAGTTTGAGGCGTTTTGCGAGGCTGTGAGCAATGGAAACCAAGATGACGAAAAATGACGAATTATTAGAAGGGCTGACGGAAGATCAGCAGGCGGCGGTGGAAGCCGAAGGGCGCGGCTTGCTGCGCATATCTGCCGGAGCGGGTTCCGGAAAAACGGAAGTCTTGACAAGACGCATCGTTTCACTTTTTAAGCAGGCTATAAAGCCCGATGAGCTGATTGCAATAACTTACACAAACAAAGCTGCGGCCGAGATGAAGGTGCGTTTGGTTGAAAAACAAAAACTGGAAATTGGCAAGTTGCGAAAAATGGAAATTTCCACTTTTCATTCATTTTTGAAGAGATTTATCGCAGAAGATCCGTTTGGAGCCGGATTAGACCGCACAACAGAAATAGTGGCCTCGGTGGCGCAGAAACTTTTACTGAAGGATTTAACCGAAAAGTTTGCCGGCATGTTCGGTAAAGATATGGTGTCCGGGGACGAAGGAATCGGAGCCGAGGCTGCCAAAAAGCTTGTTGAAGTGTTTGGCGATGCCCTTTCCGGTATACGCAGGTTTATACTGAACCCGGCCGAGTTTTATAATTTATCGAAAAGAAAATTTGCGGAAAGAAACAGGGATGGGCAGGAAAACGCTGCTTTAAAGCCTGTGTCAGAGTTAGAGAGAAATGCTCTGGAATGGCTTTACAGATTTTACACATGTTACGTAGAAGAGCTTGAAAAACGTAATATGATGGATTTTGACGAGATCTTTATAAGAAGCCGCGCCTTGTTGCGTGAAATGCGCGAAGGCGGTACATTGCCGCGCCAAAGGGTGTTTTTGATCGATGAGTTTCAGGATAATAATGCAGATCAGTTTGAGATAGTAAAAGAGTTTTGCAAAGACAGAGACAGCCACATATGCGTTGTGGGTGATGAAAAGCAAAGTATATACAGTTTTCAGGGAGCGGATGTTGAGGCGTTCAGAAATTTTCAGGCCGATAAAGATATAATACTGGCCGACAATTTTAGGTCATACGGCGAGATAATAGGGTTGGCAGACGCTTACTTAGAGGCCGGTGGCGATTGCGGGAAACTTTTCGCGCGGCAAACGGCGAAAAGAGGTTCTTCACCTGTTAAGCCCGCTGTGGTTTGCATGCTGACAGAGGAAGAGAGCGACTCTGAAATTTACTCACAGATCGCAGAGATGATTTATAAGATCGTTGATTCCAAAACGCTCATCGATTGCAGAAAAAGCGGTAACAAACGTTCATGTTGCTACGGTGACATTGCTGTTATTGTGGGCAGTGTTAATAATGATATCCCCAGGGAATTTGAAGATGATTTGGAAAAATTTCAGATACCCTACGTGCTTTCGGGCGGTATGGGGTTTTACGGAAAAAGCGAAATAAAAGAAATATTGTCGTTTTTGAATCTTTTGGTTTATCCGGATGATAACCATTCTCTTGTGAAGATCCTGACGGGGCCGTTATACGGACTTAAAGATTCTGATGTGATAAAGATTTTTATTGACTGCAAAAGCGAAAAAGTTCCTATGCTCGCTCATATTCTCGCTAAAAACGAATCGGAATTTTTAAATGCACCGGAGCTCAGAAATGTCGCAGAATTCAGAAAGCTTTTTGTGGAACTGAAGGCGAAGGTCGGAAAAACCGGGATTCTTGATTTGTGTTATATGATTCTTGAGCAGGCGGGGTTTAACGAATACGCCGCTTCGAGAGAATCTGACTTAAAACGAAGAAGAATGAAAAATAATCTGACAAAGTTTTTAGGGGTGGTCAGAGACTTTGAGCGCAACGGTATTTACACTTCGCTGAGAGATTTTTTAGCATATGTGGATAAGGTTTTGGAGACCGGGGACGAAGAAGAAGCCGGGCTGGGGTTAGAGGATAAAGATGCCGTAAAAATACTTACAATACACAAGTCTAAGGGGTTGGAGTTTCCGATTGTAATTTGTCCTTCTGTTAAAGATAGGCAGTTTAAATTTAGCAAACCAATTCACTTTGACAGAGATCATGGGCTGATGGTAAGTGTTTCCGGGGTAAGTGAATCCGCTATTCTTGAAGAAATCAAAGCAACGGAGAAATTTGCGGCACAGAAGGAAAACCGGAGAAAATATTACGTGGCCTTTACGAGAGCCGAAAATAATCTGTTTATAATCGGAAAAGATAATGCAAAAACGGCCCTCAAAGGCGGGACAATTTCTGATATAATCAGCATTTTGACTGAAAATCCGGAATTGGGTGAAATAATCAAATTAAAGGCCTGGCCTGAATTGATTGATAAAATCATGGAACAAGCCGGCACAGAAAGTGCTGACACAGCGGTCGAGGGAAAATCGGCGGACAGCACCGATCTGAAAAAACTTGAATCAGAAATTTTTGCAATTACAGAATATTTGCAAGGCATGGCAAACATACAAAACCCTGAAAAAGCGGGTGACGGCGACAACACTTTTTCCCTTCAAGATTTGTATTCGTTCAACGGGTGCCCGCGAAAGTATTATTTCACGAAAAAGCACACGAAATCGTTCAATGAGCGGGAAATAAATGTGGCGGCCGTGGCCGGGACTTTGTTCCATGAAACGGTCAGGCTTTATCATCAGCACGAAAAAGCCGGCGTTGATGAAGGCGGAATCACAGGCTTGGATAAAGCATACGAAATTTTGGATTCATTGATTTTGTGCTACGGAGACGAGGGCAAGTCTAGTCGACAAAGAGTGATGGGGCTTGTTAAGAGCTATTTTGAATCAGAACTGGGCCGACAAAAACCTTGGCAAATTGAGGCAGAAGTAAATGTGAAATTTGGGGTGGGTGCCGACAGCTTCTTTTTGCGCGGGTTTGCGGATAGGGTCGACAAGTCTGAAAGCGGCGAAATAAGAATTATTGACTTTAAAACGCGCGGGTTTTCGCCAATTGCTCATGAAAGTTATCGCAATCAATTGGCTTTATATAGAATTGCGGCGAGCCGCGGGATACTTGGCAAAGTTGGAGATTTGAATTTTGCAAAATCTTTCATCGCTTATGTGACCGAAGAAAAGCTTGAGCTGGTAGAGATTGAGCCGGATATGGCCGAGTTTGAAGAGTATGCGATAAAAGTCGCAAACACTATACGTAATGAGCGGTTATGGCGGCCCGTAAGATCTGAGGCGTGTCGAGACTGCGGCTTTGCGGTTTTGTGCAATCTTAAAACAGAACAGATTGCGGATCAGCAGATTTCATAAACTACAATTTTATTTTCTTTGCCTTTGAGTGAGACAGCATCTAATTTCTTTAATTTATAAGAATCGTGTAAAAGCTGTTGTGCAGCATTTTCAGACATAAGGCACAGGCTGTTTTGAGCTTTTAATTCTGCATAGGATTCAATTCTTGCAGCTGTATTTACGGCGTCTCCGATGACTGTGTGGTCTCTTTTGCCCCCTGCGCCCAAAAAGCCGGTGATAACTTTGCCGTAGTTAATTCCAATGGCATAATTCATGGGCAATATATTATTTTGCCGGGCATCTTTGATCTTTATGGCTGCATTGCAGGCGTTGCTTACAGGATTAGTATCGTCTGAGGTTTTATAAAAAACTGAAAGCATTTTTTCTCCGATTATTTTGTCAACTTCACCGCCTTCTTGAATTGTGAGGTCTGCCAAAATGCCAATTTGATTTTTTAGCATTTCAAAAGCATCATGCGGTGTGTTGTTTGAAGTAATGCCCGTAAAGTTCGGTATTCCTATATACATTAGTGCACATTCTGTGGTTGCTGCTTCATTGGGAGTGGTTCCGAGGGCGTCTTCCTGTGCGCTTTTGGAAATCATTTTTCTCATTATTTCTTTTTCTTCGAGGCCTTTTGCCATTGAGTTAAATGAAATACAAAGATCACCGAATTCATCGTTTCGTTCAACTGAAATTCTTGAAGAGTAGTTGCCTCTTGATATCTGTTTTATTCCTTCTGTTAAAGATTTTACAGGTTTTGTGATGTCATTCGTAAATCCGGTTGCCACAAAAACAATCAATAAAAGCGAAAGCAACAGCGCGTAATTTGTATAAGTTGATATGTCTTTAATTTCATTTTCTATTTGTTTCGTTGATGCGGTTGCAAATAAACAATAGTCGGGCATTATAGAACCGTTTTTAACTTCAATAGCATGCCGCTCTCCGAGATCTAATTTTTTTGTTACCGGAGAGCCAAGAAGATACGAAAGTGCTGCCGCCTGCAATAAGGAATGACGGTATTTTATCAGGTGTGTTGAAAATATTAGCGGATATGAATAATAATCACGGGCGTAAAATTTATAAGTTTCGTTTTCTGCATTTCTATTATTATATTTATTTGAAAAATAAAGAGTGGCTTTGGGTCTGGTTGTGGTAACCCAAACAGTTAAAAATTCGGGAGATTTAAAGGTTGGTATGTAGCAAAAAATAAAAGAAGAATTATTTAGAGAAATTCTTATAGATAGGGGTTCTTCGGGAGAAGACAAAAGCTTAACATATAAATCGTCTCCAAAAAGAAGTCGCATTGAATCTACGATGGTTGCCCCTATGGTTTCTTCTTCGATATTACTTTTTGAGAGGTTTTCTTCTGATGGCACTCTTGCTGACATGATTTTCTTGCCTAACTTCTCTAACATGCCGCCGATTTCAAACTTATCATTTTTTGATTTAGTTAAATTGCGAATGGGAAGATGCGATACCCATTTGTTTTTACTTATTGCAACTGCTTCTTGTATAGCAAGTGTGTTATTAAAGTCTTTTGAGATATTTCTGTAAGTGTCGTTAATTTCAAAGAAAAATCGTTTGAATTTTTTTTCTTTAACGGGGTCTCTTTTTATGTTCAACTCCCTTGCCAGTTCAATAATTTCATTCCTTTTTACTCCTTCGATTATATGCCGGTTTACTATATCTGAGCCAAAGTATGTACGTTTTTCAAATAAATCAATAATCTGAGAAAGTTCTGTCTTGAGATTTGAAGATTTTACATTATTTATTTCTATGCTGTGAAGTTCAGAAGTTATGTATGTTGTAAGCAGGGGAATAGCTATTGCAAAGATTATCAGCCCCCAAATTTTAAAGGCGATTCGCTTTTTTATAAAAGAATCTTTTTTTAATATCATCAAAACAATTAAACCTGCAGCTATCCACAAGAAGCTTTGCGCTTTAGCTGTATTATTGTCTAGTGTTTGTGTTTGATTATCGGTTTTGGAGATAACTGATAACTTATAGTTTTTATTGTTAAATTTTAATTCATCTTTATTTAAGATAAATTTGTTTGGATTATTGATGTAATCATCTTTTAGTTCTTGTGTCCAATTGTCTGAGTATAGTTTTTCGTTGCCGGGACCTTGCATAATAGCCAAGCAATTCTCGGTTGATGCCAGATTTAATAAATAATTAATGTCTGATTCTACCTTTTTGGGTTTTTCAAAACAAAGAATAAGCCCCTGAGGAATTCCGTTTTCGAGTATAAAGTCAAGATACAAATAATAGTCAATCTTGTCTATTGTTACAAAGTTTGCTCTGAAGAATGTGGTGAAGTAAATATCCCATGCCTTCTCTATTGGATATGAAAATGGTAAGTAATCAACATTTTGTTTCGTTTTAAGCCGTTTATATTGTCTTATGATTTTTGATGCTTGGTTATTTTTGTTTTCGTCATAGGCTTTTTCTTCATAGCAATACATCATTATATTTGCAAATTTTGTCAAATTATTGACTGCCTTTTTGTCTAAGCCTTTATGTGATAAAGGAGTAAGATTATAGTAAAATCCTGTTTTCTCTTTTTTCGATAAATCATTTTTCAAAAACACGTGTTTTTCAAAACAATCGTTTAGGTTTTTTGTGGGAGTAAAGTTATTGTTTTCGATTTCTGAAACGATTTTTCGGCAATAGGTTTCAAAAGCATATTTGTCGGTGCTATTGTATTTTATTTGTTCTGTTATAGATTTATTTGAAATTTCGGCTTCATTTTTTGAATAGGCTTCTTTGGTCGATTTTATGATTGTTTTGCCAAAATTTAGCCCAATCGATATTACCAAAATTACGGTAAGAAAAATAATCGCGCTTTTCTTATTCGAATAGTTGGATGAAATTATTGTTTTCTCTATGTTCTCTGAATTTGTCGAAAAAGTCTGCTTTAAACCACCGTTTTCATCAGATATAGTGTCTTTAATGTTATGTTTCTCTGTTTTATCTATAAAAAAGCCGTCTATTCCCGCAACGTTTAAAAATTTTACATTTTTCTCGCGTAAATCAAGTGCGGTATTTCTGCACACAGTTAATGGATAATCAGGGTTTTGAACTGATGCAGACTCAAGCTTTCCTGCAGTTTTTATGGCATCGCCCAAAATTGCATAATCGAGCCTTGAATTTGTGTTTCCGACGTATCCCGCAAACATCTCGCCTTTGCATATGCCTATCCCGATTTTGTATTGAAAAAGATTTCTTATTTCTCTGCTTTTATTTATTTCTTTAAGCTTTTCAAGCATTTTATTGCCCGCTTGAAAAGCTCTTATTGAAGGGGACTCTTTAAAATTGTTGTCTTCAGAAAAAACAGCTTCAATGGCGTCTCCGATAAACTTATAAATTCTGCCGCCATATTGAGCTATAATTCCGGCCATTTGTTCAAAATGCTCATTTAATAATTCTGTTATCGTTTCGGGCGGGTAGAGCTCACATGAGCCGGTAAAGTTTCTTATGTCCGATACAAGCGCAACCCCGGTAAACGGATAATTTTTTTCCAGTTTTTGATCATTAAAATCTAATAGAACTTGGTCAGAAACAAGTGTGGCAAGTTTTTGACGGTCACGCAGACCGGCTGTCATGTTGGAAAACTCGCTGCACAATAGGCCAATTTCGTCTTTTCCGGTATTTTCTATTTCTATATCGAGTTTTCCGCGCGCAACTCCTTTTAGAAGTTTATTTAGTTTGATTGTTGGATTTATAAAATATTTAACGGATATATATGCACAAACTGCGATTATTAATAGGGATAAAAATAGTGTTCCCGCCAATACCGCTATTTTTAGTGCTATGTCTAAATCAATATCGCTAAATGATGTTCCGCCTATTATAATTGTATTTGAATAATTGTTAGCTTTTACGGCAGTGATCAAAAGATTTTTGTGCTTTATGCTTGTGGAGCCGCCTTTTGCAGCAACTTGTTCCGCAATTTGCTTTGCCTTAGAAGAAAAATCTTTTGTTATGTGTCGTATTTGTTTGCCGCTAATCGGAGATAGCCCCATTGGTGATACTTTGAATCCGTCAAAAGACATTTCCGGGTAATAAATGCCTAAATGATTCAGGGTGTCTTCAAAAGATATCTTGTCGAACAAATCGTCATTCCAAAGAACCAATAATGCATATTGTGGCGCGGAGTCGCTTTTTATCAAATTAACCATGTAGCTTAGCTTTGTACCGTTAAAGTCCCTGGTAAGTATTGACGACATATGGCGTTCAAATTGGTCTACGTAGTTGTTTTCTTTTTCAGATGCCGAATACATTTGTTCAAATAATTCTTGAATAATGCTTTTTTTGAAGTTTATATTTTCTTTGATGCCGTTTCTTTTCCACAAAATTTTCAAAATAAACATTTCCAGAGCATCTATGTTGGTTTCCACAGCCTCTTTGTCGCTGTTTGAATATTCAGTAAAGCCTATTCCGTCCATGTTAAATAGTTTTATGAACATAAAAGGTAACGGGCGAGGCCTGTTTAAAAATAGACTTGAAGCGCGCTTTTGAGCAGAAAGGCTATTTGGTCCTTCTTTGTTAAGCAATTGTATGAATTCTGTGTCATTTATAAGTTCGTTAAATACTTCTTTATATTCATTCGCCATTTGAGTTTTTCTGTTGTCAAATGTTTTTATAGATTCTTTAAGTTGTGTAAATTTTTGTATGTTTGCCGAATTATTGTATTTGGCAATGTAACCGTATGCAGACAAAAACATCAGACTCATCGGAAGGCTTGCCACGAGCAAATAACCGGTAATAAAACGAGCTTTTAAGCTTAAATTAGGCCATTTTTTGAAAAATATGCCTCTAAAAAATAAAGATATAATAATGCTTACCAATATAAAGTTTATTATATTGAGCGTCGAGCGATAAGTTGGATTCTCCTGTATCGTGGGAACCAATAATACTGACATATAGGGTTGGCTTTCGGGTATGTGAGAAAAACCCGTGAAATTGCCGAGCTTAAAGCCCTTGGGAGCATGATTATAGCCGTATTTGTCTGAAATTTTACTTAATTCGGGTATGTTCGCCGTTTTCCAATTTTTAAAAAGTTGTGATTTTTCAAGGGGTGATTGTAAAACTTCTTCACCATAGCCAAATAAGGGCAGAAAAGCCCTCAATCCTTTAAGGTTTTCTGAAAGGTTTTTAATGGCGAGTTTTTTTGCTGATATATTGGCATTTTCGTTGTTTTCAACGAAAATCAATATCCCCATTATTTCGTTTTCGTCGGTTTCAAAATAATCCCATAAGAAATAGTGTGGAGCGTCGTTGTATATGCAATAGGTTGTTTTTCCTCTCTGGGAGGTGCTTATTACTTTTGCGTCAATCTCGGGCCCTATAATTTTTCCCAAGAAATTTTCATTCGTTTTGTTTCGCGGCAATCCGTTGTTAAGATTTACCATGTGGGCAAAAGATCGCGTTAGAGCTGATTTTATAACGTTTGTTTTGGTTTTTGAATAAATAAGTTCGGCTTTTTCTTTTGCAGAAAGAGAAAAAATAAACAAATCATTCTCGGGAAAAGGTTCCGCAAGGTTTTTTGCAACTAATTTGCTTAAATTATCCAAATAATAGCTGTCTTTTTTTCGATAATTATTGCTTAAGTTAATTATGTCTTTTTTTAAATTGCCCGCCGTTTTTGCCAATTGATAGTCAAATCCGGAAGTTAAAGAAAGTGTTTCAACTTCCCTTTGAGCGCTTTCGGCTTGTTCTTGTATCGGCAATTCTAGGGTTATCGAGGTAAAAAGGTGGTAACCTATATTGATAGCCAAAATAGGCAATAACCATAGCATTATATGCAAATGCATCCCCTGGTTTTTATCTGTTTCCAATTTTTACTTTATATCCCAGTCCTTGATTGAATTAGAAAGCAGTGTCGGATTTGTCGCCTTTTCGCTGGCGAGAGTGGCGGTTGGGGTTTTGCCGTAATTGTGTCCGGGGCAAACAATTAGTTCATCGGCTAAAGCTTTAAGTTTTTGCAGACTGTTAAACATTGCCTTGGGGTTGCTTTCAAGCAGGTCAATCCTTCCGCAATCGCCTATGAAAAGAGTGTCGCCGGTGACCAAGTATTGATTGTTTACAATAAAACACAAAGAGCCCGGAGCGTGTCCCGGGGTATGAATGCAGGTCGTTTCCAGACAGGTGTCTTTAAACAAAATGTCGCCGTCGTTAATGCTTATTTCTGCGGGCGCTCTAAGTTTCAGTAGTTTTTCTGTTATTGGGTGGCAGCAGATTTTTGCTTGCGTGACTTCTCTTATTCTATCGGCTTGACTCACGTGATCAAAATGGTGGTGAGTTAACAGGATGTGTTTCAGTTTTAAGTTATTGCTATTTAAAGCTTCAGTGATTTTTTCATAGTCAAAGCCGGGGTCTGTCAGAATAGCCTCGCGTGTTACAGAATCAGCAAAAATATAGGAAAAGTTGTCCATTTTTCCTACACTAAGCTGCATAAAAAATATGTTGTTTGTTATTCCCATTCGTATGGTGTCCCCTGTAATAATGCCCAATAAGCCGCTTCTTTCCATGATTTTTCAAATTCTTCCTCGGTCATGCCGAAAAGTTTTTTGAGAGAATCAGAAAAATTACTGCCTTTGGAAGTTTGTTTTATAAGTTCAAGCATATTTTGAGAACCTTGCTGATACCCTAATTTTTTGATTAGGTGCGCGGTCATAAGATACGCTTGTGCTCTCGCTGTTTCAAATACGGCCGGCGATGCGTAAGAGTCTGAAAAAATGGCATTAAGAGAATTAGCGGAGGTCAGCGCCGCAACTTTCGATTCGATACTCTTATTGGCAACCAAAAGCCTGTATCTCAATACCAGCGGGCTTGAGGTGTTCGCGGCAAGAATATCTGCAAAGCCCGATTGCATCCAGTAATTTGTGTTTTTGGCTTCGGCTGATTCGGGAATTATTTGGTTGATAATTTTTTTAGCAATTTCGGCAGCTAAAAGGTTGCCCGGGTATTCATCAAGAAGTGGATATAACTCTGTGTCGCTAAACTTGTCGAAATTTGCTAAAACTATGTTTTGAATCATGTCTTGGTCGTTGAAATTTGTTGTGACAAGTATTCCGTTTGTCTTAGGGTCTTCAGCTACAATTAAGGGGCCTATGCCTTCAGCTGACGCAACATTTATGTTTATGGGCTTTTTTACATCTCCAATTTCAGCCGAAACAATACCGTATATTCTTGAAAGCTCTGTGGTTATCATTGTAAAGTCTTTCGCGTCTACGCCCCGGCCGGCAGTAACTAAAAATCTGGAATCTTGAGCTGTCGGGGTGCCGGAGTTTGAAGATGTTGCTTGGCTTGAAGAGAGGTTGTCAGAGGGTAGCTGCTCAGGATTGCTTATTCCTTCAGCCTTAGCGAAGATGTTTCCTTCGTTACTTGCGTTTTGTATGCGTGTGGTGATTTGTTTGAATAATTCTTGATCTTGTTCAATTGCAGGAAATCCCGCAAGAAACTTTAACATGTCAATTCTGTTTGGATTATGTTTAAAGCCTCTTCTGAGCCAAAATAAACCTTGTTTCAAATTTCCGAGTTTTAAAAAGTAAAAGGCTTCAAGATAACAATACATACTTCTTTCCGGAAATTTGGCGCGCCATTCATCTAGGGTTTCTCGTGCTTCACCCATTCTGTCTAATACCATAAGAATTGAAATGAAATTTGAGTAAGCATCTTGGTCTGAAAAAGGTCGGCAACTGGAAGCTTCGTTGACTATAACATTTAATTCATTAATTCTGCCGCCTTGAATTGCGAAAAGTCCGGCGGCTAGGTTTACTGCCGGTAAGTTGTAGCCTCTTCTGTATGCTCGCGCAAATCTTTTTACAGCCTTGTCGGGTTCTCCTCGCTGAAGTAAAAAATTAACCCACAATAGCTCGATTTCAGGGTTGCCGGGGTCTCTTTTGCCCGCTTCTTGAAGGCTTTCTGCAGCTTCTTTTGTTTTGTTCATGTCAAGCAAAATGCGTGTTTTGGTTATGTAGGCATCGGGAGAATCCGGGTTTGCTTTGCTGTATCTTTCTGTGAGTTCTAATGCTTGATCCCAGCGGTCGAGATCATATAAAGCTCTAAAATAATTTTCTGAGGAGGTGGCAGGATGACCGTCGTTAATTACTGCCTTAAGAAAAAGCAAGAGTGAATTATAAGGGTTAAGAGGCAGATTTTGATTAATAATGTTCATAGCGTCTCTGTTTCTGCCTAAATACCATGCGCACAATGCTGTTAGTGCCGGACCGGAAGGATTCTTATATTTTTTTTCGTATTCCTCGGAGAGGGCGAGTGCAAAATAAATTTGTCCTCGTTCAAGAGCTTGAATAATAGAGCTTTCATGCAGATTGGCCGAAGTGAGCCGCTCTAAAAGTTTTGGCAGTGCCGAGGTTATTTCTGAAAAGTGATCTGCTATTTTTGAAGAATCGACGGGAACAGGTCTGGGCTTTTTGGGTAACCGTACAAGATAGCTTTGCCCAAGTTTATTTGTAAGTTTAAGGGAATTAGCCCTTCTGAACCATTCTGAGGCAATTAAATTGTTGCCGGCTCGAACTTCGATTATTCCGAGTAAATTGAGCAGGTTCTGATTCCGAAGACCGGCAAAAAAAAGCCTTAATGCGTAAAGTCTTGAGTCATCTATTCTGTTGCTGTCAAGGGCCTCTCTTGACATTTTAAAGAGCTCGTCATTGGTGTAAAGGTTGGGTTTATCAAACGCTTCTTTGGCTGAAGGGCTGATGGTTGATAATTCTGATGCATGTAAGTAGCCGGCTTGTAAATAAAAAACGGCACTAATACTTAAAAATATAATAACTAAGTTAGTTTTCAGAAACTTTTTCATATCTTATAATTATACCAGTATGATAAGTAATTGACAAACTCAAATCTATATTGTGAGTGTATTATTTTCTTGATTGTAGTCTTGGAAGAATGTATTATGTAACGCAGATGTAACTCCAAGCGGTTGTATTAATTGTATAAAGGTTTTCTTGATGCTTAGCTTACGCTTAAAAAAATATATATTTTTTATTTTTGTTTTGCTTGTTTTTCCCATTAATAGTGTTTTTGGGCAAAATCAAGAAATAATGCCCGTTAAAGATGTGCTCATTGGAATGAAGGGTTACGGGAAAACAGTTGTTGCGGGCAGAAAAATAGAACGTTTTGATGTGGAAGTATTAGGGATTTTGCATAATAATAAAATCAACGAAAACCTTTTAATTAATGGCAGATCTATTTTGGTAAAGGTCAGTGGTGATGTTATTAAAAAGGCCGGCGGAATAGCGGCCGGCATGAGCGGAAGCCCCGTTTATATAGACAACAAATTAGTGGGGGGAATTAGTAGCGGCTGGCTTTTGACAGATCACACGGTTGGCTTGGTGACTCCGATTGAAGAAATGCTCGAAATATGGACGTATCCGGATTTGGCTTGTTCAGGTTCTAAGAAAACCGGCGATAAAGATTTTGAGTTTGCATCTCGAAGCTGGGTGGCAGACACTCCTATAGCCATTAATGGTAAAACCATTAAATATATCCAAGAACTTCCTTTTGGAACACCTGCGTCCAAAGAACTAATGTTTAATGAAGCCCTTTTTGTTCATACGGCCGGCGAAATTTATATCGACGGTCTTGACGGTCGTGCGGCTGAGCTTTTTAAGGCTAAGGCCAAGGGGAGCCATGTGGTTTTAAATAAGAATGTCTCCGTTTCGTTTCCTGATAAATATGATTTTACAGACCGATTAAAAGAAGCTTCCGATGCATTTGAGCCCGGTGCAGCTTTGGGGCTGCAGCTAGCCAGAGGAGACATAAACATGGCCTCTTTGGGCACCATGACTCATCGCAGCGGACATAAAATTTTAGCTCTAGCTCATCCGTTTTTGAAAAAGGGCGCGGTCTCTTATCTGATGACAGGTGCTTTTATTCACCATTCTTTTGCAAGCGTTGAAATGCCTTTTAAAATCGGTGCACCCACAGAAATGCTCGGAACAATAACGCAAGACCGAGAAAAGGGTATTGGCGGATATGTGGGGCGTATTCCTGAAATGGTTCCCATAAGCATTGATGTTTTTGATAAAGATTTGCGCATAAACAGAAACATTAATTACCAAATAGTGAAAGATGTGTCAGTGTTTGGAATGGTTCTTGAATCGACTCTTGTCCAGGCTCTTGAAGGAGTTGTGGATCGTATAGGAGCGGGGACTGCGCAGATGAGCATCGGGCTTGATTGCGTTTCAAAAGCAGGTAAAAACCACAGTTTCAGAAGAGAAAACCTGTTTTTTTCCAAAAACGATATTATTCAGTCTCTTACTTCCGAAGTTTCAAGTTTAGTTGAAATGGTTACTGAAAGCGAACATGAGGAAGTTATGCCTACTCGCTTAATTCTTAAGATTGAACTTGAAAAACGTCGCAGAACTGTTCAAATAGAAAAGGTTGAAGTTAAAAACACCTCAGTGTCAAGTGGCGGGATCTTAGAAGTTGAAGTCGTGTTGAAGCCATTCAGAGAGAAAAAGTTTGTCAGAAAAGTTAAACTTCCTATGCCTCAAGACATGGGCAGGGAAAATCTGGTTTTGTCGGTTTACGGTCTTAACACAAAATCAGAAGACTCAGACATATTAACTTCTGTGCTTGGTGGCGAATCTAAAGATGCTAAGTCGCATAAGGATTTTAAGTCTAGCGATGATGGGGCGGCCGGTTTTGAGTCGGTTATAAGGTCTTGGGTTAATTCTCCAAAAAATTCTGACATCCTTTTCCAGCTGACTGTTGAGGGCGATGAAAACAAAAAGTTAAAGTTTAACGGTAATGATTTCGAAATACAACCAACGAATTTGGTGGTTTCCGGAAGAATAGATACCACTTTAACTCTGAGCGAGGAATAATGAACCTTATAAGAGATTATGCAGGTAAATTTATAGATTCGATGGGTCGCATGAGCATATTGTTTATGCAGACTTTGTATTGGACTTTTCATAATTTAAAGAGCGGAAAATTCGATTTTAAAAATTTAATCGAGCAAATGTCTCGAATTGGTGTCGACTCACTATTAATGGTTGTTATTACCGGTGTGTCAACAGGTGCGGTTTTGGTCGTACAGATCGGGTATCAGTTTGCGCAAATGGGCGCTCAAAGCTATGTGGGCGGCGTTGTTAGTCTTGCAATGGCGAGAGAGCTTGCGCCTATTTTAACGGCAATTGTTGTTGCCGGCCGTGTTGGAAGCTCAATTGCGGCTGAAATCGGAACCATGAAAATAACCGAGCAAATTGACGCATTAGAGACTTTAGCCACTAATCCCGTAGATTATTTAGTTGTTCCCAGATTTTGGGGCTGCACAATAATGCTTTTTATGCTTACTATTTTCACAAATGTTGTCGGAATGATAGGCGGCTCTATTGTGGCTGTTTACCAAATTGGGCTGACTTTTACCTCTTTTGTTGATTCAATTTTATATATGTTGCTTATTCAGGACTTAATGGGCGGCCTTGTTAAGGCCTCTATTTTTGGAGCAATTATCGCGGTGATAGGTTGCTATAAGGGCTTCTCAACGGTCGGAGGTGCCGAGGGAGTCGGAAAAAGTACAACTGACGCTGTTGTAGTCTCGATTATGATGATACTGGCCGTTAATTACTTCTTAACGGTTGGAATAAATAATTTTAATGTGGCGTATCTTCAATGATAATTGTTTCTAATTTACATAAGAGTTTTGGGCCTAAAGCCGTATTAAAAGGTGTAAATTTAAAAATTTACGATGGCGAGTCTCTTGTTATATTAGGGCCTTCGGGCTGTGGCAAAAGCGTTTTGTTGAAGCATATAATTGGTTTGATGAAGCCTGATAGCGGGCAAGTGTTAATTGACGGCGAAGATGTTACGATGTTTGATCAGAAAAAGATGGATGCTTTGCGCATGAGAATGGGAATGCTTTTTCAATCTGCGGCTCTTTTTGACTCTTTAAATGTTGAGCAAAATGTTGCTTTTGGTTTAAGAAGACATACCAGGCTTTCTAACCGGGCAATTCATCATATTGTCTCAGAAAAACTTGAAATGGTTGGGTTGCCCGGCACAAATTATCTTATGCCGTCAGAGCTTTCGGGCGGTATGCGCAAGCGTGTCGGTTTAGCGAGAGCCATAGCCATGGAACCCGAAATAATTTTGTATGATGAACCTACAACAGGTCTTGATCCCATCATGACTTCAGCTATAGATGAACTGCATTTGAGCTTGAAAGAGCGTCTGGGAGTGACTTCGATTGTGGTTACACATGATATGAATTCCGCTTTTCGCGTTTGTGACCGCGTTGCATTGCATTTTGGCGGCCAGATCGTAGAAATCGGAACACGTGAAGATATGATAAATTCACCAAATCCAATGGTGCAGCAGTTTATACGCGGCGAAGCTCAAGGCCCGATGACACAGCTGTAAATACAGGAGAGTTGCATGAAATCGACAACTAAAGTGGGATTGATGACTATCGCGGCTTTAATGCTGCTTTCATACCTTGTTTTTATAATAGGTGATTTTAGTTTTACGGAAAAAGGCTATGAATTCATAATTAGTTTTTATTCTGTTAACGGTTTAAGCAAAGGCTCTCTTGTCTCAATGTCGGGGGTTAAAATCGGTAAGGTTACTTCGATCGAGTTTAATGACGACCAGGTATATGTGTTTTGTTATATATCTGACAAAAAGTTTTATATAAGAAGAAACAGTGCCTTTACCATTTCTACCGCCGGTTTAATGGGTGAAAAGTATATCGAAATAATGCCGACACGAGATTATACTTCGCCTTACGTTGCCCCCGGAGAAGTAGTCTCGGGAACAGACCCAATAAGAATGGACGAAATGTTTGAAAAAGGTACTCAGCTTATACAAAAATTGCAGGAGCTAACCGAGTCCGCGCGAGATATAATTTCTGACCCGGAATTGAAAGAAAATACAAGGGTAATATTTAGAAACGCTGCTTCTGCCTCTGATAACATTAACGAAATCGTTGCATCTCTCAGAAAAAGAACAGACAGTATTGCAGAAAATCTCGACAAAATATTGGCGCAAGTTAACGAAGGTATAGAGAAAAGCCGTGAGGATGTAACCGAATTAGTTGCAAACTTTAGAAATATAAGCGAAAAATTAAGTTCTATAACTGATAAAAACGCCCATAAGCTTGCTGATATTGTCGACAATGTTAATGGGCTGACCGCAAAACTTGACTCCATGTTAGAAAAACTAAATACTAACGATAAACTTACAAATGATGTCAGGGCAATGGTTGAGTCTTTGCGAGAAACTTCAGATAATGCGAAAGAGATAAGCACAGAGATAAAAGAGATTATTGTTGATAAGCAAGTTCGAGAAAAAATTAATATTGCTCTTGATGATGCGCATAAACTTGCTCAAGCTGTAGATAAAGTATTCTTAAATATACGTCAGACCCGAATAGATTTTAAATATATGCTTAGATTTGACAAAGATGCTGATGAGTTGCTTTCAGATATAAGTGTAGATCTTTATCCGAGCGATAAAGGATTCTATCGTATAGGAATAGAAGATGTGGGCGGCGAAGATAATCTGGATGCTATGATTGCAAAAGACGCAGACACCAAATTCATAAAAAGGGCGGGTATTATTAGCTCTAAAGTAGGATTGGGTATGGATTATGTGATGTCGCGTTATTTAAGACTCTCGCTAGACTTTATTGATACAAGAGACTCTGAAATTCGTTTAAAAGTAGGTTATTTATTATCTGAAAACATTCGTTTTGAATTGCGTGCTGATGATATTGCCAAAAAGAGCAGGTTGAATTTTGGCTTGGAATATAAATTCTAAAGGAAATGATGAAGATGGTATCTGAAAGAAGGGGTGTAAAACCCAAAGTTTTGCTTGTTACAACAGGCGGAACTATTACGATGTTACGCAACGAACAAGGAAGTCTTTCTCCCTGCGAAAATGCTTCGGCATTGCTTGAAAAAATCCCCGAACTTAAAACTTTGGCAGATGTCGATATATTGCCGTTGGTAAATATGGATTCAAGTAATTTTACCCCGGATTTATGGATTGCAATAGCCAAGGCAATTTTTCAACGATTTAAAGAATATGATGGCTTTGTTATAGCACACGGAACTGATACTCTTTGTTACACTGCCGCCGCTCTTTCTTTTATGATTCAAGAGTTGAACAAGCCCGTAATAATTACGGGTGCTCAGGTTCCGTTAGAAGATATCGGCTCAGACGGACGCGCTAACCTTATTAACGCATTCAGAGTCGCAATATCTGATTTGGCAGAGGTTGCGGTTGTGTTTGGTTCACAAATAATCAGAGGAACACGTGCAAAAAAAATGTCTGCTTTTGATATGCAGGCATTTGTTTCGGTTAACGATGTTCCATTGGGCTCCATTGGGCTTTCAATTAAATTCAGTAGTTTTGCAAAACTTCGAACTCGAAAAAAGCCCTTGTTAAGAGCTTTTTTAAATAAAAACGTTGCTCTTTTGCCGGTTTATCCGGGCTTAAAACCCGAAGTCTTTGAATTTATGGCAGAAAATCATGACGGAATAGTGCTTGAAGGCTATGGAGCAGGCAATATCCCGAACGGTGAATATTCTTTAGTTTCTTCGATAAGTAAGGCAAGCGCAAATAATGTCCCTGTCGTGGTTTGTACTCAGTGTGTCTTAGGTTCAACCGAAATGGAACTGTATCAGGTCGGCCGTGCTGCCCTTGATGCAGCTGCAATACCTGCCATGGATATGACACCTGAAACTGCTATGGTTAAGCTGATGTGGGTCTTGGGGCAGTCAGACGATATTTCTACTATCGAATCTATGATGCAAAAAAACTTTGTGGGCGAAATACACGAGGTTGCTTAAGCGTGAATAAATGCAAAGAGTGTGGTCAAGAAACAGGAGAAGCTTTTAATTACTGTATTTCTTGCGGCTTTTATTTAAAAAGCACCTATGAGCCAAGAAGAGAAAGACTTTTGTTTTTTCTTTTCCCTTTATCGGTGTTTATTTGTACAGTGTTTTTATTCGCAGTTTTAGGAGTAAAGGAAGCGTTTTATTACGGCAGTGTTTTAAGCGGTGAGCTTATTGCCGCTTATATCGCCGGTACCTTGGTTTTTGCTTCTTTATGCTGGCTTTTCGCCGTTAAACCCGGTGTTCGAGGATATTTTGAGGCGTCGCTCCTCGCTTTTTTGGTCTCTGTTGTAATGACTTTTGTTGTTTATATAAGCCTAAATCTAAAGTATGGCGGGGTTCCTTTGATGTTTCCTCCGGATGTCATTGCAAAAGAAAAATCTAATCTTTTCATGATTTTGCTTTTGCCCTCTATATTTTTCACTACAGCATTTGTTGTTGCCAAATATGCAATTTTAGGCCGTTTGAACACGCTTGATAACAGAAAAAAAAGCTTGTTTGTGGGACTTCCTCTGCTGATTATTGTTTTATGTTCAATCTCCGTGGGTGTTTTTTTTGCCTATGGTCAGTTTGAATCCAAAAAAACAGTTGCGGTGCAAATGCTTTATAATTTTGGCCTTGTGGAAAAAGCTACTGAAGTTGCAGAAAAGGCTTTGCTAACAAAACCCGATTCTTTTGAATTGCTTTTTTTGCACGGTTCTATAACAATTGACTCGGATTATAAATTCCGAACCCTTGAAGAAGCTATAAAATCTTTGGAAAAAGCTCATAAAATTTTTCCGGATTCGCTTATGATAAATTATTATCTCAGTGTTGCATATTCAAAAAATAACGATAAAGAAAAAGCTTTGAAATACGCCTATGGCGCTATTGATAGCCGCTTGGACGAGCCTTTTGCAAATAACTATATAGGTAGCCTGTATCTTAAGTATGATATGTTAAAAGAGGCTGTAGAAGCATATAAACGAGCTGTTTCAAAGTCTTCTGATGATGCTGTTTTATTGAATAATTTAAGTTTTTTACTTTTAGAATTAAACGAGAGCCTTCCACAGGCTCTTGAACTTGCAAAACGATCAGTAGAGCTGCTGCCAAATCAAATTTTTAATAAAGACACTTTGGCTTGGGCGTATTATAAAAATGGCAGATATATTGAAGCCCTTGAAGAAATTAATGCTATCAGAGATGTTGTAGATGAATCTCCCGAGATACATTTTCATTATATTATGATTTTAAATTCAATGAGTCTGCTTAAAAATCCGATAGACTTATTAAATAAACTTTTGGCTGATCCCGAAGTTATTTTGAATAAATCTTTAAGTAATTCAATACATCTTGCCCGAGATAAAATATACGCCGAATCACAACATGACTAAAAAATTGTTTTATATTGTTTTGTTTTTCTTTTTGTTAACACCTTCGCTTTTTGCTGTGTTACACATTGATACAAGTTATTGCGGGCGTTTTTATAATCATCCGGGGTATGCTAAAATATTGAGCGACCTGCCTTATGTGTACCAAGAATCATTTTTGAAAATACACAAAAGTTTAGGCATCTCGCCTCGCGAACAAATGTATGTGATTGTGATTTTTTCAGATCATTTAACATACAAGGGAATCAGACTTCGCGGAAAACGCCAATCAATGAGAACAACAAATAAAACCGTTGTTCATTATATTCACTTAGATTTAGACTTTTTAATAAATGCACAGGCAACTCTTCTTGAAGAGATGACTCATGAAATGACTCACGCTGTAATGGCAGATATTATGGGATTGAAAGAGTATGACAAGTTGCCTATGTGGATAAAGGAAGGGACGGCGGTCCATGCAGCCGATCAGGGATTAGCGCGTATTAAAGCTCTTACTAAACGCGGCTTTGACATCAATAAAATCGGTGGCGAAGACGAGAATATAGACGGAAACCCCATCTCTCTTGAAAAATATGTTGAGAATTACTTAAAAATCCGCTTTTTGCTTAAAAGCTTCGGCAGCAATGCGCTGCATCGTTTTGTAAAAAGGCTTATGAAGTCAGGAAACGTAGAAAAAGAGTTGTCGGTTTGTTTTAATGGTTTAACAGAAGAGGTTATGAATCAATATGCGGGTTCTTTCATAAAGAATACACTGATT
>Ga0265294_10000860_pt1 | contig 40915 bp, 25 predicted proteins | sample MunlanPumphouse3_FD_192504 | JGI IMG/M metagenome (GOLD analysis project Ga0265294, IMG submission 192504) | Groundwater microbial communities from a municipal landfill in Southern Ontario, Canada - Pumphouse #3 | ecosystem: Environmental > Aquatic > Deep subsurface > Groundwater | place... | reverse complement strand
CCAAAATGTATCCCGACAGCAAATATGCCAAGCGTATGCCAATCGGTAGCATCGATGTGATCAACAACTTCAAGCCGGAGGAGATCAGGGCTTATTACCACAAATGGTATCGTCCCGACCTGCAAGGCATCATTGTGGTGGGTGATGTGAATGTGGATGAGATGGAGCAAAATATCAAAGATTTGTTCTCCCCCATCCCACTTGAAGCTGAAAGAGCTGAACGTACCTACTTCCCTGTTCCCGACAACAAAGAACCGCTTGTGGCTCTTGCGACCGACGTGGAAGCACGGAATACCAGCATCATGATGTTTTACAAGCATGACCCGTTACCCGACGAAATGAAAAAAACACAGGCAGGCTACCTCACGCAGTATATTCTGAATGTAGCAGCCTCCATGATGAACCAGCGTTTCGATGAAATCATACAAAAGCCGGATGCTCCATTTACTTCTGCCTATGCATATGATGGAGACTACTTCGTAGCCAAAACCAAAGATGCCTGGACGGTGGTTGCCGGAAGCGCCGAAGATAAGATCAAGGAAGCTCTAGCGGCAATGACCCGGGAAACAGAAAGGGTAAAAAAATATGGTTTTTCTGCCTCTGAGTATGAAATTGCCCGCACCAATATCTTGAAAAGCTACGAGAATGCGTACAACAACCGCGACAAGCAACGCAACTCCTCCTATTCGCAGGAATATGTGAATGCATTCGTCGATGGCGAGCCTTTTCCCGGTATCGAATTTGAATACCAGTTCTTACAGGCAGTTACACCCAATATCCCGGTGGAGGCCATCAACCAAACCATCAAACAGCTCATTGGCAACGAGAACATTGTGATCTCTGTCACGGGTCCCCAGAAAGAAGGGTTGGTTTACCCCACAGAAGAAGAACTATTGGCTGTGCTGGCTTCCGTACAAGCGGAAACCATTGAACCGTATGCCGAGCAGGTAATCAACGAACCGCTCGTGACCACACCTCCTACACCTGGCAAAATCACGAAAGAGGAAAAAGACCAGGAAATGAATGCCACTGTCTGGACATTGCAGAATGGTATGAAAGTGATCCTGAAGAATACGGACTTCAAAGATGACCAGATCCTCATGACAGGAACCAGCGCAGGCGGATATTCACAATATGCCGTCCAGGATCCGATCAACAGCAAACTAATGAGTGCAGTGATGGGAGTGGGAGGTGTCGGCAGTTTCAGCGCCACAGATTTACCCAAAGTGCTCGCAGGAAAAACAGCCTCGGCTCGTCCCGGCATTAGCCTCACTACACAAAATTTCAACGGCTCTTCATCGATCAAGGATTTTGAAACTATGCTGCAGCTGGTATATCTCTACTTTACTGCACCACGAAAAGATGCCGATGCATTTCAATCTTACCTGCAGCGGATGGAAACGCAGCTCAAAAATCAGGAAGCCGAGCCCATGGTGGCTTTCAGTGATTCAATCACAGCTGCGTTGTATGGTGATAACCCCCTGACCGCAAGAATCAAGTTAGCCGACTTAAAGCAGCTCGATTACAACCGGATCATGGAAATGTACAAACAGCAATTTAGTAATCCCGGAAGTTTTGTATTTACCTTTGTCGGCAACATCGATGAGGAGAAGGTACGTCCGGTGGTGGAACAATATCTTGCATCTCTGCCCGGAAAGGCCGTAAAAGGTGAATTTGTCAAGGTTCCCATGGATTTCCGGACTGGCGAACTGAACAACATTTTCCAGCGCGAAATGCAAAACCCCAAAGCGTCGGTATTCAATACCTACTCGGGCACAACAGAACGGAACATGAAGAACCTGATACTGATGAGCATGTTCGATCAGATACTGGATATCGTTTATACCGAGAAAATAAGAGAGGAAGAGGGTGGCACCTATGGGGTTTCCTCAGCCGGAGCTATCTCCCGTTATCCGGAGGGACAATCCGTCCTGCAGATTATGTTCGACACCGACCCGGAAAAGATGGCACACCTCAACGAAATCATCCACAACGTGCTGAAGGAAATCGCAGCCAATGGCCCGCGTGAAGCCGACTTTTCGAAGGTGAAGGAGTATATGAACAAAAGCTACAACGAAAACCTGAAGGAAAATAGCTATTGGATGAATGTACTTGATACCCGTTATTTCTATGGTGAAGATACTTACACCCACTATATCGACACAGTGAATGCGATCACTCCTGCTGAGGTCAGAGATTTCGTCGCCAATCTGCTGAATCAGGGAAACAAGAAAACAATTGTGATGATACCGAAAGTGGCCAAATAAAGCGGCATTACGGTGAAATAACAAACAGGGAAAGAGCGGCCCTCTCAATAATTATTTTGAGAGGGTCTCTTTTTTTTATAATATTTCCCGCAGAAGAGTCGCTACCCTAGGATATCAGCAGCGAAAAAGTCCTGAAATACGGAAGATATAGCTTCCTGCACGGATAATAAAAGGGTAATGCACGGGTACTGGATCGGTATCTCCTTATTGATGAATAAGCAATATATAAGGGAAATACAGAGAGATACCGAGCAAGGTACGGACAAAGTAGGAGCATGGTAGCAAGAAAGGCCGTCTCATCATAAAACATGAGACGGCCTCCTTTCATTGAATAAGCTAGAAATCCGATTTACACGCCATACCCTGTTCCCGCTCACCTTTTTCTCGGCAGCGATGAACGAGAGCAGGCTATCAAGCAAAGAAAAAGAGCAATCAGCAAAGAAATATTTATTTCCCCAAAGCTATCTTTTGAGCCTGACCGGTATAGCGCACTTCAATCCCCTTCGCATCGGGGTTTACGCCCTGCGGTCTGTTTTTATCCACACAGACGATATGGAAAGTGCGTTCCGGTAACATGCCATTGAATGCCCCCTGCCTCTCACCAATTTCGAGTGTTTGGGAGGCATCGTCATAACGGAAGTCAATGGTAGCAAAGGCTCCCTTTTCGTAATTGTAATTCACCCCTTCGTCTTCGTAGAGTGTAAAGGTGCCGTTTTTACCGGCAAAGAGATAGAAGGTGATCTGTTCGGGCTTTTTCTCATCGGTATACTGAATTTCCGGACCAAACGGGATAATGGCTCCCTCTCTTATGAAGAGCGGTATGCGACTATAGGGAGCATCAACTCGCAGCTTTTGCCCTCCCTCAATGAATGCCCCAGTATAGAAATCATACCAGCCGGTGGTAGCGGGAAAATAGACCTCCCGATCGGTTGCCTGGTAGGTATAGACAGGACAGACCATCAGCGAATTTCCAAACATATACTGATCGCCGATATCATTTACTTTCTGGTCTTTGCTGAAATCCATCACCAGGGCGCGCATCATGGTGTAATCATTGAAATAAGTCATTCCGGCCATCGAATAGATATAGGGCATCAACCGATAACGGAGTTTGTTGTAATAGAGCATCGACTGGTATGCGGGATGCCCCTCGGGAGCGATGTGAAAGATTTCTCTGTAGGGAAATTGTCCGTGAGAACGGAACAAGGGGACAAAAGCTCCAAACTGCGTCCAGCGACTGTTGAGCTCGCGCCATTCTTTCAGATCCTCATTTTCAATTCCTGTCGCCTGAAAGTGACGTTGCGCCTGCTCATACCTCTTTTCCACACAAAAACCTCCTATATCCATTGTCCAGTAAGGTACACCAGATAAAGCAAAGTTAAGGCCGGCAGAGATCTGTGCTTTCATATCTTCCCAACGGGTGCCAATGTCGCCACTCCACACTGCGGTGGAATAGCGCTGTATACCGGCAAAGCCCGAACGGGTGAGCAGGAAAACACGGTCATTGGGGTTCACACCCCGCTGTCCATCATATATCGCCTCAGCATTGACCAGCGAATAGGCATTGAAGTATTTTGTGGAAGGGCCAAGCGCGGTGGGGCCGCACAGTTTCTTCCGGTAATCCATGTCGGTATTATCCCGAATATTGGGTTCGGACGCATCCATCCACCAGGCATCCACACCCAGAGAATATAAGTTTTCTTCAAGCTGCTTCCAGAAAAGTTTGCGTGCTCCTTCGGCATAGGCATCATAAAAGGAGCCGATATAACCCTGTCCAATCCAGTCACGTATACTGTCTTTGACTGCCTGTTGATACATCCAGCCATTTTTATCGAACGCTTTGTAATGATCGGTGTTGACATAAAATTTGGGCCAGACGGAGATCATAATCCGGGCATTCATTTCATGTATTTTGTCGACCATTCCTTGTGGATCGGGGAATCTTTCCCTGTCGAACTTGTGGCTACCCCATTCCGGTTCCGGCCAATAGCTCCAATCCTGTACAATGTTATCGATGGGTATACCTCGTTTTCTGAATTCGGCGAGGGTTTCCACTATTTCATCCTGTGTTTTATATCGTTCACGGCTTTGCCAGAACCCCATTGCCCATTTGGGCATAATCTGCGATTTTCCGGTAAGGGTCCTGTAACCGCTGATGACATCGTCCATGCTGTTGCCCGCCACAAAATAATAATCGATGCCATTGCCCATCTCGCTCCAAAGCGAAAGTTTATGCTGTTCTTCATCTAAAACGGGACTTAATGCCTTCAATGCGATATAGGATATTTCGCCATCGGGCTCCCATTCAATGCGCAGGGGGACTCTTTCACCTTTTTGAAAATAATGATCAAACTTATAACTATTTGGATTCCAAGCAGTGCGCCAACGTTCCGCCACTACCGGTTCATTGTTGATAAATACCCTGGTATAGCCTGCATAATGGAGAAAGAAGCGATATAATCCGCTATCCGGAGCTTCTATTTCGCCGCTCCAGACAACATTTGCGTGATTCAAATCAAAATCCTCGGGGAAATTATGCTGCAACGACAGAAACTGATAATCGAGCTTGCTCTCTTTGCGCACAATTGTTTGGGAAGGATCGTCCTTTTTCGCATAAACAGCTGTGAGACCGCCCTCAGTTCCATCAGTGCCATAAAGTCTGAACTGATCGAGGTCGGCATAATCGCGCACATCTCCAAATTTGGTCAACGAATAATTATCCCATACGATGCCATAATTTTTATTGGAAATGACAAATGGTATCGATACTTTGGTATTGTATTGGAAAAGCGATTCGTTTTTTCCTTTGTAATTGAAATCATCAGCCTGGTGCTGTCCCAAACCATAGAAAGCTTCGTTATCGGGTGATTCAAACAGTTGATGCACCGTGTAACCTTGGGTTCCTTCTACTTCAATGGGTGTCAATGTTTTTCCGCCACCCTTGTTTTCTTGTAGAAGAATTTCACCTTTTTTGTTCAGAAATGCTATTTCACCTGTCGTTTTGCGAATAGTCACATCCAAAGAATCGGTGGACAAGATAATCAGTTCTTCCTGCTCCTCCACATCGAACTTGTTCGAAAAGGTTAACTCCGGTTTGGTTATCAGGCTTTTCTCACTGGTGAAGTCATTCTGGCCGGTGGCTGAAACGTGAATGATCTGCTCGTTTACGACCTGCAAGCGGATGGCTTGTACACCCGAACTATTTTCCTGTTTTAACCGAACGATGATTCCGTTTTCTACCCTCTCGAGTGACGGTGAAGTGCAGGAGAAAAAAATGAGGATACCCAATGCGATATAAAAAATGCGTTTCATGTATTATAATTATTATTGTGTATTATTTGATATACAAATGATCTGCAATCACTTTGGATGAATGCTCAAAAATAACTCTTTTTTTCCGGTTAACAGGAAAAGATAGATTATTGTCGAAATATACACCGTCTCGCTCAGGGGAATAGCATGCAGCTTCTATCTATTATTCAGGACAAACGACCAATGGGTGTGTGTAATTTTCCATTGACCGGACGGATCTGTTTGATAAACTTCGGTACAATGCATTCTATATGACTGCCTCTCTCGGCGAGCCTCATAATCATACATCAAGACAGCACAACCCGACATTACCTGAACCACAGGTTCTATCATGTCGTAGGAATCGATTTTATTTTTCCCCCTGAAACCTTCATAATAGTCTTCCAAGGCTTTCTTTCCAACAAATTTCTTTTCGAAAACCGGGTCAAAATAAACGACATAATCAGAAGATAATTCCAAAAAACCATCAGGATTTCCATTATTCCATAGCTCCAATGCTTGTTTTTCTAAAGCAATGATGGTTGTCTTGATTTTTCTATTTTATTCATTTTAAATGGTATATTACGATCCCGTTCTTATAACCACTCCTGTTCTTCTAGCCCAGAAATAATTCAAAAGCACTTATTACAGGCGAAACAATGAAACGATACAAAAACTATCGCGGAACTTATAAGATTAAAGCCTTTTTTGGGTCCTTCATACAAACAGGCTGCGGAACTTAAATCATCCTTTAGGGTATCCGTTTGTGTTTATAACGGAACAGCATGGCAAAAAGGAGCGTGATCAGCAGTGCATATCCGGCAAAGATAAACCAAACGCTCTGCCAGTCGCCCAACATCAGTGATTTCGTTTGTCCGTTCACCAGCGCATCCTGCCAGGTTGTGTACTGATTCACGACCCATTGTGCACCCAGCGTTCCGATGGTAGCCCCGACCCCGTTGGTCATCAGCATGAACATGCCCTGGGCACTGGCGCGCAAATGGTGGGGCGTCTCCTTATCCACAAAGAGCGATCCCGACACGTTGAAGAAATCGAATGCCACGCCATAGACCAACATCGAGAAGATGAGTAACCAGACACCATTGCCGGGATTTCCCAGACCGAAGAATCCAAAACGGAGTACCCAGGCAAACATGGCAATCAACATGACATTCTTGATCCCATATCGTTTCAGGAAGAAAGGAATCAGCAAGATACAAAGAGCCTCAGATATCTGCGACAAAGAGATGAGGATATTGGCATGCTTCACCCCAAAAGTATTTGCGTACTGGGGTAATGCTTCAAAGCTGGCGATAAATGGATTGGCAAAGCCGTTGGTGATCTGCAGGGAGACACCCAGGAACATGGAAAAGATAAAAAACAGGGCCATCTTCCGTTGTTTAAACAGCCTGAAGGCATCGAGACCCAACGCCTCGAACAGCGTCTTGTCTTTCGTGTCGGTACTCACCGGGCAGTTGGGAAGCGTAAAAGCATAGGCTCCCAGAATAAGACCAATTGCTGCACTCACCACAAACTGCATCGAAGAGGTTTGAAAACCAATGACGTCCACCAGCCACATGGTACAGATAAAACCAATGGTGCCGAAAACACGAATGGGCGGAAATGCCTTGACTGTCTCCATGCCTCCCCTTTCCAGAATGGTATAAGCTACCGAATTGGATAACGCGAGCGTAGGCATATAAAATGCGACACTCAGGGTATACAACGTAAAAAATATCGAAAAAGAGACTTCTGTACCGGCCTGGAGACCGTATAATCCGGCGGCTAGCATAAACGCTGCTGCCAGCAGATGAGATACGCCCAGTAACTTCTGTGCCGGCACCCACCGGTCGGCAATGATGCCCATAATGGCAGGCATGAAGATCGATACAATTCCCTGCACAGAATAGAATATTCCGATATGCAATCCCATGCCTGCAGGACCCAGATAGCGTGACATGGATGTAAGATAAGCCCCCCAAACGGCAAATTGGAGGAAATTCATGACAATCAGCCGAATTTTCAACGACATATATGTAAGATTTATTTATTTGTTTATTGTGTTCATGTTGTCCCTGCTTCGCACCTACAAATTAGCACTGAATAAATACTGGGTTCCTGCCAAATCATTCCCTTGCGAGCCAGGGAGCTGGATTTAATTTGGTGGTCTTCTGCCACAACTGGAAATGCATGGATGAAACATTGGTGTCGGGATCGGTAAAAATACGGCCCAATGACTCTCCTGTTTTCACCTTATCACCCTGTTTAACAAAAAGATCATATATATTGGCATAAAATGTATAGTACTCTCCATGTCGGACGATGACACAGGTGTTGGAACCGGGGAATGAAAAGACTTTCGACACCTCACCATCGAAGACAGCCCTGATACTGGCACCCTTTTGTGCCTGAATATCGATTCCGTTGCTGTTTGTGGTCACATTCCATTCGCTGTGCTTTTTGGCACCAAAACTGCCCACGATGGATGCCGTTCCAGTTACCGGCATAGGTAATTTCCCTTTGTTGGCCGCAAAGTTTTTCGACAGGTTAAAAGTTTCATCAGAGGACCTGCTTTTTTCTGCCTCGATGCGTGGAGCAGCGGCCGAGCTACGGGTAGTTTTCTCCTCCACAGGGGAGGTGGCAACTTCTTCGGTTTTCTTTGTACTTTCCGGTTCTCGTGGCTCCTTCGCTGCCTGCTCGGCTGCTTTCTTGCGTCGTTCTGCTTCTTCAGCCAGTCTTCTTTCCTCTGCTTCACGCTCCTGACGGGCCACCTCCGCAGCAATAAGCTTTTCAATTTGGGCGTTCAGCTGATTCGCCCGTTGCTGCTTTTCTTTCAATGTTTTTTGAAGCTGTCGCTGCTGCCCACGTGCCGCTGTTACCTCGGACTGTTTTGTCTTTTCTTCATTTTGCAGTCGTTGTTGTTCGTCCTGTAGTGAGGAAAGAACTTTCTCTTTATTGGCTTTCGCCTTTGCCAGCGATTCTTTTTTGATGGTGATCGCTGTATTCTGCTTTTTGATTTCTTCAGCCTGCGACCTCTGCCACCGGGAATACTCGCGCAGATACTGCATTCTCCGCAATGATTCCCCGGGTGATTTTCCGGAAAGCACGAAGAATAATTTGTTTTGCCTTACATTGTGTTTCAACATCCCCTGTATGGCCTTGGCATAGTTGTCTTGTTTCTGCTTCAGCTCTTTGTTGAGTCGAACAATTTCTGCTTCCAGCCGTGCTTCCTCCTGCCCGAGAGCACTGATCTCTGCCTGTTGTGCAACAATAAGTTCTTTACGTGCGGATATCTGCTTATTGATCAGATTGATGCGATCGAGGATGGTGGTTGTCTGCTTTTTGACATCGAGAAACAGCTTGTTCGTATTTTTTATCTCTTCCTGTAATAGCTGCTGTTGTTTCTGTAATCGTTCAATCTGCGGGTTTTGAGAGAACGAAAAAGATCCTGTCAATATAAAAAGAAATATGATAAAAAGCCGTTTCATGCGATTTTTTTACACAAAAGCATCTATATGAATCATCCGCGTGCAGAAGATGATCCATGCAGATATCATTTATTTTGAGAAAAAATTTTCAATATCTCAGCCACTGTCGTTCTCGTATAACCGGAAGGCACATTCAATGGGAGTTGCAGCAATTCATTGGTGGCTATATCTGAGAAGAGCAGTTCTGCATTTACTTTTCGGGAGGAGGAGGAGAGGGTAATTTGCATCTTGCTGGGAAAAGTCAGATCATTCAGCACAATAAAATTGTGATATCCCCACTGCAGCGATTGCTTTTTCTCGGGCTGCATCAGATGGGTAAAAGTGATGCGGTCGTCTCCGTTCACGGTAAAGGAATAGTCGATGTTCGATCTAGTATCCTTCGATGTAATGTAATAGTATTGATCGGAGGTTTGAGTGTACTTGAATTTTCGGTAGTCGGATGATTCCACGCGCCCCTTTCCCGGCACAAAAAGACTATTGGTAAAGACCGACTGCAAGGTGTAAAAATCGAACCCCACGGGATACATCTCTTTCAATGATGCAATGGATTCCATTACGTATCGTTTATTCATTCGGTCAACTACCATTACCGTATCGGGATTTATATAAAACCGAAACATTTCCACACCAAAAAGGGGCTGAATAGATATTTGCAGTGCATTGTCCTTGACGATTCTGATATTTGCCTTGGAACTCATTGATTTAGTCCCATTGGTGAGGTTCATATTCAGTTTTGCTGTAAATGTAGTATACTGAAACTCACTGGAAATGATGTCATTAAAAAGCTGATTATTGGCTTTATCCGCTACGGGTGAAATGGAATAGACAATCCGCTGCCGAGGCTTACAAGCATGGAATACCAAAGCCGTAAAAAGGCATAGAAGCAATATCTGTGTAAAACGCTTGGTGTTCATGATGGATCACTTATTACAGAATATTATATAATCTTTGATGGCATTATATACCACGAGTATTCATTTATAGTAGAGATCACAATTTTCCTGTTCGAATTTTCTTTTTTAGTCTCTTTGAGTCTTTATCCAACTTACGGGCTTTCTTCCATTGTTCCAGGGCTTTCTCTTTTTCACCCGTTTTGTAGAGTACATCGCCATAATGTTCAAATACATCGGCCGAAGGACTTTCCTTACTGTATTCAATTGCTTTCTCGATATAAATTTTCGCCATTGTATAGGCTCCCTGTTCATACAATATCCAGCCATACGTATCAAGGAAAGTCGGATTCATAGGTTCCGCCTTGATGGTAATACCACTCATTTGTTCAGCCTTATCGAGATTCTTCTTCTCCAATGACAAGTAATAGCTGTAATTGTTTAAAACAGAAAGATTCTGAGGATGTAACTTTAACGCTTTTTCATAACTCTGAAAAGCAGTTTCCTTGTTTCCCAGAAAGTAGTTTAAATCGCCGATCTGACCATGGAAGTCTGATTCCAACAGAGGGTTGACGATTACGGCCTTGTGCACGCCCTCTTCAAAAACGCTCAATGCCTCTTTATATTTTCCCTGCTGATAGTAAGCTGCACCCAGATAGTAATAAAATTGAGGTTCCTGCGGGAGATGTTTCAACGCTTCTGCAGTTATTTCCCTGAGCTTATCCATATCTTCATCCGGCAAAACAATCCGGATCATCTGATCATATCCCGTAGGATCGGCAGGATTGTCTTTGGTGTAGATCTCGAACTGCTCCATGGCTCCCGCTTTGTCGTCTTGCAACAACAATACGTTCCCATAGATCATGTTCAACTGGGTGTTATTGGGATATTGTTCAAAAAGTGTCTTAAACAACTGGTTGGCTTGTTTCAGGTCCTGCTTCTGTTGCTGCAAAATACCCAGATAACGCGTGAGGAGCTGCAGTTTGGTCTCTACATCGAGGGAGGAGCCTGTGATGGCTTGCTGTAACTCGGACTGTGAAGCAGCCTTGTTGTCGGTTTTTTCGTAATAATTGACCAGGGAAAGAATCAGTGCCGGATAATTCCGATCTACCTCTCTTGCCTGTTCATAATATTGGAGTGCTTTAGCAGACTGATTGTCTTCCAAGTAAAGGTCACCCATGAGCACAAGATACCTAGGATCATTCAGGTTTTTATCGATGATCTGTTGAATTTCCTCGAATGCCTTTTCCTTTTTATCCATCAATGAGTAAAGACGATACTTGTTCATGGTGATCACTTCAGACAACCCGGTACTTCTCTCGAGGTTATTAAGGGTGTCGATGGCCTCCTGCAATTCCCCATTTTCGGCAAGTGCGTTTGCCAGTTCATACTGAAGTTCCGGCTTGTCAGGGTGCCGACCGGCAAGCGCACGGTACATATCCACTACTTCCTGCTTTAATCCGAGTTCCTTACTCAAACCGGCAAGCATCATGTTGTAATAATAATTGGCGGAATCGTAGTGAACGGCCTTCCGAAAGAATGAAAGCGCTTCGTTTTTCTGTTGCAGTACATTATAAAATGTACCCATCTCTACCAGTACATTGGCATTGGTAGAATCCAGGGCGTAGCAATGTTGAAAGAGATCAAACGCCTCATCGTAGCTACCCTGTGCTTTAGCATTCAAAGCCTCATAGAAGAACTGATCGAATTTTCGTCTCTCTTCCTCATTCAGACACAATGCCTCTTTATTCTCTTGTGCCAGGGCCTTAAATGGCAATGCTCCGGCAAGAAGGAAGAAAAACAGAAATGAAAAAAATATGTGGTGTTTTACTTTTGTATAGGTCATTTGTTACTTCGGTTATTACTTTTTTCCGGTATGGCCAAACCCGCCGGCGCCCCTTGCTGTTTCTGCCAGTGAGTCGACTTCCTCCCACTCCACCTTCGCGTGTTGTGCAACAACCATCTGGCAGATGCGCTCGCCGTCGTTGACGACGAACTCTTCGTTGGAGAGGTTGACCAAAATCACCCGAATCTCTCCTCTGTAGTCGGCATCAATGGTTCCCGGGGCATTCACTATGCCAATTCCATGCTTTATAGCCAGGCCGCTGCGGGGACGAATCTGCGCTTCATACCCAATGGGCAACTCCAGATAGATCCCTGTGGGAATTAGCGCCCGTTCCAGTGGTTTCAACATGATCGGCTCGGCGATGTGAGCACGTAAGTCCATGCCCGCGGCAAAAGCAGTGGCATATTCTGGAAGGGGATGTCGCGACAAGTTGACTATTTTAATCTTCATTCGAGGAGTCTTTCAGTTTGATGATGCGAATTTATACAATTCCGAGGAATAAAGGGCCAAATTGATGAAATTTAAGCAAATTAGAAAAGGCAGCAGACCAAAAACGAAAATTATGCTATCTTTGCGTCTATGAGCGCACAAGATGATCTACTGGCCAAGTTGCGGCAAACATTGAACGAGCAGGGCATCGACTCGTTTCACATCCTTGAGGATCTGGTTCCCATGGAGGAGCAGATGGACTATTTCCGTTATTTCGACAGATTGAGAAGAGAGAACAATCCCTTTGTTCGCGACGAAGAGATCGCAGTCTTGTTTTCGCCCGACGAATCGATCGACCGCAAAAAAAGAAGCTTAAGCCTGCTGGCCTCAATTCCCGATGTGGCAGCATATCGCTCGATAGAGACTTACCATAGCAGTCCCCTGGAGCCGGAACTATCTCACTGGTCCTCCATGGCACTTGTCAGCAGCCGCATTATACTGAGTTCAGATTTGTCTGGACATCAACAGGTTTATATTTCCTCGGGACTGGGAGGGCAGGACAAGAAACTGCGTTTTTTCGCGCTGTTTACCACCCCGGAAAGAGACGCATTCACGGTGCTACACAAAGAAATTGTGGAACGTGAATTTAACTTTCAGCTTCAAAAAGCCGAAGTAATCATTGAGAAATTCGAAATAAAAGAGAACTATTTCACGATCCTGATGCTTTTTTCTTTCGAAAAAGATGCCAAGTCGATTCTCAATGAAGCTGTGGCCGAATGCAACCAGTATGGCAACTTCCTGGATCCGAAGTTTCTTTTTACAAATGTAAAAGTACTGAGTGAAAAAGAAATAATGCACTTACTGGAGAAAAAGTAACTCCTCTTTTTTTTCACCCATATTTCCGGCATCATGATGCAATCAGCCTGTAAAAAAAAAATTTGCACGGCACTCTTTACTGTGGTGCTTGCCATGCTCTCCCTAAAAGGCAACTCACAGCACATCCCTTTTATTCCTCCAGTCTATAATTATACCACAGGAGATTACAAAGCCGGAAATCAGAATTGGGCCATTGCCCAAGGAAGCAACGGGGTAATCTACATTGGCAACAACAATGGACTGCTTAGTTATGAGGGTGTGAACTGGAAGCTCCATCCTCTGCCCAATAATCTTTCGGTAAAATCAATCCATGTTGATTCCGTCTCAACCCCCGAACGCATTTATGTGGGCTCATTCGAAGAGTTTGGTTATTTTGAACCCGACGATACTAATCAACTTATCTACCACTCAATCAAAAGTCTGGCTGAATCCTATCCATTTCACAACGATGAAATATGGACTATTTACGCCTTTAATGGTAAGATCTACTTCCAATCGTTCTCAGCTGTATTTGTATATGATGGAAAGGAAGTAACTACGCTAGACCCTAATCCGGATGTTTTGTATTTCTTCCCTGTAGGAAACCACATGTTTGCACAGCTGATCAACAACGATTTTTACCGTTTCGATGGGAAGGAGTTTCATCGCATACTGACAAGGGATCAGCTGAACGATGACAATGTAGTCGCGGTCTTGCCTTTCGTGGAGAAAGAGGAAGAATATCTGCTGGTCACATCCAAGAGCGGCATCTACCGGTTTTCGGAAAATACTAGTAGACTAACCCCTTGGAAAACGTTGGTTGAAAAGGACTTAAAGGAATCGATCATCAATCGGGCTATTCTTTCGGGAAACAAACAATACCTCTTTGGAACACTTAACAGCGGACTGATTGCGATCGATAAGAATGGTGATAAGCTCTGGCATATTAATCGAACCAATGGATTACACAACAATACCGTATTGGCTTTATTCAGCGATCGTGAACATAATCTGTGGGCAGCACTCGACAACGGCATTTCTCATATTCGCACCGGTTCACCCTTTACTTTCTTTGAACCCACCGATATGCAAATAGGATTGGTGGAAGACATTCTTTGGCATCAAAACACCTTATACCTGGCTACCAACCAAGGAGTTTATCATTATTCTGAAACTGAAAAGAGATTCTTTCACTTTCCGGAATTCGATATCCAGTCATGGTTCATCAAAGCTTTTGGGAATCAGATTTTCGTGGGTCATAATCTGGGTACCTCTCTGCTGGAAGAAGATCGAGAAATAACTGTTTCAGGAGCCAACACAGGAGGGACTGATATCAAACAGGCTGTCATCAACGGGAAAAACGTTCTTCTTGAATCGTCATACACATCGTTATATGTATATGTACAGGCACCCTCTGGCAACTGGATTTTCAGTCATCAAGTGGAAGGCTTCTCCGACCTCATTAAAAACATCGAGATAGACCACACCGGAAATATCTGGACAGGACATATGTACAAAGGGATTTACCGCTTGCGGCTCGACAGCGAATTGCGTAAGGTTACAGAATTGGAAAATTTTCAAACGCTCGATCCAACACAGTCATCCATATCTCGACCTGCAAAGGTAATGAAACTGAATGGTCGTATTGTATTTACCGATGAAGACCTTTTTTATACCTACGACGACATTCAGCGAAAAATTATCCCTTTTAATCTTTTAAACAACGAGTTGGACGGTTTTGCAGATACCTACCGGATTGTGCCGGTAAACGACAATTTACACTGGTTTATTCGCAACTCAGAGTATGCCCTCGTTTCTTCCGATGATAGCCATTATACCTTAATAGACCGCATTTCCTACAGCAACTTGAACAATCCACCTAATGTGGGACGGGCCAATGTATTTGTCGCCGACGATCACATCACCTATTTCTGTCTGAACGGCGGCATCGGGAGATATATCATCACGGAGGAAAGGACACCTGCAAGCGGGACCTTGTATCTGTCATCAGTAGCCTATTACGACAGGAAAAACGACCGTACCTATTTTCTGAATCCACGGAAAAAAGCCCTGATTGCATACAAGCACAATGACGTAGAATTTCAGTTTATGTATCCCGAATATTCCAATCATTATTTCCGTGTGGAATGCTATTTGGAAGGCTATGACAGCAGATGGGTTAATGCCGGTGAAGATCTCTCCATCTCTTACAATAACCTGCCAGCCAATGACTACATCCTGAAAGCTCGTGTCATGGATAACTCGGGAATGGTTTTATCATCGCTCAGTTTCTCGTTCCGAATCAAAAACCCCTGGTACAAAACATGGTGGGCATATCTTTTCTATGTAATGATTATTTTATTGATTACCGGAGTTTTTATAGAGAACCATGTGCAAAAAATCGTACAAAAGAAAAATAAGCTTTTCACAGAACAGGAAAACTTGCGGCTCGCACAACTTGACAAACAGGAAAAGGAAATTACTGCATTGCGCAACGAGAAACTGGAGGCAGATCTCACATACAAAAGTAAAGAACTGGCCACTGCCGCCATGATGATCATTAACCATACCGAATTTCTCAACAACTTGCGTTCACACATCCAATCCCATATGCTGTCTGGTAAAATCAATCGCACCGAGGGCAATGAGTTGCTATCGATGATTGGAAGAAATTTATCGGATGAGGATGCATGGGCCGTATTCCAGGAAAATTTCGATCTCATTCACGAAAACTTCTTCCGCAAACTTAAAGAGCGATACCCCACTCTCACTTCTACCGACCTCAAGCTCTGTACGCTGCTCCGGTTAAACTACTCTTCAAAGGAAATCGCCGGAATGATGAGCATTTCCATCAGGGGAGTGGAAGCAGCAAGATACCGCTTACGGAAAAAACTGGACTTAACTGAAGCTGAAAATCTCGTTGATTTTATGATAAAATTCAAATAAGTAGCTACTGTACACTTATATGGTATAAAAAAACAAACTTTTGATAATCAGATTTTTTAAATGTGTTGACGTAGTAAAAAAGTACCCTTTAAAAATATGCTTTACAACATAAAGTACTTTTAATGAGGTCATTCATTTGCCATCTGGGTAAACAATTCATTATTTTGCAATAAATTCTATTTTTTAAACAAAATAATGAACCCATGAAATTGAAAATTGCAACAGTTTTAAATCTCCTGCTGTTCACCATGATGTTATTTGCACAGCAGCGAATAAACGTCTCCGGAACGGTGACGGAAGGAGCCACGGGAGACCCAGCTATAGGGGTCACCGTATTGGTGAAAGGAACGACCCTCGGCACCGTGACCGGGGTCGATGGAACCTACACACTCTCCAACGTACCGGCCGATGCGACCCTTGTCTTCAGCTACATCGGGATGACGACAATTGAAGAATCCCTCAACGGACGCACCTTGGTGAATGTGGTCATGGCGGAAGATGTACAGGCGCTGGAGGAGGTGGTAGTAATCGGCTACGGTACCGCCCGGAAAAGAGATTTAACCGGATCCATCGTCAGTGTGAATGCCGAAGAGATTGCCAACCGGCCCACGACAAACCTGCTGTCATCCGTACAGGGCAAAGTTGCCGGTGTACAGATTGTAAACTCCGGTCGTGCGGGACAGGATCCGGAGGTACGAATCCGGGGTACAAACTCTATTAACGGTTATTCCCCCTTATATGTGGTCGACGGTCTCTTTTCCGACAACATAAACTATCTGAATCCCGCAGACATTGAATCGATGGAAATATTGAAAGACCCCTCTTCGTTGGCTATTTTTGGGGTACGCGGTGCCAATGGCGTCATCATTGTAAACACGAAACGGGCAAAAAGAGGGCAGACCGTGGTAAACTTTAACAGTTCACTCGGTTTTAAAGAGGTTACACACAAGATGCCGATGACCAACGCGGCACAGTTTCGCGAATTGTACGACGAACAGCGGATCAACCAGGGGCTGGGCAGCTTCGATTACACTGACTGGCAGGCCGACACCGACTGGCAGGATGTGATCTTCCAGCAAGGGTTCCTGACCAATAATAACGTAAGCATCACCGGCTCGGGTGAGAGGAGTCGCTTTTACCTCGGTATCGGCTATACCGCTGAAGAAGGTAACATCAAGCATGAAGAGTACTCACGTCTGACACTCAACCTGAGTAGTGAATACAGTGTAAGCAGTGCACTTCATTTTGGTTACCAGGTGAATGCCTCGCGGACAAAACCCACCGACGCCAAGGGAGTAAGCGGAGCCATCAAGGCAGCACCGATCGCCCCCATCTATAATGAAACAGGTGAATTGTTGCATACATTGCCCGATTTTCAGCGGGCACAGGTGTGGAATCCAATGATTGATGTGCAGACAAGGGCCAACCATTCCATCGCATTGAACCATCGTGCGGCGGGTAACATCTACGGTGAGGTAGACTTCCTGAACCATTTCAGTTTCAAGAGCACCTTCTCACTCGACTATGCGGTGAATGAGAATCGTGGCCTCAGTCCCATCATCACCGTCTACAACCCGGACATCGGGGGTGCGGAGGACCTCACAACCAGCGAGTCGGTGTCCCAGTCCAAATCGACCCGTACCGTGGCGCAGAGTGACTACATCCTCACCTACGACAACTCCTTCGGCAGTCACAATCTGACCGCCACCGCAGGTGTTACCACCAACTTCACCGAGTATTCCTTGCTGGGTGCTAGCCGCAGCCAGAACATCGAAGACATCATCTTCTCCGTGCCAAGCGATGACACCGACAAGTGGTGGATCTCCTCACTCTCCAACAAATCGATGTCAAACAATGGCAGCCAGTACAAAAGATTCACCATGTCCTACCTGCTGCGGGCACTTTACAATTACCAGAACCGATACCTCTTCAATGCCTCCTACCGGCGTGATGGGGCCTCGGTCTTCCGCTCGGTAGGTAACACCTGGGACAACTTCTACTCCTTCGGCGCCGGATGGGTCGCCTCGGAAGAAGATTTCATGAAGGATCAATCACTGATTGACTACCTAAAGCTCAAGGGATCATGGGGTGTACTGGGTAGCCAGAATACCGGTGGCTACAACTACCCCACCTATCCGCGGCTTGAAAACTCCGGCAGTGCCGTCTTCGGCGACAATATCATCACCGGCTACTCGATACAATACCTGCCCCAGAACCTGAACTGGGAGAAGACCTACGCCTGGGAGGCCGGCTTCGAGATTACCCTTCTCGACAATCGCCTGCGCCTGGAACCGGTATTTTATGATAAAACCACAAAAGATATCATTGTGATGCTATCTGGCTTCTCCGGAGCCAAGAACTCATTGGAGAACCTTGGCGAGATACGTAACCGTGGTCTGGAGATGTCAGCATCATGGAGTGACAAGTTTGGCAGCAATGGACTCAACTACGCCATTTCGGGGAACCTGACCACTATTGACAACAAAGTCCTCTCGCTGGGTCGCGGACCGGATGATGCCATCTTTGCCGCCAACGGGATTGCGCGATCCCTGGAAGGCTATCCCGTGGGACACTTCTTCGGATATAAGGTGGCCGGCGTCTACCAAAACAAGGAAGATGTGAAAACCTATTATCCTAACAAGGTGGGAAGCGTGGCACCGGGTGATCTGAAGTTTGTGGATGTAAATGGCGATGGGGAAATCACGCAGGAGGACCGTACAATGATCGGTAACCCGACGCCCGATTTTACCTATGGGCTCAGCCTCAACCTCGACTATCGCAACTTCGACCTGGGTGTGGAGATGATGGGGGTATATGGCAACGAGATCTACCGCACTTGGGACGATCCAACCTATGCACAGCTCAACTACCTAACCAACCGCATGGATCGCTGGCACGGCGAAGGGACATCCAACTGGGAGCCGATCCTCAACCCTTCACGATCAATCAACCTGATCAACTCCAACTACTTCATCGAGGATGGCAGCTTCTTCCGTATCCGCAACGTGCAGCTAGGATATACCTTTGAGGCCGACTTCCTGCAAAAAGTATATCTCAAGTCGCTCAGGCTCTTCGCCAATGTGCAGAACTTGAAGACATGGACACGGAATACCGGATATACCCCTGAAATAGGCGGCTCTGCCCTGGCATTCGGTATCGATGGCGGCACCTATCCCATGCCGATGATTTACACCTTTGGACTAAACTTAACTTTTTAATCACAGATAAGTATGAAACATAATAGAATATATCTCTGGATACTAATCGCAGTGTTTGTCACAGTGACACAATCCAGCTGCTCTGACCTGCTGGACCAGAAGCCGCAGGGAGAATGGGTGGAGGGCGACGAAGGTAGTGGCGGCTCCTTTCAGTCCGATGTCTTCACCCTTTATGCCAAAATTCGCGGCTTTCATGTCACCTCCGGCACCACGGCCCTGGCAATACACGCCTTCCGTTCGGAAGATGCTGAAAAAGGGAGCACCGCTGCCGACGGGGCTGCCCACAGCAGGATGTTCGACGATTTTGAATATATTGCCACCAACGGCCTGATCAGCTCCTACTGGACCGCCAACTATGAGATCATTATCCTGGCAAACAAGATCCTCGATGATATTACTCAGTCAGAGACGAAAAACGGAACCCTTTCGGAGGGAGATTTGATCAATCGTTCTGAGGCCCACTTCTTCCGTGCATACGCCTTCTTCAATCTCGTACGCGCCTTCGGTGATGTCCCAAAAGTCGATTTCCGGATCGTGAATGCCGAGGAGGCCAATATCCCGAAGTCATCGGCAACAGAGATCTATGCACTTATTGATACGGATCTTACAGAAGCTGAAGCGCATCTGCCAAAGGAATGGGCTCCGGTCTACACCGGTCGACTTACCTGGGGTGCTGCCAGAGCTTTGCATGGCAGAACCTACATGATGAGAAGCGATTGGAATAATATGAATGCTGCATCCCTAGACGTAATACAGTCTGGTCTGTATAATCTCAATACACCCTATAATCAGATCTTTCGCGAAACCGGAGAGAACAGCAGCGAATCTGTATTTGAGTTGCAATGTACCGCCACCCCCTCACAACCCGGCTCTAATGATATCGGCAGCCAGTTTGCACAGGTGCAGGGTGTCAGAGGTGCCGGCGAATGGAACCTGGGATGGGGCTGGCATACACCAACCCAACTGATGGCTGATGCTTTTGAGGCAGGAGATCCGCGGAAGGATGAAACACTGCTCTACTTCACTAAGACCGGGGGAGATCCTTCCACCATCCCTGCAAATCAACCCTATGGCGAGAAACCAATCGCCAACGCCGATGTGACCAACAAGTACTATAACAAGAAGGCTTACACCAACCCCAGCCTGCGGGCCACCTATACCAAGGGAGGATACTGGTACAACATCCGCATCATTCGCTATGCCGACGTGGTACTGATGGCAGCCGAATCTGCCAATGAACTGGGAAGAACGGGGGAAGCCGGAAATTATCTGGAGATGGTGAGAGCCCGTGCACGCGGAACAAATGCTTCCCTCCTGCCCAAGGTAACGACCGCTGATCAGGCGGTAATGCGCGAAGCCATCCGGCACGAACGCAGGGTAGAATTAGGAATGGAATTCGACCGCTTCTATGATCTGGTACGCTGGGGCGTTGCACGTGAAGTGTTGCATGCTGCAGGAAAAACCGGTTATCAGGACAAACATGCATTACTGCCGTTACCACAGACCGAAGTAGACAAATCGAACGGGGTACTGATACAAAATCCCAACTATTAAAAAGACAGACCTATGAAGAAAATAATATATCTTATCCTGATGATGAGCGGGATTATCCTTACTTCCTGCTTCCAGGATCTTGGACAAAACCCTCCCTTCAACTTTCCCGAGCAGCCCACGCCACCGCCCATCGGTGCCGACGGACAGATGTTTTACCTCTCCTTCGACGAAGATCTGGAGGATTACCAGAGCCTGATGGAAGCAGCCGTGGTGGGCAGCCACTCCTTTGCCGGCGGCAAGAGCGGCAAAGCCTATGCCGGTGCCGCCAACAGCTACCTGACCTTCGATGTAGCTAACATGGCTGCACCCCTCGGCAGCTCCATGACCTTTACCTTCTGGTACAAGGTGAACGCCACCCCCGACCGGGCGGGCATCCTAACGATCGCCCCCCCGCATGAGGGCAAGCCGGCCAACGCACAGAACAACCGTACCGCAGGCATCCGCATCTTCCGCGAAAATTCAAATGGCAAGCAGCGCGTCAAAGCCAATATCGGCAACGGCACGGCCGACAGCTGGCTCGACGGAGCCCAACTGGCTGACATCGATCCGACTGCAGCGGAGTGGGTTCATATCGCACTGGTCCTCAATCCGGACAAGGCCTCTTTATACATGGACGGCACCGAGGTGAAGTCGATCCCCTTCACCGGTATCAGCTGGAATGGTTGTGACATCATGTCGATCGGTTCGGGAGCACCCCGCTTCACAGAATGGGGCCACCTCTCCGACCAGAGTCTGATCGATGAGCTGCGCATCTATAACAAGGCGTTGCCTGCTTCAGAGATTGCACGATTGGCCGCTAAGTAAAACAAAGGACTGCTCTTTCAATCACGCCGTCGGTGTATTTCCTTGAATGAGCCGACGGTGTATGGGGATTTTTATTTTTCGTGATGATAAAAAGAAGCAAAATCCCAATCGGACGACACGTTACAAAATTGAATAAGACGGAATATGATGGAAATAAGGACAGCAGTATACGCTTTTCTTGGGATAATCTGTACAGGTCTATTTTTTGGCTGTGGCAAGAGCGATGAGGAAATACCGTCTGAGCTATTTCAATTAGAAAGTATTGAGATTAATGGAGAGGTAAACGCATCATCCTACAGGGACGTGAATCCTGAACTGGTGATAAAGCTGGTATTTTCAGAATCTGTGAAGCCTGACATGTTGGAGGGAAATATTACGCTGCGAAAGTCCACAGGGGAACCAATACAGTTGAACTTTATACTGCATGGTCAATCTGTGCAGATTGAAACAGCAAATAAACTGGAATCATTCTCTTCCTATCAGCTGGAAATCAGCAGAGGATTATATGCAATCTCCGGTAATCGCATTATTACAGGCAAAGTATATTCTATCTCTACCGGAATGGATAGCTCGGACAAATTTCCACGTATCTCCGACGAAGAACTGCTGACCCTGGTACAAAGACAGACATTCCGCTACTTCTGGGACTTCGGACACCCCGTGAGCGGAATGGCTCGCGAACGAAGCTCATCGGGCAATACTGTAACTACCGGCGGTACTGGTTTTGGAGTAATGGCGATGATTGTAGCAGTAGAAAGAGACTTTATCACAAGAGACGAAGCGCTGTTTCGTATTGAGAAAATTGTGGCGTTCCTGAAAAGTAAAGTAACCCGCTATCATGGAGCTTTTGCTCATTGGATTCACGGTGAGACGGGCGCTACATTACCTTTTAGTACATATGACAATGGAGCCGACCTGGTAGAAACCTCGTTGCTGTTCCAGGGCTTATTGACCGCAAGGGGATATTTCAGTCGTTCCGTACCTGCTGAGATAAAGCTAAGAAATGAGATTACTCTTTTATGGGAAGAAATTGACTGGGAGTGGTTCCAAAAGGAGAGCGAGAATGTGCTTTATTGGCATTGGAGCCCACAGTACGGATGGCAGATGAATATGAAAATTTCAGGATGGAACGAATCTCTTATTACCTATATTCTCGCAGCAGCATCACCCACGCATCCGATTACGAAAGAGGTATATGATCAGGGATGGGCCCGCAACGGCAATATGATTAACAATGCCACATACTATGGTCACCGGTTGCTTTTGGGTCCCGAGACAGGAGGCCCTCTCTTTTTCGCCCACTATTCATTTCTGGGAATAAATCCAAAAGGATTGAAGGATCGTTATGCCGACTATTGGGAACAGAACAGGAATCATTCGTTAATCAATCATCTCTATTGTGCAAACAATCCGAAGAAGTATACCGGATACAGTGAATATTGCTGGGGATTGACAGCCAGTGACGGAAACCAGGGATACAGTGCCCACTCTCCAACCAACGACAGAGGTGTGATTACTCCCACAGCCGCATTGGCATCTATGCCCTACACCCCTGAAGAATCAATGAAGGCTCTCCGTTTCTTTTACTACAAACTGGGAGACAAGATCTGGTCAGACTACGGATTTACAGACGCATTTAATCTTTCCGTAAGCTGGTTTGATAACCAACATATTGCCATCGACCAAGGGCCAATAATTATTATGATCGAAAATTACCGGAGTTCTCTGCTTTGGAACATACTGATGAACGATATTGAAATTCAAAGAGGCCTGACTAATTTGGGATTTCAATTTTCCTTTAATCCTCTGTCCTGAATGATCAGTGGGTGAAAAAAATGATCTTATTATGAAATATAAAAATTTTAAAATCTCGTTTTTAATACTCTTTACTGTAGTAATGACTGCTACAGCTCAGTATAAGGAGTACGACTCTCTGGCTTATGTATCCCGAAGAGGAGGAGATACGTTACTCTATCGCCAGTTGAATCCCCTGCAGGTGGAGGATGGTAAAAAATATCCTTTGGTGCTTTTCCTCCACGGGGCAGGCGAGAGGGGGGCCGACAACAGGGCGCAGCTGACCCATGGGGGAATGATGTTTACTAACCAGGTCAACAGGGAAAAGTATCCCGCTTTTGTCCTCTTTCCTCAATGTCCGTCAGATTCATACTGGCCTGCTCCCAAAAGGCCGGATGGCTTTCAGCGAGAAAATCCTTTTCCTGCAAATGCCGAAATTTCAAGGCCTTTAGCATTAACTAAGGAGCTGATTGACAAGATCGTTGACACATACCCTGTGGACGAAAATCGAATTTATATTGCCGGATTATCTATGGGGGGGATGGGCACCTTCGATATGGTTTGTCGTTTCCCGGAACTTTTTGCCGCAGCAATTCCCATCTGTGGCGGGATCCATACGGACAGGCTCAATGACTTCAGTTCAAAAACAGCCATTCGTATATTTCATGGCGATGCCGATTCGGTGGTACCCGTCAGGTTTTCGCGTGAAGCATTTATGAAACTGAAAGCCGAAGGAGCCAATGTTGAATATATCGAGTTTCCCGGAGTGAATCATGGCAGCTGGGACCCGGCTTTTAACAAGCCGGATTTCATGTCATGGATGTTCCAACAAATAAAAAAATAATAGGAAAATGAACAATCACAAATATTTATTAAACATTGTTCTGGTGATCGGCTCTTTTTTTCTGATAGCTTGTAACTTCCATAAAAAAGAGCAATCGGAGAGGGCTGGGAATGTGCGCCCTGCCTCCTTCGGATCTGACGATGAATTTCTGGATTTTATACAGAAAACACATTTCAATTATATGTGGGAGGGTGCGGAAACCACATCAGGCCTCGCGCCTGAACGCATACATATGGACGGGGAATATCCGCAAAACGATAAGGATGTAATCACTACAGGAGGAAGCGGTTTCGGTCTTGCAGGACTTGTCGTAGCGATGGAACGGGGTTTTATCCCCCGCGAAGAGGGTGTTGCCAGACTGCACCGGATAGCCGACTATCTGGCTTCCGCCGACCGTTACCATGGTGTCTGGTCACACTGGATTCACGGACCCACAGGAAAGACCAAGCCATTTGGCAAAAAAGACAACGGAGGTGACCTGGTTGAGAGCGCCTTCCTCATGCAGGGACTGCTTATCGTGCGGGAGTATTTCAAAAATGGCAATAACAGGGAGAAAGAGTTGGCACAAAAGATTGATACACTCTGGAGAGAAATGGAATGGGACTGGTACCTGAACGGACAGGATGTGCTCTATTGGCACTGGAGCCCGGAATACAACTGGGAAATGAATTTCCCGCTGGAAGGTTACAATGAATGTCTGATCACCTATATCCTGGCAGCCTCCTCCCCCACCCATTCTATTCCGGCATCAGCCTACCATAACGGGTGGGCGCGCGGGGGCGCAATCACCAGCAATAATGAGGCATATGGTTATCCGCTCATTTTGAAACACAATGGTGCTGAAGAATATGGAGGTCCACTCTTTTGGGCACACTACTCTTATATCGGACTGAGTCCGAAAGGGCTAAAAGATCAATATGCCGATTACTGGCAACTGAACAGGAATCAGACTCTTATCAATTACGAATATTGTGTGGAGAACCCCGGGGGATATGAGGGGTATGGCGATAACTGCTGGGGACTGACCGCAAGTTATACCGTAGATGGATATACGGCACATATGCCGGTGAAGAACGACCGCGGGGTAATCACTCCTACAGCCGCCTTGTCCAGCTTCCCTTATACACCAGACCAGTCTATGGGGGCCCTGAAGCATTTTTATAATGATCTGGGCGACCAGATATGGGGTCAATATGGTTTCTATGATGCTTTCAGTATACAGGACAACTGGTATCCGCAGCGTTATCTGGCCATCGACCAGCTCACTATTGCCCCGATGATCGAGAACTACCGCACGGGTCTCCTTTGGAAGCTGTTTATGGGAGCACCTGAAATACAGGAAGGATTGAAAAAATTAGGATTCACAGATATATCATAACCCGATTTCCGGTATCGGATAAAAGAAAATGAAATGAGAAAAAACATTCTTTCAACATCATTCATTTTAGCAGTAATCCTGCTTGCATCCTGCGGATCACCCTCAGGCAACATTCAGAAGTCAGGCAAGTGGCAGAGTTACAGCCGAAACAAACAGATAGAAAGACGGGTGGATTCCGTACTGAAACTGATGACGCTCGAAGAGAAAATCGGCCAGATGACCCAGTTCTCCGCCAACTGGTCAATCACCGGCCCGGTAATGTCCGATGATTTTCAACCCTATCTGAAAAAAGGATTGATTGGTAGCATTTTCAATGCCACCTCTGTGGAGGGAATTCGGCATTTTCAACAATTTGCCGTCGATTCCACCCGTTTGGGTATACCCATTCTGTTCGGTCAGGACGTGATCCATGGTTACAAGACTATATTTCCCATCCCACTGGCAGAAGCCTGCTCGTGGGATCTGGAGATGATGCAACGAACCGCTGAGATCGCAGCCATTGAGGCGGCATCTGACGGAATCAACTGGACTTTCGCCCCCATGGTGGATATTGGCAGAGATGCCCGCTGGGGTCGCGTGATGGAGGGTGCGGGAGAGGACCCCTACCTGGGTAGCAAAGTGGCTGAGGCCAGGGTCGTCGGCTTTCAAGGCAGTGGAGATGGAAGCAGGCTTGATGAACCGACCACACTGCTTGCCACAGGAAAACACCTCGCAGCATACGGAGCAACTGAAGCAGGGAGGGATTATAACCCCGCAGAATTGTCGGAACACACACTTAGAAATATATATTTACCTCCCTATAAAGCAGCGATAGATGCGGGAGTGGTTACCATGATGGCCTCTTTTAACGAGATCAACGGGATTCCTGCTACGGCAGACAAGTGGCTGATGACAGAGGTATTACGAAAAGAATGGGGCTTTACCGGCTTTGTGGTAACCGACTATACCGGAACCAACGAACTGGTACCACATGGCGTGGCCGAAGATGAGAAACATGCAGCCGAACTGGCTGTCAATGCCGGTATTGACATGGACATGACCGGTGCTTCATTTATTAAATACCTCACCCAATCGGTTAAAGAAGGGAAAGTATCTGAAAAAGCCATAAACACGGCCACCCGCCGTATTCTGGAGATGAAGTTTCTGCTGGGTCTTTTTGATGATCCCTACCGCTACCTTAGCGAAGAACGGGCAAAACAGAACACCATGACACCGCAATTCATGGAGACGGCACGCAAAGCTGTTGCCTCCTCGGTGGTACTGCTGAAGAACAACAATCAACTCCCCGTCACAAAAGCTAGCGGAAAAACCATCGCGCTGGTCGGCCCGCTGATGAATGACTCAGTCAACCTGAACGGCGAATGGGCAGGACTGGGTGACCGGAATAAGAGTGTACCCATCCTGCAGGGACTTATAGAGAAGTACGCGGGAAGTACCGTGAAGCTTCTGTATGCAGCAGGATCCACCATCACCGAAACCACACCGGGTAGGATAGCAGAAGCTATTTCAGCTGCACGCAGGGCCGACCTGGTCATTGCCGCAATGGGAGAAGATTTCAACTGGTCGGGCGAAGCAGCAGTGCGAACAGATATTCGTCTTCCGGAACCGCAGCGCGAACTACTCAGAGCACTGAAAGAAACCGGCAAGCCTATTGTTTTAATCACGCTGAGCGGTCGTCCGCTTGATCTTTCATGGGAAGATGAAAATCTGGATGCAATCCTCCAGGCATGGTTTCCTGGTACACAAGGCGGGCACGGTATTGCCGATGTGATTGCGGGAGATTACAATCCTTCGGCAAGGCTGGTGATGTCGTTCCCAAGAAATGTAGGACAGATTCCCATCTACTACAACCAAAAGAATACCGGCAGACCCGTGGATCTTTCGAACGAAAAAATCGACTATAAATCGAGTTATCTCGATACGTCCATCACACCGCTCTATCCGTTTGGATACGGCTTGAGTTACACGACATACGGTATCAGTGATGTAAAACTCGACAAATCATCCATGAAGGCGGCCAATGACAGGATTACCGTCACGGCCAAGCTGCAGAACAGCGGACCCAGGGACGGTGATATGGTTGTACAGCTGTATATCCGCGATCAGGTGGGCAGCGTCACACGTCCGGTAAAAGAGTTGAAAGGTTTTCAGAAGGTAAACTTGAAAGCAGGTGAGAGCAAACAGGTTTCATTTGAACTCCTATCTGAAGATCTGGCTTTCTACGGAATTGACATGAAGAAAAAAACAGAGCCTGGGAACTTCAAACTGTGGATTGCTCAAAGTTCAGCCGACAACTCCAATGAAACAAGTTTTACCGTGACACAATAAAATTGTCCACGGTAACAAGAGGTATCTGTCAGGTGAGTGGTTTTCACAGGAAAATTGCTTCACCATCGAAGCATTGAAAGAAAATAGAAAAACCCATTCTAAAAAACCATCCGGGTTAAATAGAAACGGCTTCAGGAATTATTTTTAATGAATCTTAATAGCAGCATGCTAAAGTTATCATTATTTTTGCAGTGAATAAGATAACAGAGCATGAATGCAAAAAATAACGAAATCAATATCGGCAGTCCTTTGACGCTGATGGAAACACTGGGAATTGAGTTTACCCTTCTCTCCCCTGGACGCGTGGAAGCGGTGATGCCCGTAGGCAAGCATGTATGCCAACCTTTCGGCATCCTGCATGGTGGGGCCACGCTGGCACTCGCCGAGTCGATAGCCGGACAGGGATCTCTTCTCCTTTGTGAAGCAGATGAGATACCCGCAGGCATACAGGTAAGCTGCAATCATGTCTCTTCCGCGAGGGAGGGAGACAAAGTGCGGGCCGTGGGTACGATCATACACAGAGGTCGCTCCACCCATGTATGGAATATTGACATATTTACCGCATCCGGCAAGTTGGTTTCATCCGTAAGGGTGGTAAACAGCATTCTGAAAAAGCGATGAAGGAACTACGCCAACATCAGATACTGGATGCATTGATTGAACAGGGTGCCTGCTTTGCGATTTTCAGGCTGCCCGATGAAACCAAACCCCGCTTTGTGATGCAGATGTCGGGTGAACCTTCTCTATTTGGTGACATCAACGCGCTCAATGGCCAACATGGCTTCGTGATTGCTCCTTTCTGCATATCAAATGAAAAGCCAGTGATCGTGATTCGCCCCGATTGCCGGGATCTCGCCGAGGTGGAAGCTTCCTTTGTAAAAAGACAACAGGGGAAGCGGAATAGTGTGAAACACAAGAATATCGACAAGAATGAATACTCGCAACTGTTTCAGCAGTTTCACCAGCCTCTAACCAATGGAACGATAACAAAACTGGTACTTTCCAGGAGTAAGACCATCGCCAGGAAAAAGGGTTTTTCGCCGGGCCATGCTTTTTTTCTGGCTACGGAGAAATACGGCCATGCTTGTGTTTTTCTGTTTCACACCCCCCAAAGTGGCACCTGGCTGGGTAGTACACCCGAAATACTGCTGTCGGGAGCGAATACCAGCTGGCAGACAATGGCACTCGCGGGTACACGTTATCCTCACTCCGGAGCTGTTTCGTGGGACGACAAGAACCTGCGTGAACAACATCTGGTTACCTCCTACCTGCTACACCAGCTCTCATCCTTTCAGATCATACCGGAAATAAATGGTCCCTACACCTCCACAGCGGGTAACCTGGCACATTTGCGAACCGATTTCAACTTTTCTCTTACTGACGAATCGAAAATCGGAACCCTGTTAAATGCACTCCATCCCACCCCTGCCGTATCCGGTCTGCCCAAAGAGGAAGCTTTTCAGTTTATCCTGGATCACGAAGGATATGACCGTCGTTATTATACCGGATTCCTCGGTATGCTGGACCCAAAGGCTGAAACCAATATCTATGTAAACCTCCGGTGCTTGGAAATCGGAAAAAGTTCGCTTACTTTGTTTGCTGGTAGTGGACTAATCTCCTCGTCCAACTGCAGGGATGAATGGAAGGAAACGGAAAAGAAGCTGGAAACCATGGCAAGTATTGTCAATTAAGATTTGAGAATGTATTCAGACAAGAAAAACGTTTTACAATTGGTGGCATTGCTTAAGGCTCATGGCATCACACACATTGTACTCTCTCCCGGGTCACGCAATGCTCCGCTGATTCATTCTTTTGTCGGCGACAGCGATTTCACCTGCTACAGCGTGGTCGACGAACGGAGTGCCGGCTTCTTTGCCCTTGGAGTCATTCAAGCCCTCAGCCGCCCCGTAGCAGTATGCTGTACTTCAGGTACGGCCGCGCTCAATCTGGGTCCCGCAGTAGCCGAGGCCTTTTATCAGCAATTGCCTTTGCTGGTAATTACCGCTGATCGCCCCCTTGCCTGGACGGGACAGCGAGACGGGCAGACCATTCCACAAACCGGACTCTTTGGGAAGCTGGTACAACATGCAGTGCAACTGCCGGAGATAAACAATTCCGAAGAAGAGTGGTATTGCAACCGCCTGATCAATGAAGCCATACTCAGCCTCGACAACAAGGAAAAAGGTCCTGCACACATCAACATCCCGCTTTCTGAGCCGCTATTTGGATTCGGCACTGCTTCACTCCCTGCCGTCCGGGTAATCCGCCGCGCCAAACCACTTACTGTTCTGCCGGATGAGGCTGGATACTGCAAACGTTTCCATTCATTCTCCCGACGAATGATCATTGTTGGACAGCTACCACCGGGAAACGGGCTGGCTGATTCGTTAAAGAGACTTGCAGCCGACCACTGGACGGTTGTCCTCGCCGACCACCTCGCCAACATCCCGACGGGAGATTATTCCCGTTTCGATGTGGTACTCCGTACAGCTTCTGAAAAAGAACTGCAGATGCTGACCCCCGATCTGGTGATTACCCTGGGCGGTCACGTCGTTTCAAAGCGACTGAAACAATTTATCCGTAGCGCTCCTGCCTGTGAGCAGTGGCAGGTCTCTCCCTCGGGAGAGGTTGTCGACACATTTCAGCAGGTGACTGAAATTGTAAAAAGTGATCCGGCAACATTCCTACGTTACCTGGCGGAGGTCCCTTCCAATGATCTGTCTGCCCTTCCCCTCAACGATTCAACCAAAACAGATCACAAAACTGCGACATTTGTGGAACATTGGAAAAACGCCTGCGAGCAGGTCACGATCCCTCACCCGGACTATTCCGACCTGTATGCCGTGGGTGCACTGCTGGATAAACTGCCCGAAAACACTTCGCTCCAACTTTCCAACAGCCAGAGTGCATACCTGTCTCAGTTGTTCAGCATCTCCGATTCTATTTATCGCTTTTGCAATAGGGGCACCAACGGCATTGAGGGGTCAATCTCCACAGCGGTGGGATATGCCGCTGCAGCGAAACGAATCACCCTCCTACTGACCGGCGACCTCAGCTTCTTCTACGACATGAATGGCCTCTGGAACAGGCACCTCTCCCCAAACCTGCGCATCCTGCTGAACAACAATGGCGGGGGTGGCATCTTTGATACGCTGCCTGGGCTCAATCAATCGGAAGCGCTTTCCGACTACATTACTGTGACCCACACCACCTCCGCAAAAGCATGGGCAGAGCAGCAGGGAGTAACCTACCTCTCTGCACACAACGAGGAGGAGTTACAGAAGCAGTTACCCTTTTTGCTGAACCCTGAAAGTAACAACGCAGTTATACTGGAGGTCTTCACAACCATAGAGAAGAATAGCCAGGAAATAAAATCCTATTATTGTCAACAAGAAACAAAAAGATTATGAGTGAAAGAAAATGGACCACCATAAAAGAATATGAAGATATTCTCTTCGATTATCACCACGGCATCGCCCGCATCACCATCAATCGTCCCCGTTACCGCAACGCCTTTACCCCTACCACCACTGGAGAAATGAGCGATGCCCTGCGCATCTGCCGTGAGATGGAGGAAGTAAGCGTGGTGGTACTCACCGGTGCCGGCGATAAGGCCTTCTGCTCGGGGGGCGACCAGAATGTGAAGGGAAAAGGAGGATATATCGGCAAGGATGGCGTACCGCGCCTCAACGTGCTGGATGTGCAGAAGCAGATCCGCTCCATCCCCAAGCCGGTGATTGCCATGGTAAACGGTTATGCCATTGGCGGCGGACATGTTTTACATGTAGTGTGCGACCTGACCATTGCCTCCGACAATGCCATCTTCGGACAAACAGGTCCACGCGTGGGCAGCTTCGATGCCGGCTTCGGCTCCTCCTACCTGGCACGCATCGTCGGACAAAAGAAAGCACGCGAAATATGGTTCCTCTGCCGCCAGTATAACGCACAGGAGGCTCTGGAAATGGGGCTGGTGAACAAGGTGGTACCTCTTGACCGACTGGAGGATGAGGTAGTGGAGTGGGCAGAGACGATGATGCAACACAGCCCCCTGGCTCTGCGCATGATCAAGGCGGGCCTCAATGCCGAGTTGGACGGACAGGCAGGTATTCAGGAACTAGCAGGCGACGCTACCATGCTCTACTACCTGACCGAGGAGGCACAGGAAGGGAAGCAGGCCTTCCTGGAAAAACGCAAACCAGACTTTGGGAAATTTCCGAAACTTCCCTAAAATAATAAACTGAATTTTTGTGACTCAGGGCGAGTTCAATTCTTTTGGCTTTCCGAAAACGTGAATGAGTCACAAAAAATTAACAGTTAATGGTGTAGTTGCACAATGGCAATTTAAAAAAATTCGCATCAAAGTTCATGTTTTCCATACAGATCATCCCCTATAAGCTTCGGTTCAAACAGCCGGCAGGTACCTCACGCGGTGTCTACCAGGAGCATCAAATATGGTATGTGCTGTTCCTCGACGAAGCGGATGATGCCCATTACGGCATCGGGGAATGCGCGCCATTGCATGATCTCAGTTACGATTTCGATGCTGGGTATGCTGACCGGCTTGCGGCCTTCTGCCGAATTACGGAGAAGGAACAGCAGGTCAACGCCGAACTTCTCCGTGATCATCCCTCCATCCTTTTCGGACTGGAGACAGCTATGCTTCACTATCAGCAACGTTCATGGCAACTTTGGGATACCCCTTTTAGTCGGGGTGAAACAGGAATCACCATCAACGGCTTAATCTGGATGGGGGAGTTCCGTGAAATGATGCAACGAATTGAGTCGGCACTGGAGCGTGGGTTTCATTGTATCAAGCTGAAGATCGGGGCAATTGACTTTGAAAAGGAGCTGGCGCTGTTGCGTTTTATCCGCAGCCACTATTCCGCCAGGGAGATGGAATTGCGTGTAGATGCCAACGGGGCCTTCAGCAGTCGAGAGGCGATCGAAAAGTTGTATCGCTTGGCCGAACTGGATATTCACTCCATTGAGCAGCCCATCCGTGCCGGACAATGGAAAGAGATGGCTCTGTTGTGCGGCTCTTCCCCCATTCCCATTGCCCTGGATGAAGAGTTGATCGGCATCCACCATCCCGTTGAAAAGAAAAAAATGTTGGAAACCATCCAACCGCAATACATCATCCTCAAGCCCACCCTCCACGGAGGGCTCAGTGGCTGCAACGAATGGATGACGATGGCCAATGAGCTGGAAACAGGCTGGTGGGTCACCTCTGCACTGGAGTCGAACATCGGCTTGAACTGCATAGCACAATGGTGTGCCACGCTCAACAACCCACGTCCGCAGGGGCTCGGAACCGGCTCCCTCTACACGAACAACATTCCGCTTCCTCTGGAAACTAGGGGCGACCGGCTTTGGTTTGAACCGGCAGGAGTATTTCCCGGTTTGAAAGGATTTCACGAAAACTATGAATAAGATACGGATTGCCGGGAAAATATTCAGAGCGGAAGAGATTCTTGCAGCGCAGCATGTCGGTTTCTTCGCACAGTCACCCTTCCATCAACAGCTTCTCCTTTTTCTAAGTGAATGGTTCTCTGCAGAAAAAACCATCAGCCTGCAGACATCGGGGTCTACCGGCCTGCCCAAACAGATTACCGTACGCAAAGAACAAATGGTCCAAAGTGCCAGGATGACCTGCGAATTCTTTCAACTGAAAGAGAATGAAAAGGTGCTGTTGTGTTTGCCGCTTGATTATATTGCCGGGAAAATGATGGTGGTGCGCTCAATCGTGGGGGAACTTGATCTATGGCCGGTGATACCATCCGGTCATCCATTGGTTGAGACAACTTCGACATTTGATTTTGCAGCAATGGTACCGTTACAGGTATACAACACGCTTCAATCGCCGAAAGAGAAGCAGCGGTTTTCTCAAATAAAAAGAGTAATCATTGGCGGAGGTGCCATCGACCCGCAACTGGGAGAAGCGTTGAAAGACTTCCCCAACGACATCTACTCCACCTACGGAATGACCGAGACCGTTTCTCACATTGCTCTACAAAAGATCAACGGAGAAGATGCATCCGGCTATTATACCCCACTCCCGGGAGTCAGTCTGGATCTTTCCGAAGAACAAACGCTGATCATCCACGCGCCCCATGTGGCGGATGATCCGTTACTTACCAACGACATCGCCGAGATCCGTGGAGACGGTACTTTCCGCATTCGGGGAAGAAAAGACAACGTAATCAACACGGGCGGCATCAAGGTGCAGACAGAAGAGTTGGAAAGGGTAATCCGTCCACACATCACAGGAAACTTCGCAATCACCGCGGTACCTCATCCCAAATTGGGTGAAGCAATCGTGCTACTGATTGAAGCAATGAACAATCCCGAACTATTAAAAAGAAAACTGGAACAACTCTTACCCCGCTTTCATCAACCCCTCCATATTCTTATGGTAGAGTCCGTGCCGCAAACCGTGAGCGCAAAAACCGACCGTGCAGCCACAAAAAAACTGGCAATGAAAATTGTTCCATTGCCAGACTCTATTTGAATAATCAGCACTATAGACGAAGAGGTGATTGTTTATTCTCCTTTTCGGGGGCGACGCAATCGGGGTTCCTTTCTCTCTGGGGCACCTGGTCTCCTGTCCCGGTCTCCATTTGAAATATCACCTAAACGGCCAGGTGTTCTTTTTTTGAAGTCACGTGGTTTATCCTCTTTTCCAAAAGCAGTGCTACGATCCTTATAACCGGTGCCATACGACCGCTCATGCGGCTTATTATCTTCCCTGGAAGCGCCACCACGGTCCTTTCTCCTAGCATCGAATGAGCGTCCCTTTTGTTCGCGCTCTTTATCGGCTCTAAAACCTCCCGGCTTACCTCCTCTTTCGCTGTTTCGTTCTCGTGGAGAACGTTCTTTATTGAAGGATCTTTCGCCCGTGTTACGGTTACCCGCATCATAGTGTTCACCCGGTCCACGTCTTTTTTCATCAGGGCGTCTTGCTGTCTTAAAGGGTTTCTCTCCTTTCCTTTCCGATCCCTCTTCTCTTTTTGGACGGGCAAAGTCGTCCTGTTCCTCCACCTCTCTCTCAGCGCGCTTCGAACGGCGGTACCCCTCTTTTGAGTTACGCTCGGCCTGGTAATCATGCCCTCTGCGCTGCGCACGGTCAGCCTCTTCTACAGGACGTTCCCGACGTTTACCCGAGAAAATCTCATACTCACGCATCTCACACTCCAGAGCCCCGTTATAGAGGAAGAAACGGCGGGTGTGCTTCAGCCCGATGGCGTCGAATGACTCTTTTCGATAGCTCAGGATATAGGCATTGAAGCCGGAAAAGACATGCTTGAGTCGTTCACCGATCATCGCGTAGAGTCCCTCCAGCTCATCCACTTTCAAACGCTCCCCATAGGGAGGATTGGTGATCAGCACCCCTTCTGAAGCCGGGGCTTCGGTATATTGCTGAAAAGGCTTTACGCTCAGTTGGATCTGTTTCTTTAATCCGGCATTTTTGATATTCTTCTCGGCAATGGCAATGGCCTGTGACGAGATGTCGGACCCGATAATGGGGTGCTTCAATTCGTGTGTACCGGAATCATCGTTGTAGATATTGCTGAAGAGTTCCTCATCAAAATCTTTCCATTTTTCAAAGGCAAAGTGCGGCCGATGGATGCCCGGAGGGATACCCATGGCAATCATGGCGGCTTCAATCAGAATCGTACCCGACCCACACATAGGATCGATGAAAGCGGTCTCTCCCTTCCAGCCTGATTTCAAAATCATCCCGGCCGCCAGTACTTCGCTGAGTGGTGCTTCGGTCTGTCCAACCCGATACCCTCGTTTGTGCAGCGACTCACCAGAACTATCCAACGAGAGGGTACATTTGTTGTGTGAAACATGGATATTGAGCACCACATCGGGGTTTGTGAGACTCACTGATGGACGTTTATCATACCGCTCTGCAAACCAGTCGGCAATGGCATCCTTCACCTTATAGGCTACAAACTTCGAGTGGGTGAAGATGTGGGAATAAACCACTGCATCGATCGAAAAGGTGGTGTCCAAAGTAAGATAATCATCCCAGTTGAGCTGTTTGATGGCTTCATAAACCTCATTGGCGGTTTCTGCCTTGAAGTTGTAAATTGGTTTGAGTATGCGCAAGGCAGTGCGGCAATGCAGGTTGGCTTTATACATCAGTGCCTTGTCACCGGTAAAGGAAACCATCCGGGTGCCAATCTCCACATCATTTGCACCCAGTTCAATCAATTCCTCGGCCAGCACATCCTCCAATTCAGCCATGGTTTTGGCAATCATCGGGAATAGATCATTTTGTTCGTTCCCCTCTTCACCTAGCAAGGGCTGTTGCCGGTTCTCCACTATTTCTTCATTCACGTCACGCAAGCGTTCCTCTTCGTTCATCCTTTTCAACTTAAATAAGGGTACAAAGATAGTGTTTTTACACGTCACAATTTCACCTTTATCTTCTTCTGCTTCGATTCATTGCCAAATGCATCGAGTGAAGTAACCACATAGGTATATTTCTGATCGCCTCCCTCGTAAGGCAGTACGAAGAAATTATCAGGTGTTACCTGCAGAATATTTTCTGCCCGATTGATATCTACTTTTTCGTTGTGAGCAAATCGATAAACCACAAACTTCTGCGCCATTTCAGGGCGGGAAGCTATTTTTTTATGCTCCCATGTAAGGAAATGCATGTCTTCGGTAAAAACCTCGGCGAGTTTTTTTACAGTGCTGGGCCGACCGTCGTGCATATGCGTATAAGCCGGGACCAAAGCTTTGGCACGGTGAATATCTTTTTGCAGTATGCCGGTCACACCCTTAAAATCATCCAGAACTTGATAGCCGTACCAGTAGCAATTGCCATGTACAAATGGCATTTCACGTGTTTGACGAATTTTGGTCTGGAGTTCGTTTTTGTCGATACTCCGCTTCAAATCCTGACCAATATAGAGATGTTGCCCAAAATTATTGTCGTTCCACCAGTGTAACAACGTGGTATAATCTGCAGCAGCGTGCCCTATTTCCCAGTAAAGCTGTGGCAGATTGTAATCAATCCACCCTTTTTCCACCCATAGTTTGATATCGGCATAGAGGTCGTCGTAATTCTGCAGCCCGTTGGTATCACTTCCATTGGGATCATTCCGTTTGTTTCTATAAATTCCGAAAGGACTGATACCGAAGCGTACCCAAGGCTTGGTTCCTGCAATGGTATATTTTATCTGCTGTATCAGCAGATTCACGTTGTTGCGGCGCCAGTCGCCCCGCTGTGATGGAGAAAATCCCTGTGAAGCAGCATACATGCTAAAACTTTTGTCATCGGGGAAGGGAGTGCCGGCAATTGGGTAAGGGTAGAAATAATCATCCATATGAATGGCATCCACATCGTACCGGGAAACAATATCGTGCACTACCTCACAAATAAAACTTCGGTTTTCTGGTAGCCCCGGATCGAAGAAAAGCTGGTTCCCATACTGCACGAATCGTTCAGGATAGCGTTCATAGATATGCCCCTCGGCCAGCTTGTTACTGATATTTGTTTTCACACGGTAGGGATTCATCCAGGCATGCAGTTCCATTCCACGTCGATGGCACGCTTCAATCAGGAAAGCGAGCGGGTCGAAAGAGGGGTCGTCGGGAGCCTTACCCTGTACCCCTGTAAGGAAACGGCTCCAGGGTTCCAGTTCCGATTTATAGAAAGCATCCGCTTCGGGACGTATCTGAAAAATGACCGTATTGACACCGGCCTCATCCAGCTTCCTTACCATCTCAGAAAGATAATGCTTCATGGCAGCACTGTTCATCTGCTGGTAACGTGATTGCCCCACAGTCTGTATCCAGGCACCCCGGAACTCCCGCTTGGGCATGAAATCGGCCTGTCTTGTCAGCGCCTTTTTGGGGGTGCCGCAGGCAGAAAAGAAAAGAATTAGTAAAACAGCAATAATGGATTGGATACCTTTGATCATATGGTATGGGAAATGATTTTTTCAGGGAATAAATATATAATCATCAGATTCGAGCAACTGCTCAGCAGGCGGTTGTTTAGGATAGACCACGATGCGGCTGAAATGAGGAAATCTATTTTCTAATCGACCGGGAAGGCTGTCCAAAACAGGAATATGAGAAATATAACCACTATGGGCTGAGATCAGTATGATCAAATCATCTTTCCTGATCTGATCACCACAAGAGAGCGGGTTGTCCCAATCCTGAAAAGGTTGTGACATGAAATTCCCTGCTTTTTTCTGATTAGCGATAATCTGCTGTGTCTCCGGATGTCCCAGATGCAACACAGGGATTGATAGTTCCGTGGATAGTTTGGAAACTTTATTGACCCACATGGCAAAACCTTCTTCCTTCTCGGCCTGGGGAGGAGAGATAACCACAATTCGCTTATGGCTAATCAGTCGTTGCTCTACGTGACAAACCCACAAGTTTTTATCCACATAACGGATGATCTGTTCAATTTTCTCTCCCAGCAGCTTATCCAATAATCCGGCTTTTCCGGGCCAGCCCAGAATAACCAAATCGGTCATGGTCTCACGGGCTATTCTTGTGATGCCGTCGGCCGGATTATGATCGATGGTTGTGATAATATCCACATTCACTTCTGCGGCTTTGGCGGTTGAAACAAACTCCTGAAGTTTCTTTCTGAAGTTGACAATATTCTTTTCAGCCTCTTTGTTGTTGGGTACAACTCCCAGCAACGAAATGGGATTTACCGACTTCTTGTCCTTCAGTAACAGGGCAAGCTGCACATGATAGCCGATGTTGGTGGGATTGGCGATGGGCACTAAAATTTTTTCTTCTGCAAAATGCCCCATGGAGGAGGGCGACAAAGGTGCATTTTCTTCACTGATGGCAATCTTCCGTCCAGCTCGCTGCGTGAAAACAGATGCCACAATGCAGGTAAGCAGAATCAGGATGATGGTCCCGTTGAGGATATATTCATCCAGAATACCGGCTCTGTATCCCACAAGAATAATGGCCAGTGTGGCGGCTGCGTGTGAACTACTCAACCCGAAGATAAGCATTCTCTGGGTAGCCGAATAGTGGAATGTCTTTTGTGATACCAGTGCCGCCAACCACTTCCCTGCTATTGCCACAATGGTGAGCGTCAATGCCACAATGAGGGTGCGTGGCCCGTCGAGGACGACCGATATGTCTACAAGCAAACCAACAGATATGAGGAAAATAGGAATGAACAGCGCGTTTCCAAAAAACTCAATGCGGTTCATCAGTGCCGAAGAATGGGGAATAAGCTTGTTTAAAGCCAGTCCCGCTGCGAATGCACCTATTATCGGCTCTATACCACCCAGCTCGACCAAAAATCCGGCTGAGAAAACGACAAATAAGACGAAGATGAAATTGGTATATTTCTCAGAATCTGCTTTTTGAAAAAACCACCTGGCTATACGGGGTGTAATCAGAAATATAATCACAGAAAATATGATGAGCGATGTCACCAACCTCAGTAAAAAACCCAGATCTAGTCCGCCATCACTGTTTGAAAGCACTGCTGCCAGAATTATCAGCACAGCCGTATCGGTGAGGATGGTCCCCCCTACCGTGACAGCTACTGCCTGATTGCGGGCGATGCCCAGACGGCTGACAATGGGATAAGCGACCAAGGTATGGGTAGAGAACATGCTAGCCGTTAGAAAACTCGCACTTACATCGTAACCCAACAGGTAATAACATACCGGATAGCCAATCAGCATCGGAATAATAAAAGTGTAAAATCCAAAGATGAGGCTTTTGTTTTTGTGCTGCACAAATTCACCCAAATCGAGTTCCAATCCGACTATAAACATGATATAGAGCAACCCAATGGTTGAAAACATTTCCACACCACCGTGTGTATTATCAATCCAGTTCAATCCATAGGGTCCAACGATCACTCCTGCCACTATCAATCCGATGATACTGGGCACATTAAAACGCTTCAAAAGTATCGGGGCCAAAAGTACAATCAGCAAGAGGACGGTGAATATCAATACCGGATTCGTAAACGGCAATGCAAATTCATGCTGTAATTCTGTGATAATATCTGCCATGGGTAACTTTATTGATTCTGTTATGACCACTTCTGCAGTGTCGTTGCTGCTCTCATCGACAAAATTAAACAAATAATTTGACTTATTTGGCATCGGCTTCTTTTTTGGGGCCGCTAAAGTAATTATCTTTGTGGGTTATATATTCCTGATATGAGCAATCAAAAGAAGATCGAAATAAAAGGTGCACGCGTCAACAATCTTAAAAATATCGACGTAGACATCCCCCGAAATAGTTTTACAGTTATCACCGGTCTTTCCGGATCGGGAAAATCCTCTCTGGCCTTCGACACGCTCTATGCAGAAGGTCAGCGCCGTTATGTTGAAAGCCTTTCGGCCTATGCACGGCAGTTTCTGGGTAGAATGCACAAGCCCGAATGCGACTCAATCCGGGGCATTCCGCCGGCCATTGCCATCGAACAAAAGACCACGTCGCGCAATCCACGCTCCACGGTAGGTACCTCCACCGAGGTATATGAGTACCTGCGGCTCCTCTATGCACGCATCGGAAAGACCCTCTCCCCCGTTTCCGGCAAGGAGGTTAAAAGACATTACGTGCACGACGTCGTGGAAAAAATGAAGGAATATCGCGAAGGTACGCGTCTGGCCGTCCTTTCTTCCATACAGTTGAGGAACAACCGCACATTGCGTGAGCAGCTCGAGATCCTATTGAAGGAAGGTTTTACACGCGTGGATGTGGGGGAACAGTTTTACCGGATCGATGAATTGCTGGAACAAAAAAACCTACCCGCTGCGGAAGAGGTGTATTTGGTGATTGACCGCCTCTCCTGCTCTTCCGATAAGGCCACGATCAACAGGCTGTCAGATTCGGTAGAGACTGCATTTATGGAAGGGAATGGTGAATGTCTGATTCGTTTCTGGAGTGAGGGGGGCATGGAAACATTTTTCTTTTCCAACCGCTTTGAGGCTGATGGTATCACCTTTGAAGAACCTTCT
>Ga0265294_10000858_pt1 | contig 40945 bp, 40 predicted proteins | sample MunlanPumphouse3_FD_192504 | JGI IMG/M metagenome (GOLD analysis project Ga0265294, IMG submission 192504) | Groundwater microbial communities from a municipal landfill in Southern Ontario, Canada - Pumphouse #3 | ecosystem: Environmental > Aquatic > Deep subsurface > Groundwater | place... | reverse complement strand
AAGAGCTTGGATTATCACCTTTGGTAATATTTTTCTCTTTAATTTTTTGGGGTTATATTTTGGGAATTGTTGGAATGTTTTTGGCAGTTCCAATTACTATGACTCTAAAAATAGCTTTTGATTCAAATTCAAATAGCCGTTGGCTTGGTATTTTAATGTCTGATTTATCAAGAAAAAAGCTAAAAAAAAGAGTCTAAGTATTATAAATGTTTTTTACAAATAAATATTAGTTTATCTGCACTTTCATCTGTGTGAAGAAAAAACTCTTTTATCTCAACAATCTCAAAACCAGTTTTTTTTAGAATCTTTTCTAAATACTCTTTTTTATGGTACTCTTGTACTATTTTATCTTGTTCTTTTCTATATTTTCCACTTTTTTCTTTTTCAAAAAGTGTTATATTTGTTTGAAGTTTATCATTTTCAAAAAAAGCATCAATTGCTATAAATTTATCTTCAATATCAATATTTATAGTTCCTTGAGCTACTTCATCAAAACCAAAATATGTGTTTACATCAAATATAAAATAAGCATTTGGATTTAAAACTGTATTAACTTGTAAAATAAACTTTTCTAGCTCAATTTTAGGAATATAGTTTAAAACATCAAAAATTGCAGTTGCACAATCAAATTTTTCTTCAACATCTTCAAGAGCTATAGCTTTTGCATTTAAGCCTTTTTCTTCACAAATCTTTATTTGCTCAACACTTAAATCAATCCCAAAAGCTTTTTTTTTGTTTATCTCTAAGTTATTTAAAAAATAGCCTTGACCACAACCAATATCGATTATGTTGTCCAAATCATTTACCATAATAAATTTCAAGAACTCTTTGTGAAGAGAGTAAATCTCCTCTTCAAAATCCAAATATGGCTCTATTCTTGCATATAAATCAAGTCCCATTATAAAAATTTCTCTAGTTTATCTTTTAAATCAAAAATAAAATCTTTTTTCGCATAAAATGAGTTTTTATTTGCTATTAAGTGAGCTGTTGTTTCCATTATTGTTGGTCCAACTTCTAAACCATTTTGTTTCATAGTTTCACCAGTTTCAACAATATCAACAATACAATCACATAGCCCAACCAAAGGAGCTAACTCTATAGAGCCATAAAGTTTTATTATCTCTACTGCCATAGCTTTTTGTTCAAAATATTTTTTAGCTATTTTTTCATGTTTTGTAGCTATTGTTATTTTACTTTTATCAAAATTTAGTTTCTCTCCAGCTCTTAAACCAAAAGCAACTTTACATCGTCCTAGTTTTAAATCCAAAAGCTTAATTAAGTCATACTCTTTTTCTTCTAAAACATCAAGCCCAACAACTCCCAAATCAGCAGCTCCATGCATAACATAAGTTGGCACATCTTGATTTCTTACATTTAAAAACTTAAAACCACTTTTTTCTAATATTAGTTTTCTATCTTCAAAAACAAACTTTTCTCCAAAAGCTTTTTCAAATCTATCAAGAGTTTCATCTGCAATTCTTCCTTTAGGAAGGGCTATTGTTAGCATCTATTATCCTTTTCATATTTTCAAATATTAAATTTTTTTTATATATACTATTTTCAAAAAATTGGCTCAAAAACTCTCCATCTCCACCTGTAAATATTATATTTTTATTTTTACAAATCTCTTTTATAGGTAAAATGATAGATTTTAATAAAGCAAAAAAAACAGCATCTTTTGTTTGAAGCGGTATTTTATCCAAATTAATATTTTTTTCAAAATCACTTTTTGATATTTCTAGCTTTTTTGAGATATTTTTGTAAGCTTTGAAAAAACTATTTAATCCTAAAAATATAAAACCACCAATATGTTTTTTATCTTCAATAATATCTACAGTTATTGCACTTCCTGCATCAATAACAACTGCATTTTCTTCAAAATAACAAGCAACTGCTCTATCTACTCCTAAACCTACATAAGAAGTTTTAAAATCTATAAAACTAGCTAGATTTGTTGCATGAGGATTTTTTTTAAGAAGTTTTTTTGTAGCTTTTTCATTTACACTTATGTAAAAAATATCATCTTTAAACTTTGGGATTTTATCATTTTTGTAGTAATTTTTTATATTTTTATCTATAAAAAACTTTGTACTTGTATTTCCAATATCACATAAAATCAAATTTTGCCTTTGTTTAAAATTCAACACTCAAAATATTTACAAAATTGTTTTTTTGTATATTTGAAAAAATCTTCTTTTACTGTTCCATATTTTTTGATGACAGCAGATTTAGAAACAACAAAAGTTTTTCTTAAAATCAATTTTGATTTTACTGGAATAGAACCATTTTCAAAATTTTTTAACTCTATTAATATCTCATCCTTTGTCATATTTCCTATTTTACTGCTAATTGGAATTGCAATAAAATCATCAAAAGGTAAATTGTCTTTAAATACAAGTACTGGTCTTTTTTTTGATTGATTTAAATTTCTAAAATAGAACTCACAAAGTACAATATCAAAAGTTTTTATTTCCATATATTATCTTCTTCTAAGTCTTGCCAATCTTCTATAAGATTTGCAGAATGGTTTGAAAATATTTTTGTATCTTCTTTGTCATCTTTTGATACTATTTTTTGTTTTTTCTCTTCTAAAATTTTTATTTTATTATTGTCAAGACTTTTTAGGAAAAACATTATATGGTTATAAATATCATCATTTATTTTTAGTTTAACTGTATGCATATATTTTCCTTTATAAATTTTTAAACGATTATATCAAATTGGGAAGTAAAAAGGCAAAAAGTTTATATTTACTTTTTTAGGTATTATTATTTTTTAAATAAATCGCTATGAGAACCAACAGCTATGCAAGTAAAAACTAAAATATTATTTTCTTTTTTATATATTAAAAGTAAATCAGGTTTTACATGACACTCTCTAAACTCTTTTAAATTTCCTTTTAGTTGGTGGTCTTTATATTTTTTATCTAAAATTTGATTATTTGCCAAAATAAAAACTATATTATCCACTAAATCTTTATCATCTTGTTTTAGTTTTTTTCTTTGTTTCTTGAATTTTAGAGTGGTTATTATCTCAAACAATATTAAAGTTCCATTGCTTTTTTATAAGTTTCAAAATCATTAAAAGATTCAACTTTTCCATTTTTAACTTCTTCAATGGCTTCTAATAACTCATTTGTTGGTTCTTTTTCAATTTTTAAATTAGCATTTGGTGAAAGTTTTATAATACTTTTAATAACATCTAAAAGTTTTTTATCTGCATTTTCTATAGTTATAAGCATTTTATTCCTTTATAAATTTTTTAAAAGATTATATCAAATTAGGAAGTAAAAAGGCAAAATTTTTATAAATAATAAATTGATAAAATTAGCAGTAATAGGGGAGTGATGAATTCCCCCATGTTTTCCAATTAATAAAGTCTGGTTGCAAAAACCATCAATATTAAAAGTATTACTGCTATTTTTTGATACATTAAAAACCTTTTAATGAATTACCCATCCGAGAGTTAAACCCTTGCCAAAATCCACCCAGCAAAAAAAAAGTAAAGCTAAAAAGCTCTACCTTCTTCTAATCCATCTATTGGGTCATCACTCCCAATAAGGTTACTATGCATCAAAAACGTAAATATTATATCAAACTACAAAATTAAAGTCAATAAAACAGGCAAAAGGTAAAGCCAAAAATCTTTATCCTAAAAAAACAAAGTGTCACATCCAAAATAGTGTTGTTCTAATTTTCAGTTTTAAAAAGGCAAAAAAAAAGGTTGAGCAAAAGCCCAACCTTTTAGAAAGAAAGTTGTTTTCTAAATCCCTAAGAGCTGGGACTAAAGTCCCAGTTCCGAAGAATGGTGGGACTGAAGTCCCACTTCCGAAAAGAGGTGGGAATAAATTCCCACTTCCTAAGAGAAATTAGAATGTATAAGCAACTTGTAATCTTCCCATATCTTGATCAACATTTTTTGTACCTGTTGATTTAGTTTTTTCTTCATATTGTCCATATCTTAAATATGTAGTTAAGTTTTTAGACATTTTATATGTTAATTGTCCATAAACTTCTTGTTGCTTAACATCATCAAATAATAATATAGCTCTACCCGTTTGTAAATCAGAACTTAAGTTACCATAATGAGCTGTGAAATTTAGGTTATCTAAAATATCAACACCTAAAGCAGCTTGGAAATAATCAGCATCTGCTACACCATTTGATGTAATATTCCATCCTAGAGATGTATTTTTCGCATCTTGATCAAATGCAGTTAAACCACCATCTTTATCAGTTTTTGTATATGCAAGTCTAGCATTAACAATAGAAAATTTACCATCTACTGCAAATCTCATCATTGAATTGTCTCTCTCTACAACATTCCCAACTAAATCAGAATCTAGTTTTAAATATACATATCTAGCCTCTAAACCTAATTTTGCATTTTCTGCTAAATCAATATTTGAAGTTGCAGCAAAAGTATAAGAGTTAAGAGAATCTTGTAATCCTGCATACCAAGCTTCAAGTTTAACGAAATCTAAATCACCTTGAACAGTAGCAACATAAAGATCTGAACCACCATCAAGACCAAGAGTAGTTCCACCAGATATTCTTAGTGAAGAATTCACTTCATTTGCTGTAACATTTAAGTTTTGGTTATTAAAATAACCAGCACCAGCTGTAATTGGTCCAAAAGTTGAAAGAGCTAGGATACCAGTTCCCGCTTGCTCATTTCCATTTATATCAACAGCAACTGTATATGGAGTAGTTAAACCTTGTTTACCAACATTTACAACAGTATTTGGAATAGCTGTAAATCCAAAGTATGCTTGAGATAATGAAACAGCAGCTGAACCATCACCTGAATTTGTATTTGTAGTAGCATGAGTTGTTGCCCAAGAGTAGTTTGAATCCCCACCACCAACTAAGAATCTTGAATTAAATTTTACATAGTCATTTACTTTTGAAGATAGATTTAAACCAATTTTATATCTATTTCTATCTGTTCTATCACCTGCTGGAGCAACTCCATTTGCTCCAGAAGACAAACTGTCATCAGAATTATCATATCTGTAAACTACTGATCCAGATACATCTACATTTTTAATAGCTTCTTCTAATGGTTGAGCATTAGCAGTACTAAAACCAGCAACTGCAACAGCTGCTACTAAACTAATTTTTGAGATTTTTCTCATGTTTTTTTCTCCTAAAATTTCGAAATTAAAGTCGATTTACAAGAAATAATTTATTTCCTTGCTTACCGTGGCGAACATTTTATATGAGTTAAAATTAAACTTTTCTTAAATTGGTTAATTTTTTGTTAATTTAATTTAAAAATAAGCATCTTGCTTCTTATTTTTAGAATTTTTTACAAATATTTTGATACAATCCATTCTTATGAAAAAGAATAATATTATACTAATTGGTTTTATGGGTGTTGGAAAAGGAACTGTTGCTAGAGCTATGGTAAAAGAGGTTCAAGAGGTGGGACTGAAGTCCCACTTCCAAATGGATGAAAAAGAAGAAGTTTTCGGAAATGGGACTTTAGTCCCATATAAAAATAAAGCTGGGACTGAAGTCCCAGTTCCGAATGAAGGAAACAAAGAAGCGGGAATGGTGGGAATAAATTCCCACTTCCGAGAAGATGGAAAAGAAGAGGTGGGAATAAATTCCCACTTCCAGTATGTGATAGATACAGATGATTTAATAGAGAGTATGGAAAATAGAGCTATAAAAAAGATCTTTGCCGTTGATGGTGAAGCTTATTTTAGAAATTTAGAAAAAAAGACTGCTCTTTGGCTTGAAGAAAGTGTAGAAAATACAATTATTTCAACTGGTGGTGGATTTTATAGGCAAGAGAATCTTAAAAATATAGGAACTGTAATATATCTTAAGTCATCATTTGATGGAATTTTAAAAAGAATAAAAAAAGCACCAAATGCAAAAAACAAGTTAAAAAAGCGACCACTTTTACAAAATAAAAAAGAGGCTATGAAACTTTATGATACAAGAGTTAAAGAGTATGAAAGAGTTGCAGATATTATTGTTGATGTTGAAAATAGAGATTTAGAATTTATAGTAAAAGAGATTTTAGGACAGATAAAATGAAGATAATATATACAAAAGAGAAAGAGTTTAAAACAGAGTTTGAAAATATTTTAAAAAGAGCAAAAAGTGATATAAAAGGTGTTTCAAAAATAGTTGAAAATATTATTGATGAGATTGTTGAAGATGGAAATGAGGCTTTAAAAAGACATATTGAAAAATTTGACAAATGGATTGTTAAAAGTGATGATGAACTTTTAATATCTCAAGATAGTATGAAAAAAGCTTATGATAGCTTAGATGAAAACTTAAAAAAGTCACTTCATATAGCATATGAAAGAATCAAAGTATACCACGAAAAACAGCTTCCAAAATCATGGATTGATTTTGAAGAAAATGGAACAATTTTGGGGCAGAAAGTAACTGCTGTTGATAGAGCTGGGCTTTATATACCAGGTGGAAAAGCTGCATATCCAAGTAGTTTGTTAATGAATGCAATTCCAGCAAAGGTTGCAGGAGTTAAAGAGATAGTCGTTTGTACACCAACTCCAAATAATGAGGTAAATGAGCTACTTCTTGCAGCTTGTCACCTTTGTGGTGTTTCAAAGGTTTATAAAGTTGGAGGAGCAAGTGCAATTGCTGCTATGGCATATGGGACTAAAACAATTTCTAAAGTGGATGTGATAACAGGACCTGGAAATATCTTTGTAGCAACTGCTAAAAAAATGGTTTTTGGTGAAGTTAATATTGATATGATTGCGGGACCTAGTGAAATAGGGATTTTAGCAGATGAGAGTGCAAAGGCAAATTATATAGCAATTGATTTACTCTCTCAAGCTGAACATGATGAGATGGCTAGTTCGATTTTGATAACTACTTGTGAAGATTTAGCAAAAAATACAAGCAAAGAGGTGGATAATTTTTTAGCAAATTTAAGCAGATATGAGATTGCTAAAAAATCAATAGATGAGCGAGGAGTTATAATTGTTGCTTCAAATATGGAAGAATCAATTGAGCTTATGAATGAAATAGCACCTGAGCACCTTGAAGTTATGACAAAAAATCCATTTGAGTTACTTCCATTTATAAAACATGCAGGAGCTATATTTTTAGGGGAGAATACTCCTGAGCCAATAGGTGATTATATAGCAGGACCAAATCATACTTTACCAACAGGTGGAACTGCTAAATTTTATAGTCCTTTAAATGTAGAGAATTTTCTTAAAAAAAGCTCAATAATTAGTTTTTCAAAAAAAGCTATAAATGATTTGGGAGAGTCTTGTGCTCTCTTAGCAGATACTGAAGGATTAACAGCACATGCAAAAAGCGTAAGAGTGCGATTGGAAGAAAAAGGTGAGTAAATTTAAAGATTGGTTTACAGAAGATGACGATGATATATTTTTTGGAAGTCCAAAGTCAAAGTTTTTTGATATTTTAGAGCAGACTCACAGAGATTTAGTTGAAGATGAGATTGATAAAGTTATTGAAAAATTAGCAATTTTGGAGCTTATTATAAGTCAAGATAAAGATGAGGATTTTGATATAAACTCATATTTACAAGATTTTAAAGAGAAAAATGAAGAAGATGTAAACTCTATGAAAAAAGGGCTTTATATGGAATTTTCTGGAGAGATTATTAGTAGGTTGGATAGTTAAGTGGAAGTTTTAGAAAAAGTAAAAAATCAAATTAGAGATTTTGTAGAGGTTTGTCATTATCCAAAGGCTTTGTATTTGCTTGAAAAATTGGCAACTGGAAAGATGCTAAGAAGTAAATTAATACTTAAAATTGCTGGGGTTAATAGTGAAACTATAAAGCTTTGTGCTGTTGTGGAGATGATTCATGCGGCTTCACTACTTCATGATGATGTTATAGATGAAGCAGATACAAGAAGAGGAAAACCATCTATTAACGCTTTGTATGATAATAAAACTTCAATAATGTTTGGAGATATTTTATACTCAAGAGCCTTTACTGAGTTATCTCAAATGGATAAGAAAGTTGCATATCATGTTTCAAATGCAGTAACGGAACTAAGTATTGGAGAGATGATGGATGTTGATTTAACACAATCATTTAATAGTTCATATGATAAATATTTAACAATGATATATAAAAAGACAGCATCTTTAATAGAAGCTAGTGCTAGAAGTGCTGCTATTTTAGTAGGTCTTGATGATGAAAAATATGCTTCATATGGAAAAAATTTAGGTCTTGCTTTTCAAATGATTGATGATATTTTAGATATTACACAAAGTAGCCAAACTCTTGGAAAACCTGCTATGCTCGATTTTAAAGAGGGAAAAGTAACTATTCCATATCTATATTTATATGAAAGAGTTGAAGATAAAGAGTATTTGAAATCTTTGTATAAAAAAGAGTTAAACCAAAAAGAGCTTGACTATTTAAAAGATAAACTAAATAGTACAAATGCTTTGAATGATGCTATAAAAGAGGCAAAAAATATAGGGCTTGAAGCAATAAACTCTATAAAAGATGAAAAAAATAGTGAAGATTTAATAAATATTATGAAAGCTATGATAGAAAGAGATTTTTAAGATGAGTTATTTAGTAATCAGTTTTTCGCATAAAAATATAGATATTAAACAAAGAGAGAAATTAGCATTTAATAGTGATGAAGAGAAAGCAAGATTTATAAAAAAACTTTTGGAAACAAATACTACAAGTGAGTTAGTTTTACTTTCTACTTGTAATAGAGTTGAAATTATTGCAAAAAGTTCAAATATAAAACAAAGTAGTAAAAATATTATTGAAAATTTAGCTAGTTATTCATCTTTGGATTTTGAATTTTTATATGATAGGGCTGATATTTATGATGGAGATGGTGCTGTGCATCATCTTTTTTCAGTTGCTTCTGCACTTGATAGTTTGGTTATTGGTGAAACTCAAATTGTAGGACAACTAAAAGATGCTTTTAGATTTTCTCAAAGTTTTGGCTTTTGTGGCGAGGCTATGAGTAAAGTTATGCATTATGCTTTTAAGTGTGCTGCGCAGGTGAGAACTGCTACAAGTTTGGGAACAGGTTCCGTTTCAGTTGCATCTACTGCTGTTGCAAAAGCAAAAGAGTTAGTAGGAGATTCAAAAGGTGTAAATGCTTTAGTTATAGGTGCTGGACTTATGAGTGAATTGGCAGTTAAACACCTAATAAGCTCTGGTTTTGATGTAACAATAACTAGCCGTGATATCAAAAAGGCTCAAAATCTAGCAGATAGTTTTGAAGCTTCTATAAAAGTAGAGCCTTATTCTAAACTTGAAGAGTTACTTGAAATTATGCCTGTGATGATAACTGCAACATCTGCTCCATATCCAATAATTACACAAGAGAATACTCCAAGTTCTAGTATAAGTAGATATTGGTTTGATGTTGCAGTTCCAAGAGATATTGATGAGAATATAGCAATGTTTGATTTAGATATTTATAGTGTAGATGATTTACAAGAGATTGTAAATTCAAATATGACACAAAGGTCAGCTCAGGCTAAAGAGGCTTACTCAATAGTTGGTAGATCTACTTTAGAGTTTTTTGATTGGTTAAAGAGCCTTGATATTGAACCAATTATTAAAAATTTATATCTAAAAGGTGATAGCATAATTGAGAAAAAAGTTCAAAATGCTATAAAAAAAGGTTTTATACCAAAAGAGCATGAAGATAATATCAAAAAACTTTGCCAAACTATAATGACTGAGTATCTTCATAATCCATCAAAACAGCTTAAAAATATTTCAAGAAATATGGAGTGTGATTTGGTTGTAAGTTCTGTTCAAAGTATGTTTACAAAACAAAATAGTGATACAAACTTCAAATGTGAGCATATTTCAAAAAATTAGAAAATCAAAAATTATTTTAAAATATAGGAAAAATATATGAAATTTAGTAAACTTTTTATTCCAACAACAAAAGAGATGCCAAGTGATGCATCTTTGCCTTCTCATCAATTTTTAGTTCGTGGTGGATTTATTGCTCAAACTGGAGCTGGAATTTATGATTTTATGCCTTTGGGAAAAATTGTTTTAGAAAAAATTAGAGCTATTGTAAAAAAAGAGATGGATGAAGCTGGAGCAAATGAGGTTCAATTTGGTTTTGTGACACCTCTTAGTTTATGGAGCGAATCTGGACGAGCTTTAACTATGGGAAGTGAGCTTTTAAGATTTAAAGATAGAAAAAATGGTGAGTTTGTTTTAAGTCCTACAAATGAAGAGGCTGTTGTAAATATGGTAAAAAATAGAGTTACTTCATACAAAGATTTACCACTTCATTTATATCAAATAAATACAAAGTTTAGAGATGAAGCACGTCCACGATTTGGACTTATGAGAGGAAGAGAGTTTTTGATGAAAGATGGATACTCTTTTCACTCTAGTGAAGAGGATTTAGTAAGAGAGTTTAATCTTATGGAAGAGACTTACAAAAAAATATATACAAAGTTAGGGCTTGATTTTAGAGTTGTTGAGGCTGATAGTGGTGCAATTGGTGGAAGTGGAAGTAAAGAGTTTCACGTTTTGGCAAGTAGTGGAGAGGATACAATTGTTGTTTGTGATGGTTGTAATTATGCTGCAAATATTGAAGCTGCAAAAAGAGAAGCAAAAAAATATGAATTTAAAGAGGGTGAATTAAAAAAAGTAGAGACTCCAAACTGTACAACAATTGAAGATGTTGCAAAATTTTTAAGAGTAAGCAAAGAGCAAACTATAAAAGCAGTTATAAAAAAAGCAATTTTTAAAGATGAATCTAAAATTGTGGTGTTTTTTGTGCGAGGAAGTGATGAGCTTGAAGAGACAAAAGCTGTAAATAGTATAGATGCTTTAGAACTTATTGATGTAAGTGAAGATGAGATAAAAGAGAGTGGTTTAGTTGCTGGGTATTGTGGAGTTTTAAATTTACCAAAAGATATTTTAGTAGTTATTGATAGTGAGTTAGAAAATTCACAAGCTATGGTTTGTGGGGCAAATGAAGAGAATTTCCACTTTGTAAATGTTGATTTAAAAGCTATTGAAAATATTAAATACTTTGATTTGATTGCTGTAAAAGAGGGTGATATTTGCTCTTGTTGTGGTGGAAAGCTTTCACATACAAAAGGAATTGAAGCTGGGCATATTTTTCAGTTGGGAGATAAATACTCAAAAGCCATGAATGCTACATTTTTAGATGAAAATGGAAAAGCAAAACCATTTATTATGGGATGTTATGGAGTTGGAGTATCAAGACTTGTGGCAGCTGTGATTGAGCAAAATCATGATGAAAAAGGTTGTATTTGGACAAAAACAACTGCACCTTTTATGGTTGATATTATTGTTTCAAACTCAAAAAATGAAGATGAAAAAAATATGGGTGAAAAAATATATGAAGAGTTAAAAGCTTCAAATGTAGAAGTTATTTTAGATGATAGAATAAATGCTAGATTTGGGTTTAAAATTGGAGATTTTGAGCTTTTAGGTTTTCCATATGCAATAATTATTGGAAAAAAATTATTAGATGGAATAGTTGAAATAGTGGATAGAAAAACTCTTCTTAAAACAGAAGTAAAAATAGAAGAAGTTGTTTCTAAAATTTTAAACTTAATCAAATAAAAAGGTGGAAATATGAGTATTGAAAAAAATATTGAGAAAGTTGTTGATCAAAATGTTGAGCAAATAACAAGAGATTTTAAATCGTTTATTCCAGATAATATTTTGGAGATAGCTACAGGATACTCTGTATCTTTTGTTTTTGCACTTCTAATATTTTTTATAGGAAAATGGATTTCAAAAAATATAGTTAAACTTCTAGGTAAAGCTTTAAGAAAAGCTGATGGAGTTGATGAAACTTTGGTTAAGTTTTTGGAAAATATTGTTTATTATGCTTTATTAACTGTTGTTATAATTGCTGCATTAAGCAAATTAGGAATTGCTACAACTTCATTTTTAGCTATTTTAGGAGCTGCTGGTTTAGCTGTTGGTTTAGCCTTGAAAGACTCTTTAGGAAATTTTGCTTCAGGTGTTATGATAGTTTTATTTAAACCATTTAAAGCGGGTGATAGTGTAGTTGCTGGTGGTGCTAGTGGAACTGTTACAGAAGTTACAATTTTTAATACAGTATTTTTAACTGCTGATAATCAAAAAATAATTGTACCAAACTCTTCAATTACAAGTGGAAGTATAACAAATATAAATGCAAATGATACAAGAAGAGTTGATATTGTTGTGGCTATCTCTTACGAAGATAGTATTAAAAATGCAAAAGATGTTTTAACAAATATTATAAACTCAAATCCAAAAGTTTTAAAAGATAAAGGATTTGGAATATCTGTAACTGATTTAGCTGAAACTTCTGTAAAATTGGGTGTTAATGTTTGGGCAAAATCATCTGATTATGGTTCTTTAAAAGCTGAATTACTAGAAGAGATTAAAATAAAGTTTGATGAGGTTGGAATTACAATTCCATATTCAAAAAATGTATATCAACAAATCAAAAATTAATATACCAAAATTACTCATTGATATTTTAACAACATTACAAGATAGTGGCTATAAGCCATATCTTGTTGGTGGTTGTGTGCGAGATTTTCTTTTAAATAAAGCTGTTAAAGATTTTGATATTGAAGTTTTTGGTATTGAAAACTTAGAAAATTTAAAATTAATTTTAGAAAAATATACAAAAGTTCATGATATTGGAAAATCTTTTGGAGTTTTAAAAATAAATATCGATGATTTTGATATTGATTTTTCTATTCCTAGAGTAGAGAAAAAAGTAGGAAAAACTCATAAAAGTTTTGAGATAAAACTTCTTTCAAATTTAAATATAAAAAAAGCTGCAAAAAGACGAGATTTTACTATAAATGCTATATATTACGACTATTTTAAAGATACTTTTATAGATCCTTTTTTGGGAATAAAAGACTTAAAAAAAAGAAAAATCAGATATATAGATAAAAAAAGTTTTGTAGAGGATAGTTTAAGAGTTTTTAGAGCTTTTGGGTTTGCTTCAAGATTTGATTTTAAAATAACAAAAAAGACAAAACAACTTTTAAAAACTATAATAAAAAGTGGTGAATTGAATAATTTATCAAAAGAGAGAGTTTTTGAAGAGTTAAAAAAACTTCTTTTGAAATCAAAAAAACCAAGTGTTGGTTTAAAACTTTTAGATGAGTTTAAAATATTTAAAATATCTTTTGCCAAAAAATATAAAGCTATAGATAAGTTATCAAAAATTTTTGAAAATAGAGATATAGATTTAAAAAGGGCATTAGTTTTATATTTTGTTGTTTTACTAAAAGATGAAAAAGAAGAAGATGTTTTTGAATTTTTATCAAAAATTAGCAGTGATAAAAAGTTTATAAATTCTGTAATATCTTTATGTAAAGAGAGTTTGGAAAATGACATTATAAATTTAAAAAAACAATCTTTAAATATAGTTTTGGAAGATTTGATTTTAGTTGAGATGGCATTTGGAAAGAAAGATATTGATTTAATTTTACAAAAATGTGAAGAGTCTGATATTTTAAATAAAGCTTTAAAACCACATATTATGGGAGTAGATTTGCTTGATTTAGGTTTTACTCCTAGTGGTGATTTTAGAAATATGTTGAATTTTGCAATGGATTTACAAATAAAAGAAAATCTTTTGAAAGATGATTTAAAACAAAGACTTAAGAAGAATTTTTAAAATAATATTTATATAATCTTCTTATGGTCGATATACTCTATTTTCACTTCCATTTACAACATGAAATATCGTAACTCCATATTTTTTTGAGTAATATTTTAAAAGCAGATGCTGTAGAGTTGGCTCTATTGATGGTGTAAACCAAGCATTGTTTGAAATCATAATCATATATTTAGTATCACCTAAATTTTCAAATATTTTATCTGTTGTTCCTTCATAGCAAATTGCATTTCTATATTTTTCTCCTTGAATTATAAAATTGGTTGGAGAGCTTGCTTTTGAGTAATCAGTAGCTCCATTATAGAAAATATCATTAATCAAATCAACAAAGAATTTAGGAAGAGGTATCTCTTCACCAAAAGGTACTAAAACAACTTTTTTTGCAACAGTAACACTATTTTTACTATAAAAATATGAAGCATTAAAAATTTGATCATCTTCAACATATAAAGCTCCAGTTACTATATCTATTTTATTCGATAATTCTAAAAGCATATTATTTAAACTAGGGTATTTATTTAGTGCAACTGAAAAGGCAGTTTCAGGTAAAACAACCAAAGTATATCCTTTGTCAATGGCGTCAAAAATTTGTTTAAAGTTTTCATCATTTAATATTTTTAAATACTCTTTATCCCATTTTAAATCTTGATTTATATACATTTGAGGCATATAAATTTTTGCTTTTGGAGTATCTATAAATTCACCTTTTTCACTATGAAAAGCAAACAATAGTGGCAAAATAGCTAGTATTTTCGCTCTTTTTAGTTTTATTACAAGATAAAGTGATATAAGAATTAAGGCAAATGCAAATTTTGTAGTACTTAAATATGATTCAATAAAGATAAGCTCTAGCTTTAACCAATTAAAACCAAATGGAGCTATAAATAAAAATCCAAAAATCATTAAAATTCTAAAAGAGAGTTTATCTACAACTGAAAAAAAAGCAAAAATAGTTCCAAAAACAAGACCAATTCCTAAAAGTAAAAATGGAGCTATATAGCTAATACCGTAGTATTGTAAACTAACACTCATCCAATAACACCAAAATATTCCTGTGAAGAATCCTGCATAAAATAGTGAAATTCTTGGAATAGTGAGTAAAAGATATATTCCATAAAGTCCAAATATTGTATTTATTAATTTAAATTCAAATCCAAAATATGATAAATATATAAAAGAGCTAAGTAAACAAGCTGTAATCAAGCCTTTTATTATTAAATTTTTGTTAAAATATTGAGTTTTTAATAAAAACATACTAAACCCACAATAAAAAGGAAATTCGATGCAAGGCGATTTATTGACTTCATTACTACCTCTGGTTGCACTTTTTGCAATATTCTATTTTTTAATAATTAGACCACAACAAAAACAAGCAAAAGCTCATAAAGAGATGATCATAAACCTTAAAAAAGGTGATAAGATTGTAACAAATGGTGGCTTAATGGTAGAAGTAGTAAAAGTTGAAGATGCATTTTTTTTAGTAAAAAATAGCGATAACTCTGAGATGAAATTAGCTAAAGAGTTTGTTACTAGACTTATTACTGAATAATTTATTATTTAAGATATGATTTTCATATCTTAAATTCTCCCCTCTACAAATAAGGATTTATATTGAAAATTTTTAATTTTAAACTCACAATTTTTTTAATTAGTGTTATATTTGGTGTTGTTTTTGCTATTCCATCTTTAATGCAAACAGATTATGGTAAAAAAGTAAATTTGGGTCTTGACCTTCAAGGCGGACTTCATATGCTTTTGGGTGTAAACACTGAAGAAGCTGTAACTTCAAAAATAAAATCAATCGCAACTGCTATTAAATATTTTAGTGATGATGAAGAGTTACTTATTGATGGATTGACTGTGAGCGATAACTCTATTTATTTCTCAATTTTAGATATTGATGAAATGGCTAAAATGGATAAAATGCTCTCAGAAATAAAAGGTTTAGATATAGTTAAGCAAGATTTAGAGTATAAAGTTTCTCTAAATGCTGAAGAGATAATAAAAACAAAAGATTACTCTGTTGCTCAAGCTGTTGAGACTATTAGAAATAGACTTGACCAATTTGGACTTAGTGAACCAACAGTTGTAAGACAAGGCGATAGCGATATAGTTGTTCAACTTCCAGGAATTAAAACAGCTAGTGATGAAAAAGCTGCAAGAGATTTAATCTCAAAAGCTGCAAAGCTTGAGCTTATGGCAGTTGATGAAGAGAAAATGGACAGAGTTTACCAAATGACAAGCAAAGAAGCAACTGCATATGGTGATGTTATTTTAGAAGATACAAATGATTCAAATAAAAAATATCTTGTAAAAGAGATACCAATTTTAGATGGAAGTCAAGTTGTAGATGCTCAAGTTGCTTTTAGCCAATCAAACCAACCCATTATTAATTTTACATTAAATAGTGCAGGAGCTAGAATTTTTGGTGATTTTACCGCTAAAAGTGTAGGAAAAAGATTAGCAATCGTTTTAGATGGGAAAGTTTATTCAGCTCCAAATATAAATGAAAGAATTGGTGGTGGAAGTGGGCAAATTTCTGGAGGATTTACAGTACAAGAAGCTGGAAATGTTGCTATTGCTTTACGAAGTGGAGCACTTTTAGCAAGTGTAACTCTCTTAGAAAAAAGAAGTGTTGGACCATCTTTGGGAGCTGATAGTATAAAAGCTTCAATGATAGCTTTGGTTTCTGGAACAGCTTTGATTTTTTTATTTATGATGTTTTATTATAGAAGAGCTGGGATTATTGCAAATATTGCTTTACTTGCAAATGTATTTATTCTTTTAGCTGTAATTGCTCTTTTTGGTGCAACTTTAACACTTCCTGGGATGGCAGGGATTATTCTTACATTAGGTATGGCAATTGATGCAAATGTTATTATAAATGAGAGAATTAGAGAAGTTTTAAGAACGGGTGCAAGTGTTCAAAAAGCAATAGAAGATGGATATTCAAATGCTATTAGGGCAATTATGGATGGGAATATTACAACTTTTTTAGTTGCTATTGTATTGTATGCTTATGGAAGTGGAGCTATTAAAGGTTTTGCTGTAACTATTTCAATTGGAATTTTAACTTCAATGCTTACATCAATAGTTGGAACTCATGGTATCTATAAAGCAATAATGCCAAAAATTGCAAAAGATAAAAACAATAAAAAATGGTTTGGAGTAGCATAATGGAGATTTTTAACAACAATAAAACTTATGATTTTATGGGTAAAAAGATTACTTTTTTGAGTATATCTGGAATTTTAATTATTGCTTCACTTGTTTTACTATTTACAAGAGGTTTAAACTATGGTATTGATTTTGTTGGAGGAACAATTATTCAAGTAAAATATGAACAAGCTGCCCCTTTGGATAAGATAAGAGAAGTTTTAGAAAATAGTAAATATGCTGGTTCAAATGTAACAGAATTTGGAAGTGCTGATGAGATAACTATAAGATTTACAGGTACTTCAAGTAGTGTAACAAATGATGCTAGTGATGATATGAACAAAATATTAGCACCAACTGGCAATTTTGAAATAAGAAAAATAGATATGGTTGGTGCAAAAGTTGGAGCTGAACTACGAGAAAAAGGTATTATGGCTTTAACTATGGCTTTGTTAGCTATGCTTATTTACATTGCGATAAGATTTGAGTGGAGATTTGCTGTTGCTTCCGTTATTGGACTTATTCACGATGTTATTATTACTTTAGGATTTATTAGTCTATTTAAAATTGATGTAAATCTCGATATGATTGCTGCTATTTTAACTCTGGTTGGGTATACAATAAATGATACTATTATTGTAAATGATAGAATTAGAGAGAGTTTACAAACAACAAAAGAGAGAGACCTTGATGCTCTTATAAATGATTCAGTAAGTAAAACTCTTTCAAGAACAATTCTTACATCTTCAACTACTCAATTTGCAGTTCTTACTATGCTTTTATTTGGCGGAGAGATTATATATGCGTTTTCATTTACACTATTTGTTGGAATTATAGTAGGAACTTACTCTTCTATTTTTGTGGTTTCTCCATTTATTAAATTCTTAGGATTTAACACAGATAGTTATAGAAGTAAACAAGCTATAAAAGAGGCAAATAGAAAAGAAAAAGAGAAATTAAGAGCTATGTATGAACAAGGAAGAGTTTAAATAAAGGTAATTTAAAATGGATTCTTCAATAAAAGTCTTAATTTCTATTATAGTGGTTTTATTTATTGCTGTTTATATACTTTTTAATGTAGTCTTAGAAAATGATACAAAAGAGGAAAAAAAGATAAATGAAAACCCTAGCTCTATCCAAGAAAGAAGAGATGCTTTAAAAGGTATGTTTAAGTAATATCCTCTTTTCTTAGAAGTAAGAATATAAAATATGCACCGAAAAGATTTATAGGTGCATATACATATGAATAAACTGAATTATTAATAAAAAGATACAAAAAAGAATTTAAAATATATATAAATATTAAAAACTGTAAAGAACTTTTTATATAGATATTTAAAAAATAAATTTTTATCATCTCTAGTTTTTGTAAAATAATTAATAGAAAAAATAGATTAAACAATAGTGAAAAAATACTCAAGATTTGGTTTTTATTTTGAATTATATTTGAAGATTGAATAAAAATAGATACTAGTATTATAAAAATTGAACCATATTTTACTATTGGTTCAAAATCTATAAACTTTAAAAAACAGCATCTCTTTTTTAAAGTAGGAAGAAGAGTATTAAACTTTTTTTTACTTTGCATTACTCTTTCATTCTATTAAAAATTGTCTCTAAGTTTAAGTCTTCTTCACTTGCAATTTCACCATTTGAATGTAGTTCAAAAACAACAACACTTTTATCTTTTAGAGTTGATTCTTTGTTACTTCCAAAACCGCTAGAGTATAGTCTTGAAGGTTTTACATTGTATTTTACTAACTCTCTTATTACGTTGTTTGCTCTTGCTGTTGAAAGCTCTAAAGCATCTTTGTGTTTAGAGTTTTTAACCTCACTATCTTGTGCATAACCTTTTACATTTATTTCAGTTTCTTCAGGCATTGCATTTATTAATTTAGCTAAATTACTTAAAAAATCATTTGCAAATACAGATGTAATCTCTGATTTTCCACTTTCAAAAGCCAAATGTGCTGGAACACTCATTAAAGAACCATTTGGAAGCTCTACTAGGTTGGCACCTTTATTTTGATTTTGTTCTTGTTCCTCTTTATTTTCTAAAGTATGAACTATAACTTTTTTGCCCTCAACATTATCATCAATAGGTTCATCTGTCATAGCTTTTTCTTGTTTTGTTTGCTCTTCAACTATATTTGCAGATGGAAATTTATAAATTTTTATAAACTCTTCTTTTAAAGCTTTTTGTTTCTCTATATTTACGGATGCCAAAGCATATAAAGCAATAAAAAGTGCTAAAAGAAGACTTAAAAAGTCCGCATATGGAACTGCCCATTTTTCACCAGCTGGGCACTCGCACTTCTTTTTTTTAGACATTTAAAAACAATCCTATAAAGGCATTGGAGTTACCATTTTAGATAACTTCAATTTAAGTTCACCTGGTGCATCACCTCTTGCCATTCCTTTACAAGCAGCAAGTATTAAGTATTGCTCTTTTACAACTAAATGCCCTTTAGCTTTTAATTTAACTCCCCAAGGTCCTAAAAAAATATACGAACCAGCAATTCCCATAACGGTTGCTGTAAATGCTCCAGCAATTCCAGCTGCCATAGCAGGAGGATCATCAAGTTTTTGTAAAGCTAAGATTAAACCAAAAACAGCACCAACAAGCCCAATAGTAGGAGATGTTTCTCCCGCATGCAACCAAAAGTGGCTAGCCCCGTGATAGTACTCTTCTGTTGCCTCAATTACAGGTTCTAATTGTTCTTCAATTTGCTCCTCTTTGCTTCCATCAACAACCATACTTAAAGCCTCTTTTAAGAATTGATGATTTAAACCCTGAACATCTTTTTCTAATGCTAAAACCCCCTGTTTCTTCACGGTTATTGCATATTCAACAAGTTCATCAATTCTTGCTTCAAAATTCACAGGTGACTTTTTGAATATATTTTTAAACTCTTTAAAAGCCGCTTTTACATATTTGGAATCAGTTGCAACAACAGCCGCTAGCATGGCAGTGGGTATAACTATAATAAATGAAGAGATATGAAGAACTCCAGCGGGATTTCCACCTTCTAAAATAACTCCCACGGAAATAGATGTTATAGCACCTATTAATCCTAACAGTACAGATAAATCCATTTGTTTTCCTAAAAAAAAATTAATTTATAATATCTAAAGTAAATTAAAAAAGTGCTGTAATCTATAAATAAAGTTTGCAATATAGTTAAAATTAGTTTTTTATACAATTTTAGCTAATATACATACTTTATTTTAAATAGTTAAAAGGAAAAAAATGGACTGGGGTAAGGTAACCTATATTTTCTTAACATTAATGTCTTTAACAACAACGGCTGGTTTTTTGTATGAACCAAATATAATAGCTCTTTTTATAGCAGCTGGAGTTAATGTAATATCTACAATTTTAAAAATTGGTGTGAAAAATCTTCTTGCAGCTGAGCTTTTAGCTTGTTCATTAGTTGCTGATTTACACTTGATTCCTGCATTTTTGGTATTTGTTTTTACAGGAAATATGAAATTAGTTATTGCTCTTGCAATTGGTGCTGTAATTGCAAATATTGTATCAATGATACTTTCTATGGTAGAGAGTGCAAAAAATAAAGAAAAGGAAGATTATTAATGGAGTATTTGGCGAAGGATATTGAAAAAAAGTGGCAAAAATTTTGGATTGATAATAAATCTTTTGAGCCAAGTGATGATTTTTCAAAACCAAAAAAATATATATTAAGTATGTTTCCATACCCTAGTGGAAGAATTCACATGGGACATGTTAGAAATTACTGTTTAGGTGATGCTTTTGCCAGACATTTTAGAAAAAATGATTTTAATGTACTTCATCCAATTGGTTGGGATAGTTTTGGAATGCCAGCTGAAAATGCTGCTATTAAAAACAAACTTCATCCAAAAAAATGGACTTATGAAAATATAGATTATATGAGAAATGAGCTAAGAAGTTTAGGTCTATCTTTTAGTGAAAATCAAGAGTTTGCAACTAGTGATGAGCTTTATACAAAATATGAGCAAGAGTTTATAATTAAAATGTATGAAGCTGGAGTTTTATATAGAAAAAGTGCAACTGTAAATTGGTGTAATGATTGTCAAACAGTTTTAGCAAATGAGCAAGTTGTTGAGGGGTGTTGCTGGAGATGTGACAATGAAATTGTTCAAAAAGAGATGCCTGGATACTATGTAGCAATTACAAAATATGCACAAACTTTGCTTGATGATTTAAAAACACTTGAAAATTCATGGCCTTCACAAGTTTTAACAATGCAAGAGAATTGGATTGGAAGAAGCGAAGGATTAGAGTTTAAATTTGATGTAACAAAAGAGACAAGAGCAAAACTTGATAAGATGTTTGCAAATTTTAGTGTATTTACTACAAGACCTGATACTATTTATGGAGTTTCATATACAGCACTTTCTCCAGAGCATCCAATTGTAAAATACATATTAGAAAAAGAGTTATTGCCAAAAAATAAATTAAATGCTATTAAAAATATGCAAAAAGTACCTCAAAAAGATAGAGCAATACAAGAAAAAGAGGGAATTGATTTAGAAATTGAAGCAATTCATCCATTAACTGGACAAAAAGTACCAGTTTGGGTTGCAAATTTTGTATTAAGCTCTTATGGTGAAGGTGCTGTTATGGCAGTTCCTGCACATGACCAAAGAGATTTTGAATTTGCTAAAAAGTATGATTTACCAATAAAACAAGTTATTGTTGGAGATGATGGACTAATAGAAAAACAAACAGCTGCTTATACAGGAGATGGAGTTTTAATAAATAGTGAAAGTTTTACTGGCTTAAAAAATAGTGATGCAAAAAATGCAATAATGTATCACTTTGAACAAAATTCAAATGGAAGTAAAAAAGTAAATTTTAAACTTAGAGATTGGGGAGTTTCAAGACAGAGATATTGGGGTGCTCCTATTCCATTTGTTCATTGTAAAAGTTGTGGTTTGGTTCCTGAAAAATTAGAAAATCTTCCTGTATCTCTTCCTGATGATGTAGAAATTACAGGAGAGGGAAATCCTCTTGATCTTCATCCTACTTGGAAACACTGCTCTTGCCCAAAATGTGGTCAAAGTGCTATAAGAGAAACAGATACATTAGATACTTTTGTGCAATCATCTTGGTACTTTTTAAGATATGCAACAAATCATAAGAAATGGCAAACAGAAGGAATTTCAAAAGAAGATAGTGATTATTGGATGGATGTTGATCAATATATTGGTGGAATAGAACATGCTATTTTGCACCTTTTGTATGCAAGATTTTTCACAAAAGTTTTAAAAGATTTAGGTTATACAAATTCCAATGAACCATTTAAAAGACTTTTAACACAAGGTATGGTTTTAAAAGATGGTGCAAAAATGAGTAAAAGTAAAGGAAATGTTGTAGATCCTGATATTTTAATTGAAAAATATGGAGCAGATACAGCAAGAATGTTTATACTTTTTGCAGCACCACCAACAAAAGAGTTAGAGTGGAATGATAGTGCAGTTGAAGGTGCATATAAATTTATAAAAAGATTTTATGAAAGAGCTATTAATATAACTTCAGATGGTTTAAAAGAGTTTAAAAATATATCTCAAGATAGTTTAAGCAAAGATGAAAAAGAGGCTAGAAAAAAAGTTTATGAAGCCTTAAATAAGTCAAATGAAGTTTTAACAAAAACATATGCTTTTAATACTTTAATTGCTTCTTGTATGGAAGCTATGAACTATTTATCATCACAAAAAAATGATGCTATTTGGGCAGAAGCTTACTATATTTTAACAAATATTTTAGAGCCAATTATCCCTCATGCATGTTGGGATATCTCAAATAAATATTTTGAGCTTGAAAACTTTAAAAAACCTTTAGAGCTTAAAAATGAAGTTTTTGAAAAAGATAGCATAGTTTTAGCTGTTACAGTAAATGGTAAAAAAAGATGTGAAATAGAAGTACCTCTAAATAGTTCAAATGAAGAGGTTTTATTAATAGCAAAAGAGAGTGCTAAAAAATGGTTAGAAAACTCTACAATTATAAAAGAGATTGTTGTGCCAAATAAACTTGTAAATATTGTAATTAAGGCATAATATGAGATTTTTAAAACCAATTTCTTTACTTTTAGTATCTATATTATTTTTGGCATCTTGTGGATATAGACCATCTGCATACTATGCAAAACAAGAGTTAGGTAAAGATTTATTTGTAAGATTGGATGTAAAACCATCTGATCCTAAAAACTCTGTTTTAGTAAAAGATGCAGTAACTAAGATATTAATTCAAAGAGTTGGTTCTAATATGGTAAATAGTGAGTCTCAAGCTGATATTATAATGGATTTAAAAATCGCAAGTGTTAGCTTCTCAACTTTACAATATGATAAAGACGGATACAATAAATTGTACAAAGCAAAAGTAGTAATAGCTGTTAAATATTTTGATAAATCTATATCAAAAACAAAGAGTTTTACAGTTGATGGTGAGTATGATTTTGCTGTTGATATTGGAAGTAGTATAAACGATACACAAAGGTTTGAAGCTATTTCAAAAGCTAGTGATATGGCAGTTACTGATATTCTTTCAAGAGTTGCTGTTAGTTCTTTTAAATAAAAATGAGTTTAAAAACAAAATCATTAAGTGGTTTTTTAGATCATAAAACCATGTATTATGACAAAATAGATTTTAGCTTTGTAAACAGAGCTTTTTCTATTTTAGAAAAAGAGATAAAAATTCCTTTTGTTATTCATATAGTTGGAACAAATGGAAAAGGAAGCACTGGAAGATTTTTATCTCACTACTTATATAAGACTGGATTTAAAACTCTTCATTATAGCTCCCCTCATATCAAAAAATTTAATGAGAGAATTTGGATAAATGGAGCTGATGTTAGTGATAATTTATTACAAAATGCACATAAGTTTTTGACTAGAATTTATGATGAAGAGTTACTTTTAAAACTAACATATTTTGAATATACAACTCTTTTAGCTCTTTATTTAAGTAAAGATTGTGAATATTTAGTTCTTGAAGCAGGATTAGGTGGAGAGTTTGATGCTACAAATGTGGTAAAAAATGACTTAAGTTTAATCACAACTATAGGGCTTGACCACATATCTTTTTTGGGAAATAGCATAGAAAAAATTGCAAGAACAAAAATGAGAGCAACAAACAAAAAAATGATAATAGGTTATCAAGAGTTTAAAGAGGTCTTTGAAGTTGCACAAAAAGTAAAAGAAGAGTTAAAAGAAGAGTTTAATACAGATATTGAAATCTTAAAAGTTGAAAACTTTGAAATAGATTATGATTTTGTTTTTGCTTCATATTTAAAAAGAAATTTAGCACTTAGTATTAGATGTTTACAAGAGTTACCAGATTTTAAAAATAAGCCTATAAATCTTGAAATTTTTAATACAACTCCTCTATTTGGAAGATGTCAAAAAATAGGAAAAAATTTATATATAGATGTTGGACATAACTCTTTGGCAGCGAAAGTTATAAAAGAGGAGTTTAAAGATAAAAAAATAACTCTGATTTATAACTCTTATGAAGATAAAGATTATTTTGAAGTTTTAAAAGTTTTAAAACCAATCATAAAAGAGATTTTTATATTGCCTTTAGATGATAAACGAATTGTTAAAAAAGATATTTTGAAAAAGTGTATAAAAGAGTTAGAACTTATTGAGATTGAAAAATTAGCAATGGATTTAGAAAATGATTATTTAGTTTTTGGCTCTTTTTTAGTTGTTGAAAATTTTTTGGGACTAATAGGTTATGAAAACAGTTGAGCTCGAGTTAGAAGAGTTATACTTTCAAAAACAAAAGCTTGAAGAAAAAATTGAAGAGTTAGAAAGCTTTTTAAAAAACCAAAAATCAAAAGATAAAAAAGAGTTTTCAAAAGATGAGAAAATAGAGCTTTTTAGAGAACTTTTTATAGCTAGAACTGATATTTATGCTAAAAAATGGAAGAGTAAAGATGGAACTAAAGAGGGCTTTTCTCCTGTTAGTAAAACATTTATGGGTGATGATTTTTTACCTCTTACAAATAAAGATTTAGAGGAACATTTAAGAGGAAATATCTTTTTAGCTTCATACTTAATAGATAAAAAACAAGAGTGTAAATATGTAGTAATGGAACTAAACAGTGAAGATGTTTTTAAACTTCAAAGAGCTTTGTTAGAGTTAAATATAGGGGCTTCTTATAGTCTTAGTTCATATAATAGTATTTTTGCTTGGATATTTTTTAAAGAAAAAATTTCATCAAATATATCTTTTTCATTTTTATATTTTTTACAAAAAAAAGCAAATATTAGTGTAAAACTTTACCCAAATAGTGAGTTTTCAACACAAGAAAAATTAGGCTCTTATGTAGAACTTCCTTTACAACTTTTTTATAGAAACAAAAATCGTACAGTTTTTTTGGATATTAATACAAAAAAAGTTTTTCATGACCAGTGGAATTATTTAGCAAATATAAAAAAAGCAAGTAAAGAACAAATTTATAGTTTTGCACAAGTTTTAAAACCACAAAATATACAAAGAGATTTAAAAAGTGTAGATTTTCCACAAAATAGTATAGATATAGTTTTAGATAGTGGAATTAATTTTCCAATACAAAGCTTATCAAAAAGTTTTATAAGTAAACTAAAATCATTTGCTAGTTTTGAAAATCCTCAAATAAAACTACTGCTTAGTCTTAGAAAACCACTATACAATACTCCAAAATATCTGAAAGGTTATGAAGAGAGTAGTGAGTTTTTAACACTTCCTAGAGGCTTAAAAGAGAAACTATTTGAGTATCTAAATTATAATTTGGTTAAATATAAAATAATAGATAATAGAGTTTTTGAAAATATAGAGACAAAGAAAATTTTGTTTACTCTAAGAGCTGAACAAGAAGATGCTATAAAAGAGATTTTAAAGTACGATAGTTCTATTTGTGTAGCACCTCCAGGATTTGGAAAAACTTTAATAGGTGCAAAAATATTTGAACAAAGAGCTGTAAAAACTCTTATTATTGTAAATAAAAATATGTTACTTGACCAATGGATTAGTCGTTTTGTAGACTATTTTGGATATAAAAAAAGTGATATTGGATTTTTAGGAAAAAGTCAAAATAGACTTAATGGAAATATAGATATAGCCACAATGCAGAGTTTAAATAATATTCCAGAATTAGTAGAAAATTACACACAAGTAATAGTTGATGAGTGTCACCATATTCCAGCACTTACATTTGAACAGATTGTAAAAAATTTTAAAGGAAAGTATATTTTAGGGCTTAGTGCAACACCAAATAGAAAAGATGAATTAGACCCAATACTATATCAGCAATTAGGAAACATATCTTACGAGTATAAAAAGCCAAAAACTCATACAAATAGACTTCTTGTAATAAAAACAGAGTTTACAAGTAGTGCTGATAATTATGCAGCAATTATAAATGAACTAGTTTCAAATGAAGATAGAAATAGGCAAATAGCTAAAACAATAAAAGAGAATATAGATAGGAAAATATTACTTTTAAGCGATAGAATAGAACACTTGAATCTTTTAGAAAATATTTTAAAAGAAGAAAAAATAGATTTTGTTAGTGTTCATGGGAGCCAAAATAAAAAAGAGCAAGTAGAGAATATGCAAAAAGTAAAAACTAGCTCACTTATACTTGCTACTAGCTCATTTTTTGGAGAAGGAATTGATTTTCCTCATTTAAACACAATTATTTTTGCAACTCCAATATCTTTTTATGGGAGATTAATTCAATATTTAGGGCGAATAGGACGTGGAAATCAAGAGTGTTTAGCTATAGATTTCCTTGATAGTAAAAATGCTATGCTAAATTCAACTTATAAAAAAAGGCTTGAAGGTTATAAAGCTATGCATTATAAATAATTATAATATAAATAAATATTTTTCATATAATTTTTTATTATAATTTAATACTCTTTACTATAAACTTTAAATAATTTTTTTAGAGGAGTTTTTATGAAATTAGTAAAAGTTTTTGTAGTGAGTTCATTTTTGTTTGGTTCATTATTTGCTTCAGATTTTATAACTTATGATAAGTTTAGTCAAAAATTAAAAGAGGATGCAAAAAAGTCAGGAATGATGGCAACAACTCAAGAAGTAAAAGATGCATTAAATGCTAAAGATTGGGCTGTTGTTGATGTAAGAACTATGGAAGAGTGGGCAGGAGCTTCTATAAAAGGAAGCTTTAGAGTAGGAAGAGAAGCTCCTGAAAAAGCTTTAGAGAATATTGTTTTGGATGATGATGAAAAGTTTGTAAAAGATAAATTAATTGTAGTTTGTAATACTGCCTCAAGAGCTGCTATTGAAGCACAAGCTTTTAAACAAATGGGATTTAAAACTGTAAAAATTTATGAGATAAATAAGTGGATTGATGAGTGTAATCCAGTTGTTACAAAATATAGTGCTGGTGAACACAAAGATGGAACTAAAACAAAATTTGGTAACTATTATGCAGAACATTGCAAAAAATAGATAAAGAAGTAGAATAAATTTCTACCTCTTTTATAGAAAAGCTAAGAATAAAACTCAACAGATTTTGATATGTTTTTGGCTCTTATTTCATCTTTATTTCTTACAATTTCACCATCTTCATCAATTCTTATTTTTTCTCTTTGATGGTTTGATTCTTGTTTTACTTCTTCTTTTGCTAATAATTTTTCTTCTAGTTTTTTTAGTTTGTTTTCAAGTATTATAATCTCATCTAAAAGAAGATTTTTTTCTATAATTAAGCCATTTGCTTCATTTTTGATTTGCCCCATACGCTCTTTATAGGCATTTCTCTCTTTTTCAATAATATTGTTAAAATCTTTTAAATTTTTGTTCTCTTGTTCAAGAAGAACAATCTTTTTTACTAAAATAAGATTTTCACTTTTTAGCCTTTCTGAATCTTGCATAGCAAGACGGCTTAGAAGTTCATAGTTCATCAAAAATCCTTTAATAAAGATTAATATTATATTGCAAGATATAATCATAGCAAAAAAAGAGGTAATTTAGCATAAAAGTATATTATGCTAAAATCTTAGAATTTTTTTTCGAGGTTTATGATGATTACAATCGATGTTTTAGTTTTGTTAGATGTTGTTGGTTTAGAAGATAGAGATAAGTTTGAAAAGCATGTAAAAAAAGAGGGTTTTATAAAAGTTCCAAATGAGGACTTTGTCTATACAGGAAACTCTACAACTACAACTTTTGCTACAAAAGCTTATATTTTAGAAGTTTTCAAAAAAGGTTTACAAAAAAGTGGTTTTGAAGCTGCCTCTTTAGTTTTTTTACTAAATGAAACTCCTTATCCAACATATATTTATGATAAAAATACAAATGATTTTGAGTTAAGTGAAGTTAAGTAGTAGTGAAAAATATATATGAATTTTTAAAAAATCTAAAAGATGAAAAAAGTTTAAAAAAGTGTCAGCTTCTAATAGTAAATGATGATTCTCAAGCTCAAATAGCTTCAAATATAGTCTCTTTTTTAGGTTTCAAACCATTTGTTTTAGCTGATTTTAGAGCAAATTTTAAAGATGATTTACTCTCTTTTAGCGATGAGTTACAAGATATTACAAAATCTTTACAAGATTTCTACTCATATAAAAAAGAGGACAAAATACTTATTTCTCCTATTAGAACAATATCTTTTCCCATGCCAAAAAAAGAGTGTTTTTCTGAGTTAAAAATTAGTTTTGCTGATAATCTTGATTTGGCAGAATTTAAAGATAAACTTTATAGCTGGGGATACTATTTTGTAGATATTGTTACAAGCTCTGGAGAAGTCTCTTTAAGAGGAGATATTTTTGATATTGCACCACTTGGAAGTGATTTTGGATATAGAGTAAGTTTATTTGACAATGAAGTAGAAAGTATTAGAAAATTTGATATAGAAGATCAAAAATCACAAAAAGAGGAGCTTGATAGTTTTACAATAACTCCTGCATTTTTAGCTTTAAGTCAAGATAGTTTTGAAGAGTTAAGTTCTAAAATAGAACTCTCTTCAAGTGATGCTTTTGTAAAAGATATTCACTCTTTGGGATTTTGGTATTTAGATGATTTAGCTCACTATTTACCACAAAATATGGATTCATTTATTACACAAGAAGCTCTAAATGAACTAGATGAAGCATATATTTTTGAAGAAAAAAGGCTAAATAAAGATAAGTTTTTAACTATTCCTCAAATATATTCAAGCAAAGAGTATAAAGAAGTAAGCCTATCAAATATAAAAGAGTTTATCTCTTTTCATAAAGATAAAAAAATTACGATTATAACTACTAGTGAAGCAAGAGTAAAAGCTCTTGATTTACCACTTGATGATAAAGCAATAAAGTATCATTTTGGTGATGAGATAATAAATCTTTTAGGTAGCAATGAATTAATTATCTCTTTAAATAAAGAGATAAAGAAAAAGAGAAAAAAAAGAGTAAAACTAGTTGTTGATGAGTTGGTTCTTAATGATTTTGTAGTTCATGAAAAACATGGAATTGGAATTTACAAAGGAATTGAACCAGTTACTATAATGGGTGCCAAAAGAGATTTTGTAGTAATAAATTATCAAGGTGAAGATAGACTTTTAATTCCTGTTGAAAATATTGATACTATTGATAGATATGTTGCAGATGGTGAAAGTTATGCAATAGTTGATAAACTCGGTCGTGGAAGTTTTGCAAAATTAAAAGAGAAAGTAAAAGATAGACTTTTTGAAATAGCAAATGATATTATAAGACTTGCAGCTGCAAGAGAGCTTGTAAATGGTATTAAAATAGATATAGATGATTATTTAATAAAAGATTTTCAATCATCTGCTGGGTTTAAATATACAAAAGATCAAACTAGAAGTATAAATGAGATTTTAGCTGATATTAGTAGTGGAAAAGTTATGGATAGGCTTTTAAGTGGTGATGTTGGTTTCGGGAAAACTGAGGTTGCTATGAATGCCTTACTTGCTGTTATAAATAGTGGATATCAAACAGTTTTTGTGTGTCCAACTACACTTTTAGCATCTCAACACTATCACTCAATTTCAAAAAGATTTAAAGAGTTTGGAATAGATGTTTATAAGCTAGATGGAAAAACTAGTACAAAAGAGAAAAATATTATAAAAAGTGGTTTAGAAGATGGCTCTATAAAACTGGTAATTGGAACGCACTCTTTGCTTGATGTAAAAACTTCTAATCTTGCACTTGTGATAATTGATGAAGAGCATAAATTTGGTGTAAAACAAAAAGAGAAATTAAAAGCTTTAAGAGAAGATGTACATATTTTTTCTATGAGCGCAACACCAATTCCAAGAACTTTAAATCTTGCACTATCAAAACTAAAAGGAATGAGTAGCTTGCTTACACCTCCAAGTGAGAGATTGGGTGTGAGAACTTTTGTAAAAGAGTATAGTGATGCTTTAATCAAAGAGGTTATATTAAGAGAAAAAAGAAGAGGTGGACAGCTATTTTATGTTCACAATAACATAGCCTCTATTGAAGCTAAGAAAAAAGATTTACTCCAAATTGTCCCAAATATAAAAATAGAGATTATTCACTCTCAGATAAAAGCAGATGCTACAGAAAAAATAATTGAAGCTTTTGAAAACAAAGAGTTTGATATTTTACTTGCAACTTCAATCATTGAAAGTGGAATTCACCTACCAAATGCAAACTCAATAATAATAGATGGAGCAGATAGATTTGGAATAGCAGATTTGCATCAATTAAGAGGAAGAGTTGGACGAAGTAACAAAGAGGGATTTTGTTACTATGTAGTTGAAGATAAGAGCAAAATAACACCTGAAGCTATAAAAAGATTAGTTGCATTAGAATCAAATTCTTATTTAGGAAGTGGAACAGCACTTGCTCATCAAGATTTAGAAATAAGAGGTGGTGGAAATATTATAGGTGCTGAGCAAAGTGGACATATAAAACAGATTGGTTATGGTCTGTATCTTAAAATGCTTGAAGATACCTTGGCAGTTTTAAGTGGAGAAACAAAAACATCTGAACAAAATATTGATATAAAACTAGCAATTTCTGCATATATTAGTGAAGATTATATAAGTGAAGATAGAATAAGACTAGAGCTTTATAGAAGGTTAAGCAAAGCTATAAGCAAAGAGACTTTATATGAGATTGAAGAAGAGATGGAAGATAGATTCGGAAAACTAGATATTCCAACAAAACAGTTTTTAGAGTTAATTTTAATAAAAATTTTAGCTATTGCTAAAGGAATAAATCAAATAAGCTCTTATGAGATGAATATAACTTTTGTTAAATCTGATGGAGTAAAAGAGACAATAAAATCAAGAAGCAAAGATGATGACGATATTATAAGTGCTACCTTGGAGTATTTAAGAAAGTAAAATGATAAATTTACTTTACATTTTTTATAAAAAACTTTATAATGATAAGTAAATTTATCATAAAAGTTGAGAAATGAAAAAAATATATGTAAATATAGATGATACAAATGTTGGTGAACTATTTTTTGAAAAAGATAAAAATCAATATGGATTTAATTATTTGGAAAATTATAAACCAATCTCTTTGATTATGCCTTATAAAAGCTCCTCTTATATTTGGAAATATAAACTTCACCCAATTTTTGATATGAATATGCCAGAAGGTTATCTTTTTGAACTTTTTAAAAAATATTTGACAAAAGAGTATGGATATATCGATGATTTTTTAGTTTTTTCTCATATTTGTTCAAATATTCAAAGTAGATTAACATACAAAAGTGAGTTTGAAAAAAAAGAGTTTTTCTCTTTTGATTTAAATGAGGTTTTGCAAAATGATACACAAGAGACATTTTACAAAATCGTTACAACATTTTTATCTAAAAATGCAATCTCAGGAATTCAGCCAAAATCTTTGGCAATTTTAGAGGATAAAGAGAGTTTAATCTCAAAAGAGTACATAATAAAAACTTGGGGTGAAGAGTATCCCCAACTTGCACTAAATGAGTATTTTTGTCTAAAAGCTATTCTTAAAACAGATGTAAAAATCCCAAATATAAAAGTTTCTAAAAATGGCAAATTTTTATTGGTAGAGCGATTTAATTATGATAAACAAACTGATAGTTTCTTGGGCTTTGAAGAGATAATTTGTCTGCTTGGGAAAAATAAAGATGAAAAATATAGTGGAAGTTATGAACAAATATCAAAAGTGATTTATAGTGTAAGCACTCAAAAACTTGAAGATATGAAAAGCTTTTATAAACTAATAATCATGAATTATTTGCTTAAAAATGGTGATGCTCATCTTAAAAATTTTGGAATACTTTATAGTAGTGATTTTTCACAAATTTTCTTTGCACCTGCTTATGATGTGGTAAATACAGTTGTATATTTTCACAAAGATAGACCAGCTTTAAGTATGTTTGGAAAAAAAGTTTGGTTTGGGAAAAAAGAGCTTGTTAAGTTTGGAATACAAAACTGTTATTTAAATGAAAATGAAGCAAATGAAATATATGAACTTTGTATAAAAGCTTTGAAAAGTTCTATATTTGAGCTTGAAGAGTATTTGAAAAATGATAAAAGTTTTGAAGAGATTGGAACAAAGATGTTAAATATTTGGAAGTTATCACTTGATGAAAAAACATATAAGGAGATACCAAATGAAACTATATGAAATAGGGCAAAAAATTAGAATTTTAAGAGAAGAAAAAAAACTAACTCAAGAAGAACTTGCAAATATTTGTGGAATAAGTAGAGTAACTTTAGGCAAAGTTGAAAAGGGTGAACTTGGAAATACAAGTGTTAAAACTCTTGATTTGATTTTAGATAGTTTAGGCTTTGAAATAGAGTTTAAAACCAAACAAAATTTTGGACTTCCTAGTTTGGATGAGTTGTAAAATGGAGATTTTATGCAAGATTTAAAATTTAGAGTATTAAAAAAAGATGATATAAAAGCAGTTATAGAACTAATAAACAAAGCATATAGAGAAAACAATCCAAACTCTTGGACAAGTGAAGCTCACTTGCTTAGTGGGATTAGAGTAAATGAAGAAATTATGAATGAAATTTTAAAAAATAAAAATATAGTTACATATATAGCTTTATTGGATGAAAAAATTGTAGCAACAATTCAAACAAAGCTAGAAGATGAAGATATACATATTGGGCTTTTTGCAGTTCATCCAGATTTTCAAAGTTTTGGAGTAGGAAAAAAGCTTTTAGCTTTTGCAGAAGAGAGCTCTAAAAAACTTTGGGAAAAATCTAGTTTTGTGATGGAAGTAATATCAAATAGAGTTGAGTTAAAAGAGTATTATAATAGAAGAGGTTATAAAGATACAGATACTTTTATAGAGTTTCCAAAATCAAAGTATTGGTTACCACTTTTAGAGGAAGAGTTAAAACTTTTGGTTTTGAGAAAAGAAATTTTGAGGTAGATAAAATTGTTTAAAATATTTATAATTATTTCAATACTATTTTTAAACTCTTTTGCAAGTGATATAAAAACTATTGAGTATAAAGGCGATATAGATTTAGTTTTAGGCGATTTTTCTAAATCAAACCTTGATGCTATATGTGGTTTTTCATATCCAGAGATTTATAAAATTTGGAAAAAAAATCCAACTTTTACTTCTAAAGATATAGAAAATTGTAGTGAATTATTAAAAGAGTATTCACAAAGTTTAGGTTTTTATAGAGCCAAAATTGATTATGAGATTAAAAATGATATTGCGACAATAAATATATTTAAAAATGAAGCAATAAAAGTTTCATCTATAAAAGTAGAAGATGAGTATAAAAAATTTGTAAATTTTAAAAAAGATGAGGTTTTTATATCTTCAAAATTCAGTGAATCAAAAAAAAATATAAGAAAATATTTAAATGAAAATGGCTATGCAAAAGCTGATATAAATGCCAAAGCTTACATAAATTTGGATGAGTACAAAGTTGAGTTAATTTATATAATAACAAAAAACAAACTTCAATATTTCGGTGATATAAATATTCAAAATAGTGCAAATCTTACTCAAGAGCTTTTACAAAAGCATATAGAGTTTAAAAAAGGAGATATATATAACTCAAAGCTTCTTGATAAAACTTATGAAAATCTATATAACTTTGGGATTTATAAAACTATTATAGTTGAACCAAATTTTAATTCAAATAGTGATTTTATTCCTATAAATATAAAATTAGAAGAGGGCTTTTTTAAAGAAAATAGTTTTGGCTTTGGTTATGACACTGATAAAAAATTTAGATTTAAAGCTCAACATAAAAATGAGAATTTTTTAGGAGATTTAAAACAGTTTACTGTTGGAACAAAGGTAAATAGTGAAGGTTATGAACTTTATAATAATATCTTTGATCCATATTTTATAAAAGATAATATCTCTTTAAATAATGATATTTCGTATGAAAATATGGATTATACAAGTTATTCTCAAAAGAAGATAGAAGATAGATTAACTTTTTCAAAAGAGATTTTCACTTTACCAAATAGTGTTGGATTTTTAGCTGAGCACTCTACGATTAAATCAGATTTAAAAGAGTACAAAAGTGGAACTTATCTTTTAAACTCTTTGTTTTATGAGATTAAATTAGATAGAAGAGATGATAGTTTAAATCCTAAAGATGGATATTTTTTATCTTTTTATATTGAAGATGGATCAAAATTTATAGGAAGTGAGTATGATTATTTAAAAACTGTTTCTGATTTAAAATATATTAAAACTTTTGATAATCTTACTGCTTCTTTTAAAACAAAAATAGGGACTCTTGATAGAGATTTGCCTATTTTTAAACACTTTTTTGCTGGAGGTGCATATAGTAACAGAGGGTATGCTTACGAAAAAGTTGGTGTAAAAGATAGTGATGATAATCCATATGGTGGGCTTAGTATGATAGATAGTAGTTTGGAATTTGAGTATAATATTTATAAAAATATTGGTGTTGTTACTTTTTTTGACTCTACAATGCTTAGTTTAGAATCAAATAATTTTAATGATAAATTCTACAACTCTTTTGGTTTTGGTGCTAGATATTATACTCCAATTGGTCCATTTAGAGTTGATTTTGGTTTTCCAAAAGATGATGGTGGATTTGTATTTCATATAGGAATAGGGCAAGTATTTTGATAATTTTAAGAGCTTTAAAGTATCTATTTTTTGCAATAATATCTTTATGTTTAGTAACATTTTTATATCTTATTACATCAAAAGATGTAACACAAAAAATATTTAACTATCTTAGTGTTGAATTTCCTATAAAATATAGCAAAGTAGATGGAAGCATCTATGAAGGTATTAAAATATATGATTTAAACTACGATGATATGATAAAAGCAAAAACTATATATCTAAAACCAAATATTATTTCGCTTTTAGTAAAAGAGATAAATATCTCTGATTTAAAAGTAGAAAATATAACAATAGAAGATAAATTAATCTCATTCATAAAAGAGAGTAGTGAGACTCAAAATGAAAATAGTAGTTTTGAATTTCTTTTTTCTTTAGTCATAAAAAATCTTGAACTCTCAATGTATGATTTTTCATATGAAAATCAAAAAATAGATGAAATAGTTTTAAATGCTAAAAATATAAACTCAAATCTAAAAGATAAAATAAGTGCCGATATATTTGCAAAAATCAAATCAAATTTAGCAAATATTGAAGCAAATATGCAAATAGAAAATAATATATATAAACTTAACTCAAATATTGATTTAAAAGAGTATGCAAAATCAAAAATAGATTTAGATGCAACTGGAGATTTAGAAAAAGTCAGTTTTTCTATAAAAAGTGATGATTTAAAAATTTTAAATTTAAAAGAGAACATTGAGATAAAAGATATAAAACTTATAGGAAATTATGATATTAAAAATTCTAATCTTGATATTTCAAGTTTAACATCTAATTTAAATTATGAACAAATTTTTACAAAACTAGATGCAAAAGCGAATCTTTTAAACAATGATTTAGATAGTTTAAAATTTCAAGTAGATTTAAACACAAGTATAAAAAAGAGTATTTATAAATCTTTAGATAAAGATTTAAATATAAAATCAAATTTTATAGGAGATTTAAAGCAGATAGAATTTAAAAATATTTTAGAAGCAAATTTGCTAAAAATAGATGATTTTATTTTAAAAATAGATAGTTCAAATTTAAATGGAGTTGCAAAAATAGATAATAAAAATATAGAGATTATTTCTACTTTTGATATTTTTACTAATTATGCAAATAAAAAATCTAATTTCGATTTAAAGTTAAATTTAGATGATTTAGAAAATTTATCTTTAAATTCAAAATCTATTATTGAAAGTTTAAAATATGATAATTTTAATTTAAAAGAGTTGGGAAATATTAATATAAACTCTAGTTACAAAGAAAACTTTTTGAATGTGGATTTAAACTCAAAGTATATAAATATGAATTTAAATACAAAAAATCTCAAAAAGATTATGTTTGATTTTAATATAAAAAATTTAAATCCAAATACTATTTATAAATTAGATAAAAATATAAAAATTTCAAAGATAAGCTCAAATATAAAAGGAGAGTTTGAAGAGCATCTTATTTTAAAATCAAATACTATTTTAAATGATAGTTTTGATATAGATATTGAACTAAAAAATAAAAACAATAATCTTGAAGCAAAGTTTCAAAATATCTCTTTTAAATCAATTTTAAATAAAAACGGTGAAGTTTTAGATATAAAAACAGAGATAAGAGAGCTTAATATATTCGAAAAAGAGTTAAAAAAGATTTTAGAAATTCCAGATTTAAATCTTTTTGGTTTGGCAAATATTAATTTAGAAATATTAAAAAATAGAGTTAATTTTGATATTTTAACTCCTAAGATTTCTTTTGAAAATCAAAATATAGAAAATATAGAGATAAAAGGAAATTTTGAAGAAGAGATGGTTAGTTTTGATAAGATAGATTTTCATATAAAAAAAGCATATGATATAAATTTTAATAAAAAATTTACACTATTAAAAAGGGCTTTTTTTAATATATCAAATCTTTCTTCAAACTTTGAGTTTGAAAATATAACTATAAATAGTTCAAAAGATAAGCAAGATTTGATTTTAAATATAGCTACAAAAGATTTATTTATAGAGCACCTTGTGTATGGAAAAGGATTTATAGATTCTAATGTTGATATTAATTTTAAAGAAAATAGTAAAATCTATATATCTGGCTTTGTAAATCCAAATAAAGTAGTAAGTTCTTATAATATTCCAGCATTAAATATTAGTAATGATAGAGATATAATTATTGTAAGTAGTGGAAATAATGAGATAAAAAAAGATTTTTTTACCAAAAATATTGCACTTGATTTAAAAATTATCTCAAAAGAGATTAAATATATTACGAAAAATATAGAACTAAAACTAGACGCTGATTTACAAATCAAAAAAGAGTTTCAAGAGAATTTAAGAATTTTTGGAAGAGTTTCAAATATAAATGGAGTTTTTAGTCAACTTGGAAAAACATATAAAATAGAGAATTCAAATTTACAATTTAGAGGTTTAGAAACTATAAATCCTATTTTGGATATTAAAGCAAATACAAAAATTGATAATGTAGAGATTTTTATTGATATTACAGGTTCTATGGAAAATCCTAGATTAAACTTAAAATCAAATCCATCTATGAACTCAAAAGATATTTTATCTTATTTGATTTTTGGAACAAAATTTTCAAATAGTTCAATGAATGAACAAAATAAAGAGGCACAAGCTTCTTTATTTATATTAAATGAGTTATCAAAAGATTATGTAAAAGAGTTAGGAATTGATATATTACACTTTGATTATGATCCAAAAACTCAATATATAGAGACAACAGTTGGTAAAAAAATAGGTGAAAAAAATCAAATTATAATTAAAAACAAAGCTACAAATGGAGAGTTGATTTTTTTAAGAGAGCTTACAAAACTTTGGAATTTACAGTTGGGTCTTATGGAAAAGACCCAAAGTATAGATTTGATTTACAAAAAAAGGTATTAAAATTCCATACTATTTCCATCGGGAGATGTTTGGTCTATAATGATTTGAGAATCTATATCAGGAAGTGGTGATATATCCGTATAAAGTTCTTCCTTACCCATAAATTCTCCACTATAAACATTGTTTGGTTTTGTAAAAGTTCTTGGTATTTCAGGATGAATTTCAAGATATTTTTTGAAAAAATATGAAAATGCTGGAGCTGCTATTGTGCTTCCTGTTTCTGCTCTTCTCATTGGTGTATTATTATCATTTCCAAACCAAACAATAGTTTGAATAGATGGAGAATAACCACAAAACCAAGCATCTATATTATCATTAGTTGTACCTGTTTTTCCAGCTAGTTCTATACCATCAACCGCTGCTCTTCTTCCTGTTCCTTTTGTTACAACATCTTTTAAAATTGAAGTTATTAAATATGATTGTTCAGGAGGATTAAGCTCTTTTCTTTGTGGTTCAAAAGTTACACTTTTTCCATCTTTATTTACAATTTGTTCCACAATATATGGTTTTACTTGTACTCCGTTGTTTGAAAAAATTGTATAAGCTTGACTAAACTCTATTAAATTTACACTCATTGAACCTAAAGTTACAGATAAGTTATCAACTATATCTTTAAATCCATATCTTTTTAAATCATCCGTAGTAGTATTTACTCCAACATCTGTTACTAAGTTTAGTGTTGATAAATTTCTTGATTGTACAAGAGAGTCTCTAAGACTTACAATTCCTTGAAAATTTCCACCATAATTTTTTGGTTGCCATTTCTTTTGAACACCACCAACTGTATATGTATAAGTTCTACCTATATCAAAAAGCTGACTAGCTGGATTATAACCTTCATTTAAAGCAGTTTGATATAAAAATGGTTTTATAGCACTTCCTGCTTGTCTTTTTGATTGGAAAGCTCTGTTAAATACTGATTGATTGTAATCAACTCCACCAACCATTGCCAAAATTCTTCCAGTGCTACTTTCTAAAGTAAGCATTGCTGCATTTAGCTCTTTTGTAAAAGCGTCATTATCTGGATTTTTTGAACCATCTCTTATATTTTTATCTCTTTGCATAGCTTCATCGTATGCTTTTTTTATAGCAGCATTTGCAATTTCTTGAGTCTCTAAATCTATTGTTAAATATACTTTGTATCCACCATATAAAATATCAGGAATATCATTTACAAGCTCGCTAACAGCATAATCAATAGCATATGGAGCTATATTTTGAGTTAAAGTCTGGTTATAAATATTTGGAGTTTCGTTTATTGACTCTTCAAACTGTTCATTATTAATCCAACCTAAAGTATGCATTCTTGTTATAACTTGATTTGCACGAGCAAGTGAAACTTGAAGGTTTTTTGTTGGGTCATAAAAACTAGGAGCTCTTGGAAGTCCAACTAAAATAGCTATCTCTTTTAAAGTTAATTCATATAGATTTTTTTTAAAATAACCTTTTGCAGCAGTTTTTACACCATAATAACCATGTCCAAAATATACATGGTTTAAATATCTCTCTAAAATCTCTTCTTTTGTAAGAATTGTTTCAAGTCTTATAGCCAATAAAGCCTCTTTTACTTTTCTTATAATCTTTTTTTCTCTGTTTAAAAGTAAAACTTTTATAAGTTGCTGAGTAAGAGTACTAGCTCCTTCGCTATAGCCACCTGATTGAATATTTTTTATAACAGCTCTACTAATTGCATCTGGATTTACTCCAAAATGTTCAAAAAACTGAGTATCTTCAATAGCAACAAGTCCTTCTATTACACGTGCTGGAATATCGTCATAGTTTACATACTCTCTATTTTCATCTTTAAAAGTATTTGCTAAAAGTTTCCCATTTTTATCAAAAAATTGTGTACTTTGTTTTGGATTGTAGTTTACAACACTATCAATATCATCTTTTATCTCTTGATATAAATCGTATAGATATACAAAAGTAATAGCTCCAACAACTACTCCTAAAAATATTATCGCTTTTGTTAAAAATTTTAACATCTTTTAATTCCTAAATTTTTTGTTTTTAAAGCTTGAGTTTAAAAGCTTTTTCGTATATTCATTTTGTGGATTATTTAAAACTTCTTGAGTTTTCCCAAATTCAACAACATATCCATTTTTTATAATAACAATATCATCACAAATATCTTTGATTGATTCAATATCGTGAGTTACAAAAAGTATATTAATATTTAGCTTATCTTTTAAATCGTTTATAATATTTATAATATTTGTTTTATTTTCAAAATCAAGTGCAGTTGTTGGTTCATCAAGTAAAAGAAGTTTTATATCACGGCTTAAAGCTATTGCAATTACAACTCTTTGCGTTTGTCCACCACTTATTTGTGAAGGATATTTTTCTAAAATTTCTAAAGGTAAATCTAAAAGTTTAAAAACCTCTTCTTTTTTTTCATCACTACAGAAAATCTGATTTTTTATCTTTGTCATAGAAGATAATGATGTAAAAGGATTTTGAGGAATAAACCCAATCGTATCAAAACTCAATTCAAAATCACTACTTATATTTTTCTTTACCTCTAATGAACTAGATAGGAGATTTAAGATAGCTTTTAGTGTAAGTGATTTTCCACTTCCACTCTCTCCTATTAGAGCTGTTGAACTTTTTATAGTAAAAGCAATATCAACTAAGCTTTTATTATTGAAACTAATTTTTAACTCTTTTATATCTATCAAATTAGTGGTTCATCCATCTCTTTTGGTATATCAAGTCCCATAAGTTTTAAAACTGTTGGCGCAATGTTATTTAGACTTCCCTCTTTTACTTTTGTAACATTAGGAGCAATTACAAAACAATAAACATCTCCAACTGTATGATTTGTAAGAGTATTTCCATTTTCATCTTTCATCATCTCACAATTTCCATGGTCAGATGTTAATACTATATTATAGTTCTCTTTTTTTGCCTCTTCTAAAATAAGTCCAAGTTCATAATCAACAGCTTCAACAGCTTTAATAGCCGCTTCATAAACTCCAGTATGTCCTACCATATCACCATTTGCAAAATTTACAACAATAAAATCTGTTTGATTTTTCATAGCAAGTCTTACAGCTTCTGCTACTTTTGGAGCTGACATTTGGGGTTGTAAATCATAAGTTGCAACATTTGGTGAAGGTATTAAAACTCTTGTTTCATTTAAAAATGGCTCTTCAACTCCACCATTAAAGAAAAATGTTACGTGAGCATATTTTTCAGTTT
>Ga0265294_10000857_pt1 | contig 40992 bp, 72 predicted proteins | sample MunlanPumphouse3_FD_192504 | JGI IMG/M metagenome (GOLD analysis project Ga0265294, IMG submission 192504) | Groundwater microbial communities from a municipal landfill in Southern Ontario, Canada - Pumphouse #3 | ecosystem: Environmental > Aquatic > Deep subsurface > Groundwater | place... | reverse complement strand
ATCATTCTTTAGGCATCAAAGGAGGTAAACTATATGCTTGGGGCAATAATGGCACTGGTCAATTAGGAGATGGCACTACAAGACGAAGAACTTCCCCTGTTCAGATTGGCAGTGATTCTGATTGGGGAATGGTTAGTGCAGGTAGTGCTCATTCTCTTGGCATTAAATCTGGTAAACTTTACGCTTGGGGGCGTAACCTTACCGGTCAATTAGGAGATGGCACTACTATTCAAAGAACTTCACCCGTTCAGATTGGCAGTGATTCTGATTGGGCTATGATTAGCGCAGGTAGTTATCATTCTCTTGGCATTAAATCTGGTAAACTATATGCTTGGGGAAATAATGGGAGTGGTCAATTAGGAGATAGCACTCCTATTCAAAGAACTTCACCCGTTCAGATTGGCAGTGATTCTGATTGGGAAATAGTTAGTGCAGGTAGTGCTTATTCTCTTGGCATTAAATCTGGTAAACTTTACGCTTGGGGAGATAATGGCAGTGGTCAATTAGGTGATGGCACAACTACTCTACACGCTTCTCCCGTTCAGATTGGTTCGGATTCTGATTGGGGAATGGTTAGTGCAGGTAGTGCTCATTCCCTTGGCATGAAAAAATCACAAATTTAAAACATACAAAAATGAAACAGATTATTGACGAAATTAAAAAGGACAGAGTTTTTTTCTATGCCTTAATCATTATTGCAATTTTAGCTATTGCAGATTTTTTCGTTCACCTGTCCGGGCTGATAGCTTTTATTTGGGTTATTTTCTTTTCTGCTCAAATCAAAATTGCACAGTTAAAAATGCACTTAAAAGAAAAAGAAAAAGATGACTGATTTTTAAATACGGAATAATGAAAAGGGTTTTTTTAATTTTCGATACAGACATTGCAGCGGTAACGCAAAGAACGGCGGAGGGGGTCGCAGGAGTGCTTGTAGGCTACTTTCTGCCTGTTTTGGACGTTGTACTGCTTTTAACAGTTTGCTTCATCTTAGATGTGCTTATTGGCTTCTGGAAAGCAAAAAAAATTAACGGAGAAAAGTTTCAGGGCAAGAAAATTTGGGATAAAACAGTTCCACGAATGACAATTGCTTTCACCTTAATTTTGCTGACATTCATGTTAGACACAGTTTATTACATGGAAACAGTTAAATTGCACAGAATAATCGGCTACTTTTTCTCTGGTATAGTTATTGCTTCCATTGCCCAAAACGGTTATGCCTTAACACGTTGGGGAATATTCTTAGAAATTGAGAAATTGATAAAACGTAAAACTGGAATAGATGAAAATGGAAAGAAGGGTGAATGAGATTATAATTCATTGCTCTGCGACAAAACCAAGCATGAATATTGGAGCGGAATGGATAAGAAATATTCACGTTAACGAAAACAAATGGACGGACATTGGCTATCATTTTGTGATAAAAAGAGATGGAACAATCGAAAAAGGCAGAAAGTTAGATGATGTAGGAGCACACGTGGCTGGACACAATGTCGGAACGATTGGTGTTTGCTTAATCGGAGGTTTGAGCGAAAATAATAAGTCGGAAAACAATTTTACAGAAAGGCAGTTTGAATCGGCACAAGCATTAATTACCGTTTTGTCGAGATTTAACCCGGAAATTGTAAAACTTTCCGGGCATCGGGATTACGCAAACAAAGATTGTCCGTGTTTTGAAGTGAAAGATTATTTACACTTATAAATAAAATAGTATGGAAAAGTTTATTATTGCGATAACGTATTTATTTTTTCTGGGAGTTGTTGTTTTGACGGCAATGTATAAAATCAATAAAGATTTGAAAAAATGAAAAACTGGATTATTTTTATTTTAACGGTAGTTGCAATAACCACCGTTTTATCTATGAGTTATGTGATAAAAAACCTGAAACAAACAATTCAGTTTCAATCAGCAGAACTTGTTTCCGCTAAAAATGAAGTATTAGAACTCACCACTAAAAACGGACAGTTGTATTATGAAATGGAAACTGTGCAGGTTGAAAAAACAAACATGAAAAAAGCATTGGATATTCTGGGGTTGGAAAACTCGGAACTCAAAAAAATGAATATTCAGGCAAAAAATACAATCGCAGCACTCGAAATAATAATTGAACATTCATCCACAGGGCAGACAACGGTTGTAGATACGCTTTATATCGAAAATACTGATACAGTATATTACCAAAAAGTAAACCCATTTAATGACGGTAATTTGAGCTTATACAACGGGAGGGTAGTTAGGGGTGATTTAAGTTTTGACTATACCTATAATCTCGCTTTACAACAAATAATCCACAAACGGAAAAAAGACGTAATCATAACCATAGTAACGGATAGTCCAAATGCAAAAATTATTGCAGGAAAATCACTTACAATAAAAAGTTTTAAAAAGTGGTACGAACAGCAGTGGTTATGGGGGGTTATCAGGCTTCACAAGGGTGGACAAAAAATCAATACTTAAAACAAAACTCCCGAAAGGAGAATAATGAGAGTTATTAAAGATACAATTTATGTTTCACCAAGCATAGGGATTTTTAAAGTGGAAACAGGAAAGAGGTTACAAATAAAACAAAAGACATTTATCGGCATTATATTGTATATCCGATTTTTGTGGAATAACATATTCAAAAAACAAAAAAATAAAAGGTATGGAAACAATAAACATTAACAAAGCATTAATTGCTGATTTGGAAAAAATAATCCACATCGGTCCAGTAAGAGCATTAGAAATCGTTAAACACCGTCCGTTTCGTGATATACATGAATTAAGCAACGTGCCCGGTTTAGGTAAAATTCGTATGCAACAAATTCTACAACAAGGAATTGCATCAGTGTAAAGAAGTTGGACAATTCATCCAATTTGCTACTTTCGTGTGATTTGGGTGAATTGTCTTTACCCATAAAAATTAAAATACAATGAAAAATAAAATTATTTGGATTATAATTCTTTTATCTCTATTGGTCGGTTACATTTTTTTTCAAAAATTGAAAATTGACAAATTAAGAGAACAAACACAATTACAGTCAATAGAGTTATCTACATTACAAGATTCTGTTTTAGTGCATAAAACTAAAATTGGACAATTAACATCAAAGATAGACGTTATTGAAGTGGATAAAAACAATTTAAAGAAGTCTTTAGAGGTGATGGGTTTTAATTTAAAGGAGTTAAAAGAGAGAGAAATTAAATGGAAGAAAGTTGAAATAGCTTTAAGGTCTGAATTAAAAGCACAAGGAACAGGTTCTACTACTGTTATAGATACAATGATTGTGGAGAAAACTGATACAGTATTTTATTCCATGTTTAATTATAATGATGAACATATAACATTCAATGGGAATATAATAGATAAAAAATTAGACTTTAATTATCAGTATCGAGTAGGAATAGATTTCTTATTAGAACCAAAAAGAAAATCAACTATTGTTAATGTGATATTAGATGACCCTAATGCAAGTATAACTACTGCGACAAGTATTAAAGTTACTAATAAAAAAACATTTTTTGAGCGTCCAATTGTTTGGGGTGCTGCTGGATTTATAGGTGGATTTTTAATAGCTAAGTGAATATGAAAAGGATTAAACCACATCAATGGCGAATATTAATCACCATCTGTTGCTTACTGTTTTGGGGTATTATTTTGTGTATTCTTTTTAGGCTTTGTGCTTAATGGTTTTTAGCTGATGATATTACTTATGTGAATAAGTTATTAAGCAACGGTTCTAACCTTTTATTGGCTATATCGCAATATTCTTTTGAAATCTCACTCCCAATCCAACTTCTATTAGAACATATTGCAGCCTTTGCTGTCGTTCCGCTTCCCATAAAGGGGTCATAAACTAAATTATTCTTATTACTCCAACTAATTATATGGTCGTATGCCAACTTTTCTGGGAATGTCGCAGGATGTTCAAATGATATTGTATCTTTTGTGGATTTATTAAACCCAATGTCGTAATACCATATATTGAATGCTTGTTTAATCTTTTTTGTTGTAACTATTTCATTTCTGTTCCTGATAGCTCCTTTTTCCTTAATAGAACTGGCACTATTTCTTTGGGAGTAATTTTTATTTACCATAAACGTTTTGGTTTGTAATGTCTTAGGATTAAATGTGGTTGGACTACCTTTACTGAAAACAAACATATACTCAAACTGTTGTTCATATCTATTATGTGTAAGTGGTATAGGATTATTTTTAACATATATCATTGTATCATGTAAATTAAACCCACAATCCATAGCGTACAACGCTTGTCTAAATGATGAACCAGTCTCACTACCATTAATGGTAGCATCCCCAACTACCCATACAACGACACCACCATCTTTAGTAACTCTATATAACTCTTTTATTATAGGTTTCCATACATGTTCACCCCATGTCTCATCTATTTTATCATTATATGTTCGTAAATTATCATATGGTGGGGAAGTTACTGTAAGGTCAATAAAACCATCATCCATTCTTGACATTGTGTCTAAACAATTCTCATTGTATATTTTATTTATCTTCATTTTTTCTATGTGTTTAATTTGTTTCATAATTAAGTGAATAAATTATTCAACAACGGTTCTAACCTTTTATTGGCTATATCACAGTATTCTTTTGAAATCTCACTACCAAGCCATTTCCTATTAGCGCATATTGCAGCCTTTGCTGTCGTTCCACTTCCTATGAAAGGGTCGTAAACTAAATCTCCTCTATCACTCCAACTTATGATGTGGTCGTATGCCAACTTTTCTGGGAATATTGCTGGATGTGCATGAGCCACATTATCATGCGAACTATACCCAAACCCACTGTTTATTTTCCATACGTTATACCTATAACCAAGCTCTGATACCGTTACTTGCTTCCTTTTTTTTAATTGACCATCTTTAGTCCTTTCGCTAACTGTGCCAAATGTTTTTGAACCACCCCACCTGTTTTTTCTATCCTTTATTAAGTTTGTTTTTTTTGGTATTTCTTTGCTAAAAACAAACATATATTCAAATATTTGACTATATCTATTGCTTTTATCGTTTGCAGGATATGCGGGTCCATTTTTTTGGTATATCATCGTATCATGTAAATTAAACCCACAATCCATAGCGTACAACGCTTGTCTAAACGATGTCCCTGTTTCACTCCCATTGATTGTTGCATCACCAACTACCCATACAACAACGCCGCCATCTTTAGTAACTCTATACAACTCTTTTATTATAGGTTTCCAAACATGCTCTCCCCATGATTCGTCTATATTATCGTTATATGTTCGTAAATTGTCGTATGGTGGAGATGTAACTGTCAAATCAATAAAGTTATCAGGCATTCTCGCCATTGTGTCTAAACAATTTTCATTATATATTTTATTTATCTTCATTTTTGTTATTCTATTATTTTCCCTGTGATTAAGTTTGATAGTCAAATCATTAAACCTGTTTACTAATTTTAGATGTGTCGTAATCAATCAAATCTTCACACAGTTCAATATCCAAAGGGTTCTTATTCCAAGTTTCACCATTGAAACTCCCTCTGGTTTCATCCATACATACTGCTGCTAACTCGGAGCAATATTGTCTTTTTCTGGATTTTTCCCCTGTTTTTCCTCTCCATTTGCCCGTGAGAATGTAGTAAATTTGGTCAAAGAAGTTAATAAAATCGTATCGAGTAACCCTTAATGAATACCCAATAGCTGTTTTGCTAAAATGGTCAGATTCTTCTTTAGACAAAGGTTTCTTCCAAGTGAGATGTAACACGTTTTTATTGTTAACGTACCTTTCAAGTGTATCGTTCACTGTTACCCCCTCCTTGTTTGATTCTGCAATAAAAAGATTTCCCCAAAGGTTCACTACAACCGCAACGTGATTGTAATACATCTTCCGTTCTGGTAACTTTTTCTTTTTATTATAGATTCGCATAAAAAATCTGATAGCTTTCGGTATAAACCCATTGTTGTAAAATAACAACACATCACCCGGATTAAAATCATTTATTGTTTTCATTTTACTTTTATTTAAAATTTATCATTAAAAATTCTTAAAATATTCAACCATCCGTCTTGCAAATTGAATTTTCATACCATCAACATCACCGTTGTGAATACCACTCATTTCACTTTCTACAACATCTGTAAGTTTATCAACATAGCATTCAGGACTACACACATCATAGTATTCATAGCTATCAATACTATCATTTCCCCATTCATTGTGGTGGCTTGAAAAGTGATGCCATTCATCAGGAAAATCACCATTATGTATTTTTCCACAGTTATCACATTTATAACCAACTATAACTGTTTTAACTTCGGTTATTACTTTAGTTTCTTGTATATCCATCTCTCTTTATTTTTGGGATAATGTATTGTCGAGAAATTAAAAATTAAAGAAAATTGTGTCTTTTTCCATAACTATTTTCCTTTTAACATTCGTTTATACTGTTCTTTATTCTCAAATTTAATACAATTCCTCCACAATAAACCACTATAATCTTTGTAAGTTCGGGCACTCTTATCCGTGATTTCTACTAAAATATTTATCCGTGATGCTTTTACGCTGTCATCCCAAAAAATGCACAAGTCGCCTACTTTTGGTTTATCAACTGGTCTAACTTGGTCAACCCTATCTGATACTGTGTATTCAGTAAAGGAAATAATTTCAGAACGAACTACAACCGCACCCTTATCATCCTTCCTTGATAAAAAATGATACCCATCCTTGACTGATGGATTATCATATACAAGCCAACCCTCCCCAACTACAAATACGTCATCGCCTGCTCTGAATGGTACTTCTTTTTTCTTTTCTTCTTTTTTCATTTCATTAATTTATTAATATGGTTATATATTTTGTTAGGCGTAATGCTACCAAGCATCCGTTCTAACCCTCCACAATATTTCGACCTCAATTGCTCTTTGCACGTTGCTAAACTGGTCAGCCCAAGTGTAGTAATCTGCTTTTTCAAGTTCAAACAATTGCTTCATCTTATTGCTTTGTTTAAAGTATCTGGGGGCATCGAGTTTACCCATCTCTTTTACCTCTTTCAAAAGTGTTCGCAATTGTTCGTTATCCCATTTACGAACTTCATCAAAAGCACTACGCCTAACAGCCGTTTGCTGCAATGGCGGGTTCTGTGGTGTGTTGTTAGTTTCTTGCATTTTATTAAATTTTGTGGTTAAACAAAAGTCAGTTTTTTAAAGCCGCCACTGACAGCAAGCGGCAAAACGTTGTGTGCAAGTGCTACGGAAGTACATTTAATGAACATTTGTAGGAACTTGACCATAATTAAATTTTTCCTCCCCGCTTGAAATTTCTTTTCTTAAAATGAACATTACGGTAATTAAAAAATCAACTTCTTTTGCACGGTCAATTATTTTTTCCTGTATTATTTCAAGAAACTTTTCATAATTCTCTGGCTTTATTTCATTATGCCAACTGTGTTTCCAACTATCTATATCAATAGCTTGTGAAATAATAGCTTGTAATGCTGTTGGTCTTGAAAATACTTCTGATTCCCTGTAACTGCATTTCAAGTTTTTAATTTCTATAACATTACTGCCCCCGAAATATTTAGGTATCTCAACCTCTTTTATCTTGTTTTCTACATTAGTGTTTCTAAATGAAATACCGTAATTGTCTAATTTTTTTACAAAATCTAAATGTTCCATCGCTAAAAATATTTAATTATTACTTCTGTTTATTTAATCAACATTCTACTAATTTGTCCGCACCAGACACACAACAAGCGATATAGTTCAGTTTGCCAGTTACGGCAGTAGTAAGGTGAAAAAGTCTGCAAGGCAACCCGACACCATACCGCTTTCACGTTATAACTCACTTAAAACGAAATTCGGCAATCGTTCCTTAACCTAATTGCATAGACTTTCTAAAGTTTTATTGTAAAATTCTATTAACTTATCCATTACATCTGATTCTAATGCCACAACAGGTACGTTATTTACTGTAAGCCAAATATGATAGCCGTCAAATAACGCATATACACCATCTCCTAAATATTCATTGTAATATGGTTCATTCATCTTCTTCACATTCTTTTTTTCGGATGGTTAAACTGTACAATCTTAATGTTGCTGATATAGAGTACACAAACAAAATACCAACAGCTGGCAAAGAATCTGTAACAGAATCTGTACTTAAAATAAGTACAACAATCACAACACTTATTATGGTCATAAAAGCATCAATCCAATACATTTTTGCTGCTTTCAACCACATTTTAAAAGCTCTCCATGTTATTTTTGGGATGTTTGGAACAGATTTTAAGTAATTTCTAATACCGTTTTTAACTTTCTTTTTCATTTTATTTTTATTTAATCATACAATCTTTGATTAATACAAACTTAATTCGTATCCTGATTTGTATTACAAACCTAATGCACCTAAAATGAAAATAGATGCAAATGCTAATGCTGCTATTATTCCAATTATTAATCTAATCCAAAATTCATTTTCTTTTGAATTATAGTAGTGGCTATATTTGATGTCATCCATTACATCTTTAAACAAATGAGGAGATTTTTCTAATAAAGTCAGAAAAGCGTCTGCCTCATCTTCTGAACTAATACGAAAAGTTATTTTATAAGGTTTAAACTTCTTTTTCATATTTTTCTTTTTTACTTTTTATTTGTATTTCATAATTATCGTAGCAATTTTTAGTACCACATTCTAAATAACTTCCAGATGAAGTAATAACAGCACCGTTCTTGTAAACCCCATCAACAAAAATCTTCAACAATTTTTGTTCAAGTGAATCAATTCGAGTATGATGTTTGAACTTTATACAAGGCTTTCCATTGCGGTCTAAACTTAATTCAAATTCTGCTTTCATAATTAATTGTTTTTTGGTAAAAAACTAAATATATAGTGATAATACATTCATTTTTATTCATTTCATTAATTTATTAATTTCATATTTCATATCAATGTATTTTCTTTTAACTGCACCTGATAGGTGCGTACCGGTAATTCCTAAATTATATCTTTCCTCAATGCCGTCATTATCGAATATTATATCATCTACCAATGCTGCTTCGCTTAATGCTTCTTGAAGCACATCGTTAAACCTATTAACTTCTAATCTTATTTTATTTAATTTTTCGTAATTCATAATTATTTAGTTTGCGAAATGGATACACCTTCACGAATGCCAATTTTAAATTCTTTATCTGCATAAGTGGCTAATGTAGGTTCATGTGTGATTATAATAAACTGTAAATTAAGTTTATCGGATAACTCTTTAATCATTAAACTTGCTTTTTCTTGTAAATCTTCACTAAGAAAACGTAAAGGTTCATCCAATATAATTGTATTTCGGCTTCGTGGTGAGTTCATACTCCAACTCGCAATACGTAAAGCAAATGAAGCAACGTCAACAGCCCCTCCACCAGAAGCTGAAATAGGGTTAACTTCTTCCCCATTACGAATAAACAGTAAATCACATTCCACTTTATCCCGACGTTTAACAAAATCAACTTTTAATTCATACGGGTCATCAAAAATACTTTCCAATGCAAGGCTTGTAATATCACCGATATGGTATTGTAATTGCTCTTGTGTTTTCATACCTACTTCACGTACAATTTCTTTTGCTTTTTCGTGTTGACGTAAACTTTTAGTAAAATCAACAATTGATTTTTTTGCATCTGAAAGTTGTGTTTCAGTCAAATGTTTCGCTCCTTGCAATTTGTTTAATTTGGATCTTAAATTAGTTAATTTCATAATTTATTTTTCATCATTTAATGCTTGAGCTAACATATCCAATTCTTTATCTATTTCTTTAGATAAATCATCGTATTGTTGTACCATACTTTGCAATTTAATTTCTGCATTTTTTACTGATGCACACCCCCAATCGTCTTTTAACATTTTTAACAAGGCTTGGCGTTCACCTTTTAATTCAGATACTTTTTGTTTCGCTTCATCAACATCCTTTTTTAATTGTGATAAATCTTTTTCTTCCATGACATTTAATTTAATTTTTATTAAACACTATTCCATATTTGTATAAATTATTTCTTTTACATCTTTACGTACACGATTCGTTTGAAAAAACAAATCAATATTTTTTTCAAAACTTACGGTAGCACTAAAATCAGTTTGCAGTTTCTCCACAAACGCATCAATACGGTCGTTTCTATTTTGTATAACTTCAATATGCTCACGTGAAATTACATTTTTTTCAATAGGAACATCAACTGTTTCAACCGAATTGTCATCAGCATACCATAAATATACTTTTGGTTGAAAGTCTATTTGGTCTGCGTTCTGCCTTGTTAATGAACCGGGATTCACCAATAAATTCCCGTTTTGATTGTTAAAAGTAAACGATTGGTGGTTATCCCCTGTAACAATTAAATCAAATTGTTTGTACTTCTCTAATAAAAGATAGGCTTTAGGAGATGTTATTCCCGGCCACGGGTCTTTTCCAACGTACGTAAAATTGTGCCACACTAAAATCTTACGTCCTCCAATTTCTAAACTTGCCGTTTTTGGAGTTTGTCCCCAACTGCACCCGTCAAGAACAGTTAAACGATTTGCACTTTCCAATACGTAAATACCGGATTTCTCTTTTAAATTCAAATTATGTTGTGGTAAATCGTGTTGTCCATACACGGTAACAAATTGATTTGGTAAATTATTGATTGACATACTCAATAAATATGGACTTGGTTTCCAATAATGAAATAAATCTCCTGCATGAATTACAGGACAATCATATTTACGTTGTAAAGCATGAATAAAATTAACTTTATTCACTTGCACTTTCCAAAAATCATCTGTTCGACATACAGGAACAGTTTCTCTTAAATGCCAATCACTTGTTAATATAGCCGATACTTTACGCATCTCATTTCTCTTTTTTACGTTATTGTTCACAATAAGTTTCAATTTCAACCTGATTAATTAATAAGGTAATTTGTAAAATAGCATTAGTTACCTCTTCCGTTGTTAATTCTGGATATTTTTTATGTGCCATATCAATGGCTCTCTCCATTTGCTTTTTAACTTCTTCTATACGAATTGCAACATCTCTTTTTTTACTCATGTTTTTATTTTTATTTTTGGTGTACCACATAACGGACAAGTGTCTGGAAAAATATTATGAAAATCATCTTCCAATTTTGTCGCATTTTGCTGCGTTTTAAGCAACGTTTGGTCTAAAGTTGATAACTTGTACAATTGACCCTTTAATTTACGTACAGCAGTGCCCTGTTTGTCCCTGCCATCACATTTTACAATTAATGTATTTACAGTGTCCTCAATTTTTATTAATTGATGTAATTGGATGGTGTCCAAATCAATTTGTTTAATACGATGTATTACATTTTTAAAATCAGTAATAGATTGATTTAAACTTTTTTTGTTGTTCAATTTAGTTAATAGTAAATTTATAGTTTTTTCATATTGAAGTAAATCACTTTCAATTTCTATTTCATTATCCAAACTATTGATATTTGCAATAACACGTTTCATCTTTTGTATATTTTCATACAAATCATCACAACGAACTTCTTTACGTTCAATCCGATTTAATTGTTTTTCAATAGCTTCTAAATCAGGGAACTCATTTAATTTTTGTTCATATTTATTGATTTGTTCATTAGTGTACTGAATATCGGCATTTATTTTACGTATTGCGCTATTAATATTGGAAGTAGTGGAATCAATTTTGTCCAGATTTGCAATTTTATTAAAGTATTGAGCCACATTACCGGGAGTTTCACTTAAAAGAAATGGTGAATCGAGTTGTTGTTGTAAATTAATCTCATCCATTTTAAGTAAATCCTGAACCTCTTGTGGCACATTTGTACTAAATCCGACAAAAGAGTTTTCCCCTGCCTTATACAAATTACCTGATGCACCTTTACTTCGGCTAATATCAGTTGCATTGTCTGTAATAACAGTAACAATAGTATCCCCACCCCAGTAACTACGAAAAGAATCCCCACCGGGACGATTCCATACCAACCAACGTAAAGCACGTACAATAGACGTTTTACCACTATCACTTGAACCAGTGATAACATTCACACCCTTATCGAATTCGAGTGTAGTGTTTTTATGGCTCTGAAAATTCTGTATGGTCAATGATTTAATCATCACTCAAATGTTATATGGAAATTGTAAATATAATCGTTACCCGATAATGTTTTTGTAGGGACACATTCCACATCAACTCTTTCGATGCCTACCTTGTTAGTTCTATTGTACTGTTTTAATAAATCACGCATACCCTTTATTAAATCACTTGCTATCATTACTTCTTCTTTTTCTTTTTCCATTGCTTTTTGTTTTAATTTTTTTTCGCACTAAAAAAATCTTTTTTTATTGCTTCTTTATCTTTCATATCTTTTGTTTAATTGATTACATTTACCGTGTTATGCTATTTCATTGTAAATTAATGCGCAAAATTGCACTTTGATTTTTTGCCACATGATAAATAGCCATTGCATCAGCAATAGCTTCATCAATATACTTTACATTTCGCCAAGGCACTTCATATACATTTGAGATAGCACTAATAGTTTCTTTTTTTGTAGCTGAACGTTTTTGTAATAAATGTTTTTTTGCGTCCCCCTCGCTATACCACTCAACAGGTAATTGCAACACATCCGCAATAGTTTGAACTATTCCGGTTACAATACCCATCATTACGGCAGCAGAAGCATTTTGACTGCCATGAGGTAATTCGGATAAAATCATATTTACATTATGTGTACGAATCAACTCCAATAAAATATAATTTATTTCACTAACTCTTCTAACAGTATCATCACCTTTGCGAATACGTCTGACTTTATTCTCACAAGACGTTTTTATACAACCAGCTTCAACTACATCCCCATTTATACCAACAACAGCCCACCCCCATGCAGTAAGACTTGGGTCATTCGTTAATACTCTAAATGGACGTTGTGGTTGTGTTGTTCTTATTCTTTTCATAATTTCATTAATAAAATGTTAATATGCGAAAACAAACGTTTCGTTCTCTTATTCATATCCATGTTCGCATAAACGAGGTCAAAACTTTCTATATAATCAACCAAAATATTTTTAATTACATGCTCTGACTGTTCATGTATGTTACTGGATTTGTTGTACAAAGCATGGTAGTTAGCAAACTTTTTAAAGTCCACCCACACATCAGGGTAACGCCATTCAAGCCACTTTAGTAATTTTTGATTGCTCATCTTTTTTTTGGTTTACGTGTGCTACTAAATTTATCTTCAATATCTTCCCATAAATCAATAACTTCATTCTTTAATGTTATTTCCAAACCGTCATTCTCTACAATAGCAATAGACTTTTCTAAGCTCATATCTAACTTATTACCACCTATTGTGTAAACAGTATTTTTAGTATAATCTTTAATAAATTGAAGATTTTCACGAATATCATCTATACCATAATCAAAGAGAATTGTAACAGGGGCTACCCTATACGGCTTCCACACAGAACTTTTAAACACTTCATAATTTACACGTACTCCAATAGGTCTTCGTATCTCTTTTCCTACTATACGTATTTTATTTTGTATTTTTTCAGGTTTAGTAGCACGTAAACGTAAACTTGAATAAAAACCAACAGCTTCACCACCGGGACTGACATATTTTTGTCCATATGGACCCGCATCTATGTTCACACGAACTTGATTACTACATACCATGAGATAATTTTTTTGCTTTAGAATACGACAAGTTTTGCGTAATTCTTCACTAAATTCTTTAGCTCGTCGCATCCCCATTTTATCCCCCTCTTTATTATCCATTTCGAGGTCGGTTGATAAAGCCGCCAGAGAATCAGCAAAGATGCCGTTAATAACACTTCCTTTTTTATCATCTGGTTGCCATTCACGAACACCTTTAAAAACCTGTGTTACCAAATCAGGTGTTCCATAGTCAATGTTATCGAAATCTAATCCAAATAATTTAGTAAATTGAGGGTTCAATCGAGCTTCCGGGTCGTGGAAAATGACATTCCCGTTATTACGTTGAATATTACCTGCAATTTCACTTAAAAGAACAGTTTTGCCGCATCCACTTGGTCCAAATATTTCAACAAGAATACCAAGAGGCAATCCCCCACCACGAACACGTCCACCACTTATTGCTAAATCCAGTAAAGTTGACCCTGTGGATACAACCACACCAAAATCACCATCCTGTTTTTTAGTTTCTATTTTTTCAGAAACTCTTCTTTGAATTTGTTCATGTAGTGATATGTCTTTTGTTCTTGTTCTTTTCATCATTAATTATTTTTAATATTTCATCAGTGTACATACTTAAACCTTTTGATTCTAATTCGTTTTTTAATTTATTTATGAATGTGTTATAATTCATACGTTTACCAACAGGATTACTCCAATATGAATACGATTTTTGGGCAATTTGCAGTACCATTTTATTTTTAGTATCCAGATGGCTTTCCCCAAAAACAGAACATATCCACGATTCAATCAAAGATTTAACGATGGACGATTTTGTTACTCCCTGTGAAACACTGTAAAGGGAAAGCAACGTAGCTGCTTTCTCGGGAATTATTAATCCCAAGAAAGCAGTACGTTCATTTTTTCTTTTTCTTTTTATTGCTTTTTTTAATATAGTCATAATTAATTACGATTTTCTTTACGACAATCTCTCCATACATCACAATCATCACAATCTTCAAAACTATCATAGTCTTTACCGAAAACGTGTCCAAACGGACAACGGGTATCTACATCGTCTATTTTACGTGAACGTCGTCGTGGTTTTCTTTCATCTTCTTTAGTGTCATCCGTTTGTGTTTCATTTTCGTCTGCATCTATGCGTAATGATTTTTTTGTACGTGGTACTTCTTCTTTTTCCTCAATATCTTCATCATCATCTTCGTCATCGTAATCATCATCATAATCATCGTCTTCAACAACGTTGAAAAATAGATTTTTAATAGCATCATAATCCAAAACATTTAAACATTCATCCAATTTTGGAACTAAATCCAAAATAGATTCATCGTATTGTTTATCTCTTTCGATTAACTCAAAACGAGTAGCTTTAGCATACTTTGTTGTTCCAAAAGAATCTTCTGAAAACCGAACATATACTGTACTACCCTCATCAGGCAATGCAAATGTTTCCAGATTTTCATCCTCCTCTAATTGCTCCTCTAAAACTTCTTCAAATAATTTGTCAGAAAATTCAAATAGTTGAATTTGTGAATCGGTGAACTTTTGGTCGTCCACTCTTTTGACAATAATAGCGTACAGATTTCGTTTACTCACTCTGATTTCACTAATCTCATCTTCATTCCCTCCTGTTTTGTACAATTTACGTTTGTACTCACAAATGGGACAAGGGTTACCAAAAGATGTAGGGCAAACAATACTGGCATGATTTACACCAACGTTACGATGTAATAAAAATGGACGTTTAAACCAATACACACCTTTTTCTGCACCAATATCTTGATCGGGGTGATTGTGTAATGTTACCTCATACGGTAAAATATCCATCTCCACTTTACAAGTATTTTTTTCCAACTGGAAAATCTCAATGTTATTAGGTATTGTTAAATACCCATAAGTTCTACCTCTTTTCCTTTTTCCTGTAACGCTACTCATTCTTCCTTTAAAGCCAAATTTCCTTTTCATACAATTTTAATTTTAAATGATTTATAAATCTTTCTTATATGTGCGCACACGCCCTTGTACAGCCTTACGGTGCTCACGTTCCTTACTCAAATTACGTGGTGTACGTGGTCCTGCAAAATATTGTTGCCCATGCAATGCAACTAAATTCTCTAAAGATGCTTTACGGGTAAAACTAATTTCATTTTTTACAACCTCTGCATCATTCATTTCCCGCATAGCATTTATCCAATGCTCTTTTGCATCTATATATTTTTGATGGGTTTGTATGAATGATTCAATATTAGAAACCGTTGGTTTTACACCCGCACCTAAATATTCATCTGGATTCTCATTAACTAAAGTATTTAATTCAGCTTTAATTAATTTCACATTCTCTTCTGCACGTATAAACGTTTCTTTACATTCATTAAAGTACATCCCCCATTTTGTGGCAAGGGAAGCCTGCTCTAACCATTCTACATCTAATGCAGAATCGTCAATGTACATATCTCTTTCGTAATTCATGATTTTAATTCATTAAATGTTTAACGCATCATCATCGTGATAATTCCTATTTCTTCTTCTCTCTTTTTTAACAAATCGTGCTTGTTTCGCTACAAATGGACGTAATTGTGCTTCCATATCAGCAATTAAACCCATAGGGTCTTCGCCTGATTGGAGTGTTAAAGAGTAACCTGCTTCAAGTTTGTAATTTTCATAATTACCTAAATTCACATTCCTTGAAATTGTGATCCAAACTTTGTTGTCTTCAATTTTGTTCATAATTGATAATTTAATAAATGTTTATACTTCTTTTATACTTTAAACTGTAATGCTTTTTGCATTCGTGATAAAATCAATCCTAAATACTTTTTTGGAAATTGGTACTTCAATACATCGTTCTCAATGAAAATAATGTCGTCTTTTGTAAATACTTTAATATCCCCAATGGTTTCATCTATGTCAACGTCTTTACACATTACAACAGGAACAAACACTTTTTTGTTACCTTTAGAATAGGCATACTCTTCGTGAGTAATTACTGGGCGCAATCTATTTTTCAACAATGTGAAAATAACTTTTAATTGGTCATCAGTCGATGAAAAAAATCCTAATTGATACATATCTTATAATTTATAAATGTGTTGCACGATAACAAGCTAAAACCAATCCCGGAAAACCTATATTGTAAAAAGGTTCTTCAAAACATTCGAGTATAACCGCTGCTCTGTCGTTAAGTGAATTCAATAAAACACTACTCGCATATCCGAGAACTACACGCCTAACAGATTCAGCTTCCTGTGTTTTCAAACCCTTTAAAATATTTTTTATATGTCCCCACCCTTCATTTTTTATTAACGCTCGGCATAGTGTGATACTTTCCGTTTGTTCTATGGCGGCTTCACTTGCAATTTTTAATCTTCTTTTTTCAGGAACATTTAATACCTGTTTTAAAATTTGCAAAGCATGACGAGGCGACCCCTGACTGTCAAGTGTGATTTGTTCAATTATTTCTTGTGTAATTGAATCACCCTCGGCTTCGGTTACACTGGTTAACAAATTAAACATTTGTTTATCATTCAGAGGACTTGTTTGAAATTGACTGCACCGATTCCTAACGGTAGGTAATAAGCTGTTTGGGTCGGTGGTACACAATATAAAGTAAATGTGTTTAGGTGTGTCCTCCAGTATCTTTAAAAAGGCATTTTGAGCCTCTCCTGTAATTTTATGCACTTCATCCATTATATACACACGATCACCCCCACCAAGTGGTGCATATTTAGCATTTTTACGTAAATCACGTATGGTATCAATCCCCCTGAACTGTGCGGTGTCAATCTCAATTATATTCATATCTTCACAACCTAATTCACGTGCAACAATACGTGCTAAAGTAGTTTTACCTGTGCCAGTAGGACCGTGAAATAGGAATGAATGTGGGCAACTCTCTTTATCTTTTAGCATATTTTCCAATGCTAAAATAGTGGTTCTATTACCTAATATTTGTTCAAATGTTTTTGGACGATATTTAATATGGAAACTCATTTTTTTTAAATTTTAATAATTAACTAAAACGGATAGGGTTTTTTGTCAGCCCAACTCCCGTTGACGGGACTTAATTCTGCTTCAATCTCTAAAGGAACTGTAATCCATGTCCATTTTTGCCGAACGTCATTACACATAATGCACCTCACAATTTTCAATACCTTGTCAATCTCTTTAGGGTGAGCATCAAACACAATAGAATCATGAATTTGTCCTACTATTTTTGTATTCCAGTGTTCCCTACGTTGTGTTTTCATAATTTGAATTAAACTCCATAATAAGCAATGGAAAGCTGAACCTTGTATTGGGTAATTAATTACGTCATTACGTTTCATTAAACCTTTGTATATAAAACCAGTTTTACTACTTACGTATCCTTTTCGTTGGTATCGCTTCCATGTAGTTTCACGCCACTTGTTGTACGCAAAATATCGTTCTTGCCAAAAATCAGCTTCAATATTCTGTATATGTTTTACGAAAGACTTATACGTTTTTAAACCTTTGCTTATTAAATGGTCGGATAAAAAAGAACCGTTAATAGGTATTCCCATACCCGATTTCCATGTGCTTTTAGGCAACCCTCCCCAAGTACAAGCCAAATGGTCAGCGCAATTAGCGTAGTAATCACCATAAAATTGAGGAAAAACAAAACCATTTTTCGCAGCATTTCTTAGTGTGCTATGTCCTTCTATTGTGCGGTCGAACTTATCAATTTTAAAAATTTCTATTGCCATATCCCTGTGCATATCACCTTTAAGAATATCGTGAGTTAATTTTTCATCTTTACAATAACTGGCGGCTATACGCACTTCAAGTTGACTATAATCTACTTCTAATAACTGATTACCTTCACTTGGAAAAATAGCACTACGAACAATATTAAATGATTCCTGATCCCGTGCAGGTATATTTTGAAAATTTGGTTTATCTGAACTACTACGATAACTTCGCACTGTATGCAAGCTAAAAAATGGGTGCAATAAACCATCACCTGCTTCTCTCTCAAATGATTTTAAGTATGTGTCCCTAATCTTTTTTAATTTTTTAATTCGTAATAGTAAATCCAATTCAGGAATCATCAATTTTCTTAATGTTTCCTCATCTGTCGAACCCTGTCCTGTGGCAGTTTCTTTATGCACTTTCAAACCTTTTGTTTTATATAGATATTTACCTAATTGAGAATTACTGTAAATATTTATTTTAGTGCCTTTCTTAACCGACCGTGCCCATTTCTTATAAAAATCACTCTCGTATATCTTTTTTTCAACAGTAGCAATCTCTTCGGTTATCTCTTGTTTTTTATTTTTAATGTAATCAATATCCACGTGAATCCCTTGTCGTTCCACGTGAGATAAGGCAAGTACTCCTTCATGAAGTAAATCGTACGCTTCTTTAGTTGTTGGAATCATTTTCTAATTCAGTTATTTGTTTTATTTGTTTCAAAGCTAAACGGTATTGATAAATTGTATCTAATCCAACATAGGTTAGAAGTTTTTTTACTCCCTGTTTTGTCGTTAATAATTCATCAATACTATTTATACTATTTCCATCTTTTTTATTAATAGCTGTAAGATACCTATTGATTTCACTACTGTAATCAACAACTCCAAAATTTACATATGTTTGAAATTTCAATCCAGTAATCCCACTTCTATTGTCCAGAATATGAGCAGCCAGCATACTATCCCAATACCAATTTCGTACTGGTGATTCTAAATATACTCGGCTCCACACATCTTCAAATTTCATATTATGTGCCATTTTTTGAACCCCCTTATTCATTAATAGCCGTTTTATAGGACGTAAATATTTACGTTTTTCAGGGAGCAAAAAAGAGTATGCAATATTCTCGTTCGGTGATACACTCATGGCTACAATTCTATGATTTTTACTGAATTGATATGGTTTCAACCCAGTAGTTTCATAATCAATTGATACTCTTCCTGATTTAATTGTATCAAGAAAAGTTAAATCATCTATAATACATATTTCCGGTTCTGTATATGTTGGCAATGGAATGTTATTAGTACCAATAGCTTGGCGTAAATCATTCTCCCATATCTTCATTATTTCCGGTGTATCATGGTGTAGTACATACTTTGGGTGAAATACAGGACAAACCCATGCGTGTATATCATCATCTGGAATATTCCACCCCCTCCATTTATTAAAACCACCTAAGTCTTTTTGCCAACGATGTGCAATAACTGCCTGCACTGCCACGTACCCAAAAAGAATAATTGTATGTGGTTTATATTGTTTAATAAATCGCATAAGAGATGCACGACAACAAGTAATTTCCGTACCTGTTGGTGGTCTGCTTTTACCACTTGAAGTTACCGTGCGACAATTGACGGCATTTATATTGATGCAATCCTCAAACAAATCAATCCCTAATTTTTGATACGTTTTTTGTAACAATTGTCCTGCTTGTCCTTGCCATGGTTTACCTACTTTATCTTCTATTTCTCCCGGCACTTCACCAATATTCATAATCCTTTTACGAAAATTGCCGTAAGGTTTCATTTTAGGTGTATTCACACGAGTATATAAGCCACAAGTACCACAAGTGTGTATTTTGCCATTGACAATACTATACGATTGGGTTTCCTTTTTTGTAAAAAAACCTTCCATATCTATTGTTTTAACATAGCTAAGTAAGTCCAATTTTCATCTTGAAAGGATATTATATTTTGTTCCGTGTGAAGCAAACATTTTTTACTTCTTTTCAATATATCTTTAAGAAAAGACGGGTCAATTAAAAAATTAAAATCACTCACATCCGCATCCATCAAAATCCGTTCTTTATAAAACCCTTTACTATCAGATTCACTATCAATACTTAAATAATTACTCTTATAACTAATGGATACTGTTTGTGCTTGTTTATCGTCCTCTGTGAAAATAATAGCTTTATCAAGTGCATTATTAATTCCATCAGGAAACAAAATACTATGTCCACCTTTAATCTTATTCAACACAGGTGTAACGTTAGGAAAATTATCGTATAAAACACGGCATGATGCAATTACACCCTCATCATTTTTAAAATGAATCCACTCATCATCAGAAATAAATGAAGTAGGATTGATTGTTAATATTTTTAAAATACTATCAGCAGGTATTAGTGTATCTTTTATTGGTATTGTAGTCCCTAAATCCCAAAAAGATAATCGAAAATTATTTGTTCCTACAATAGTTCCATCAGACTTTACACTAACACATTGTACGATTGGATTAATCAAGTCATTGGAAGCACTCATTGCAGCAAACTTAATAGCAGTTTGAAAATCAGTCGGTAATTTTTCCCATACTTTATTTTCAAAAAACGAAACATCAACAGGTACTTCAATTGCAATTGTGTTGAAACCAGCTTTTGACTTACCTGCTTGTAATACTAATAGTTTTTCAGTAACATTCAATGTTACTGTGTCAACTTTGGTTTTATCCAATAATTGCATAATTTCATCAGATTCAATAATAAAAGATTCTTGTATTTCCGGCATAGGATAATTGAACCACAATTCATTATTAAACGTACTGATGTATCCGTTATTAAACACAAAACAATTTGATTCCCCTATTCCATCTTTTTTCGATAATCCCGGTTTTAGGGTACTTAAAGCATTTTTTAATTTGTCTTTTGTAATTTCCATAATTTAATCATTTATTTCACCATAACGCATATTAAAATATTTATCAGCTATTTCAGGATATTGGTGTGTAAACGCTAACATATCTTTGTTTTTGTTGTACTCAAAAAAAGTTTTCTTTTTAAAAATGATAGGTGCTCCAAAACTTGGAATTGATTTATAAATAAAATGAAATGGATGAGGGCTCTGTTTCCAATTCTCAAATCGCATAATGTATGGTACACACCTATATTGCATTAATACTTTTAATCGTTCAAAAAGCTCAATTATATCCCTCTCCCAAAATTCCATGTCCCATTTGCCCTCTCTATCAAACCCGATAAGGACGTAAAAACGAGGAATGGCAAGTGGCATCACATTTTTGAAAATTTTGATTTTTTCAATTATAGTGTCTTTATCTCTGTAATCATCAAATGCAAATGTGATAAAACTATCGTAACGTGATCGGGATAACATTTCAGCTTTACTTTTTGACAGTAAACGAATATCTAATCCTTGGTTATACATAAAAGATTTGCCTGTTTTTATTAAAGATTCAAATATAACATTCCACTTACTATATCCGAAAACATTATCATCCAACAAACATATTTTTTTACGTTTTACGTCAAGAAATTCATTTACAGGGCTATGTAAATGTACTCTATTTTCATTACGATTTATGCAAAATTCACAATGTCTAAAACAACCTCTTGTTGTAAATCCAATGGAATAATCTGTATAATACCTATACCATTTCTTTTTCCTACCTTTGACACGCATTTCATTTTTTATAAAATCATCATATAAATGATAATCAGGAAAATGGTGCTCAATTTCAGCTGGTAGTTTTGGTGCTTTATCAAAAAAGAAACCGGTTCCTCCAAACTTTAATTCTGGTATATCAAAAATGAAATCAGGTACTTTTGTGTCTGTGAAAACTTTGGATAAATAAATTATATCAAATTTTTCGGTAATGAAAGCATTGGGGTTAATGTTATCATAAGATATTAAAGAAACATCATCCCCCAATGCTTTGTGGTATCCTGAAATTTTCATTAAGGCTAAATTAGGAAACCGATGATTTAGCCTATCTAACAAGTCAGCATCAATCAATCCAATTCTCATGCTTTTACATATTTACCGTCTTCTGTAATTTTCATTTTTCCAAGGGTAAGCATTAATTTACTGTACACGTTAAAATGCAAGCGTGCACCTACATCATTCTTTACCTTTTTTGGATACAGGTCTTCCATTTTTTTAATCCATTCATCTTTAGTGTATGGTATTTGTTCTTTGTAAATGGATGCAAAATTATCTGCACGTGTTAAACTTTCAGGAACTGTATCATCTTTCGGTTTTGGTTCTGCTTTCGGTTTTGGTTCTGCTTTCGGTTTTGGTTCTGCTTTCGGTTTTACTTTTGTTTCAGTATCATCAATTTCTGGTTCAGGCGTATCATCCTCTAATTCCGTTTCGTCGTCAACATCCGTTTCATAATCATCTTCCGTTTCGTCGTCAACGTCTGTTTCTGGTTCAGGTGTACTTTCCTCTTTCAGGTTTTGATACTTGGCTATAAGGTCATCAAACAGACTTTGTGTTTTTTTAGTAAACTCATCGTCAGGTTCAATTAATTGAACTATTGTTTCATACAGTTCTCTTTCAAAGAGTTCCTGTGTAGTCCAAACGATAGGCGGTTGAATACCGGCAACATCGTCTAATTCTTCATACGCACTCATCAATTGTGCTTTTGTGAATTTTTTTGTTTTCATAAATAAATTACTTTTAAATGATGTTTTGATTAAAAAGGAGCTTAAAGATAAGCAAAATTTTTAACTTTAAAAAATTTTTTTAAATCTTTTTTTAAATCTTTTTTAAATTATTTGTATTTAACTATAAACGTGTTTTTTAACGTTGGATGTGGGATCATTATTTCCTTTTTCCCCTGCTTAATTTGTTCCTCTTCCCACTTTTTACGATTCTTAACACTTTGTCGAGCTTCACTCTGCCAGTCTTTTGGCGGACCTATGCTTACCCAATGATTTTTTTCCATAATAATTTCATTTTTAATAATAACTACCTAAAAAAGGTCTTCCCATACTTAATTGTTGTAGCACGTGAACTTCCTGTGATGAATGGAAATCACCCTCACGTAGAACAATACGATTTATACGCATAATACCTAAACCCTTTTCACGTCCCTCTTTATCCTGATTTAACCCATACATCGCTGTAACATGGTCGTACTTACGCCTATCTTCGGTGAAATTGGACATGCTCAAACGGTCTTGTGTATAACTATCGGCATCTGTTTGTGTTGGTGTAATAACCAACGCATCAAACTCTTGTGAAATACTACGTAACCCTTTCCATTTTTCATTTTCCTTATGTCTTTGTTCACGCTCTTTTTCTGATTCCATAATATCAACGTAATCAATTAATATTAATTCAGGTTCAAACCCTTCTTTTTTTAATACATTTAAAACCCTGCGTATTTCACTAACAGTCAACGTACCATTGACATACGAAAACAAACGAATACTACGTTGTGTGTTAATAAAAAAATCTTGCCATAATTCTTTAGCTTCGTTTACTTTTAACGTGTTTTTCACAAACACTTCTTTAAACCAAACGCTACCCCACTTATTTTTTAACCATTCAGAACAATTATAACATGATTTGTATGTAGGGTAATCATGCAAGGCTTCAATTAAATCCTCTCTTTTAATTTCTTTACGATCACTTTTTGTATCAAAAATACCAAAATTACATTCTCGTATTGATTTATTACACATATCTAACTGGTTTTTAATACAATCTTGCATAGGAATGTAATGTGTTCCTAAATCATTTTCACGTACTGACTTTTTTGCTAAATATGTACTAATCCGTATTAACTGTTCACTTTCAGTCATATCCCCTGCCTGAAAAAATACAATCTTCTTTTTTTGTCGGTATGCTCTCATCATGAATTCAAGTATCCAGAAAGTTTTACCACGTTTAGCCATTCCCATTAAAGCAACAAAACCACCTTTACGCAATTCATTATTCCAAAAATCACCTAATGCACCCGGAAACCGAATCACATTTTGATATGTAACGTCAAACGCTTTATCTAACTTTTCTAATACTTCAACATCGCTTAAATCAGTACCCTCTTGTTTTGCAGGTTCTTTTAATTCAAAATTTTCAATCTCTTTACGGGCACGTAATATATCCCCTTTGTCCAGATAATACTGAATAGTTTCATCATGTAATTTAATTTGCCGCTCTATAAAATATGCCAAAGTTTCATCCAGAAGAAAGGTGATGGCATTTGAACTTTTCGTGTACTCTGAACTCAACTCTGGCAATATTTCAGTTTCTATTTCTTCGGCTAAATCTTCATCTAACCCTTTTTTCAATTGTTGAATGAATATTCCCTCAATATCGTGCATGGGAGCCCTTTGATATTTTTTGTAATAATCCCAACACCAACCTGCCATAATTCTGGCGGTAGAGCTTTCCATGTAATCCTGATTCCATTCAGATTCAATTTGTTGTAAAAATTCCGTATTTGTTATTAACCCGATTAATATTTTTCTTTCAATCATAGTCGTTACGTTATTGAAAAATAAGTAAATAATTTTGGTTATTGTGTATTCAATATTTGTTATCCATTTTAAGTCATTTTAAGCCGTTTTAAGCGTTTTAAGTATCAAAGTAAGGTAAAGTATCATTTTAACTGTTTAAACGTCCTACACGTCGTATTTTGTGGCAATAATCAAAAATTTGACCTCTTTTTGAACTCCAAAACACACATGCGATTAATCCGGCTTGTTATTCGTTGGTCGTTTAACTTTATTTCTAACTCTTCTAAACTCAAATTGGATGTGATAATAGTCTTTTTCATATATTCGTATCTGTGGTTGATTAAACGATACAATATTTCCATAACCCATTCCGTTGGACGTATTGTCAAAAAATCATCCAATACCAACAGATAAGCGTTCAAATATTTCTCCATAACTTCGGATTCGTGCTTTTTTGGATTGTCAAAAGTTTCTCTTATTTCAGCAAACAAATCAGGAAAACTAACAAAAATAATAGATTCTGCTTTACCGGAAATATCCCCTTGTAGGTATAAGTGCTTCATTTCCTGTAACATCATAAACGATGCCCGTATTGTTTTCCCGCTCTCAATATCCCCATAAATAAACGTACTTTGACATTCCCCTGTTTGTAAATCACTGGGTACATCAATCATTTCTAAATCCCGTGCTATACGTGGAGTAAATTTTGCTAAACATTTTTTACGGAATTGATTATTCCACTTTTCTTCGGTTCTCATACTGTTTTGGATTGTTTATAAGTTAATTTGGAACTACCGGAATATCCACTCCGTGTACGTTGTCGCTTAGATTGGGAACGTTCTATGGCAGCTTCAAGCCTTATAAATTTTTCACGTAAAGTTCTTCCACTCTCAATTACTGGGACGTAATCGTCCATGTAATGGTGCTTATACCATTCTAAAGCATTTTCAACTCGAACGACGTCAACGCCGTCTAATTCCACAAGTTGGCGCACACTATTTGCCCAAGCGGATCTTTTGCGCCCGTCAACCTTAATCCTTTTTTTAGTTTGGATAATATTCTCCAATTTAGAAACTATTGGAAGGTATTTTTTATTTTTATCAATTACAGTCGCACCTTTTTTTGGTGCGACAGTGATAGATGTAGAAAATAATTTATTATTTTTTATATCTATCTCTTCTTTGTTCTCCTTATCCTCTTTGTTCTCCTTATATATTAGACCCCCCGAAAACTGGGGGTCTTGACCCCCCGAAAACAGGGGGTCTTGACCCTGTAACATATCTTCCTCATTATCAGTGAGTAAGTCTAAAAGTGCATCAAAATTAAGTTTCAACCATTCCTTTGCAGGAAGACCCATTTTTTTGGTTTTTATTACTCCCAAATCAATCAAAAATTGTTTATTTTTCACAATTGAATGCTCTTTAATGTTTAATTGATTTGCAATTTGTTTGTGTGTTAAGTAAAACCATCCCTCATTTTCAGGTGTGTGTTTTTTGAAATAAAGATGTTTATCTATGTAATTGCCAAGAATAGCGGCAGGAATAAGCCCTAATTTTTTTATGGCTTTTTTATTAATTACTAAATAACCACTTGATTTGAATGCTTCGATAACGAGAATTTCGATTTGATTTGGATTCATAATGACCTTTTTTTAGAGAATTTTAGCGGGCGTTTGATGAGCATCTACTAACCCGCTAAAACCTGTTTAACCAAAAATTTACCATGAAACGAAACGTTTATTACAAAACGGATAGTAAATATACTTAAAATTTATGACAATACCAAATTAATTTTTAAGTACCTGTTTTACTGTTATATAAGTCCATATCATAAAATTCACGCCATATTAATTGAAGCATACTTGTATTAAAACGTGATATGTAATTATTTCTACTTTTACCTGCACAATCTTTTGGGTACTTTTTACGAAGTAATGCCACTATTTTGTCTTCTGTTTCATTGGACATACTCCTATACGTACTAACATACTTTGTTTGAGGTATATGTTTCTTTTTATTAGATACAACGTATTTATCATTGTGATAGTCATAGAATCCATAACAATAATCTTTTACAATTTCATCAACACGTGCCACAACAGGACCGTCGATCCACGTTATGCGAACAGCGTCGTCCCCTTGTTCAAACACTTGTGAACGAACTTTAAATTTTGTATTCGGAAAAACCTGTCGCAATTTTGTTTTTATTTCTCTTGCGGTTAAAACAGAATTTGATAATTTCTTTTTCATTTTTTATTTTTTATTTATGATTATACATTTTGTTACTTCCAGTTTAAATGAAAAATTCCTGCACGGATTAATAATTCAGCTGCACTTTTAGGTTTCTTTTTATTGGAATATAATTTTGACAACCATCTTTTTATAACTTTTTCTTCTTTTTCTGATAAAATGTATGTATCAGATGCTTTTGTGATAAATGTGTATTCAAAATCAATATCGTATTTATCTGTAAAATCTTCTAAATAATAATCTACGTGTTCTTCCCAATGTTTTTGAGATGTGAACAAAAAGTGATTATTTAAGGCATTAAAAATAGAATCTACCTTGTTCATATTTTTTTATTTTTTATATCATTTCCATAATCAAATCACAAGCACGTTTGCCAAATACCTCTTCAACAACCATAGCCATTGAATAATCTGGTACACCTTTATACGTGCACTTTTCCATATCATAATCAGGAATACACTTATTCAATAATGTATCCAATTGAATTAAATCAATGTGCCAACTGTTTTTTGTAAGTAACAGTTTATCAACTGGTGGGTTGAATCCAAAAATACGTTTAAATTCAACTACTTTTTTAGTGAATTCTTTTTTTGTTCTAATCTTGTTTGTATCTGTTGTTTCCATTTTAAAATTATTAATTATTAATTGATTTTTCTATAATTTTTATTATCTCGTTTTTATTTTCAATATTAATCGGTTCTCCATCAATAAAACAAATTAAGTCTAAATTCCAAACGTTTTCACTGATTAAAGTATCGTAGGGAGGGGTTATGTAATCACCGTATTCATGTATATATTTACGACCCAATTTCCCAGACAAGTCAACTTCAATTACTCCACGTTCAATTGTAACTGTGAACTTTTTTATTTCCTCTCCATTCGTTTCCATGCCGTGAATTAATATTACAAATTCTTTTGCAATATTTTTGTCCAATTTAACTGATATAATTCCCATATTTATTATTCTTATTCCTTTTCTTGAAGAGAGTTTATTAAATCATCAATTGCATTATTTCGCATGTGTTCATTATAATCATCAATGCCCTTTTTGGCATTTTCCTCAAACCACGCAAGCTGTTCTTCATAGTCAAACTCCTCGAAATTATCTGGGAGTTCAACCCAAAAATGTTCAGCACAGAGTTTATAATCGCCTTCTGCAATTAAATCGGTGTGGTCTAAAAACGGTTTATCAACGTTTTCTAAATGCACTATGAGCTTGCGATTCTCCTCGTACGTGCTAAACATCCAGTTGGAAGATGGATATATTACCTCTCTTATTTCCCCCGTTTCTATATCAATATATACGGAGTAATCGTAACCAACAGGATCTCCGATTCTGGGATAATTCTCATTTAGAAAATCCCTAATGTCTTCTTTGTAATAAGCTTTCCAGTTTCTTACTACGGCATCTATTGCGAGCCTTTGATATTCTTTTAAGAAAGCCCGCTTTAGAAAAGAGAACAACTCATTGGTAATTAATTCACCGGTTTCATCGTCATAGTAAACGATTACTGTGGGAACAGGGTTATATTTATCGGAACATTCCATTGCATTAATTTTTCTGGAAACATCATACACCTCTTCGTCTGTTGCGTCCCCCTGATAAAACTCACCTTTGTTTTCAATAAAAAACGCAGGGAGTTCGTATTTTTCATATACAGACCTTTCTGCATCTTGCTGAATAGCAAGAGTATCAACAAGTGTGGTTTCTCCTAACTTGTCAATAATTAGTTGAATTTCATCGTATCTTTTCATTTTTGTAAATTTTAACTGTTTGAATAAATTTCATTTAAAACATCAATATGCTGTTCATATATTTTTTCAATCACTTCTCTTGCTTTTACACACTCAATATCATATCTTTCCTGCACACTTTCAATTGTGTGCTTTTTAAGTACTTTATCTAAAAATTCAGATTGAGTTTCAGATTCAACACCATATATTTTGTTCATCCTATCCTTTGTTGTGTTTCCTTTATAGATATTTTTATTGCAATAGTCTATTAATTCAACATTTCTATGTGGATATACAGGCACAATTACACCCATACTCCTTGCTTTCAGATGGCTTTCCTGTTGGTTATTGAACCTAACTGATTGAACATAAATCTTTTTTATCTCCTTTGCTGTTAATTTATTCATTTTTTTCATTTTTTTTGTGATTTATTATATAATTCAACTACAATTTGAGCGTGTTCGTACATCTCAAACTGGGCTATGAGTTCACCGTGAAAATTATGCACTTCCCACGGTTCTGTTGGTTTATAGGGTGGTATCACGAACCACCTCCAATCCGGTTCTGTGTTTTTTTGATTCCTACTTTTCATTTTGTAAATTTTTTAAATTAAATAAACTTTTACTTTTCTTGTAGTGAGAGCATACGAAGTGTGCTCACATAAATAATATGGTTTCCCCTTTTCAGGATAATCAATTATCACCAGACACGTTTCAAGGTCTTTCTCAAATCTTTCACGTGTCAAAAAGACGTCGTCTGATGTTTCCTCTTTTGTTTTCATAATCATTCGTTTGTTTATAAAAAACTCAATACTACTCACTAAAGTAAATGTTCATAACCGTCTTCATTAAAGTTTGTCATCCATTTTTTTAATACCTTCTTTGCTTCACGCTCATCAATATCAAATTCAAATGTTAAATAAGGACTTGCCTCGTACATATTTGCAACACCACCACATCTAAGAACGTTTAAGTAATCGAACATTTCTTTTTCTTCTTTAGTAATTTTAATAACTTCTTTTTTCATAATTGTAATTTTTATTTTTATAATATACCTTCATCTGCGAATGATAAATAGTTTTCTTTTGTAAGTATAATGTGGTCTAATAAATTTATGTCCAGAAAATTTAAGGCTTGTTTTATTTTCTGGGTAATTCTACGGTCAGCATCTGACGGAGTAAGTTCTCCCGAAGGATGGTTATGGCACACAATTACACCACTTGCTAAACAATCAATTGCATATTTAGCGATAAGTTTTACATCTACAATAGTTCCTACAACACCACCCTGACTGATTTTTACATATGCTTCCGTGTTGTTTGCACGGTTTAATAGTATCATAAAAAACGATTCATAAATCTCAATATCATCCTGAAAAAACGCCCTTATATAAGTGGAAGCATCTTTTGATGATTTGATTTTTACTTTTTTGAATTCGGATTTGACTTTTACCAAACGTAATCCGCTGATATTTGATTTATATGTTTTCATAATTATGATTTTAAATTGTTAAACTCTTTTTCTGTAAGGACAGCAACCTGTTGGTCATAATAGTTTGCACCGAGTGTAAACGTTTTCCGCCCTCTGTAATTAGTGAATACTATTTTGTCTTTAGTAGTATTCAGGTGCACCTTAACAGTGTCATACTTATATTCAATCGACTTAATTCCGTCAATTATTCCATATCCAGCAAATACAATAATATCGTTCACTTTAAAGTGTTGCAGATACTCATCTACTGTTTCATATATTTTCATAATTTTAATAAATACTTACATTCCTATAATATACTTTTCTATAATAAAGATAACTTTCTTTAAGGCTGTCTGATATAATTGTGTTTGATATGAACCAATCATCAATAATTTTCCTACACTCATCACGGTTCAGTTTAAACCTAATTGCAATATCGTAATCAGATTGCCATTCAAACTCTTTACCATAATAGAAATATATTGAAAATGTCTTTTCAATATCAGAGAGTAATGGCTGGATAACAAGTTTATTAAAGATATACCGATACTCATCTCTCGAAACACCATCTATCCAATTATAGTAAAACTCGGAATCAAACAAGTAGTGTTCAACACCCCTTATGATGTACATTGATAATTCATCCATGTCCCATTTTCTTTTAGAATATGTGGTACTACCTATTGAAAAAGGTACATCTGTGCCTACAAAATCTATTAATTTTTTCATAGTAATTAATTTTTCTAATTTTTAAATTGTTATACTTCTACATCTAATTTTTTAAGTAGCAACTGCCACTTCAAATTAACATCACGCCAGAAATCGTATCCATCCTTAATGGAATAATAAGGAACTTCAGCTGAATACCAAGTGAACATACATGATATCCATTCCTTTGGATTCTTACTTTTTAAGGTGGCGTTGATTGCCAACCCGTTTGAATTTTTCACATACAATTTTAAGATTCCTTCTCTTTTCAAGAAGTTGATGAAAGCTTGTTTCATCGGATGATTTTCTTTTTTCATTATAATATACTTTTTAAATTTTGATATAGCCATTCAGGATTTGCATCGTATATACCGGAACACCAGCATTCATAATAGTCTTTAAACTCTGCACAGTTTTCCGTTGTTATTTTCGATGCTTTAGCTCGTTTATAATACGCTTTATCAATAACTACACATTTGGATAATTCTATTAATAATTCAAGTATTGTAATTGCGTTTTTCATTTAATTATACTCTTAACTAATTCATCTGCATCTTTTTGTTTCATGTTTCCTGGGTCGCCTTTAATTTTTACATTCCAAGCGTCCACACCACGAAATTTAAGTTCAGCAACAAGTTTTCGTGCCTGTTTTTGTGCTTGTGGTTCGTCATCGTACACAACTGCAAATCGTTTGAATGATTGTGCTATTATTCTGACTTGCTGTGGTTTGTATATTATACCACTTGTTGCTACGGAATTGGGTCCTAAACGCCACACGTCCGTGGGTCCTTCAACACCAATTCCTGTGCTTGTCCAGTAATCCTGATTCCCATAAAGAATCCTTTTATGTTCAATTATTTCTCTCTCTTTTGGACAAGCTTTATATTTTTCAGGTTGTTGGTTCGTAATATCTCGACTGTCGAAACTGACAATTTCACCGTTCCAGTAAAATGGAATAATAATACGAAACCTATAATCAGTCTTCCCAAGTTTTCCAATAGGTCCTGTGGCTTTAAGTTTCCACAATTTAGTGATATGGTTAACATCGAAACCTCTTTTTTGTAAATACATTTCATGTTGTTTAGTGAGTTCAGAACTGCCAATCGGTAATTGGAATGGTTGTTTATCTTTTTCCTTTTTGTACACACGAATTGACCGATTAACACCGTACTGAATTAGTATTTTTTCTGCATCATTTTTTGTAATGTTCAGTAACAATGATATTGTTTTCACTGGGGGATGCCATCCACACCTCCAACAGAAAAAATACTCATAGTCCTCATTCCAACCTAAATGGTATCCGGGATTGTTCCCTACAATTCCAGAGCAAAAAGGACACTCTATATTCACCCAACCGTATCGCTGATGTTTATGCCCTTCTGGTGCAATAGGAATATTATAATCCTGATATAACCTGTATATATCCATTTATTCAATAAAATGCGTGGTATATGCCGTTAACTAAACCACATCCTATTCCAGAGCCTATTCCAGTCGATAGTATGTAAGGGAGTGGTAAAGTGGGTACGAATAGCAATAACAGTACACCAATCATTGTCCATATTGCTATTGATGCAGTAAAACAGAATCCAAACACTTTTAAAAACGTTATTAATTTTTTCATTTTTTATAATTTTTTAATATTTCTGTCAACATTGATTCATTTTCATGCCATTTACCATCAAGAATTTGGCTAATTATTTTCTCTTTTTTAATAAGAGTATCAATGATTTTTTCTTCAATTGTATCTTCACCTACCATGTTGTAAATAGTAACTTTTTTCGTTTGACTAATTCGGTGAATTCTATCACTTGCTTGCACCAGTTCACCCGGTGTCCATGGGAATTGAATAATAGCTGCATTACTGGCTGCTGTTAGCGTAATTCCAACTCCAGCCGCTTTAATATTTCCAATTAACAGTTTCACTTTAGGGTTGTTTTGGAACGAATCTACTGCTTCCTGACGTTTTTTAAGTGAAACACTACCATCAATTTTTACCGCATGGGGAAAATGTTCCATTAATTCACGTATTACTTTACGATGAATGGCAAAAACTACCAGTTTTTCACCACTCTCAAGAAATTCGGTAATCCATTCCACTATTTGATTCATTTTGCCCGCTACTGCAAGTTGTTTTAGCACTTCAATACGTGTAAGAACAGGGGCAATACGTGCTTTTTCAATTTTTACATCTTTGATAATTTCAATATCCGTATCTGTCAATTCATCATCAACTTCAATATCGTGTGTTTTTGCATATTGTTTTAATTCTTTTTGCACCTCTTCCGTTATTTCAAGTTCATTAAAACGATTGTGTAAAAATTGAATGAATTCATTTTCGGCTTTAATATATTCAGACCTGTTGTCAATTTCTAAAGTAACTTTCACAAACCTTTTTGCCGGTAAATCTTTCAATACATCTTTCTTTTTACGTCTAATCATTATCGTATGTTTGAGAATACGGTTTAATTCAACCATATTACTCGCCCCATCTGTGTTCCATCCAAACCTATCTTTTTTCGCATCACAATAATGTTGAATGAACTGTATGTAATTCGGGAATACAGATGGGTCAATAGCATACACAACATTAAATATTTCAATAGGTCTATTCTCGATAGGTGTACCTGTTAATGCAATTATATTCGGTATATTTTTATTCAGCCGTTTAAACGCTTTTGTGCGTTTTGCCCTGCTGTTTTTAATATAGTGGCACTCATCTACGATTAACGTTTGAACGTCCAACCTAAGCAGCGTATTTAGCCAATAAGGTATAATATCGTAATTGATAATTATCAGATCACCCGATAATTCGTAAGGAGTTTGTCCGTTTACAATTTCAGGAAACCATTTTGGAGCCCATCTGTTTGCTTCACGTTGCCAATTCACTTTTAATGAACTGGGACAAATAATAACTGCTGGTGCAACTTCATTTGAATGTATATGAAGCCAAGTTAACGCTTGTATAGTTTTTCCCAACCCCATTTCATCAGCGATTAACGCACGTCCTTTTCGGTTCTCAATAAAGTTTACTCCTTCTATTTGATAAGGGTAAAGAGTTCCTCCCGGACTTTCAATCGTTTCTATTGTTTGTATGTTGGTTGTTTTTGAAATCAACCAATCCCGCAATTCTTTACTTAAAGCGAAATTCAAAGATTTTAATTTTTGTACGTTCGTTACGGATAACAGTATATCAAAATAAGTATTGCCGTAATGTACCTTTGGAATTTCACGAAGTTTTTTGTTTAACTGTTTATCAGTTTGCGGGAAACATACCCTCACATATTTTTTATTTACAATATACGCACTATTCATTCATATACATTTGCAATGTTCAACTGATACCATACGTTTTTTTCACGTATTGGTTTTGTTATTTCTATTGTTTTTGTTCTCCTGCGTTTTACTATGCGATATTTCCGACAGTAAGCATCACGTTTCTTTTTTAGAATTTGTTTGGCACGTCGCATTGCTTTATCTTGTGATAGAAAAACTTCTCCTGTTTCTTTTATTTGAAATTGGTTTTTATGGGTTTTGCAATCCCAAAAAGAAATAATATTTATTCTAAAATTACCTATTTTAGAAATTACGGTTGTATTCATTTTATTATTTTTTTAGTGAATGTTTTAATTTCTGTAATTATAATTCTATTTACAAATCGGCACGGCTACTTATTTTCACCGATGCCGATTTGATTGACTATTTTAAGTGTGAATTTCCCAGCCTGATGCTGGTGTTAGATTGACTGAAAACGTTGGTGAACCGCCGTCGCCACCGTTATCATGTTTTCCATGATAAATCAATCCCCCATTCATAATCAGTCTTCCTGTATCTAAATCACGCCATTCCCAGTAAAAGGAGTATGGTGCACTATCAGGAAACAATACTATTTCAGAACCTTTCTCGTCCATATCGTTACCAATATTCGCAGTTTTTTCTTTGAGAAGCAACCTGTTAAGACTGCGTTCAAAAGAATCCCTTTGTCCGGTTCTATCTGCGAATTCCCGAGTTTTTTCTAAATAACCATTTGTTAAATCTTTCATTTCGTTATTTTTTTATTAGTGAATTTACTTATAAATACGTGTGAATTTTTGAACACTTTGTGCTTTTTTCTCTTTTGGGTCGTGTGAAGATAAATATCCTATGGAGTAACCAATGCAACCACTCATCTTCAATGCTTTTTCTCTTGCAAGTGCATTGATACTTCTCATATTCAAACGACCGTCAACCCACAGTAAAGAATCTGAACCACAGAAAACCATGGGTCTGATACATTCTTTTTTAAACGTATGTGTTTCTGAACAGTATCCAGTTGAATTTGTCCAGAAAAAGATATACTTTCTTCTCATAATTATAATTTTTTAAATATTACTGAAAAGGTTAAACAGCATTTCAAAAATGCTTTCCGAAAGCATGATAAACAGTAGTATTAAAAGAAATACTACTGTTTGCCAGAATAATTTTTTCTTATTTTTATTCATTGCTAAATATTTTTAAGTACATCTTTAGCTTTCTTTGCAATTTCTTGTCGAAAGCTATCGTTGTTTTTAAGCATATCGTAATTCACGCACAACGGTTTCAGTGTTTCTACGACTTCAGCGATATGCTTATCATTGAAGATATTCATAGTTGGAATTGTATCAACCAACGCTTCAACATTTCCTACAAGGGAACTTTTGAATCCTTTACCGGGTTCACTAAGAGTTTCATACATCTTACCAACAACTTCACGAACTTTATCGAGAATTTCATTATTGGCTGTTGTTACCCTGTTCTTAATTTCCCGTTCCATTTGCGTTTTGAGTGCCGCCTCCATTTCGTCCGATACACTTAATCGGAAATCACTACTGTCAGTTAACGGACTGAATACGGTTTTCAATTTAAACGAATCCCGAATCAAATCAGGATGTGGGTAATCACTTTCTTTGAACATGGTTTTTAACCTGTTTTTTTCATCCTCTACTTGTTGCTGATATTCGTTTTGAACGAAGTCGTCAACCATTTGGTCAAATTCCATAGCTTCCATCCCCATATTGGTAATGAATTCAAAGTACTTATCCGTGGTAATGATTCTATCACCGTTATCTCCCCACGGCAAAGTTCTTTCACGATAAATCCTCCTTATTCTGTTAGCTTTAGTTTTGATAGCTTCCAGTTTAGAAGACTTCATTAATTTCTTAGAGAAATTACCAACATCACGAACATTGTGCATGTTCTCAATTTCTCTTCTTACTCGATCGTCTTGTTTTCGAGCACCCCACAAACTAATGTGAACGTTTACAATAAGTGCTCTGTTTTTCAAACTACTTTCCATGATAATAATTTTTAATGTTAAACAATGTGAATTATTTTTTTCTTAAATTTTTTCTTATTTTTGGTAAATTGTGAATAATATCTAATGCTGTTATTTTTCTACATTTTTTATTCTTAATGTTCATTATTAGAAATTCCGAATCATCTTGTACAAAAATGAAATTTCTACCTGCATTTCGTATTTTGTAAACCCTGTTTTCTAAAAACACAATCACACGTTTCTCCGTATGATATACGTATGAAGTGATTGTAGGAGCATACTCGTTTCCTTTGAATCCATATCTACGTGAATAATATTTTGTGTATGTTGAAAACGTTGAGTTTTTTCTGCCATACCCTTTCTTTATTACTGGTTCGGGAGTAATAAAATTCTTTTTACGTGTATCCTTTGTACAATCAAATTCGTACGTGGAAAACCCTGACAGAATAGGGGTAGGACCCATGTGAAATTGAACTTTAATGCTGTAATTTTTTAATTCAGCACGCATTTCTCTTTTTTTCGCTATTTTTATTCGATTGTTGACTAACTGCATTTCTTTAGAATCCGAACCATATCCTTTTCGGATAATTTCAGTATGCCTTTGTAATTCCTTTGCCGATAAATTTGAAAATACAATTTCACGTAATATTCGTTCATAAATTGGATACATGATTTCACGTATTATCTGTTTATCTGAATATGATTTCTTTTTGTTTTTCATTACTCAATATGTATTACATTTCCAAAATGGTATTTGAAAGTAGGATTTCCATAAATCATCCACAAGGTTTCATATTCTGGTTCTTCTACTTTATCCCGACAGAACCCATCTGTGAAATAGATGAGCATTTTCGTTTCCGGCAGGTTATCATTCACGTAATCAAAAGCAGGTGTGAATGATGTCCCACCTCTTCCAACTGGTGTGATTACAGAATCTTCATCAACCTCTTCCACTTTTTGCACTTTGGTATCACAATGAATTGCAACAAGTGGAAAATTGAATAGACTACTTGCTTCACGTATTTCTGTTATAAATTCAGCAAGTAACTTTCTATCAACGGAAGATGACGTGTCCATTACGAACACTACTTTACCTAATTCAATAGATTCAAGTGATGGTAAATATATTCCCTGTTGAATATATCTACGATTCGGTGTTGTCCAATTGTAATCATTCTTTGCTTTTTCAGCAATAGCTTTAAGAGTTAACTCTTTCCAATTTTGTTTTGGTTCGAGTAATTCATTAATGATTTCTTCAATTCCACCCGGAAGATTGCCAGCAGCTTTCGCTGTATTCATCGCTGATAATGCCATTTGTTTCGCTTCTGCTTCTGCTTCTGCGATATTCACATCATCAGTTGGTTCAAGGACTTTCCCCCAATCCTGTGGTTTCGGTTTACCGTTACCTTTTTCGTTTCCATCGGAACCATTGGTTTTATCCTTGCTTTCACTTCCATCGGAACCAGATAAATCATTCTTATTTTGTTCCTGATTTTTATCCCTACGAATACAATCATAAATCCTTTCGGCATTCATGTTTTTGTATTTCGGGTCGTACAATCTATCCGCTGGTAATTGAAATTTCTCATTAATCAGAATTTCATTTATTGCGTAATCACACGCAATATTCCAGTCATCTTGGTCCTTACCTTTCCCACGAATATGGTGTAAATGGAAATAGTGAAGTGCTTCGTGGGCAAGAACGGCAATGCGTTCATTTTTGGATAAACGTTGTACGAATTCAGGATTGTACCTGATTTCAGTACTGTTTATTCCAACTGTACCAACAGAAACATCTTCTACGAATTTCATTTTTAACGGCACTTCGGCAAAAAATCCGTGGTTCAATGTTAAATGTATTTTTGCTTTCTTAAACATTACCCAAGAATTAAATGTCCATATTTCACGGCAAACTGATTAAATTCTGGTGTTGAAACCACAGATGGGTTTCGTTTGCTTCCGTTAAACATGGAAGCCACCAGCAATTCATCCCCTAAACGGGGCAAATATTGAAAAAACGGACCAATATTGTTTCGATTCATTTTTTCTACAATTAATCCAGCTAATGCGAATTGAGCTGAAATCTCATTTGGGACCATTGTCCCCATCGGATCATTTTCAATTTGAGTTAGCGATGGTAACGTTCTGTACACTTTCATGTACGTTTCAAATTCAATAGCGAACAATTCACCGGCAGCTCCAGCTACCATTTTGAACCGAATTTCATCCGGCATTCCATCCCGAATCATTCGAGCGGCATACGTTACAGTTCGTGGGCACGGACTGTTTTCAATATCCCGTGTCGGTTGGAAATTGTTCAGCATTTTTGGTCTGAACTGGATGAATGAGTTTATTGAACTCGGGAGCCCATTTTCATAAGCCCACGTAATCCATTCATCTACGTCGCATATCAATTCGATAATAGACGCAAACCTGCTTTTCACCGGTTCGAGAATGCCAGCTACATTCGCTCTATCTTCACGTCTATTCGTAGCTGCTACGAATCGTACGTGTTCACTGATAACGTGCCCGTTTATTTTTCGGGCTAACAGTAACTGCATCAAAGCCGATTGAACGGCAGGTGTAGCTTGCCCCAAATCGTCTATGAAAACGACAAGCGGTTTCGTTGCCGTTAACAGACGTTTCATTTCACCTATTGGAATGAACAGGGCTTCATGTGTTCCTGTTTTTGTAGGAACCACCCACGGCATTCCTTTGAAATCGGTGGGATCGGATACCACTGGATGGAGAATAATTCCATCGTATCCTAATTTTTTCCACACACTTTCGACGATTTCAGATTTGCCAATTCCTGGCTGACCTTTAATCAGCACAGGATAATTGTGAATAAAAGCGAATTCGAGTGCTTTTTTCAATTCACTTGGTTTCATTGCTAATGTACTCATACTTTCATTTTTTTGGTTAAACAATAAATTCATTCTTTTCTTTGTACCTGTACCGGAATCGAACCGGAATTGAACCATTCAGGTTAAGGCGGGGCAAATCATTTTCACAATTCACCCCGCCAATGTTTAACCAAAATTTAGGAAATCATGCATTTTTTCAATATCGTTTCAATTTCCTTTTCAGCCCGTTTCAAACAGGCAAAATATGAGCATGAAAACAATGTTTCCATGCCCTCTAATTTGGGTTTCATCACCCATATTTCCCCATCCATTTGGCGGGGTTCGGAATAATATTCCAGTACTGTTTCTATTTTCATTTTCATTTGTTTAAATTTCCACCATTTCAAAGAAACATGATATGCACACTATGTTGTCGAAATAGTCGCATACCATTTCATCTGAATTATAGAATTCGCCACAATCGGCACACTGGGTGTAACCGGGGCGAAACATAGGTTTCAGTGAACCTATTCCGAGGTGGATTTCACCACCTTGGCGATTCACTTTTTTTATCAGTTTTTGAGCTTTTTCTGTAAAAAGCTCTTTCATATCTACTTCAGATATGACAACATCATCATTTCTTATTTTCACTTTGTAATTTTTCATTTCGTTTCTTATTTTATTTCACTATTCTTATTTCGTTTCTTATTTCAATAATCAATTCCCTCTCTATATTTTGAAGAGAAAGAGATGGATATTCTATATTCCACCCCTCTTACATTCAAGGTATATGGAATGAACATTCCTATTGGTGAAACTATTTTCACCAGTATTTCGGTGTCGGTGTGAAACCGGATGTTTTTCACACCCGGAATACTCGAATAATACCTACTATTCGCATAGTAGTCTTCGGGCACGAAACCTTCACCGACCCCGTCGATGAGGTTGGAAATTTCTTCATAGAGAATCACCTCATTCTTAATTGTGATTCCCTTTTCGATAGCCCAGATTTGGGCTTCTATTTTGTTTTTCTTTTCAATAAGTTCTCGCACTGTTTTCATATCATTCATTTTTTTCATTTTTTTAATTCTTATTTCGTTTCTTATTTCATTTTGACATTCTTATTTCATTTCAAAAATAAGAAATAGGAACCGGATTCATTTGAAGGATCCGGTTCCCATTTTTTATTTTCGTATTCTACTTCCATCCGGGTTGTACACCCGTCTTTTCGTGGAATTATAAGATGTTTCTGGAATGTAGTTACACCAACGTTCATGCCTTTTCCGTTGGCTTTCCACATACAATTCTGCATCATATGGATGCAGAATTGCATAAGCAGGGGAAAATGTACAGATTATTTCCCCACACTTTTCACATACAATTACATCATCTTCAATTTCGGAGCACCGCATTTCGTGCTCCAATCTCAATCTTTCCAAATGCATTTCGCTTGCGTTTGGATTAGCTTGGATGTATTCCAAGCTCATTTCAGCGAAAACATCGCCGCAATATTCGCAGCGATATTTTTTAATTTTTGTTTTCATTACTTTCATTTTTAATTTTTATTGAAAAATTTTTCTTTTACCCGTAATGCTGCTGCAATTACGGAAAATACCAATATGGAGGATAGAACCCCCGCATATAGAACTTCGATCTCATAAAACGTTTCAAAGTTCCCAACAAGTACGATTCTGATGGTTTCAATAAACGAAACCACCAAAGGAATGATTCCCAATAACCAAAGGTTATTTTCATTCCATACTATTTTTCTAATTTTTTCTATTTTTTTCATTTTATAATTATTGAAAATTAATAAAAAAAAAAGGGGC
>Ga0265294_10000856_pt1 | contig 41028 bp, 39 predicted proteins | sample MunlanPumphouse3_FD_192504 | JGI IMG/M metagenome (GOLD analysis project Ga0265294, IMG submission 192504) | Groundwater microbial communities from a municipal landfill in Southern Ontario, Canada - Pumphouse #3 | ecosystem: Environmental > Aquatic > Deep subsurface > Groundwater | place... | reverse complement strand
CGTTTTACTACCAGCATCAAGTATGCTCTTTTTAGATACATTGTGCTTGCGTAGAGATTGGAATAGACAATGTTAAATAAAGTGAACACTCGGCATGCATATTCCATCCCCCCTTTTTTATCAGGCCTTATGAACCAATCAACAAAATCTCAGGCAATGCTTTCCTAACGTTGCTCGGCACTGCCGTGATTGATCCTGAATCCAAGGCCACTATTCCCTTTATGTTGAATAATGCCCCGGCAGGATTTCCGTCACCGGCTGACGACTATATCGAAAACACCTTGAATCTGAACGAAAGAGTGCAAAGGGACAGGCTAACTGATTCTTGTATTAATTCCCGGTGTTGACTGCGTCACTTTACCAGCCTTGGGGGAGAGTATGTACCAGAATACAATTTTTCTGACACTCCCCACCCTCCAGGCCCTGACGGCCCGACATACATCTCTTCCAAAAAGTATCCTTTGAATCCCTTGTTCTTAATGAGTTCAGTGAGGTGAAAACCGATGAACGCCTTGATCTCGGGAGCTGGTATCTGCTTAACGCTGTCTCTGAGAACAGCATCGACAACAGGTAGAACAATATCCTTGCCTACATATTGTCCTATCTGATCTTTATGATAACCGACAGCCTTTGTCCCGGGCTCGATATAGATCGGATCACCGATGGAAAGGAGGTTGGGATTTCCATTTTGTATCAAATCTTTTATATGTTTTGCACTGTTGATAGGCTCTTCAGTAAGTGAAGTCCATTGCCCGGCAACGGCATCGGTATATGGATCATCTTCATAGTGATAGGCAGAACCAACAGTAATGACTTTTGACGAATTGTTATATTTGTCCGCCTTTTTGATGACGATCCACTTCGGTATGGCCACCGGCATAAGGGTTCCCGGCTGGACCCAACCAGTATTGCCACACGCAGCGATCGCGGTTGCGCTCACGTCAGATGTATGTATTCCCATGACTCCTGCAAAAAAATTACGCACCGGCCCGTTGTTTTTTCCCGCAACCTTCCGGACCGTTACCTTTACTGCAGGCCCGTCATCATGAGGGTCGGGGGATATGCTTTTTAGCTGAAGTCCTTCCGGATTGTGTAAAAAATTCCAGTAGCCGGTCTCGACTTCGTAGTCGCCAAGGATACCCCCTGCCGATTTGTTGGAAGGAGCATTGGTGCTTGCCGCATCCTCAGCCGCACTCCAGTTGGGAACAGGAGGAACCGAACTGAATCCCGAAGGCGTTTTCGAGTAGAGGTTGTTCGCACCAGCCAGGGCAGCGGCATCTGCGGCATTCTGAAGTTCGTTGCGGATCACCATGAGATGCCCGGTATCGATGGCCAGGGCTACCACCCCCAATAAGACAAGAAGCGACAAGCTAACCAAAATAACCACCGCCCCTTTTTCCTTTTCCATGCGTTTGAACCCGTCGGCTCGGCTCTTCAGCTCGGAGTTCATCCCCCCATGCCGGTATTCATTTGATCGCAGAATCTTCATGCTTAAATTCTCCCATTCCAATCAGCTCTGACAACAGTCAGCTCCGCATCCGATTTTTTCCGGCCGCCGCATAATGGCTTGGAAAGAGAAGAATCGCTTTCCGCAAGCATACGTGGCATTGTCCAGCTGGCCTTCGGGGCTATCGCCGTATGCTAGAAAGACCGGTTAGTTTTCTTTATAAAACGCTTCACCATGCCCCATGCAATTCCGAATACAATACCCCAAACAAAAAATGAAACTATTCCAGACAGCATACCACAGTAACTGCTGTAAGTAATGTTAAGAAGCTGACCCATAGCATAGATATGACTAGCAGCAAAACAAATGAATGCATCGCCCGGATAAAAATAGAACCACGTAACAGTTAGTCATATATCACCAATAGTGGTTGAGCCACTATAATCCATATCTGTGAAAAAAGACCATTGGCGAGGGTCGTACATTTTTTTTGGCCTTTTACATTAAACCAAACCACGTTTGAGGAGTGGAGTTTTTTTTCATCGCGAAGAACGCTAAGAAAAACGAAGAAAGGCAATAAAACAAGGCTCAATTTATCCCAGATCCTTCACCCTTCGCGTTCCTTCGTGCCCTTCGCGGTGAAAAAAGGATTGAACAGCGAGAACCTGTTCGAAAACTATGGGTCTGAAACTGGGTTTGGTTTAGATGTTCGCGAATCTAGGAAATCAAGACATGTCCTTTTCGCAAAAAGGCAATCTGAACGTTGGAATCCAACATTTGGGTTTTCAGTCTTCGCTTTTCAGTTTATTATCTAGGCATACCATTTCTCAACTCAGGTGGTGGCCACGTACTAGCGAAATTCTCGGCAGGCCATGGCTCGCAATCTTTCAGAAGAATAATTGATATAATAAAAGCAATATCTTTGCCAAAGAAAACCGGCATGAGGACAGGTTGATAGAATACTTTAGAATGCAATCCGTATTTCCTAGCCGACCGCCGGGTCGGCTTTTCGAGTACTGGAGAAGGCAATGTTACCGAGCAGACGGTCGGCGTTCCCAGGATCAAAATGCATACGCGCGCTGATTTATACGACATCCAATCACAGAACGTCCCCAGTCCCGGTGAGGATCGGATCTCTTGCTCATCCTCTATGTACGATTCACTTAGTATCGCTTTCTTCAAATCCTACAGTTGCCTAAACCGCCCTTGCTATTTGGATTTATTTTCTCTCAGCCAGGCTGAGGAAGAGATAGATGGGGGTATATTTGATCAAAAGTTTGAAATTTAGGCAGTTTGGTTGGTTGTTTTTGGAGCAATTGCGTATGTAAGAACGGCACGAAAATGGGAGAAAAACCGGCATGGGGACAGGTTGATAGAATAAATATTCTATGTTATAAATTTTTTATTCTTTTTACTCATATCCATTTATATCTCTGAGGTAAACGTATGCCACGTATAGCAAGATTTGTGCGGAGTGATGTGCCTACGATTTATCATGTTATTTCAAGAACAGCGCTGCCGGGGTTTCCCATAGAGACTGCGGAAAAAGACTATCTTCTTGGGTTGGTGCGGCGGTTGAGTAAATTTTATTTCGTGGATATTCTGGGGTTTTGTATCATGTCGAACCATTTCCACTTGGTTGGACGTGTCTATCCCGAGAACCACCCCACTGACGATGAAATCAGAAACCGTCTGGAATCCTGGTTTCCCGAAGATAAAGTGATCACTGATCAGGATATTATACGATTTCGTACGCGCTGGACCTCCCTTGCCAGCTTTATCAAAGACATCAAACAGGGATTTACCCGCCACTACAACCAACAACATAACCGTGATGGATTTTTCTGGGGGGGACGGTTCAAAAGTCTGATTGTGCAGGACGGGCGGTCACTTATTAATCTTCTGGCCTACGTGGACCTGAACCCCGTTCGGGCGGGAATCGTGAAACGGCCGGAGGAATACCGCTGGTGCTCTTTGGGGTATCACGTGCTCACGGACAACAGAGATAACGTATTAAGTCTGAACCTTGGCATGCGGGAATGGGGGGAAGGCAATCCTTCGGAAATGCTGCAAAAATACAGGCAATTCCTCTATGAAACCGGGGCTGTAGACACGGGAAAAGGCCAACCCATGGATGCAAAAATCGTTGCCAGAGAACGCAAAAAGAATTTCGAATTAAAACGGTTCGAACTCTTTTCCTTCCGGGCCAGATATTTTACCGATGCCGGGATCATGGGCTCAAAAGAATTTGTTCAGGAGGTCTTTGACCAGATCAAACACCTGCTTCGCTCTAAAAATGAACGGAGATTTACTCCCGTCAGCGGGATAGGCGGGGTATATTCGATGAAAAGTCTGAAACTTAGGTAACTGTCGGGTATTTTCCTGGAAACGCTAGAGCTGAGCAGCTTTTGGAACCCCGCTCGGGGCGTCTAGATCCGTAATTGTTCTCCGCCCACAATGAGAATGCTCAATAATATGATGTGTTATCGATGAATTCCATGAACTGGCTCACCCATCTGAGTAGTCAGAAAGCCCCAGGTAACCCACTAAAAATAGCGAAGAAGCAATCGCTTTTTTGAGAACGCTGACCAAGAATACAGTTTGATATAAAAGGAGAATATTCAATGCCAAGGTCAGGATACTTGAATCTTTGGATAAAATTTTTAACTACCATAATGGTATTAACGTCATTTCTTACATCTGGATGCACGTCTATAAAAGTGATGCCGCTTAATGCTTCTTATTCGATTGAACGAGTTGCAATCAAAGAAAATCCTCGAGTTACAGTTCCAGACTTCCTGTGTTTTGTTCAAAATGAATTTGAAAATCATGGCATCACAATGATTCCCTACCAAAATCAAGTTCCTCCAAATTGCCAAGCGATTTTGACATATACAGCTCCAAGATCATGGGATGTAACAACATATCTTTCCCACGCGGAACTTACACTTCGGAACCTTGAAGGAAAACGGATTGCACAAGCAACCTATCACCTTCAAGGAAAAGGAGGATTAGATTTCTCAAAATGGGGAAGTGTTCAGAGCAAAATGAAACCAGTAATTGACCAATTATTACAAGAATACGAATAAAACGGGCAGGACAACCAAACCTTTCTTCACAAACGTTGAGGTTAATACGGTAATTGATATCAAAATATTGACTTCCCAAGCAGCATAAGAACGTACTTCCCCCCGAGGATCAATGCCACCCAACTTCGTCGAACCGTTCATCTTTCTGCAGCTGGTTGACAATGTGGACATGCATTTCTTCTTTGCGCATACGCAGGACCAATGTCACTTTGCAGCTACCGGTCTTGGGCTGGCGAATGACACTGCGATTTTTGATCTGCACTCCTTCACTATGAAACTGGTCAATTATTTCAGTAAGCAGGGCTAAATTTCCTGTCCACTTCAAATCCAATGAAAAATAATGATCCTGGGTGATGGGAATGCGATGTAACGTGTACAAGGCAACCAGCACCAACAAGGTCAATACACATGCAATGACATATTCTCCAAGGCCAACAGTTACCCCGATTGCGGACACGACCCAAATGGAGGCTGCCGTTGTCAAGCCACGAACAAAGTCGTTACTCTTTACAATGGTACCCGCGCCAAGGAAACCAATGCCGGTAATCACGCCAGCAGCGGCGCGAGCGGGGTCCATTCGGATGGCAGATTCTGCACCAACGTTGAACTCCAGGGAAAGTTTCTGGAAAACAACAATTATTGTGGCTGAACCGATACAAACCAATATATTTGTCCGTAAACCCGCTTCCCGACCTCGAGTTTGACGCTCCAGGCCGACAAATGCCCCAAGAACCATTGCCACCAAGAGTCGCACGACGAAGATTCCATTAGCGTTCACCGCATTCCAAAAATAATCCACCAAAACCTCCTTATTGGATACGGCTGCAAGCAATGCCCGCTCCGTCAGATTCCAAAAGCGTATGACAATCTAATCAAATAATTGTAGGTAAATGTAAGGGCCAAGCATATCAAACAGCCTGCAAAAACACGTTTTGCAGGCACATCCCAAAGAAAAAATTACTCCAATCTTTTCCGGTCAGCAAACGCACCCCTTTTATATCTCCCGGCAAAGGCGTACGGCCTCTCCGTCAAGCTGGACAAAAAACATATCATCAACATGCGGTTCAAGCTTGGTCAGGGCATTGGTGGTCATGAGCACGGGAATTTGTGTTTCCCCGGTCTGGAAGACAAGGTGATGCATATTACACTCGGTTTCCATCCCGGTCAGTTTGCAGGATAACGTCGTCCCTCCCTCGCAAAGTCGTGGTTCCCGACGGTAGACCCGAACGGCTTCCGGGCGCAGGGCCACATACACATTTGAGCCTATGGGAGCTGGATCAACGCTGTGCAGGATAAGCTCATCCACCCGGATCACACTCCCGTTATCATCCGAATCCACAACTTTCCCCGAGAACCGGCTGACACCCACAAAATCCGCGATCTGGGACGTAGCAGGCCGATGGAATATGTCTTCCAGCGTCCCCATCTGCTGCAGCCGTCCCCCACTGAAAAAAGCCACCTTGTCCGCCAGGGCCCAGGCGTCGTCAAGATCATGGGTGATGTGGATGATGGAGGTATGCGTTCTGGCGATAATCGTGCGCAGCAAGGTCCGGATTTCCCGTCGGGTACGCGGGTCAAGGGCGGACAGAGGTTCGTCCATGAGCAGAAGCTTGGGCTCCACCACCAGCGAACGGGCAAGGGCCACCCGCTGTTGTTCGCCCCCGGAAAGGGTTTCGGGATGCCGGGTGAGAATATGAGAAATATGGAGGGATTCGGCCATTTCCAGAACTTTCTGCTCCACTTCGGCTTTATCCCGGAGTTGCTTTTTCAGGCCGTAGGCAATGTTGGCAAAGACGTTCAGGTTGGGAAGCAGGGCATAGTCCTGGTAGACAATGCCGATACGTCTGTCCTCTGGACGATCATGGGTGATGTCTCTGTCTTCCAGAAAAATACTGCCCGCGTCGGGCAGATAGAAACCAATGATGCATTCAAGGAGAATGGTCTTGCCCGCCCCAGTGGGACCGATGACCGCCAGATATTCATCCCGGCCGAGCGACAGGGAAACATCATCCAGAAAAAAAGCGCCCAGACGGATAGAAAGCTGCCGGACTTCAAGAAAACTCATAAGCCTGCTTCCGCCTTTTCAAAAACAAAGATGGCCAGAAAAGAAACAATGGTCAGGATGATGCCGCAGGTGAGGGCCATACCCATATTGCCGTAGGAAATATTCAGATACAGGGTAATGGGCAGGGTATCGGTCTTCCCGGCGCTGCCTCCCGCAAGAATGAGCACCGTACCAAAGGTTCCAATACACCGGGCGAAAGCAATCACCGTGGCAGCCATAATCCCGCTTTTGGCCAGGGGCAGGGTCACGTTCACATAGGTCTCAAACAGTGAGTAGCCAAGACTCCTGGAAACAAATTCCAGCCGGGGATTGATGTAATCATAGGTGGATTTCATGATCCGGATGGCATAGGGCAGGGCCGTAAAAAACTGGGCTACAACAATACCCGTCTGGGTAAAGACCACATGGATTCCCATGGATTGCAGCCATTTTCCCAAAAAACTCTGGCCGAAACACAGCAGCAGACACAGCCCTAGAACCAGTTCGGGAAAGGCCACCGGAAGATCCACAATGGCTTTGACGCACCCTTTGAAGGGAAAATCAAACCGGGACAAAGTGTAGCCCACGGGCAAGGCAAAAAGCATCACCAATACCGTGGAGAGAGCCCCGGTCCATAACGACAACCGCAACGAGAACAAAAGTTCCGGGCTCTGAAGATTTTCCCAGACCACGGACCACGAAGGAACCATAAAAAAGGACCCTATGGCCAGAAGCAGGGTCCCCGTGATGAGAAAGGAAAGGAAAACAAGAACGGCCCGGAACAAACTTACCTGTCGCAAGGCTCAAATCCCCACTTCTTCCAGATACTCAGCCCCTGGGAAGAAGCCAGGAAGGTATTGAAATCTTTAGCAAAGGCATTGTCCCGACCATGAGTCGTCAAGGCTGTGGGAATAGTCTTGATGATGTTTTTTTGACGGTCAATGGTCACAACATCCACTTTGCCTTCACCCTCGGCCCAGGTCACAAGATCCCCCCAGATAATACCGGCATCCACCTGTTCCAGGGCCACATAAATGAGCAGCTGGTTCACCGTGGGAGCCAGAACCGTGACATTTTTACCTACCTGTTCAGCGAGCCTGTTTTTTGCCAGAATTTTTTTGGCCACCCGACCGATAGCCGGTCCTTTGGGATCACCAAGAGCCACACGGATGCCCGGTTTTGCCAGATTTTCCAGGGAAGTGATATGGGCCGGATTACCCTTGGGTACAGCGATCACCGGTACATGCTTCACCAGCTTATGGATGCTTTTTTCAATAATCCAGCCATTTTTCAAGGCGTCCAGGGTATATTTGGCCGCACCCGGGATAAGGACATCACACGGTTGTCCCATAGAAAGCAGCCCGAACAATTCTCCTGAGCTCCCGTAATGCACGTCAATGGCGCAGTTGTGCTCCTTTTCAAACAGAAGGCGCATCTCTTCCATGGGTTTTATCAAACCTGCCCCGGCGTATACCTTGAGATCCGCACCAAAAACAGTTCCAGCTAAAATAATTGAGCCTAAAACCAGTCCGATGACCAAAATTCGTTTCATTGCATTCTCCCGTGAATGGATGGATCAAAACAACATACGTTTATTACGTGAAAAATGACATAGTAAAACAAAAAAGGCAATGGAGTTCGGGCTAATAAAGAAAAAAGAAGGATGATTCATGGGCTCAAAACTTCTTGATCAGCGTAACCCCGACCACCAGGAAAAGCACTCCCAGAACCCGCCAGGCGTTCAGGTGATGTACCGGAAATCCCACCACGCCATAATGATCCAGGATCAGAGATGCCAGCATCTGTCCGGCAATAAGGAAGGTGAGCATGTTTACCGCACCAAGACGTGGGGCCACGATAACCGTTACTGTAACAAATACGGCACCAAGCAACCCGCCGCTCCAATACCACCAGGGCACCTCAGCAACCGTGTGCAGGGTTGGAAAGGGCAAGCGCATGAACAAACACCATATAAAAAGGCCCACAGTGCCCACGGCGAAAGAAATAAACGAGGCCATGTACGGACCGCTGGTCACCTTGCTGAGCAGGAAATTGATCCCCGGCTGAATAGGCATCAGACAGCCGGCTATGACGGTTAGCAGAATATAAAAAAGTTCCATGCACTCCTCCAATACAGACCTGCGGATACGGATATCAATCCAGCAAGGTCATCTTTTTTTGGAAATTTTGGGCCTGATCATGTTCACCCAGGGCCTGATAGCAGGTAGCAGCAAAAGAGAGTGACTGCTTTGAATCTTCAAAGGGAAGAAAATGGGGCAGCGCATCCTTAAAGCGACCGCAATTCATCAAAGTTATCCCCATACATTGGTGCAGATCAGCATCGTCAGGAAAGAGCCTAAGCCCCTTGTCCAGAATTTCAAAAGCAGCCTGCATATCACGCTTTTTCTGGGCCAGCATGCCCAGGCCAAGGTAGGCCCTGATTGAAGGACCGTAGCCAAGGGACCGCTCGTACAACATCCGCGCAGTGATATCTTTGTCTGTAATGGCCTCAATGGCCGCATAGTCACCATGGGAAAAGGTCATGGCCAGACGAGAATAAAAATCCGCAAAGGCCGGTGCCAGATCGGGCACGTCCTTAAGCGTTAAAGATCGGGCATATTCCGACAGATCTTCATAGAAAGTCGTCCGGAGTTTTTTGCCGAAAGCAAGAACCAGATCCCGGGACATCGTGGGATCGCTCTCAAAATACAGGACATCCTCCATATCCTCCTTCCAGATATCATCACAAAAGCCGTGTTCTTCCTTCCATTGCTCATACAAAGCAGTACCTGGAAACAGATGCAGAATATAGAAGATAGCGCTTAAAGGCTTAATCCGGCGTATCAGGCGGATATGTTCATCAATGGTTTCCCAGGTCTCGCCGGGGCAGGCATAAATGAAATAGGCTCTGGCCAGAATACCGTACGACTGGGTCAGATCAAAAGCACGGATGATCTGGTCTGTGGTAATATTTTTGTTCAGGAGTGTACGTATCTTTTCCGATCCGCTTTCCACCCCGAAACTGATCTGAATACACCCGGCTTTGCGCATCCAGTACAAAATATCTTCATCCACGCAATCCACCCTGGAAATAGCGTACCAGTCAATCACCAATTTTCTTGAGAGAATTTCTTTGCACACCTCAAGAACCAGAGTTTTTTTCATGGTAAAGGTGTCATCGGAAATATAAAAGAAACGAACGCCCTTGCGGTACAACATTTCCAGCTCATCCACAAAATATCCGGCCGAATGGAAACGGACTTTGCGTTGCCAGAATTTCGGTGAACCACAAAAGGTACAATTTCCCGGGCATCCTCTACTAAAAGAGACATGGTCATAGGTAAAATATTTTGCAGGACAGGGCAGTTCATCCAGGTTAGCGATAAAAGGTCGTGCTGGGTTCAAGACAGGCTTGCCCTGCTTGCGCCAGGCAAGACCGGAAATGGCGTCAAAATCCGGCCCTGTTTTTTCGGACAATGCATGCACAAGTTCAAGAAAGGTGTACTCGCCCTCGCCCACCACGATACCGTCCACGGCCTGACAATAGGTCAAAAAATATTCCCATAAAAACGTAGCCGCCACTCCTCCGAAAACAATCAGACAGGCAGGGAGCTCCTCCCTGATTCTTCGTGCCCACGCCTGCGCCCCTGACCTGTTGGCATTGAATACGCTCAGCCCCACCAGGTCAGGCTTTTCCCGCTCCAGAATACGGGCAATGGATACGCCGGGATCAAGACCGTATTCATTGATCAGAACCACATCATGCCCATGGTCCATAAGCACTGCGCCGATGGAAAAAAGGCCCATGGGCACCACAGTGTCATCTTGATTGGTGATCCGCTGTTCTTTGCACCGGGGATAGACAAGAAGTATTTTCATAAGAAATCACACAAAAAGCCGGGCAGCAGGCAACAATTTCTTCTACCTGACAGCCCGGCCGCATCGTAAAAACGTTGGATTTATTCTAAATAATCGGCTTTCAAAGCCGCGACTGACTCGTACGAACACGGGGTCCGCACCCAATCCTTAACCTGGTGATCAGAGCATTGCAATGCCACCCGGGCACAGGAATCCCTGTCCGGATCGCACTCAATCCAGGTCATGTTTTCAGGTTCGTACCCATACCAATGATACAGGGTTTGGGCAATAATCCCGGGGCCTTCGGTAATTTTCAACCCAAGGCCTTTGTTGTCGGGTCGTTCGGTCACGATGACCAGACACTCATTTTCGCGGGCATAAATATCTAGATCGCATTTACTGGCAACCGAAAATTCAGGCGAAACCCAGGTCATGGGTTTTATCTCGGTATGCTTCATATTCATGATCGGCACTTCCCCTGCGGGCACCGCCCTTGCGTTGACGGCGAAAAACGCTGCCCTCTTATTTCTTCTTTTTCTTATTCATGGCCGCCTGGAGCAAACTTCCCAGATTCCCCATGGAAACCTTTGCCGGTTCGACAAATTTTTTCCAATCACCTGTTTCCCGGGCATCTCCAGGCATCAGGCTGATCTTTCTTTCTTCAACATTCACCGCTTCAATGCGTACGGCAATGACATCCCCGACCTTTCTTTTTTCGATCTCTCCAGCGCTTTCAGATTTACGGATCAAAGACAGGGGAAGCAACCCGATAATACCTGGCTCAAGCTGAACAAAGAAACCAAATTTTTCTTTTTTTTCTACAGTTCCATGTACTGCTTGTCCTTTAGTGTACTTTGCAGCCACATCAGCCCACGGATCGCCATAGGTTTCACGAATGCTCAGAGCAATCCGTTTTTTGTCAGGTTCAATGGCCTTGATAATCACAGAGACCATTTCACCTGGTTTGACCTCGTCTTCGGTCTTAAGCACCCGTTTGGTGTAACTCATTTCACTGATATGGACGAGACCGTCTACCCCGGGGACAAGTTCCACAAAGGCACCAAAAGGCGCACAGCGGACCACCTTGCCAAGGACTTTATCGCCGGGATGAAATTTTTCAGTCACATCATCCCAGGGATCAGTCATGGCCTGTTTCATGGACAAGGAGATTTTGAGCTGCCCATTGTCCAACTGATCGATTCCCAAGAGACGAACCTTGACCTTTTCGCCCAGGGCAACCACGTCCTCAGGACGCTGGACACGGGACCAGGACAATTCCGAAATATGGACCATGCCTTCAACGCCAGGCACAAGCTCTACAAAAGCCCCGAATTCCTTGATACGCACAACCTTGCCTTCCAGAATATCTCCGACACTCACCTCTTGCATAAAAGACTGTGCCGCTTCTTTTTGCTGACGCTCGAGAAGACTGCGGCGGGAAATCACGATATTCCGACCATTTTCTTCCAGCCTGGTAATCAAAAATTCGTAGGTATTGCCAATAAAGGGTTCCGTGTCTTCAACATAATGATTGTCAATCTGGCTGACGGGACAAAAAGCGCGCCGTTTCATCATCTGGACACTGAAACCGCCCTTGCAGGCTTCCATAACCATGCCTTCCACAGGAACCTTGTTATCAAAGGCTTCTTGGAGCATGGTCAACCCGCCGACGCCGGAAATGGCCTTGGAAAGAACAATTTCATGCTCCGAGCGTGCAACAACATACAATGTCAGACTGTCGCCCACAGCGCACGTACATTCCCCGTGCTCGTCGAGGAGCTCTTCCCTGTCCACAACACCATCTATTTTGGTCCCGGTATCTACGAAAACACTTTTTTCGCCGATAGAGATAACCGTGCCCTGCAATTGATCACCGAGACGCACACTATCCCCGGCACCTTCACTATACTGCTCAAATAGTTCTGCAAAATTTTCATCAGACGATGTTGTTTTCTCTGCTTGTGTTTCATCGGACATGGATCAAAACTCCTGACTTCGTTTCCCTGAATAATGTTGTTCGTTAAACAGCCGTGTGACCTTGACCTACGCGGTTTCCCGCAATGGTGAGGCAGGTAGCACCCCCCAAGACATGACGTCAAATGGAATTATTGAGAATATTTCTAAAAAGGACTATGAATACGTATTAAAAACATACGCATATCCACTTTTGCCACACGTCAACCAACGGACAGGGCCATGACCCCAAAACTTCTTCATATTTTTCGCAATACCCCCATGGGACGAGAAACTTTTCTGCAATCCCTTTATTTTTGTGAACAACTCGCCCTGGACATTGACGTCTATATCCCGAAACAAAAAAGATTTCTCATGTATTTTGACCAGCAGGTAGTACAAATCGACCTGGACCAATCCTATCTTTTCGCTCCCCAAACAGCCAGGGAGCACGCCGAAGCCCTTCTTACAAAAAAACAGCTAAGCTATCATTTTCTTCACCCCACCGAGCAAACCGCATCCACTCTTCCGGACATCCCCACAGCGTACACATTCATGTGCCTGCCCAGAAGTGTCAGCGACATCACCTCAAAAATCGGCCTGGGGCTTATAGGACCCAAAGTCCGCAATATTCTGCGTTCAGCTCATTTTCCGGTGCTTATTCCCAGTACAGTGCTTAAAAAATGGAAAAACATTACCGTATTTTTCGGTGGTTCACTCAATGCCATCAACGCCCTCAAAGTTGGCATGGCATTGAGTGTTTCAACGCAGAAACCACTCACGATTTTCACCCAGGCCGATGGCAAAAATCTTGACGAATACAAAACACTTGTAGACCAGGCAGGTCTTCAGGAAGATCTGACCGCATGTGCTGCCACGTGGGCCTTTTTCGAAGACAATGATCTGGAAACCAATCTCTATGCCGTACCCCATGACGCATTGGTCATTGTCGGAGCATACGGACATGGGCGCATAAAAACCGTCATGTTCGGCAGCAAGATGGAACTTTTGCAATCCACTCTACCCAATAATTTTCTCATTGTCGGTCCTGGGTATACCTCAGAATAAAGGCTCAAAGGCATATATGAAGATGCACACAAAAAAGCACTCCCGCCAACAGGAATCCCAGCCATAGAGCATCCTGTATTGGATAGGATACGGTACACAGTTTTCTACAATCTCTTTTTCAGCATACGACGACAATAAGGTATCCCAAATCATGATTACCCCCGAACAGGTCTGGCAGACCGTTGAAGCCATCCGAACGCACAATCCTCTGGTCATCAACATCACCAACAATGTTGTCACCAACACTACCGCCAATGCTCTTCTCGCCCTGGGAGCATCTCCGGCCATGAGTCATGCCGTGGAGGAGATGGATGAACTTCCGGCCCTTGGCAACGCCCTGGTACTGAACATCGGAACCCCCGAACGTTCGTATATCGAAAGCATGTTTAAGGCATGCGCAACAGCCACCCGGTGCAACATCCCCATTGTGCTTGATCCAGTGGCCGCGGGTATTACCAAGTTGCGCATGGATATCTGCACACATCTTCTGGATTCATTCTCCATGGCCGTTATACGGGGCAATGCCTCAGAAATAATGGCCCTTGCAGGGGAAAAAAGTCTGAGCAAGGGAGCAGACAGTACCAATACCAGCAATGAAGCCATTGACGCCGGTAAACTTCTGGCTCGGCAACGAAAGACCATAATAAGCATCAGCGGTGCCCATGATTACATCACCAACGGCGAGGATGTGCTGACTATAGACAATGGACATCCCATGATGCCCAGGATAACAGGACTCGGCTGCACAGCCACAGCCATCACCGGTGCCTGTGTCGGCGTATGTTCCGACCATCTTCTGGCCGCTGCCGACGCCATGGCAATTATGGGCATCTGCGGCGAAATGGCAGCCCGGGACGCCCAAGGGCCCGGCACTTTGCAACTCCATTTTTACGACGCCCTGTACAATCTGGATCGCGCATCGGTCCAGGCGATGCTCCGTACCCATGGCTAAACGCCGAACCACTCTCCAACATTTCCCTGAACGAAGGAGAGGCCCCCGGGGTGACACTCAAGGGATCGTGTTCACAGCAAACCAATAAGCTACACCGGTTAGTCTGCAGGCACGATACAACCTCAACCCATCCCTCAAAAATTATGCCTATTGATCTTAGCATGTATCTGGTCACCGACCGCCCCTTATGTCTGGGCAGAGATCTTCTGGATATCGTCCGTGAAGCCGTACAGGCAGGCGTGACCATGGTCCAACTGCGCGAAAAAAAAACTCCTACACGTGAATTTGTTGCCCTGGGCCATGCCATCAAGGCTATTACCAAGGCCCACAATGTGCCCCTGCTTATCAATGACCGTGTCGACGTAGCCCTGGCCATTGATGCCGACGGTGTCCATATCGGGCAAAACGATATGAGTTACGCCGACGCACGCCGTCTCTTGGGATATGATAAAATCATCGGACTTTCTATCGATACGCAAGAACAACTTCACGAAGCACAGTCCCTGGACGTCAATTATCTCGGCCTGGGTCCCATCTTTCCGACCACAACAAAAACAGACACTTCGGCAGAATGGGGCATTCAAGGCCTCAGACAGGCCCACAACTTTTCTTGCCACCCGCTGGTGGCCATCGGCGGGATTACGACCAACAATGCAGCCATGGTTATGGCCTCGGGAGCTGACGGAATTGCAGTGGTTTCGGCCATTTGTTCGGCTCCCTCTCCTAGCCAGGCAGTCGCAGCATTACAAAAAGCAGTACAAACCTCCTGATCCTCATACGCCTCATACGTCCCGATGTACGCATAACCTCCTGGATAACGTCAGACAGAAGATGCGTACCTTATACCCCACGGCCCCTTTTTTCTGCCACGCGGGCCAACCCCAGGAAACATGACCATGCTTGCAAAACCGTACCCTTCCAGAAAACGTTGGCGGAAATTTTTATTCTGCAGCGTGACGCTACTGTTATTGAGCAGTTGCACCGTGCTTCCAGCCATATCCAAAGATATTGTTCTGGGAATGTCTGCCGCATTCTCCGGACCAAGCCAGGATCTGGGATGCAAACTGTATGGGGGGGCCATGGCGTATATCCGGTATATTAATGAACAAGGTGGCGTTGCAGGTAATGCCCTCAAATTGCTCGCGTTAGACGACGGATACAATCCCGAACCGACCATCGCCAATACCATCCAATTCGTCGAACAAAACAACGTTTTCTGTTTGTTTAATTATGTCGGTACCCCCACCGTAACCCGCATGTTGCCGCTCCTCACAAAATATCAGGCCCGCCCCCTGTTCCTCCTGTTCCCCTTCACCGGGGCCAATGCGTTGTACGAACAACTATACCGTCAACGGATTTTTGAATTTCGGACCTCATATGATGCGGAAATCCGGGCCCTGATTGACATGTTTATCAAAAAAAGGTGTTCACGGTTCGCCATTCTCTACCAGACGGACGCCTACGGCCGGTCAGGTTGGCAGAGTACGGTGCATGCGTTGAAGGAACACGGGATGACCTTGGTCGCCCAGGCATCGTACCCCCGAGGGAAACTCTTCCAAGGCAGTTTTCACTCCGAGGTGTCCCTCCTTAAAAAACACAATCCCGATGTCATTATCTGCATTGCCGCCTCCCAGGCTGCGGCAGGATTCATCCGTGACACCCGGGACCTGGGCCTGAACGTCCCCATTGCCAACATTTCCTTTGTCGACCCTGACACCATCGCTTCGCTCCTGGGGACATTACAACCTAAAAAAAGAACTAACTATTTGCAAAACCTCATCAATTCCCAAGTAGTTCCTTTTTTTGCGGACCCATCTCTTCCGGCAGGGCGTGAATTTATGGAACTGAACCGCCTTTTTCAAAAGCAAGGGATGCAAACGACAATGTTCAAAGCATTCCAAACCTGTTATTCTCCCGGTCCCATCAGCTTTGAGGGATTTCTCAATGCCAAGATACTGGTCGAACTACTTAAAAGAATGGGGGCTTCTCCCCGGGCCCAAGACCTTCCCGAAGCGTTTGCCAAGCTGGAAGGCCTGGATATTGGGATTGGTGCTCCCCTGCACGTGGATACAAACACCAACCAGATACAGAATCAGGTTCACTTCATCACCTTTGCCAACGGAACCATAGCCCCCATAGACCCAACATCTTTTCAGGGCATCATCCAATGATCTCAACGATCAAATCCAAACTATTCCAAAAAACTCTGGCTATTATTGTCATTGGTTTCGGGATCATCGCCACGGCCTGCTCCGGCATATCCGGCTGGATACTTTATGATCACCTCACCCGGGAATACGAATCCAAGGCCCTCGCCATCGGCAACAGTATTTCCACATCACTGCCGGAACTTTTTCTCAGACAGGATGCCGCCACCGATCAGTCCATCATTGATCAGTATCTGGACATCAGGGGAGTGGCCTACGCCCTGGTCAAAACAGAAAAAGGCGACATCATTGCGCATACATTTTCTCCAACCATACCTCCTGATATTCTCAAAATCATAACCACAAACACTCCGGATTCGCATACCAAAGACGGAATTGTTCATCCCACATTGTTACAGACCCCGCTCTATCTTGATGTTTGCTCGCCTATCCTCATGGGCAAGGCAGGGTATGTGCATATCGGCATGAACATGGGATTAATCAATACCTACATTGTCAATGCCATTATAAAAATGCAGGTCATCCTCCTTGGCGTACTTTTTCTCTGTATTATCATCACCTTTTTCCTCATCCGCCGGATCTCACAACCCCTGAGCACCCTGACACAGTATGCCAATAAACTCGCGGCCCAGCACTTCGATACTCCCATATTTATATCCACGGACGACGAGTTTGGCATGCTTGCCTCGACCATGCAAAGCATGGCCCTGCGAATCAATGATTTCGTACACAGTCTGGAAACAAAAATCCACGATGCCACAGCAGAATTGCAGGATACGAGTCTATACCTGGATATTATTGTTGATAACATGGCCGACGGGCTCTTGGTCGTCGATGAAAGGGGATCCGTTTTAAGCTATAATCCGGCCCTATTAAATATTTTCGGCCTCTTGGATGCCGACATGCGCAATTTATTTCTCTTTGATCTTCTGGATCAGGAGGCCATGTATTCACTACAACAGCACAAAGTGCTCAGCTATGATAATGAATTTCAAACGATGAACTTCAACGCCCTGGCCCAGCAAGGGCACCCCAGCCGTCATGAAGTATACACCTCTACGGCAGCGGATACTAACCTCTGTCTGGACATTTCCATGGCTCCCACAACCCTCAAATGCGGCAACCAGTTCATTCTGGTCATGCGCGACACTACACGCAGCAAAGAGGCCCAAAAAAAACTTGAGGCCCTGAATGACGAACTGGAAAAAAATATTCTCCGTAGAACCCAAAAATTAGAAACAGCCAACGAACTTCTAAAAAAAGAAATTCTTATCAGAAAGGCTGCCGAAGATGCTCTGGAAGGCGAAAAAGAACTCTTCTCAACTACCCTCCGCAGCATTAATGACGGCGTTATCACCCTGAACAACAAAGGAATAGTTCTCTTTCTCAACCAGGCCATGGAGAATCTCGGAGGCTGGAGTTCTTGTGAAGCAACAGGCAAAAAATTCTGCGAGACCTTCCATATTTCCATAAATAACACCCCGTTGGTTCTCAACCGTAAGGAACAGGATCAGCGTACCCTGCAACTTCTTGAAAAAGAACAGGATGCCCTATTTCAGACAAAAGGAAAAACTCTACGGGATATTGCCCTGCGCGTCCTCCCTCTGTTCGATAAACAAAGCGAAACTATGGGCCAGGTCCTCATCATGCGGGATATCACGGAATTCAAACGCCAGGAACAGGAACAGCTCAAATCCGAAAAGCTGGAATCTATCGGCCTGCTGGCCGGCGGCATTGCCCATGACTTTAATAATATTCTCACGGCAATTCTTAATTATATCATTCTGGCCATGAACAATCCCCTTCTGGATGAAAAAACCCATACACATCTCCAAAAAGCCCGCAAAGCCGGGCAACGGGCTCAGCAATTAACCCAGCAGCTGCTTACCTTTTCCAAGGGCGGAGCACCCATCATTGAACTTACCGGTATCCGCGATCTTATCAAGGATTCAATCACCTTTGTCCTGCGTGGGTCCAATGTTAAAACATCTATTGATATCAGTCGGGATATCTGGAACGCTGAAATTGACCCCGGCCAGATCGCCCAGGTCATTGAGAATCTGACCATCAACGCTGACCAGGCCATGCCCAAAGGAGGACGACTCGATGTTACGTGCCAAAACATACGTATCGATAAAACATCACATATTCCTGTCCAGCCAGGGGAATATATTGAAATTACCATAAAGGATCAGGGAGAAGGAATCTCAAAGACCAATCTCAAAAAGATATTTGATCCCTATTTTACCACAAAAAAAGCCGGAAGCGGTCTCGGTCTGGCAACCACCTACTCAATTATCAAAAACCACCATGGACATATTGCCGTAACATCAGAAATAAACAAGGGTACGGTCTTTTCCATCTATCTACCAGCCAGCCCCCTACAGGAAAAGCCTTCTCCACCTGTGCCCTTACGCCAAGCCATTGCCGGACAGGGGACCATCCTGCTCATGGACGATGATGAATCCATCCGGGAAGTGATGAAAGAAACCCTCGAATTTTTGGGTTACACGGTTCTGACGGCCAGAGACGGTGCTGAAACCATTGCCAAATACCAACAATACGCCAGTCCACAGACCCCCATCGACCTGGTCATCATGGATCTGACCATCCCGGGAGGCATGGGCGGTAAAGAGGCCGTGGGCAAAATTCTGGAAATTGATCAGGATGCCAAGGTTATTGTCTCCAGCGGTTATTCTCAAGATCCGGTCATGGCGAATTATGAGTCCTACGGATTTATTGATATATTGACTAAACCCTACACACTTGAAGAAATCAGCAAAAAAATCTCACAGGTTTTAGTCCGAAAATCTCGTCATCGGCCCCATGATGAAGACACCCCTAAACAAACCCAACGTGTTCAACCCCAAACAACATAGACCAACCAAGAGATACTATTGTGACCATTAACAACACTCCTCCCAGGGGCTCCGCCCCGCAAAGCAAAGAAGAAACAGCATCCTCCCTGCTGCGGATTAACAAGGCCATTGCCCAGGCGGGTATTTGTTCCCGCCGGCGTGCTGACGAGTTCATTGCCAAGGGTAAAGTCCGGGTCAACAATCTTCCGGTCTCATCCCCGGGCATGAAGGTTGATCCTCTGCACGACGTTATTGAAGTTGACGGGAAAAAAATTGCCCCGGGCGGCACAGAGCAGCAGCACCTGTACCTTTTGCTCAACAAACCAGTACGCACAGTAACCACCCTGAGCGACCCCCAAGGCCGCAAAACGGTTCTGGACCTGTTCCCCGAAGCCATCAAAAAACGTCGGATTTTTCCCATTGGAAGACTGGACTATTGTTCCGAGGGACTGCTTCTTATGACTACCGACGGCGACCTGACCCAAAAGATGACGCATCCCAGTTTCAATCATCCCAAAGAGTACGAAGTCCATGTCAGCGGAACAGTCACCGCTGACACCGTAAAAACGATGAGCAGCGGGATGGTTCTGGCCGAGGGTGATCGCCTCAGGTCTGTCAACGTGGATATTATTTCCAGAATGGGAAAAACCACTATATTGCGGATGATCCTGCGCCAGGGCGTCAACAGACAGATCCGACGCATGTGCCGGGATTTTGGACTCAAAGTGCTTAAACTCAAACGCATCCGGCAGGGCACTATCACTCTAGGCACTCTTGCCCCCGGGACATTCCGGGAACTGACATCTCAAGAGATCACTGATCTCAAAAAAAGTATCCACTAAAAAAGGGAGATTGCACCTCCAAACGTGTGCGATCTCCCTTGAAAACAGCTGCAGCTCCATCCCGTTTGTTATATTACGGGGTTGAAGAATCCTGAACATCAACACCCTGAGGCGGCGAAAAAATAAATGTCGCAGGGGCTATGGACCCATTGAGAATCATATCGCTGAGTTCCAATTCATTGCCATTCCCGAAAAAATCCACAATCAGAATTTTACCCAGCATATGCGAATCCGGGTGCACCCAAAGGTAGGCCAGCACCAGATTGGATTCAGGCTCTTTGGGAATAAGCTTCACCTTGTGCTGTCCGCCGTCTTCCCCCTGATCCTCGATCACAAAATCCTCTTCCAGATTTGCCTCGCCGGAAATAAACCGCAACATCGTCTTGGACTGCAGAACCTGCTCGACCGCATACTTATAAGCCACTTCTTCCCCAGGAAAATAGTCCCACACGACATCACTGCCCACAAGCAGCAATTCCTTTTCCGGAGAGACGGTTTCCCAGCGGATATTCCGGGGTTTTGCAAAGGCAATCATCCCGGAACGAACTTCCACCTCATGGGTTGCAGCATTCGTCAGTTTCTGAACAAAATGCGCTTGAAAAGACTGTAAGGAGGTATACTGCTGCTGGATTTTGGCCGTTAACTCACTTGCGGATGCAAAAAAAGGACACACACATACGCAGACAAAACCCAAGATGATCTTTCGGAACATAACCACGTACCCTGCTCTGTTAAAAACTCTTTAAAAAAACGCTATCTTTTAAGGAAATTCAGCAACTGGCCACCAACACCCGTACGCGGGTCCGTCTGTACCTGGCAAAAAATGTTGCGCATCCTTGTAATCCGCCACCCCAACCTTTCAAACAAAGGATGACCCAGCTATGCCGTAAAATTATTCCACGGCAAATCCACAAGAGGAGCATACCCCTCTTCCTGCGCCTTGACGTCAAGGGCAATGAGACCAACGGGAGCAATATCCATATTTGGTTTGAGAGCAAGTTCTCGGATATCAATGGTCAATAAATATTTTTTGCATTCTTTGCAGACATAGGCCCGCTCAGCCAATCGATCTTCAATATAAAAGTAATCAAGTCCTTTGGCAGCGTTATCTTCACAATAAGGGCAGATCTGACGCTGAAAACGCCATTCATGGCCACATTCAGCGCAATGGAGCCAACGTTTCCCGCCTTCTCCCACGAGATAGGATACAGAAGGAAAAGAGCCACAGACAGGACAGTACCCTTTGGTCCATGCACTCAAATCAAAAGCAGAAGCAAAGCTTTTGGCCTGACTGTGCACAAACGGAGAAAGAAGCTGGGACATGACAAAGGTAAAAACATCATACGAGACATCACTTTTTTCTGCAGCAGTTCTAAGGAGTTGCTCATCTCCGGCAACCATGCCCTGCAGGCACTGGTAGAGATCAACAGAATCTGCTTTGGCTGCAGCACTTATTTTTTCAACATCCCCGGCAATGGTCGAAAAGGCCTTTTGCATGGCAGGGAACATGATGGATACGGCAGAGGCAACCTGATTGGTAAAATCCAGCAAAGATACCATGTTCAGTACACTTTCTCCCTGGGCCAACCGCTCCGTCGTATCCACGTCCACCAATGTATCTGTATTCCAGGGGCCTAATAACGCCTGAACTTTTTGTGAGGCTTCCAGCATTCCACCAAAAGAGCTGATCGCAGCCTGCAAATCAGGTTTTTCAGCAATGATAGTTTTGGCTGTTTCACCTACACTTTGGAAAACCGTGTCTTTTGTATCCGTATTCGTCATCCAAGCCTCCTTTCTGCGCAAAAAAACATTATGCGTATGCTGTGCTTTCAACCACCGATTGTGGACATCATCCGGTTACAGACGCTTGCATCATGATGGTCCCTGTACGCCTGAAGCAACGTATACCCCATAGGCTTGTTCAAGGTAACCTGGTGTAAAAAGGATCTGATTTCTGCTAAATTTCTTTCATCTTTCCGCAACAATGGCAATAAAGGATATTCCTGGTCCGAAAAAAGGCATGGCCGTATTTTCCCCTCGGAAGTTATACGCAAGCGATTGCATTCATCACAAAAATGATCGCTCAAAGCCGAAATAACCCCGATACGCCCCTTGCCTCCGGGCAGACCAAACATCCGGGCAGGCCCGTGTGTACGGTCAACAGCCCGTTCAGGAACAAGGTCCGTGAGTACAGCCAATTCTTGTTTGATATCCGTGGCAGACCAGTAATGCTTTGCTTTCCAGGGACACGATCCGCCGATGGGCATAAACTCGATAAATCTGAGATCTACAGGATAGTCCCTGGCAAAACGTACAAAATCCGGAAGCTCATCGTCATTGACTCCGCGCAAAGCAACCACGTTTATTTTTGTCTGCAACCCTGCTTCAATGGCACGATCGATGGAAGCGCGCACGGTATCGTAAAAATTCCGGCCGGTAATCTTTTCAAACCTATCCCGGCGCAATGTATCCAGAGAAATATTCAACCCTGATATACCGATATCCTTGAGTATATGTATAGAATCCCTGATTAATGTTCCATTGGTCGTGATATGGAGATGTAACTCAGGATGGGCCTGGGCCAATTCCTCAAGAAAAGGAACAAAATCACGCCGGGCAAAGGGTTCCCCCCCCGTGAATCTAATTTTGGCAACGCCTTCTTCCTTGAGAATATTTATAAGATAGATCATTTCCTCATATCGCAAGATTTGCTCATGAGGAATAAATTTCCAATCTTTGAGTGAACGGCAATAAAAGCATCGCAGATTACATCTGTCCGTAACACTTATCCGCACATACGACACGGATCTGCCAAAATGATCTTGCATCATCCGATACTCCCGGAATGTTTCAGTACATAAAAAACAGATAAAGCCGAGCCAGGGAGAAGACATTTTCCCAAACACCAAGCCGGAAACAAGCATACTACATTTCTGTTAGTAGTACTCAACCTACCAAATGACAAGATTTTCAACGAATTTCGAAAATAAGGTGTAAGGTAGCCAAAAAGACTAAAAAATCCCTTGCATCCTTGACAAAAATATCTCAATAGGAGGCTAGTTAGGTTTTTTTAAATTTATGGCACGCAATATTTTTAGGAGGAAGTGTTTCCATGAGTTACGAAGGAACAGTAAAATGGTTCAACGAAAAGAAAGGGTTTGGTTTTATTGAACAGGCAAATGGTGGCGAAGATGTTTTTGTACATTATTCCGCTATTCAGAAACCCGGCTTCAAGACCCTTCGTGAAGGTGAAAAAGTTCATTTTGATATTATAGAAGGTGAACGCGGAACAAAAGCAGAAAATGTTGTTGAGTCCGAATAACAATCCGGGCTTCTTATACGGTAGTACGCCATAAAAAAAGTCCTCTGTACACGCAGGGGACTTTTTTTATGGCGTACTATAAAAAACTCAGGGATGAAGACGCAGAGAACCCCGATCCGGATCAAAAGCGACCACGTCACCAACATATGCAGCCAATGCACCATGGTGCTCCAAGATTTCGACTGCACGGGCGACCTTTGCTTCGGGGACCCCAAGTAGCAAACCGCCCGAAGTCTGGGCGTCAAACACCAGATCCACAAGCAGTGGATCGCATTGCGGGAAAATTTCCACCAGAGCCGCACAAAATTTTTTATTCGCAAAGCTGCCTGCCGGAATCATTCCCATACCAGCCAGTTCAATTGCTTCGGGAATAAAAGGAATATCTCCAAGACGCAAAACCACATCCACCTTGGATGCTCGGGCCATTTCCAAAAGATGCCCCCCCAAACCAAAACCCGTAACATCCGTGGCTCCAATAAGGTCCAATTCCCTGATAACTTCACCACCGGCAGCATTGAGCATGCCTGCCCAGCGATATAGAATTTCTTCAAATTTTTCTGATCCCTCCCAGTCGGCCTTCAGTCCTGTGGCCAGGACTCCTGTACCGATGGGTTTTGTCAGCAGAAGATGATCGCCGGCACGTAGTCCCTTGTTGGAGGCAAAGTGATCCGGATCGACAATCCCGGTAACAGACAGCCCGTATTTGGTTTCTTCATCTTCTACGCTGTGTCCGCCGGCCAAAACAGCCCCGGACTCCCGGATTTTATCCATTCCACCATGCAATATTTCCCGCAAAATTTCCTTCGGAAACTTTTTGATGGGAAAACACACGATATTCATGGCCGTGTACGGCAGCCCGCCCATGGCATAGACATCGGACAGGGCATTGGCGGCGGCTATTTGCCCGAACCAATAAGGATCATTGACGATAGGCGTAAAAAAATCCAAAGTCTGCACCAAGGCCTTGCCCGCAGGAAAGCGCACAATGGCAGAATCCTCATTATCTCCCAGGCTTGTGAGTAAACGATCATCCTGCTGGGTCATGCAATCGACAAGTACATCCTCCAGGTCCCCCGGAGAAATTTTAGCTGCTCACCCCGCAGCTCTGACACTCTTGACCAGTTCGATCTTCTCCATCCAGCCTACGCTCCTTTTTCCGGATCATACTCCGAAGCCCTATGGGACTTCGCTACCACAGAAAACAGCCGACGTCCTTGATTCTTCAATATAAACAGTCCAGCTCTCTACATGCTGAGGACTTTGTCCGCAAGCTGCATGCTGGTGACGACATCAAGCATATTGGTTGTTTCCCCGACCTGTTTCTGATCCAGAATTGTAAAGAATTCCAGACAGGTTCCACACACCAGAATAGAAACCCCGTTTTTTTCAAGGGTCTGAAGCTTATCCAGAACAGGGCTGCCGGTGATGGCCAACTTGACGCCGCCGTTGAGCAGAATAATCCGCCACAGATCGCTGCCCAGTTCCGGAAGAACCGAGACAAAATTCTGCATCAGCTTGCCGCCGAGGACATCATCGCCTTCGCCGATCACGGGAGAAGCGATAAACACAAGTGTTTTTGTGCCCTTGTCGCGGGGCTGGGAAAATTCATTCGTTTCGGCAGAAGCATCGTCATCCAAGGTAAAAGTAGATGAAGGTCTTGCCGTAAGTTTCCAGGTGTCACCGTCCTTTTCAGTTGAAACAACCTCATACTTCTTGACCCCTAAAAAGCGGGTCACGTTCTCACAGGCAGCATCATTATCGACAAGGATCACCATTTCCGTTCCGGGGTCGCTTTCAATACAATCCTTGCAGCGCAAAACAGGTTGTGGACAGGGGAGTCCCTGGCATTCGAGAATACGGGTGGACATGATATAACTCCTTAATAATGAATGAGATATCGTTATTACTCCGCAGAGCTATCTTCAAAAACAGCATGCTTAATGGAACAAAAATATATCTTATGTCCATACGATAGCCAAAATCCAATTGATTATCTCAATCCACTTTCCATGCTCTCATATACGCAGGCTATACCAATACAAACGATACACCTCACCATTCGCGTGAATTGAAATATCCTGATGGTGAGTTTGAGAATATCGCCAGCATTATATTTGAATCAAAATCCGGCGCACGCAAGAGCTCTACTTCTGCCGCCATATTTCCTCTTGACATTTAGTTCGTATGCAAACTAAAAAAGGCTATCAACGCACAAACAGGAATACTACCGATGAATACCCAAGGAATTATCGCACAACTGGCCCGCATCCGGGAACAAGCCAACCTGATCATTGATCAGGAGCTCAAGGCACGGAACGTCACCGGAATCGTCCCGGCCCACGGCAGTGTTTTATCTTTTTTATTCACACAGACAGCCCCCGTCCCTGTCAAAACGGTGGTGAAGGAATCTGGACGTGTCAAATCCACGATCACTGTCATGCTGGGCAACCTAGAGCGCAACGGGTACCTTCGAAAAAAGCCGAGCCCCCAGGATGGCCGGGTTATTCTGGTCGAACTTACGGATAAAGGACAAAATCTCAGGCCCGTGTTCCGTGAAATATCCACCATCCTTCTGGACGCCGTCTACGGCTCCATGGATCAAAAAGACCGGGAAACTCTCGTTGCCCTTCTGGAACGCCTGGATCACAATCTGCGTGCATTTTTATCTATTTAATTTTTTTGACTTATTCGTTCGCATACCAATATAATCATCCACACTCAGTCAAAGAACACCACATGCATTCACCCAAACAAGCCTTCGTCATCACCGTATCTCTTTTCGCACTACGGTTCATGACCCACACGGCGTTTGCGCACAATCCGAAGAATATCGTTACGACTATAATGTCGTACCATGAGTCGGCAGGCTGAGTGTAAGGTTCGTGCCGGATCAAAAAATGCGTTCTGTCACGTTGCCCTCACCTCTCAGAATACGTCATAACAAAAAGCCTGTCCCGGGATTACCAGGACAGGCTTTTTGTTATGGAGCGGTGTGTCCACAGCAGGGTTATACCGGCATAATTCTACACCTGGACCGCTGCAATGTGTTCCTGCACTTTTTTTGTAAATACAAACGGGGCATGGACTCTGTGAAAGGTGTCTCTTATTCCATTGGTCCGGAGTAGTTCAATAGACCCGAATCCAAGAATCCTGGCCACTACGCCCTGCACCACATGAATGGATGCAATATTTTCAAGAGACACTTCAAATGAATTTCTGCGTATAAACGAAGCATGAAAGATAACCCGCTGGTTGGTCAGGCCTATGTCAGAAGTTTTATAATTGATAAACGAGACAATTCCAGGCAATACCGCAAATAAGACGAACAGTTCGTTGCTTACCGAAGAAACGTCTTGTTTGCTGAGTAAAATAATCAGAAAAACAAACCAGATCGCAGGCCAAAGGAAAACAACCCAATGACGTTTACTCCGATAGATGATATGTTCATTATGCCTAAGATTCTTATCAATATAGCCCATTATATATTCCCCATTGCGATTGGATGAGGATACATATCTTTTTTACTCCCAACAAGATACTTTTTTATGCATCCGTGGATATCTGCAGGTCACTGCGGTGCTGTTAATCGGAACAAAAAGCGCGACGATCTCCGCTTTTCCCCCGTGCCTGAACCATGGTCTAAGGGAAGAACTCGGTCATGGTGCATAACAACAATAATGCCGGGTACCAACCGACGTTCCCAGACAAAACACTTGTCCCGAAAACGCCGGATGATACCCGGAACAATGCAAACAATAACTCTACATCCAGCCATGGTATCAGGGAAAACGAATAGTTACTCTTCTTTGCGGTATTTGAGCTGCACCCCTTGCAAAAACCTACGCAGAATCTGATCTTTGCAGAGCCGGTAATGCTGATGGTCAGGTTTGCGGAAGAAGGCGCTCAATTCGTGCTTGCTGATAACCACATCGGCCAGGCTCAAAATTTCCAGAACATCTTCAGCTTTCAGGTTGAGGGCAATCTTCAATTTTCTGAAAATAATATTATTCGTCAGCCGCTTCTCGGGCTTGGATGGCGGTCCTTCTTTTTTGCCCCGTTTATCATTAATCAGACCATTGAGAAAAATCGCCAGTTCCGTGTCCCGGCAGTTCTGATAGGCGGGGTCATCCTCTTTTTTGAGCCAGTCACTGACCTGCTCCCTGGTTACCTGATGATCAGCGGCCCCAAAAATGGCAATCATTTTTGCATCACTGAAATCAAAGGTATAACGAATCCGACGCAAAATATCGTTATTAGTCATAGTGGTATTCCTATTTTCAAAAAAACCTTGTGAAAAAAGGTAGAAACGGGCGGACACAGGGGGCCGCCCCTACACAATGCCGATCGTCGCAACAGCCCTTCGACCACGTGGTATACCCCCTCCCCGCCAGGGCATCCCTTCCTGCAGCGTAAGGGGATATCTATCATGCAATCCGCTATTTTCTGCCTCGGGATTGGCCCTGTCTGGAAGACTGTTGAGAACGCGGTCCAGACCGGGACGTTTTTTGTCCGACGGCATCACTGCGTCGGGCGGAACGCGATGAGGATTCTTTTCTCTGCCCGTCCCCTTTCCCCGATCTGGGAGCAGATTCCGGACGTGAGCGTCTGACTGACCGCGATGTCGATTCTGATTTTGAGCGGCTAGTAGATCGGGATTTTGATTTTGATCCTGATTTTTTGCCTGCACTTTTTGCCTTGCGGGTTTTGGAACGTTTTTCTGAGATATCTTTTTTGGCAACAATTTTCTTTATATCTTTGCCGGCCTTTTTTTGACTTGCCTGATCATCTGGGCGAAGAAGGACAAAATCAGGGACAGCGCTGTCCACAGTATAGCCATCAACGGGCTCCACGGGGATCTTCTGACCCAACAGATTTTCAATGGCTTTCAGATACATTTTTTCTTCGTTGCTGACCATGCAAACAGCCAGACCGGTTTCCCCGGCACGGCCGGTACGCCCGATACGATGGATATAATCTTCAGGGATACGTGGTGTATCATAGTTAATGACATAGGGCAGATCGGTAATGTCCAGACCACGAGCAGCAACATCCGTTGCCACAAGCACACGGATTTCACCATTTCTGAATTCTCTGAGCGTCCGCGTCCTGAAGGACTGACTCTTATTCCCGTGCAAAGCTGCAGCGCTGATTTTTTGGGCGACCAGTTTCTCGGTAAGTTTGTTTGCCCCAAACTTTGTGCGCACAAAAACAAGTATCCGATTCCAATTTCCCGTAGTGATGAGATGAACCAGCAGAGGTCGTTTATTGGCCTGATCCACCAAATGCACCTTCTGGACAACCGCTTCCGCCGCCGCAGTCTGGGGAGTTATCTCGATATATTCCGGATCATGCAGCATTGTACCCGCAAGGGTTCGGATCTGCGGGGTATAGGTCGCAGAAAACAGCATCGTCCGGCGTTCTTCAGGAATATATTCAAGAATTTCAGCAATTTCATCGCTAAATCCCAAATCCAGCATTCTGTCTGCTTCATCAAATACCAAAAATTCTATGCGTGAAAGATCAAGATGCCTGTGGCCCGCAAGATCCCGCAACCGGCCCGGGGTGGCCACCAGGATATCAATCCCCCGCTTGAGGCGATCAATCTGTGGATTGATCCGAATTCCGCCATAGACAACGGTGCAACTCAAGGAAACCCTGCGGGCGTAGGCCTTGATGCTCTCTCCCACCTGCAACGCCAATTCCCGCGTGGGGGTCAGGACCAGTGCCCGGGGGTTCCGTCCGCCATCATTCTGACGGCTCAGAATTTCAACCATGGGCAGAGCAAAGGCATCTGTTTTGCCCGTACCGGTCTGGGCACGGGCAAAAATATCTTTGCCCGCAAGAATAACGGGGATGGCCTTGACCTGAATAGGAGTTGGATCAGTGTATCCCTTGGTTTTAAGGGCCTTAAGCAGTTCGACCCGAAGGCCAAGTTCTTCAAATGACATATACTATTCCTGAATATTCTCTAAAATTGCAGGCTTGAACATAACGGCACAACCTGTCTGTGCCGCAGATAAGCCCGATAATGCTGTCTACAAATCCGCTGTGTCCTCTTTGGGAGGGCCGAGGACATGAAAAATCAATTTCTGGTTTCTGTACCAACGGCCTCCTGAAAAATTTACTCCGCGACCTGTTTTCTGTTCTTCTCATAGCGCATCTGCAAAAGCTCCACGGCAAGGGCAAACCCCATGGGCAGATAAATATATCCCTTGGGAACATGCTTGTGCATCCCTTCCAGAAAAATAGTCACGCCGATAGTGATCAGAAAAGACAGGGCCAGAATCTTCAATGCCGGATTATGCAGAATAAAATCGCCAATGGGCCGGGCAAAGGCCAGAATAATGGCAAATGAAAGAATCACGGCTGCGATGATAACCCAAATTTTGGGAGTCAATCCCACCGCAGTGATCACTGAATCAATAGAAAAAATCATATCCAAAAGTACAATCTGGGCAATCACAGATGTAAAACCGGAACCTAAAGGAGCAGGCGGGGGCGTTCCCTCGACGCTGGGTACTTCCACGGTCTGGTGGATTTCATGAACAGCCTTGAACAGCAGAAAAAATCCGCCGCTTATAAGCATCAAATCCCGTACAGAGAATGTCAGCACAACAGGCTCGGTCATGGCGGTCAAAAGCAGAACCAGCCCAAGCATGACCAATCGTCCGATCATGGCCATGATCAATCCGATCACGCGGGCTTTGTTCTGTATGGATTCCGGCAACCGGCCCACAAAAATAGCAATGACTAGGATATTGTCCACACCAAGTACCAGTTCAAGACCAATAAGCAAAGCCAAAAGACTCAGGGAATCAATCATAATGAGCGTACCGGGGCAAAAGGGAGGGGCTAAACCAAACCCAGTTTCAGAACCATAGTTTTCGAACAGGTTATCACAGTTCAATTCTTTTTTCACCGCGAAGGGCACGAAGGAACGCGAAGGGGGAAGAATCTGGGATAGATTGAGCTTTGTTTTATTGCTTTTCTTCGCGTTCCTTAGCGTTCTTTGCGGTGAAAAAAACTCAACCCCTCAAACGTGGTTTGGTTTAGAAGGCCAACGCAAAAACGACAAATCCAACATTCCACAATAAAAATTCTTATTTTACCAGGGAGTTGAAATACTCAGGCATCGTTGATTCAAAGGTCATTTTTTTGTTCACAAAAGCATAGGTAGTTTTGAAGAATTTTTATCTTGGCATGAGAGCTCAAGTATAAATACCAAGCCACATGGTTTCTGCCTCCTAGCCCCTCAACATCACCAAGACAAGAACTGTTTCGTGAATATTCCCGGAGACAACGAGAGGCCCCATGCAAACAACCGCTCCTTTCACATTTTCATGATACCCGAAGGAGACATAACCAGGAAGAACCAAAACTGTTATTGAACCTGAATCCAAGGGATACGGTCATAACACCGCAACTTTGTTAAAAAGTCTTGACTCCCCCTGACTCCTCGTCCAAATTCGTTATGCTAAAATTTTCCCGTAATTGTTTATAGGTATTCTTGGGGAAGACCATTGCGTTGCCGTTGCTGACAACTTCGTCAAAACGCCAATGTGCCTCTACCCCGCCTCCTTTTTGCCCGGGGTCCCCGACTGCCGGCAGAATCTATGATGAGACATCTTCATGCACAATCGTACCCGACGATCACGAACAACAGCATTAACGACTCTTTCTCCCCTGGCCAAAGAAGTACGTAAGGTCTCCGCTGAATTTTTGAGCCACAATCCTCACAGTCCCTTCCTCATAGCAGATCTTTGCGTAGGCTTGTTTGAATCTCTCGACGCTTTCTACGATCAAAATCCACCCCCTTGCGAGCTGGCCTGCGGCCCCGGATGCTCATTTTGCTGCTACAATCAGGTCCGGGCTACATTACCCGAAATCGTGACCATTGTCAGATATATCCAAAAAACCACGTCTGAATTTGAACGACAACTCTTAAGTCAGAACATCCAACGCCATAATCAACGGATCAGGGGGATATCCGATTTGGATATTCCAAGAGATTTGCCATGCGTCTTCCTTAAAAAATCCAGATGCTCCATCTACGAGGTACGCCCGTTTGCCTGCCGCGCCTGGCATGCTCTGAACCGATCAGACTGCCTACGGGCCTTTGAAGAAAAAAATCCCCTCGCTCCTGTGGAACAATATCCCGCAAGACGTCAGGCAGCTCTTGATTTTGTATGTGGCCTGACACGGGCTCTCGATCATGTGCGTCTCCCCAGCGGAGACATCATCCTTCCTCTGGGAATTGAAGCGGTCCTGCCCTTTTCCCTAGATCATCTTGAGCCCGGCTGGCTGCCTCTCTTTCAAATCCACAAACCCGGTAACTTTCCCAACACAGCCTAGTTTTTCGGCCATGTCTAAATTGTCCTTGGAATCATATGGATGCTTCGGGCATGGCTGACTGGCTCAAAGGTATGCCATGCAATGCGTAACACGAGAAACGTGTCTGAAGAAAAAAGTGCTCAGTGATCTTTACTGCTCGGAGGCATATAAAACCATGACTGGAATAACATACAGGAACATACACTATCACCTGATACAGGGAGATATTACCACGGCCGGTGTTGATGTTGTTGTCAACGCCGCCAATGCTCAATTGGCGGGAGGCGGAGGTGTGGACGGAGCCATTCATAGAGCCAGTGGACCTAAACTCCTTCAGGCCGGACGAAAGATTGTTCAGAAACACGGGCTTCTGCTTCCGGGGCAGGCAGTCATCACGCCGGGGTTCAACCTCAAAGCCCCGTATGTCATCCACACTGTCGGACCCGTTTGGCGTGGAGGAACACATGGCGAGGCAAAGCAACTTGCATCCTGTTATCGTTCCTGCCTGGACCTGGCAAAAACGTACAGGCTCAAAAGCATTGCCTTTTCGGCCATCAGTTGCGGGGTCTTCGGCTACCCCAAGGATGCTGCGGCAGCTGTTTCTCTCGCCGAACTTCTCAAACGTGGAGCGGACTCGGGTTTGTCCAGCATCTCTGTGTATCTTTTTTCCGCATCCATCTTCACAATATGGGCAACACAGTTTGCCCAACAAGCACACAAAGTCGGAGCAGAAGTTCCGTATCAACTGTAAAAAAAATATCACCGCCCCTGAAGATGTCCCTCCCTTACATCTTTACTCTTCGCATCCATATAGGTACGACCGCTTTTTTTTAACTCTCTTTACATCCGGACAATCATGCGTGTTTACGTGCTTCTCATCACCTCGGTTTTCATCTGGGGCGCGACCTGGATTTCAGGACGGGTTCTGGCCCAGGATATGGGGCCTTTTTCCGCCGCGTTTCTGCGTTTTTTTGCGGCCTCCATCTTCCTGTTTCTGTGGTCCTGTCGAATAAATAAAAAGCTGCCTTCTCTGAGGAAAGAAAATATTCAGGGCCTGGTAGTACTCGGGCTCAGCGGTGTCTTCTGTTACAATTTTTTCTTTTTTTCCGGTCTCCAGACCGTGGCTGCCGGCCGTGCTGCTTTGATTATTGCGAGTATTCCGGTGATCATCTGCCTGGCCTCGGCAGTCTTGTTCAAGGAAAAACTGACCCGAAAAAAAATCATTGGCAGTCTGCTCTCCCTTGCAGGCGTGTCTATCGTCCTGGCCAAGGGCAATCCCCTCAATCTGCTCCAGGCCCCTGTATCACAGGGTGATCTTATGATCCTGGGTTGCGTGGTCAGCTGGGCCGTGTACTCTCTGGCCGGCAATCGGGTGATGCGCAAGGTCAATCCCCTTGAGGCCGTAACCTGGTCATGTATTATCGGCGATGTCCTCCTGCTTCCCTTTGCCCTGTATCACGGACTGGCCATGGATATTCACACGGCACATTTCGTAGATTGGGCCAATCTCCTGTTTCTGGGGGTGGTGGCCACGGGTCTCGCATTCACCTGGTATTACCAGGGCATCCAGGCTCTCGGTCCTGCCAAGGCCGGGATCTTCATTAATCTTGTTCCGGTGTTTGCCGTGCTCCTCGGTTTTTTGATCCTTGGAGAACCCATCTACATCTCCCTGCTCCTGGGCGGAACCCTGACCATCACCGGCGTGTGGCTGACCAACCGATGAGAACCTGAAGCGTGTTGAGCGCAAGCGATATTTTCCATGCGAAAAAGGCTGAGGCACACTGTGTTCCTCAGCCTTTTTCACATGTTGTAAAATGAACCCTCAACACGACATTTTTTTCAAATGCCGATATCGGATGTATCCTAATGATGTCCGCAGTCAACGTGATCGCAAACGATCTGCTGATCCTGAACTTTGCCTGCAAGCCACTGGGCAACCACGTCATCGATGGTTCCTGAACAACCGCGTACAACCTGAATATTGCTGGCCTCAAGAAGATTGACAGCGCCCTGGCCCATATTACCGGCCAGCATGACACCTACGCCCTTCGCAACCAAGGTACTCACGATGTTTGATTTGCATCCACAGCCAGGAGGTGGGGTCACAGTTTCCGTTTCCACGATAGTATTGGCATCGTCGAGGGTCAGGATGGTGAAAAATTCACAATGGCCAAAATGACCGTCCACATGGGTTCCGTTTGAAGGCAATGCTATTTTCATACTGTCCTTTGCTTTTGGCACTACGTTGCTGTTTATGGGACCGGATCGAATAGAGAGGATAGGAGAGACTGTCAATGCACGGAATCTTGACACGTTAGGGACTTGCAGCCTATGTTCAATGCTTCGCTAGGGGAGTATTTACTGAGAGTCCTGCACAGGACAACCCTTTGAACCTGATCCGGATAATGCCGGCGGAGGGAAGCGGCCGGTACCATACCATGATCTTTGTGTTCTGTACGGGTGCACCGCTTTCCATATTTTGGAGGGCGGTTTTTTTATGCCCAAAAATCAACACAGGGAGCCTAAACGTGTCTGTCAGCGCAACGAACATTGAAAATAACACACCGGTAGCGGCCAGTTTTTCCGGCCGGTTTGGCCCGGCCTGGGTCATCAGCGCCGTTGCAGCCGGTCCGGCAACCATGGCCTCGGTAGCTATAGCCGGTGGAACGTATGGGTACGCCTTTTTGTGGGTGGTCATTCTGAGTGCGCTGTTGGCCTTTATCAATCAATATATGTCCGCAAAAATCGGCCTGATCGCCGGGCAGGGAATTATCCGCATTGTAGAACAACGATGGGGACATGTATGGGCCCTTATCCTGATGGTTGATGCCCTGCTGGCCACCTGGCTTGCAGCCGCGGCTCTGATGAAGGCTCTGGTGGGAGTATCCGGTCTGATAACCGGGTTGGACTCACCTCTGTGGGCATTTTTCTGGGTGGGATTACTGTACATGCTGCTGAACAAAGGTGGATACCGTCTGCTGGAAAAGGTTTCCAAAATCCTGGTTTGTCTCGTGGTCAGCTGTTTCGTGATCACGGCCATCAAAATCAAACCGGATATGGGCAGCATGCTCACAGGTCTCATCCCAACTCTGCAAGGGCAAGGACAGGAGGCACTGATGATGGCGGCCATCATGGGCGGTGCCGTGCATATCACCATCATTGCCATGCATAGCTACACCGTCAATCAACGGGGCTGGACCCTGCAGAAAATGCCACTGGCGGCCATGGACACTTTTTTGAGCATGTTCGTGGCCTTTGGTCTGTATAGCGTGGCCATATTCCTGACAGGCGCAGCCTGGCTGCATCCCAAGAACGTGGCCATCAAAAATGCCTTTGATCTGGCCAGAACCCTCACCCCTGTCCTTGGACCCTATGCCGGAACCGTTTTTATGTTCGGCCTGTGGGGTGCGGTCCTGTCAACGATAACCCCCACCTTTCTGGCCGGGGGGTATTTTCTCGCCGACACCTTTGGCTGGGGCAAAGATATGCGTGACCCCAGATTCAACAAAGCGGTCCTGGCCGGATGCATGGTCAGCCTGGCCGGACCCCTGCTGCCCGGGGGATGGCTGATTATGCTGGTAATCATGCTGGCCATGGGGTTGTGCGGCACGCCGCTGATCATTGGCATGAATCTGCTGCTTTTGAACCAGAAATCATGGGCCGGTGAGCATACCAACGGTCTGGCGGTAAACATACTCGGGCTCCTCAGCCTGATCCTGACCACCTTTTTGGCCGGGCGTTGGGTCCTGGCACAGGTCGGCATCGTATAAACCAAACCCAGTTTCAGACCCATAGTTTTCGAACAGGTTATCACTGTTCAATTCTTTTTTCACCGCGAAGGGCACGAAGGAACGCGAAGGGTGAAGAATCTGGGATAGATTGAGCTTTATTTTGTTGCTTTTCTTCGTATTCCTTAGCGTTCTTCGCGGTGAAAAAAACTCAATCCCTCAAACGTGGTTTGGTTTAGCTATGAATACCCATCCAATCGATACCAAGCTTATTGCACGCACGACCATCATTACCGGGGATGTGAACACCGGCAAGACCACCCTGACCGGAAAACTTGCGGAGCGCATCTGCACCGGACTGCAACATCCTGCCATTCTGGTTCTGGATATGGCCCCGACTATCCCGGAGAACGTGCAATCTGGAACAATTTCAGAACGCATCAGCGGTTTTGTGACGTTTGCGTCCATGCACAAGGCATTGGTCTTAAAATCAGGCCTCGTTCCCCCGCGCCTTATGGGAACGTCACCCTCCCACACCGTGGAACTGGCCGAGCAGAACAGGGAAAAAATCGACGCGTGGATAAAAAGGATCGTCACCCATCCCCCCTTTGATCTGCTGGTCATCAATGATCTCAGCATGTATCTGCAAACAGGTGCATGCAGTGGCCTGGAACCACTTTGGTGCATTGCACACAGTGTTATTGCCAATGGATATATGGGGGAAAGCCTGGGAAAAGGCAGACTGAGTGAACACGAACAGGCTGAAATGCTCACATTATGTGAGCATTTTCATCAGAGAATCCATCTGGAGAAAGGATGGTGGAAGACAAACTGGTAATAAATTTCGCGCATATACTAAACCAAACCCAGTTTCAGAACCATAGTTTTCGAACAGGTTATAACAGTTCAATTCTTTTTTCACCGCGAAGGGCACGAAGGAACGCGAAGGGGGAAGAATCTGGGATAGATTGAGCTTTGTTTTATTGCTTTTCTTCGCGTTCCTTAGCGTTCTTTGCTGTGAAAAAAACTCAACCCCTCCAAACGTGGTTTGGTTTACTATCTTCGCTGAGGGCACACATGAGTCCCACCCTGTTCAGGCCGGGGCAAGGGGCGGTGTAAAACCCTCCCGGCCCCTTCCTGAACTCGGGCGGAGAGTTATTATGTGCCCGAGACAACGGAGATTCTACAGGGCAGAAAATATTCTTCCACCGAAACGTACGTATTAATGGGTGAACAAGGCATCTCTTCCTGCTTACCGATCTTCCTCTTCAATCACAGCCCCTTTGCTCAAACGGACCGGCCGGATGACAATATCCAGATCGTGCTGGAATCGTTTCATCAGTCTGGTTTCCTGTGGCGTCACCAGGGATACGGCCATGCCGGACGCTCCGGCACGCCCCGTGCGTCCCACCCTGTGCAGATAATCCTTGCTGTTTGAAGGGATATCCACATTAAAAATATGGGTCACCTCTTTGAAATCCAGACCCCGGGCTGCCACGTCCGAAGCAATAAGCACCTGAACCTTTCCGTCACGCAGATCATCCATGGCCTTTTTCCGGCTCAGCTTGTCATGGGCTCCATGGATATCGCCCACGGCCAGCTTATGAAAAACCAGTTTCTCAGCGATAGCCTCAGCGGTCATATTGCGGTGCACAAAGGCGATGGCCCGGGTAGGATTCAAGGCATGGATCAGTTTGCGCAGGACATCAGGTTTGTCACGTTCCTCGCATACCAGGTACAGATGCTCAATATTGGGATTGACCCGGTTACTGCCCACATGCACATTGACCATCTCTGGAGCTAGGTCTTCAGCCTCCCGGGAACTTTCGTTCTGGGCCGTGGCCGAGGCAAAAACAAGCTGATGTTCCCGCGAGGTCGCACCAATGAGTTTGCGCACATCAGCCACACTGTCCCCGTAGAGCAGCCGGTCCACTTCATCCACAATCACCTTGCTCACGGTGAGGGGTTTGAGTTTTTTCAGACTGATCAGATGCAGCATCCGCCCGACTGATCCCACAACGATATGTGGTTTTTTCTTCAGTCCTTCCAGCTGCCGTTTGACGGCAACATTGCCGATAAGGGCCTGGATACGGACCTTTGATCCTGAATGTTTGGCCAGGTCTTCGGCCTGTCGCAGAATCTGCATGGCCAGCTCATGCGTCGGAGCAATGATCATGGCCTGCACTGTCTTTTGGGAACTATCAATCATCTGGAACAGGGGAAGCAGATAGGCCAGGGTCTTGCCTGTGCCGGTTTCCGAACTGATGTACATATCTTTTCCTTCCAAAAAAACAGGGATGGCTTTTTCCTGGATAGGGGTCGGTTCGGTGATATTTTCATGGGCCAGGGCCTGTTCCAGTTCCGGAATGATTCCGAGGGATGTGAATGTCATAAGATAGATTCCTTTATATACTCTTTGCTGGAAAACACGGGTTTTCCGTTCAGAAATAAGATATAAAAAATGCTCTTCATTGTGTACAAGGGACGTTACGTAACGATGATGCTCAAACCAGGCTGGTTCTGCTATGCATACTAACGGATTTTTCCCTGAAAAGGCATCCCTTGTCACCTGGTCAAGGGTAGAGTACGCGACCCGCCAACGGATAAAGAACATGCTTCAACGGCATCTTACATAATATGCCCTCATATTGTTACACGCGATACCGAATACCAACAATCAAGGAGAAAAAATGACCACTCTTCCATCAGGCTGTATCCAGCAACGCGACAAGGAAACCTACGCTATACGCACTACGCCAACTTCAGGGATGGTAACTCCGGATGATTTGGAAACGGTAGCCAGAGTAGCCCGAAAATATAACATTCCTCAAATAAAAATTACTACGGGCCAACGCCTGGCACTTATCGGTCTCAAAGAAGAGGACGTACCTCAGGTATGTGCAGAGCTACCCTTTCCCATTGCCGGCCACTATGTTCAGGCCTGTCTTGGCAACCGGTGGTGCAAGCTGGGGGTGCAGAACTCATTGGCCATGGCAACCGCCATTGAAAAACGCTACGCATCCATTCCCGTGCTAGCCAAAATCAAGATGGGTGTCTCCGGCTGTCCTACCTGCTGCGCGGAAAGCTATGTTCGCGACATCGGGCTCATTGGAACCCGCAACGGCTGGACATTGGTCGTGGGAGGCAACTCGGCCAGCCGCGCCCGCATTGCAGACGTCCTGGCCACAGATCTGTCGACCGAAGAAGCACTGGATCTTATTGATCGTTTTCTGACCTTTTATAACGAAAACGGAAAGAAAAAACAGCGTGTTTCCCGTTTCGTGAACGAAAAGGGTATCGACGCCATTAAGGAAGCGTTACTCTAAGCCATCATGGATGGTGGGTTTTTCGCCCAACACCCCCTATGGACATCATACATCGCATGCCCATTGCGCGGACGAACGACGCATCCGTTGCAATGGGCGGTTCTGCAAAATCGGCGGTTGCGCACAATCATGATTACAATGCTCTATGCGTTGGATCGTGCCTATGCCGGGCACTGCGCCCCGTGCCCCTACGACGGGGATGGGTGCCCAGACAATAAGAGATAATGTTGCCTGCCCCGCCCATTTCTAACAACATCCCCCGGATTGGCACTACACACAGATTGATCACCATCCCCGTAGTGGCGCCCCTTGCGGGTGCCCTTTTCGGATGACACGACCACCCTACGCATCGAACCTACAATCCTCAGAACCTCGGCCAAGAACACCAACCATCCTATTTTCCAGCACTTTTTCGAGGTTCATACATCATCCATCAACGGATCATGCCCGCAAGGCAGCAACCATGTTCACCACCCATGCTTCCTTGGCCCGTTGCAATGTGGGCAGAGGATGAAAATATTTGTCCGTGGTATGCTCTTTGAGCAGCCCCTGGAGTGTATACCCCGCTAGCCGGCCCATACACCGTTTGATGAGCGGGTCCAGATCAGGACTGACGCCCCAGGCACAAATCACCGGAACATTATGATCCTCTCCCAGCCGTAATGCCCGTTCCGCAGATCTGGCCGAGGAAAAAAGAGAATGCATTTCACCCTCTTCCCGGGTTTCCAGCCGAGTGTACCTGTCCACAAAATTACCGCTCTTGGGATCACGCAGATCAGAAAGATTCAAAATCCGGACATGGTGCCAACCGCAGTAATGCATAACCCGCATCACCTGATACTGGGTTATATCCGGACGGGTGGGGACAAGGGAGGTCTCTTCCAATTTCCCGATTGTTCCGGGGGTGACGACCCTGTCTACCTCGCAAAGAGGTTTTGAAGATCCTGGGTTCATCATGATGCATACGGCATCAGGTCGTTTCTCTGAAAGTCCCGTCAGATTTGTAGGCGTGCTTGCTGTATGCACCAATTCCAGAACGCTGCGACAATCGACTCTTTCCCCCGATTTGAACGCAATGGAATAAAAATGGCCAAAAACATCATAATTTTTTTTCAGCTCACTGGCCGGAATAAAAGATACCACGAACAACGATCTCCTGGATATGCTGCCGGTACCATCGTACCAACACAATTCACAAAAAAAAGCGCATGATTTTACGTATGCGCTCATGGAACACCTGGGCTTTGCTGGGTACTCACGTATCGAAGAGATCCTGTCAAAACAATCTTTTCCGTGCTGCAAATATTTTTACGCAGGAAAAAATCTACAGATGGAAACCATCCACCCTCCCATGCCTTGTAGGGGCAGGCCCCCGTGTCTGCCCTTTTCAAGCACCCCCCTCATGAACGAGACGGCACCCGCGAAAGGGGCACCCGCAAGGGGTGCCCCTACGGAAGATGCAATAATGGGAATGTTGTGCGGCGGACGCGTTATGTATCACAGCATTGAAACAGATTATGCGAAGGTATCACCTCTTCCTGCTATACCATTTCGCGCATCTGCCCAAAGAAATCATCCCGGGTAAAAAGCCCCGGAAAACGTTCTTCCAACACATCCAACTTGTCCAAAAATACCGACCAGCCCCAGATTTCTTCCACTTTTTTATTGTCGGCAAAAACCTTGAATGACGATCCTTTGGGACATTCACCGAAAATAATTTCAAACGTGCGTCCATTTTGGTAGATCTTCCACGGAGCCGACCACAATGTTTCATCCCCTTCGGTCTTCTTGTATTTTGCAAAAAAAGCCCCAACAATTTCATTAATCTCCTGATTCTGCATTGCCCCTCCTGATGCTAAAATCTCGCAGTTGCCTTGCACATTAACGAAGAGAAAATCCCGCATGCGGGACCTTCTCTTCGTTGTGAGATTGAACCGTATATCTACAGTCCTTTCTGAGCCATATAATGGGCCAGATCCGCCACGCGGCAGGAATAGCCCCATTCGTTATCGTACCAGATAAGCGTTTTAAGCAGATTGCCC